>Ga0114129_10009677_pt1 | contig 13753 bp, 9 predicted proteins | sample RhiMetdeltSRZDD1_FD_80071 | JGI IMG/M metagenome (GOLD analysis project Ga0114129, IMG submission 80071) | Populus rhizosphere microbial communities from Tennessee, USA - Rhizosphere MetaG P. deltoides SRZDD1 (version 2) (version 2) | ecosystem: Host-associated > Plants > Roots > Rhizosphere >...
GCCGCCGGGCCATTCAGTTCGGCATCGGCGGCAGCTCAGGGTAGCTTGTCGGCGTAAGCTGGCGCCTCACCAGGGCGGCCCGATACCCATTGGACCCGACCGCCATTGCCCAACTCCTCGGGTTCGGCAATCGGCTGATACTGAAAGTCGGGGTGAGTAGCCTTGATCGCGCCCGCGACGCGATCGATCTCGTCGCGGCCGCGGTGGACGCCCGTTTTGGGGTCGTAGAACACGCCATCTTCGGTCCAGATCTCGTCGATGGCCGCGCGCCGGCGCACGGGGTCGTTTTCACCGAAGACGTCGCGAAGATTGCGGATCAGCAAGGTCGATATGCTGAAGGACATGGCTCGTCTCCTCTCGGCATCGAGTGTGGCTTGGATATCTCGACCCGGAACGGCTCGATTGCAGTGATCTGATCCACGACAGCTGAATGCTCCCAGTCATCACCCAGGCAGTCGGGCGAGTAACCAGTACGACATCACCGTACCTCCGCCGCCGAACTCAATGTCTGTGGAACTCGCCAACCGGCAGAATGCGGCGGGCGAGGACCCGCGAAACGTGCGCCCTGCGGCCGCGCGTTTGACGGGCCGCCTTACGCGGCGGTTGTTTACCGATCACATCGCCTCCCGCCCTTCGCGTTGGCGAGACCTGGGCTATCGGTCGCTGCCCGCCTCGCTACGAGCCTTCCCCGTCCCGTTTTCACAGATCGAGCAGCCGGTCGGCCGGGCTCCGCACGCCTGCGGGTCCCCGATTGAGGACGTGTGTGTAGATCTGGGTCGTGCTGACGTCCCGGTGACCGAGGAGCTCCTGAACGGTGCGGATGTCATGGTTGTCCTCGAGCAGGTGGGTGGCGAAGGAGTGCCGAAACGTGTGACACGTCGCGCGCTTCGCAATGCCCGCGCGACGTGCTGCCTCCCTCACCGCCCGTTGCAGCACGGACTCGTGCAGGTGGTGCCGGCGGCGCTGGCCGGCGACGCGATCCACGTAGAACCGGGTCGCCGGAAACACCCGCTGCCACACGCACTCCGCCCCGCGTGCGGGTACTTGCGCGCCAGCGCCCACGGCAGTTCCACCCAGCCGGCGCCGCACTGCAGATCGCGCTCGTGCTGTCGCTTGACTCTCTGCAGGTGCCGGGCCAGGTCGGCCTTCCCCGTGGCGGGGAGCATGGTGACCCGATCCTTGTCACCCTTGCCCCCGCGGACCACGATTTGATTGGCCGCGAAGTCGACGTCCTGGATCCGTAACCGGGCGCACTCCAGGAGGCGGAGCCCCGCGCCATACATGAGGAGCGCCATCAGCCGTGGCGTGCCCTGGAGCTCCTGGATGACGGCGCGCACGTCGGCCCGGGTGAGCACCACGGGCAGCCGCTGTGCGCTCTTCGCCCGCACCACGTTGTCGAGCCACGGGAGGTCCTGTTCCAGGACCTCCCGATAGAGGAACAGCAGGGCGCTCAGCGCCTGGTTCTGCGTCGAGGCCGCCACGTGTCCGTCGACGGCCAGGAAGGTCAGGAACCGGGTGATCTCGGCCGCGCCCATCTCGACGGGATGGTCGCTTGCCGTGAAACAGGATGTACCGGCGGATCCACGCGACGTAGGTCTTCTCGGTGCGCCGGCTGTAGTGGCGGGCGCGGATCGCCTCGCGAACCCGGTCGAGGAGGCGCGGCTTCGGCGGGGCGACCTCGGTGGTCTCGTGGACGGTGAACGGCCTCGCCCGAGGGTGTGCAACAGCCGCGCAAGATATCGCCCTGTAAACCGGGAGCGCGAGCATCACCGGCTTCCCTCCGCCTGGTCGAGCACAGTAGCCGAAGCGTCGAGCTCGGTCAACGCGATGCCGCATCGGGGCAGCTCCGCGCACTGGCTGAGCTGCAGGGAACATGCCCCCCCGGCTCGGCCCCCCCGGAGGGCCGGCGCGCGGTTGTGACCGCGGGTGCGGGTGATCGGGCGGCACGGGCGTGTCACCAAGACGATACGAGCCGTCACCTTCCGATCCCTCATCACCGCGACGGTCCGCGCACTCAGCCCACATCGCGACTCGCTCCACTGCATCCCGCCGCGCGCCTGATCGCGCGGATGGTGTGAGGCCGCCCGGCTAGGGGGGAGCCACGCGGTCGACGAAGCGTGCGGCGAGCCCCGTGTAGCCGGCCGGGTCGAGGAGGACGTCCAGCTCGGCGGGGCCGAGGTAGGGGCTGACCCGGGGATCCTCGAGGAGCAATGGTCTGAGGGGACGCCGCCCCTCGACGGCGTCCATGCACAGCTCGTAGACGACCTCGTGGGCCCGCTGGCGGCCGATGTGCCGTGCCAGCGCCAGCATCACGGCCTCGCTCAGGAGGAGTCCGTCCAGTAGCCCGAGATTCGCCTGCATCCGCTCCGGGTATACGTGGAGGCCGGTGAGGATTCCCTGGATCGCGCGGAGCATCCCGGCGATGAGGCACGAGGCTTCGGGCAGGACCGCCTGCTCGGTCACGCCCGCCCGCTTGTCCCGCTCATTGGCCGAGACCATGCTCTGGAGGGCGGGCGCGACCTGCGCGTGGAGGAGCCGGCCCAGCGCCACGACGTGCTCACACGCCGACGGGTTGCGCTTGTGGGGCATCGTGCTGGACCCGACCTTGCCCCGGTGAAACGGCTCCTCCACCTCCGCCACCTCCGTCTTCTGGAGGTCGATCACCTCGTTCGCGATCTTCGCGAGGGTGCCGCCCACCAGCGCGTAGGCGCAGACCACCTCGGCCACGCCGTCCCGGGCGGTGTGCCAGGCGATCTCCGGGAGAGCCAGGCCGAGATCCTCGCAGAAGAGGGCCTGGAGCTCGAGGCCCTTCTCGCCGATGGACGCGAGGGTCCCCACCGCACCGGCCAGCTGGCCCCGGAAGACCCGGGGCCCAAGCTGGGCGAGCCGCACGAGGTGACGGTCCACCTCCGCCACCCAGACGGCGACCTTGTAGCCGAACGTGATCGGCAGCGCCTGCTGCCCGTGGGTCCGTCCCGCCTGGACGGTGTCGCGGTGGCGGCGCGCGAGGGTCGCAAGCAGCCGGCGAACCTCGCCGAGGTCACGCGTCACGATGGCGTGGCTCGCCCGAAGCTGCAGGACGAGGCCCGTGTCGAGGACGTCCTGGGTGGTCGCGCCCCAGTGAATGTACTCGGCCGCTGCCGGCTCGCACACGCGCGCGAGGCACCGGATCAAGGGCATGATCGGATGGCGAGCTCGCTCGAGCTCCCGTTTCATCTCGCCGAGGTCGAGGAGCTCGACACGCGCCTTCCGGGTGATCTCGTCGGCCGCCGCGGGGGGGACGATCCCCAGTCGGGCCTCGGCGCGGGCGAGCGCGGCTTCGACGTCGAGCCAGCGCTGGATCATCGTACGGTCGCTCCACACCTCCCGCATCTCGGCGGTCGAGTAGAGGTCTCCGAAGAACGCGCTGTCGATCATCCCGGCCATGGGCCACCCTGCCGCGTCAGACGTGCGAGACGGGCTCGCCGCGGTCGTCGCGCGCCCTGCTGAGATAGCTCTCGAGGGCCTGACGCGCCAGCTCCCGCGCTCCCAGCCCGAAGGCCAGCGACAGGGCGAGCACCGCCCCGCCGAAGGCGATCCCGAAGACGAGCAGGACCATCTCGCGCGCGACGCCGAGCTCCGTCAGGGCTACCGCGGCGGCCACGGTGAGGACGAGCCAGCGAACCGCGGCCGCCAGCAGAGAGGCTCCCGCCACCTGGGCGTTGACCGCGGCGATCAGGACCCCCTGGGCCAGGAACTGGGCGAGCATCCAGCCCCCGACCACGACGATCACCGCGACGATGACGTGCGGCAGGAAGGCGAGCAGGGCGCCGACCGCGCCCCTCGTTCCCGGCATCTCCAGGGCCTCGAGGGCCATGAGGAGTCCCACGAGGAAGATGGCCCAGTACACGAGCCGTCCGAGGAACTCGGTCGCCGACGGCCGGTGACCGCCCCGGCCGAGCGCCCCGGTCAGCCCCCATCGGGCGCATCGCACGTCGAAGTTCGCGGCGGCCAGGACCCGCACCGTGACCCGGCGGACCAGGGCCGCGACGACCCACCCGAGCAGGATCAGCGTGAGCGCGGCCAGCAGGCGAGGCGTCACGACCAGGAGTCGATGCCCCACGTCCCGGATCGCGTCGAGGACGATGTCGCTCCATTGCTGTTGCATCGCTACCTCCATCGAGCCGAGAGCGTGGACTTTTCGGCTTCGAAGGCCAAACCCACCCGCTCGAGGGCGTCGGCGGCCCCCGGCGAGGATCCGGCCTGGGTTTCGAGGACGAACGCGGCGACCCGCCCGAGATAGAGCGGCGTCAGCGCCCGCAGGAGGTGGTCCCGTGGGAGCCGCCGCTCGTGGTGGGCCACCGCGAAGTCGGCGATCACGCGAGCCCACAGGGGCGGCGGAAAACGGAAGTCGTCGGGCCCGAGGAGCCCGAGCGGGTAGAGGTGGTCGAGCGTCTCCTCCGACAGGGCCTGCTCCCACAGGGGCAGGAGATCTTTCAGGCCGAGATGGAAGGCCCGGACCATCCGGTCCGGCCGAACGTCACCCGCGGCCGGCGCGCCAGGCCCGGCCTGGCCCCGGCGCGGGACCGGCACGCTCCCGCGCACATCCAGCCACGCTACGGGATTGCGCTCCATGAGGCGGAACAGTGGTCCGACGGCGTCCACGAGGGTGTGGGCCAGGTCGGCAGGGGCGGCGCCGGGATCGAGCTGCTTCCGGCCCAGGTGGACCTCGATGACCGTGTGGTGACCCGCCAGGGCCTGGCCGAGGAGCCGCATCTCCGCTCCTTGGCCCGTCGGTTCGTCGTCCCACTCCTCCGCCGGGGGCAGGGCATCGAGGAGCGCCGTCGACGCGCCCGCACACCCTCCGAGCACTTCCTGGAGGTGCTTGCCGAAAAGCGATCGGACCAGCGGCCCGAGCAGGTTCGTCGTGAGCGTGCCCTCGGTGAGCGCCCGGCTGTAGGAAGGCGAGACGTAGTCGGCATCCCCGTTGAGCGCGGGACCGAGCAGAGGCTCGATCCACTCGGCGGCAATGCTGACGAGCCCGGCATCGACGATGCCCGAGGCGCGCGCGCCGACGTGTCGCGCTGCCGCGAGCGCCGCGACGACGGCCCGGCCCCGGCCCGGGCGGCCGGCAACGCGGGCGCTCGCGACGGGCACCGCCGCGCCGTCCGAGGGACGCCGGTGGACGGCCTCGAGGGTGCCGTCCTGCGATCCGCCGTCGACGAAGAGGATGGCCGCCTTGCGCCCCGCGAAGCTCCGAGCCAGTCCGGTGGCCACGGCGTCGACGACGGCCGGCGCGGTCCGCGCCTGGTTCAGCGCCGTGACGGCGACCAGTGCCTCCACGGGCCCGAGGGTCTCGACGGAGGCGATGCCGTCGGGTGGGAGCGTGGTCTCGAGGGTGAGCCCGTCGGCCACGCCTGCTCCCCTACGCAGTCATCTGGGCGAGGAGCGCCAGGTAGTCGCCGAGGTGCCGCGGCAGCAGGAAGTTCCGCCGCACGTACTCGCGCGCGGCCCCGCCCAGGCGCGCGGCGAGGTCGGGGGTCTGGAGAAGCTGTCGGATCCGGAACGCCGCCCCCTCGACGGAACCCACGGTGTAGCCGGTCACCTCGGAGACGACCTGGGCCGAGATGCCGCCGGCGACGCTGCCGACGACCGGCTTGCCCTTCCACATCGCCTCGGCCACGGTCAGGCCGAAGCCCTCCTGCTGTGGCAGGTGCAGGACCACCGTCGCCGCCCGCTGAAGCGCGTTCAGCTCCCGGGCGGCGTCGGGCGGCATCACGAGCACGTGAACGTCCGGATCTTGGCCCACGGCCTCGCGCAGCTCGGCGAGGACGGCGCTGCCCTCCGGGTTGTCCGTCGCGCCCCACCCGGCCAGCACGAGCCGGCACGGCACGTACTTCCGCGCGAGGCGGAACGCGGTCAGGGCTCCCTTGGGCTCGGTGGCGCGGGAGTAGGCGGCGATCTGGAGGAGGAGTGGCTTGTCCCGGGGGATGCCGAACCGGTCCAGGACCTCGCGTATCTCGCTCCGTCCGAGCTCCCGGTTCTTCTCGCCGAGCGGATCGATCGACGGATGGACGACGAGCATCGGGACCCGGACTCGCTGGGCGAACTTCGGCATGGAGTACACGACGGCGTCGTAGCGCTCGAGGTCGCGGCGCACGAGGTGCCAGGCGCGTCGCCACGCGTGGGAGAGGTCGGCGTGGCAGCGCCAGGCCCACCGGCCACGCTCCGGGCGGTGGCGGACCAGGGGGAGGGCTGGCAGGTCGTGGACCATGACGAGATCGGACTCGAGCCGGAGCGTCGCGGCGTTCGTCGCGGCGGCTTCCACGTAGGAGACGAGCATGGCTTCGGTGATGGCCGCCGGCTGACCGCTGAGCGCGGTCTCGAGCGCGCGGGCCGCCCCGTAGAACGCCGGGTCTCCGACGATGACCTCCCACGTGGCGTCGACTCCCAGACCCTGGAAGAGCGGCACGAACCGAGCCAGGATCTCCGACGACCCGCTGCCGTAACGGCTCGCGTTGACGTGGACGAAGCGACGACCCTGCAGCCGCTCCGCGAGCTTCAGCAGGAGGTCGATCGCGCCCCGCGGCGCGACGTCGCGGTACTCTTCCAGGCTCGGACCGGTCATTCGGCGTGGCCGTCGCGACGGCTCATCGGCCGGTGCCGGCGGCGAGCGCCTCGTCGAGGAGCGCGATGAGGCGCGCCCGGGTCTGCTCGAGGCTGACGGAATAGGGGTTCACGGCCTGGACGCGGGCGGCCAGCTCGGGCAGTCCGAGTCCCTGCTCCAGCCAAGCCGCGAAGTCGTTGCGTCCCCGGCCGAGCCGGAGCCGGGCCTCGACGAGGTGGAAGTAGAGCGCGCTCTGATCGATCTCGAGGAGGGCGTTCCGGAGCTCCTGGAGCGTTCGCACCTCGATCCCCGTCGGGATCTCAACGATGCGCGACTGAATGAAGTCGAAGGGCTCCCCGGAGACCACCTGCGGCACGATGCCAAGGCGCCGGAGGTGCTCGTCCACCACGGACACGAGCTCCTCCCGGAGGGCCTGAAGGGTGGAGAAATCGGCGGGGTCGACCATCGCCAGGCGCTCGCCCAGGACCCGATCACGTACCTGGACGTCCACCCACGTCGCGAAGTCGTTGGGGTAGAGTCCGGTCGCGAGCCGATGGCGCAGCAGAAAGCCGTGGGTGTGGTAGTAGATCGAGTCGAGTGGAACCTCGTCCAGGAGCTGGGCCAGCTGCCGCTCGTTCTCGGCGCGCAGGCCGACGAACTCCTTGAGCTCCATGCAGGCCATGAAGGTGAAGGGGCCCTCGCCCGGCTGAAGCCGACCGGCCGCGGGACCGGGGAGCCTGGCGATCGCACGCTCGAGCGCCACGAGGGGGACCGAGACCCATGCCGGTCGATTGGCGAGCTCGTACCCGAGCTCGTAGAGCGCCTTGTCGAGCTCGTAGGCGTGAAGGGCTCGATCGAACTGCTCGCGTTCGCAAGGCACGAGCGTCGGGCCGCTGGGCCGTACTACCTCACCGAGATACCCGTCCAGGAACGCAGCGCGCACCCCGTCCTCCCACATCTCCGCCCAGGGCCGCAGGCGCTCGCCCAGCCGGGCGTCGTGGGGACTCGTTTCGAGGCGACGCTCGAAGGCGATCCGCGCCGCGTACGCGAACGAACGGAGCATGCCGGCCACGTCCTTGAGCACGCACTGCTTGGCCCGGCGTTCCGCCAGGGGTCGCGCGGGCTCGCCCTCGAAATCCAGGATGGTGAAGCCGTCGGCTGTCCGCAGGAGCTGTCCGAGGTGGTAGTCGCCGTGTACGCGGAGCTTCACCACCCCCCCGGTCGCGAAGGCGTCCAGGGCACGCAGCTCGGTCCCCAGGCGAACGCCGTCGGCGGCGACCCGCTGCGCGGTCTCACGGAGCGCCGGCGGGAGGCTTGGGAGCCCAGCGGCGAGCGCCTCGATGGTCCGGCCGAGCTGGGCCAGCATCTCTTCCACCCAGACGGCCACGTCGTCCGTCGTGATAGGGTCGGGCGCCAGAGGGTGACCGGGCGGGGCCGAGGCCAGCGCCCGGTGCAGGCGGCCGGTGAGCGCGCCGAGTCGCGCGGCCTCGTGCGCATCGGCCGCCGCCAGGGCGCGGGCGAACACGGGGTCGGGCGACTCCTCGCCCTTTCCCTCGATCGCGGCGGCGTAGTACTCTGCGAGCCGCTCCAGCGTGGCCGTCCATGCGTCGCCTTGGTTGGGGACGAACTCGTGCAGCACGGCCAGCGTGATCGGCTCCGCACCCTCGCCCTGATAGGTGACGGCACCCGCGAGCCGGGGGGCGCCCGGAAACGCCGCCTGGCGCGTGAGGAAGTCCGTGAGCTCGAGCTCGGGGCTGGGGCCGGATTCGAGATGCCTGAAGAGCTTCAGGATCGCCCGGCGGTCGTAGACGACCGAGGTGTTGCTCTGCTCGCCGCCGATCGGCCGGGGCTCGCGCGGCGCCGTCGGCAGGATTTCGGCCAGGGCGGCCGTCGCCGTGAATCGAAACGCGCCCCGCGTGCCCACGAGCGTCGCGTCATTCCGGATCGCCTCCAGGAGGGCCAGGCAGAACGCGGGCTCGGCCATCGCGTCGACGAACGGCTCCTGGCCCGCACCTGGCGGCACGACCGGGATGCAGTAGCGCTCCCGCCCCTGGTCGCTGAAGACCACGTCGAAGAGAGCGAGGAGCCCGGTAGTCCCCGGTACCGCCGCATGGTCCGCCGGGATGACCGCGGACACCTCCCGATTCTTGCTGCCGAACCATCGTCGGCTGCCTAGGGTCTCTCGCAGCGCCGCGGCGGCGCGGGCCGTGAGCGCCTCGGCGCTCGATAGCTCGGGATCCCGGACCGGGGTCTGACGGCCCTCGACTCGCCGCTTAGCGCTCATGGGCCTCCACGAGAGTCCGGTAGAGGGCGAGAGTCCGTCGGGCCACCGCGCCCCAGCTGAAGAGGGCCTCGGCCCGCTGCCGTCCCTTGACCCCCATCGTCCGGCGCAGCGAGGCGTCCGCGAGCAGGGTGTTCAGCGCATGCGCCAGTTCCCGGGCGAAGCCCTCGGGGTCACGCGGCTCGACGACGCCGTCGTGCTCGATCACGTCGACGGGAACGAGAAGGCCGGTCTCTCCGTTGGCGACGACCTCCGGGATCCCCCCCACGGCGGTCGCGACTACCGGGACCTGGCAGGCCATTGCCTCGAGGTTGATCAGGCCGAACGGCTCGTACACCGACGGGCAGCAGAAGACGGCGGCGTGTGCGTAGAGCTCCACGGCCGTGGCCCGGTCCACCATCTCGGGGATCCACACGATTCCCGACCGCTGCGCCCGGACTCGCGCCACGGCGGCCTCGACCTCTCGCGCGAGGTCCGGCGTGTCGGGCGCCCCGGCGCACAGCACGACCTGGACCCCGGGGGCGAGGTCGGGGATGGCCCGGATCAGGTGGAGGAGGCCCTTCTGCCGGGAGATCCGGCCCACGAAAAGCACGTAGGGGCGGGCCGGATCGATCGCGAACCGCTCGAGGCGTGCCCGGCCGGGTACTGGACGGTACGTGTCCGTGTCGACCCCGTTCGGGATGACGTGCACCCGCTCGGGCGCGAGCGGGTAGTGGCGGAGCAGATCGCGCCGCATCTCCGTCGAGACCGCGATGACCGCGTCGGCGGCTTCGAGCGCGGCGCGCTCGACCCACGCCGAGACGTCGGCGCCCCGGCCGAGCTGCTCACGTTTCCACGGCCGGAGCGGCTCGATCGAGTGGGCGGTCACGACCAGCGGGATGCCGTGGATGAGGTGGGCCAGCAGGCCGCCGAAGGCCGCGTACCACGTGTGGGAGTGGACGACCTCGGCGTCCGTCGGCCGGGCACCGAGGCTCAGGCCGATGCGCAGTGCCCGGACGACTGGCGCGAACGGGTAGGTGCTTTCGGGGCTGTCGGCCGCTTCCGCGGCCGCCCCGTGACCGTGCACCACGAGGCGCGCGGCCTCGACGTCCTGATGACCGAATGTCCGCACCTCCACGGTCGCGAGCCTCGCCAGCTCCCGCGCGAGGTACTCGACGTGCACGCCGGCGCCTCCGTAGACGTCGGGCGGATACTCGCGGGTCAGCAGGAGGATCTTCAATCGTGTCCTCCGCCCTCGGGCGCTGCGGTCGCGCACGCCGATGGGCCGGGCGCGTTCAAACCGAGTCCCGCTCGATGCCGTAGGCCTCCGCGGGGCGGCCGGGGCGGTCCAGGCGGAGCCAGTAGGAGCCGTGGGGCGCCATCGTGAGCGCGTAGGGGCGGTCCGCGATGGCCGGGAAGCGCGACCCTCCGAGGAGCTCCACGGGCATGGCGCCACGGTACTCCGCGAGATCCAGTTCCACCGCCTCGGCCGAGGGCGCCAGGTTGTGGACGAGGAGGACGGTCTCGCCGCCGTATTCCCGAAGGTGCGCGAGGACGCGCGTGTTGGTCGGCGCGAGAAAGCGCAGGGTGCCGCGTCCGAAGACTTTCGAGCGTTTGCGTGCCGCGACCAGCTTCCGGGTCCAGCCGAGGAGCGACGAGGGGGACCGGAGCTGCGTCTCGACGTTGACGGCCTGGTAGCCGTAAGCCGGGTCGGCGATCACCGGGCTGTAGAGGCGCTCCGGCTCGACGCGGGAGAACCCCGCGTTGCGGTCGGCGGACCACTGCATCGGCGTCCGGACGCCGTGACGGTCGCCGAGGTGGACGTTGTCGCCCATGCCGATCTCGTCGCCGTAGTAGATGATCGGCGTGCCCGGAAGCGTGAAGAGGAGGCTGTTGAGCAGCTGGATCCGAGCCCGGTCGTTCTCGAGCAGCGGCGCCAGCCGTCGCCGGATGCCGATGTTGAGCTTCATGCGGGGGTCCTGCGCGTAGGCGTAGTACATGACGTCCCGCTCGGGGTCCGTGCACATCTCCAGCGTGAGCTCGTCGTGGTTCCGGAGGAAGAGGCACCACTGGCAGGTCTCGGGAATCGGCGGCGTATGCAGGAACATGTCCGTGATTGGCCGGCGGTCTCCACTGTAGGCGGCCATGTACATGCGTGGCATCAGCGGGAAGTGAAAGGCCATGTGGAACTCGTCGCCGTCGCCGAAGTAGGGGCGGACATCACGCGGCCACTGGTTGGCCTCGGCCAGGAGGACGCGCCCGCGGTACTGGGCGTCCAGACTGGCGCGGAGGCGCTTGAGGAAGACGTGGGTTTCGGGGAGGTTTTCGCAGTTTGTCCCTTCGCGCTCGAAGAGGTAGGGGACCGCGTCGCACCGGAACCCGTCGAGGCCCTTGTCGAGCCAGAACCGCATGGCGTCCAGCATCGCCGTCTGGACCTCGGGGTTCTCGTAGTTCAGGTCCGGCTGGTGACTGAAGAACCGGTGCCAGTAGTAGGCTTTCGCCTCCGGGTCCCATGTCCAGTTGGACTTCTCCGTGTCCACGAAGATGATGCGGGCATCGCGATAGCGCTGGTCCGTGTCGCTCCAGACGTAGTAGTTCCGATATTGGGAGCCCGGGGCGGAGCGGGCGTCCTGGAACCACGGGTGCTTGTCCGACGTGTGGTTGACGACGAGGTCCGCGATCACCCGGATCCCACGCCGGTGCGCCTCGGCGATGAAGGCCTCGAAGTCCGCCATCTTGCCGTAGTTGGGGGAGACGTCCCGGTAGTCGGCGATGTCGTAACCGTCGTCCCGGAGGGGAGACGGGTAGAAGGGCAGGAGCCACAGGCAGTCGACGCCCAGGTCCTGGATGTAGTCGAGGCGGCTGGTGAGGCCTGGGAAGTCGCCGACGCCGTCGTCGTTCGAGTCCTGGAACGCCTTGACGTGCACCTCGTAGAAGACGGCGTCCTTGTACCAGAGGTCATCCACGGGAAATGCTCTCCACGGGGAGGCGCCCCGCTGCTGCCGGGCGCGGGGTGAGTCCCACACGCGATGCGATTCGTTCGCAGCAGGGTCTCAGTAGCACGGTGTGCCGTAGGCGCGCTGGCCGAAGCGCTCGAGGCGGAATACCGCCGCCGGCTCCACGGCGGGGTCGAGGCGGACGCGCTGCGTCGGGCCCTTCCAGAGGTGGCGCGCGCTCGTGATCAGCTCGTGGGCCTGGAAGGACTCGTCGGGACCGATCCCGAGGTCGTCGAGCGGCAGCCGCACGCGCGCCTCGTGCGGCGCGAAGGGGTCCAGGTTCACGGCGACGAGGACGGTGTTCGTGCCGTCCGTGCTGCGCTTGCCGTAGCAGAGGATGTGCTCGTCGTCGCTCTCGTAGAAGACGAGGTTCCGGTACTCGTGGAGCGCCCGGTTCTCCCGGCGGATATGGTTGAGGCGCGTCACGTACGCCCGGATGTTCCCCGGCGCGTCCCAGGCGCGGACCTTGATCTCGTACTTCTCGGAATCCAGGTACTCCTCGGTTCCGGGGATGGCGGCGTTCTCGCAGAGCTCGTAGCCGCTGTAGATCCCGTAGACGGACGAGAGGGTCGCCGCCAGTACGAGCCGCATCCGGAAGGCCGGCGGCCCGCCCTGCTGAAGAATGGGCGGGAGGATGTCCGGCGTGTTCGCGAAGAAGTTCCCCCGGAAGTACTCCGCCATTTCCCCGCGCGTCAGCTCGGTCAGGTAGTCGATCAGCTCCTGCTTGAAGTTCCGCCACGTGAAGTACGTGTAGGACTGCGTGAAGCCGACCTTGGCGAGGGCTTGCACCACCCGCGGGCGCGTGAAGGCCTCGGCGAGGAAGATGACGTCCGGGTGGACGGCCTGGACCTCTGCGATCACCCAGGCCCAGAACGGAATCGGCTTGGTGTGGGGGTTGTCCACGCGGAAGATCCGGACGCCTTGCTCGATCCAGAACAGGAGGATGCCCTTCGCCTCCTCCCAGAGCGCCTCACGCTCGCGGCCGTAGAAGTTCAAGGGATAGATGTCCTGGTACTTCTTCGGCGGGTTCTCCGCGTACTTGATCGTCCCGTCCGGCCGGTGGTGGAACCACTCGGGGTGCTCGGTCACCCATGGATGGTCCGGCGAGCACTGGAGCGCGTAGTCCAGGGCGACCTCGAGCCCATGGTCCCGGGCGGCACGGAGGAACGCCCGGAAGTCCGCCAGCGTTCCCAGGGTGGGGTCGATCGCCTTGTGCCCGCCGTGCTCGTTGCCGATCGCCCAGGGGGAGCCGGGGTCGTCGGAGCCCGCCTCGAGCGCGTTGTTGCGCCCCTTCCGGAAGCTCCGTCCGATCGGGTGGATCGGCGGCAGGTAGACCACGTCGAAGCCCAGGCCCGCGATGTCCGAGAGCCGCTCGATGCAGTCGCGGAACGTGCCGTGACGGCCCGGCAGCCGGCCCTGGGACCGGGGGAACAGCTCGTACCACGCAGCGAACCGGGCCAGCGGTCGATCCACCACCACCTCGAGCTCCCGGTCATACCGCGTCGCCGCCCCGCGGTCGGGGTAGGCGTCGAGAGTCTCCGCGACCTCCTCGTTGAGCAGCAGGCGCGCGCGGCGGTCGGCGTCGCCCGTTGCCCCGAACTCAACGAGGCGCGCCTCCAGCCGGCGCCGGTCGGCCCCCACCACGCGCGCGAGGGCGTCCCGGAGGAGGGCCGCGCCTTCGAGCAGCTCGCTCGTGACGTCCATGCCGGCGCCCAGGCGCTTCCGGAGGTCCTCGGCCCAGCTTCGGTACGCATCGGGCCACGCCTCGAGCGTGTAGACGTAGCGCGTGTTCTCCTCCAGAAGGAACCGACCAGCCCAGCGGTCGTTCCCGAGGGGCTCCATACGCACCTCGTGCCACGCCGTGTCCTTCGCGGTCCGGTACCGGAGCACGGCGGCCAGGCCACCATGGCC
>Ga0114129_10009678_pt1 | contig 13753 bp, 9 predicted proteins | sample RhiMetdeltSRZDD1_FD_80071 | JGI IMG/M metagenome (GOLD analysis project Ga0114129, IMG submission 80071) | Populus rhizosphere microbial communities from Tennessee, USA - Rhizosphere MetaG P. deltoides SRZDD1 (version 2) (version 2) | ecosystem: Host-associated > Plants > Roots > Rhizosphere >...
CTTTTGCGAAACCATGCAAGCGGGGCGCGCGGAGAGGGGAATACAGATGTCGGATCGCATGACACAGGCCGGGGGCGACACGGCTGACACATCGGGATACGGAATCGTCGTTCTGCTGGTAGCGATCGCGGTGGCGATTGCGGACGCCGGACTCTGGGGTCTCATACGCGCATACACCGGCATTTGGGATGTCCTGAACCTGCGGGTTTTCGTGGCCGCGTTCGTTCTCATGCCGGCGCTCGCCGTTATCCTTGCCGCCGCGGTCAGCCTGAAGGGTTTCGCAAAAATATTCCTGATCCTGGTTCCCGTCCTCGCGCTGGTGCCGGTCTGGGGCGGAGAGTATATCGGCGCGCTGCTTTCGGAAGGCCGCATCGTCTGGCAGAAATTCAATCTCATCTGGCTCGGAATTTTTGTCGTGCTCGCGGTGGTGGGCTCTATCGCCGCGGCCGCGAAAAGCGACGAGGCCGCCTGAACTTCGGCCGCGGGCTGCCTATTGCAGGCGCTGGGCGTCGGGAGCGAGCCTGGCGAGCCGCGGAGCGACCTCGGCCATGAAGCGCTCCATCGAGCGCGTGCGCTGCTCGCGCGTCGCCCAGTCCTTGCCGAGCACGAGCAGGAGCATCCCGAAGCCGCCGACGGCGTCGTAGAACCTCTTGAGCCCCTCGTACACGATGTCCGGATCGCCGCAATAGAAGAATCCGCGGTCGATCATCTTTTCGAAGGTCAGGTCGGCGCGCCCGCCGCCCGGCGGCAGCAGATGCTGCATGCGAAGGAACGCGTGCTGCAGATCGGCGTCGCGTAAATCCCGCTTCGCCTGCTGGACGGAGTCGCAAACATAGACCACGCGGGACACCCGCACCCGCTCGCGCGCGGGCGGGCTGCCGCGCGTGTGTTTGGTCGCCAGGTAGGTGGCGATCATGTCGCGAATCTGCTCCGTCGTAGGCGTCCAGCTGAACAGCGGAAGGAAGCCCTTCTCGGCGGTGAGCTCGACCGTGGTGTCGGTCCGGCTGCAGGCGATGCCGACTTCGAGCTCGGTCATCGGCTGCGGGATGATGTGCCACTTCTCGCCCTGCCAGACCTGGCCGTGCCAGTCGAACGGCTCGGGTGCGCTCCACGCGGTGAGGATGAGGTCGACCGCTTCTCGGAACATGATGCGCGGATCGGCGGGCAGCGCGCCGCGCTGCCTGTTGCTGGCGGCGTTGATGCCGACCCCGAAGCCGGCGAGATAGCGGCCGTCGGTGAGGTGGTCGCACACCGCTGCGTCGGTCGCGACCTGCAGCGGATGGAAGAACGGCAGCGGACGGATCCCCGGGCCCATCCGGATCTGCTTGGTGAGCACCGCGGCCTTGCAGATGAACAGGTCCGCGCACGGGAGCTGGTCCGGCGCCTGGAAGTTGAGGAAGGTGCCGTGCTCGCTGATCCAGCCTTCCTCGACGCCGAGGCGGTCGGCGACGACGATCTCGTGCAGATCCTCGTCGTAGCTGATCTTGGCTACGCGATTCTGCCGGCTGCCATTCGAGAATAGGCCGATGCGCATCGTTTGTCCTTTCGCGCGCGCATTATCGTCGAGCGCCACGCCGGCTTGCAACGGCCAGCATTGATCTTTCATCCGATGGCTGCTCAAATCCTGCGCATGGGCGTGGATGTCAGGCTGCGGGAGACCGCTCGTACTCTCGAGGATAAGGGGCTCGAGGGCCTCGTTGCAGTCAACCGCGGCCACAACTCCTTCCTCGAGTCGCATGCGGTGTTCGTGCTGAGCGGGGTGCGGCCGATCGGGGAAAGCGCCGTCGTCGTCGATCGCAGCGGCCACTCGACCCTGATCGTGACGCCGGCCTGGGACGCCGACCGCGCGGCAGCGATCTCGCACACCAGCAAGACCGTCGGCACCGATGACCTCGAGCAGTCGCTCGCGGACGCCGTCGGGGCGCACCGGCTCGATCTGCAAAAGATCCTGACCGTCGGCCTCTCCGCGCTCGGGCAGGCGCTGGCGCGGCGCATCGAGGCGCTGCTCGGCGGCAAGGTGCGCGCCGACGAGATGTTCGTGCGCAGGCTTGCGCGCATCCGCAGCCCCGAGGAGCTTGCGGCCGCCGAAAAGGCGACACGGATCGCCGAGCAAGGCTACCAGCGGCTGATCGAATACGCGCACCCGGGCCTGCGCGAGTTCGAGCTCGTCGCCGAGCTCTATTGCTACATGAAGGCACTCGGCGCCGAGGACAACTTCCTCCTCCTTGCCGCTTCGCAGCACAATCTCGCGGTCCGGCCGGCCGGCGGTCGCGTGCTGGACGTGGGCGACATCATCCTGTCGGAGATCACTCCCTGCATCGCGGGGCAGTTCGTGCAGCTCTGCCGCACCACCGTGATCGGCGAACCGACGCCGCTGCTGCGAGAGAAATACGCCGTTCTCCAGGACGCCATGCGAGCCGGCCAGAAGGCCGCCGTACCGGGCGCATCGGTTCGCGACGTGACCGCGCGCATGGACGACTGCCTGCGCGCGGCGGGCTATGGCGACTACTGCCGGCCGCCCTACATGCGCGTGCGCGGCCACGGGCTCGGCATCACCTCCGACCTGCCCGGCGACCTCACCGTCGACAGCGAGGCGCGGATGGAAGAAGGCATGATGTTCGTCATGCACCCCAACCAATACCTGCCGGAAACCGGCTACCTGATGTGCGGCGAGCCGGTCGTGATCACGCCGCAAGGCGCCAGGGCGCTGTCCGCACGCACCGCCGAGCTCGACTGCATCCCGGTGTGAGGACGGAATGCGCACGGTCCATCCGTCGATCATGATCGGCGCCTATAGCTGGGACCAGGATCGCGTCCCGCGCGACGAGTTCGACATCCGCCTCGGCGCCCTGCACCGCGTGATGGATGCGCAAGGCTGGAAGGCGATCATCATCTTTGGCGACGCGGCCGAGCATTCGGCGCTCGCGCATTTCAGCCATTTCACGCCGCGGCTGCGCTGGGGCATGGCGCTGCTCCCGCGCAAGGGCGAGCCGCGCCTGATCGCGGCGATGACCCCGCGCGACGTCCCGGCGACGAAGCTGATGACGTGGATCGCCGAGGTGCATTCCGGCTCGACCTGGATCAAGGCGTTCGATCCCTGGCTCGCGCAATTCGACGGAAACGGTCCGATCGACATCGGCACGGTCGGATTCGACCAGATGTGGCCGCCGTTGTTTGCGGCGATGCAGAATAGCCTCGGCGACCGGTTCCAGCTGCATCCGGCCGATGACGCGGTGGCCGCCGTCCGCTCGCTGCGGCCGCGCGAGCTGTCGCAGATCCGCGAGGCATCGAAGGTCGTGAACGCCGCCGCCGCCGCGATCGTGAAGGCCTGCGCGGACGGCAAGGACATCGAAGCCTGCGTGCTCGAAGGCGAGCGCACCGCGCGCCTGATGGCCGCGCAGGACGTGCGCACGCTCACGAGCTTCGACGGCGGCCGCACGCTGGCGCCGTTCCGCGGCGCGTTCGAGGGAAAGCCCGATCCGCTGGTCGCCTATATCGCCGTCAAGCAGATGGGCTATTGGGCGGAGTCGTTCGTCAGCGCGGGAGCAGGCAAGGGCGATCTCCGCAAACGCGCGCAGGCCGGCCTCGACGCTGTGCTGCGCGCCGCCACGCCCGGCGCGGGCGCAGGCGAGCTTCACGCCAGGGCCATTGCCGCGCTTGGATCGCATGCACTGCATCCGGCGCTGAGCGGCAGCATCGGCCGGCGCATCGGGCTCTCGCTCAGCGAAGGCGGCGAGCTCACGCGCGACAGCCGCCACGCGCTGAGGCCGGCAGAAGTCTACGCGCTGCACGTCGGCGTCCACGATCCGGCAAGCGGCGGCGCGTTCGCCTCGGCCATGATCGCGATGACGGCGAACGGCGCGGAGCTGCTGCACCGCTCGCCGGATTCCTCGGCCTCATGAGCATCATCCGCGAGCTGGCGGCGTTTGTCGCGCGCGCCTCGGTCGCGTCGCTGCCTGCCGCCGAGCGCGCCGTGCAGCGGCGCCATGTCGCCGACACCTTCATCGCCGCCATTGCCGGCAGCCGCACCGCCGAAGGCCGCAGCCTGCGGCCGGTCTTCCCGCGGCCGGAGCTCGCCGACGCGATCGGCATGCAGGCGGCCATCATCCGCCACACCGAGATCGACGACATTCACCTTCCCTCCTGCACCACGCCAAGCTCGGTGGTGGTGCCGGCGGCGTTCGCGCTCGCGCGCGACGCACAGGACTTCGATCCCGAACGGGTGGCGAGCGCCATCTGGGTTGGCATCGAGCTGATGACGCGGCTCGGGGTCGCGGTCGATGGTCCGCGCAATCTCTATCGCGGCATCTGGCCGACCTATCTCGCCGCGCCGATCGGCGCAGCGGCGGTCGCCGCGCGCATGGCGAGCCTGAGCGAGGACGAGACGGCGCACGCGCTGTCGCTCGCCTTCACGCTGATGGCCGGCCGCTCGGGGCGATTCCAGGGGAAAATTCCGGGGCGCTGGCTGGTGCTTGCGCTCGCGGCCGCGAACGGCGTGCGTGCCGCCGCGGCGGCGCGTGCCGGCGTCGGCGGCGATCCCGACCTGCTCGACGGCCCGTGGCTGCGCGACGCCCAAGGCCTGCAGCTCGATACCGGCATTTTGACGGCGCGGCTCGGCGCCGGCAGCGTCTATCCGTCGATGACGCTGAAGCCGTTCTGCTCGGCCAAGCAGTCGATCGCCGCGATCGAGGCGTTCATCGGCCTGCTCGACGGCGGCGTTTCGGCCGATGCGGTCAGCCAGGTGCGCATCCGCGTGCCGCCGCCCTATGCGCGCATGATCGGCATGAAGGCCGAGCCCGGCTTGCGCGCATCGACGATCGTGAGCGCCGCGTTCCAGCTCGCGCTGGCCGCCTACCGGCGCGATCGCCTCTACGACATCGAGCGCAGCGGCGTCATGGACGATGGCGCGCTCCGCAAGTTCGCCGACAAGGTGGAGATCGTGGCCGACGAGTCGCTCCTCCAATTCTTTCCGGATTGCTGGCCCGCCGAGGTCGAGGTTGTGAGCGGCGGACAGACTTTGCGCAAGCGCGTGACTGCGGCGGCCGGCGACCCGCCCCGCCCGCTCGATGACGCGCAACTGAGGGAAAAAGCGCAACGCGTGCTGGGCCAGATCGCAGGCGCACCTCCGGCCGCCGAGCTTGTCGACCTCGGGCTCAAGGCGCTGGAGGACAAAACGGCTTGCAAGGCGCTGGCCGACAGGATGTGGACCGCGTGCATGGCGTAATCGTTTACGCCGCTGTCCACAGGCCGCCTTCCCTCTCCCCGGCGAATCGCAGCGTAATGACCGGCTTGGCATCGCGGTACTTCGTCACCCGCGACCGAACCGGCGTGGCATCCGATGCGTTTCCACGCAGACCTGCACGTCCATTCGAAATATTCCCGGGCGACCAGCCGGGACCTCGATCTCGAACATCTCGCCTATTGGGCGGCGCGCAAGGGCATCGGTGTCGTCGGCACCGGCGATTTCACGCATCCGGTCTGGCGCGCCGAGCTCAAGGACAAGCTCGTTGCCGCAGAGCCCGGGCTGTTCCGCCTGCGCGACGACATCGAAGCCGGGATCGCCGAGAAGCTGCCGGCGTCCTGCCGGGCGGCGGTGCGGTTCATGCTCGAAGTCGAGATCTCGACCATCTACAAGAAGGGCGAGCGTACGCGGAAGATTCATCATCTCATCTACGCGCCGGACTTCGACACCGTCGACCGCTTCTCGGACCGGCTCGCCCGCATCGGCAACATCGCGTCCGACGGCCGCCCGATCCTCGGCCTCGATTCGCGCGATCTGCTGGAGATCACGCTCGAATCGGGTCCGGGCGCCTATCTCGTGCCGGCGCATATCTGGACGCCGTGGTTCGCCGCGCTCGGATCGCAGTCCGGCTTCGACTCGATCGTCGACTGCTACGGCGACCTTGCCGGGCACATCTTTGCCGCCGAAACCGGACTCTCGTCCGATCCGCCGATGAACTGGCGGGTGTCGTTTCTCGATCGCTATCGGCTCACGTCGAATTCCGACGCCCATTCGCCCGGCAAGCTCGGGCGCGAGGCGACGACCTTCGACTGCGACCTCGATTACTTCGCCATCCGGCGGGCGCTCGAAACCGGAGAGGGCTACGTCGGCACCGTGGAGTTCTTCCCCGACGAAGGGAAGTATCACCTCGACGGCCACCGCAAATGCGGCGTGCGGCTCACTCCGAAGGAAACGCTCGCCCATGGCGGACGCTGCCCGGTGTGCGGCGAAGCGGTGACGATCGGCGTCGAGCATCGCGTCGAGGTGCTGGCCGACCGCAGCGAGGCGGAGGCCGCGCCGCCGCCGACGGCCGGCGACGTGTCGAATCTGGTGCCGCTGCCGGAAGTCCTTTCCGAGCTCGCGGCCTCGGGCCCGTCGAGCAAGACGGTCGAGCAGAACTACAACCGCGTCGTTGCCGCGCTCGGTCCCGAGCTGTCGATCCTGCAAGCGGTACCGGTCGAAGACATTGTGCGCGCGGATTCCTCGCTGCTGGCAGAGGCGATCATGCGGCTGCGCGCCGGCAAGGTGATCCGCGAGCCCGGCTATGACGGCGAATACGGCGTGATCCGCCTGTTCGAGGACAGCGAGCTGAAACGCCTCACCGCCGGCGGCGTGTTGTTCGAGGCGCCGGAGACGAAGCGAGGGTCGCGCGACACGGCGAAGCGGTCGGGTGCGGGTCGTCCGCCGATCGCCGATGCCCTCCCGGCGCCCGTGGCGCCGACCTCCCGCCCGCAGGGGGAGATAAAGCACAGCGGCATGCTCGCCACGCTCGATGACGATCAGCGCGCGGCGGCAAAAACAACCGAGGGGCCGCTCCTGATCGTCGCCGGACCGGGCTCCGGCAAGACCCGCACGCTGACCCATCGGATCGCGCATCTCGTGGCCGAATGCGGCGCAACCGCCGAAAGCTGCCTCGCGATCACCTTCACCCGCCGCGCCGCAGCGGAAATGCGGGAGCGGCTCACGCGGCTGCTGCCGCAAAGCTCGGCACAGGTCCCGATCTACACGTTTCATTCGCTTGGGCTTGCGATCCTGCGGGAGCATCCGGACGCGGCGGGCCTGCATCGCGGCTTTCGGTTGGCGGGCGAGGCGGAACGGATCGCCCTCCTCGCCGAGACGCTCGAGGTCAGCGGGCAACAAGCCGAACGGATGCTGCGCGCCATCTCGAAGGCGAAGCGCACGCCCGTTTTGGCAAGCGTAGAAACTGCGGATGCCCTGGCGGCGTACAACGAAGCGCTCGCAGTCCGCAATTGGATCGATTTCGACGACCTCGTCGCGCTTGCGGTGCGCGCGCTCGCGGCCGATCCCGTCCTGGTCGCGCTCTACAGCGACCGCTTCCGCTGGATTTCGGTCGACGAGTTCCAGGACGTCGATGAGCAGCAGTATCGGCTGCTCGCGCAGCTGGCGCCTCCCGATGGCAACCTTTGCGTGATCGGCGATCCCAACCAGGCGATCTACGGCTTTCGCGGCGCCGACGCGTCCTGCTTCGATCGGTTCAGGCAGGATCATCCGACGGCCGCGGTGGTCAGCCTCACGCGCAACTACCGCTCCAGCGGCACCATCGTCACCGCCTCCTCGCAGGTCATCGCCTCGCGGCAGGATCGCTCGATCGGCGCGATCGTGCGCGAAATGCACGAGCGCATCACCATCCACGCCGCGCCGACGGAACGCGCCGAAGCCGAATCGGTGGTGCAGGCGATCGAGCAGATGATCGGCGGCGCGAGCTTCTTTTCGATCGACAGCGGCCGCGCGACCGGCTCCGCAACGGCCCTCTCGTTCGCCGACTTCGCCGTGCTCTACCGCACCGACGCGCAATCGGCAGCGCTGCGCGAGGCGTTCGAGCGTTCCGGCATCCCGTTCAAGAAAGGCTCGCATGGCGCGCTGGCGGAAGACCCCGCGGTTGCGGCACTGCTCGCGGCCCTCGACGCCGATGACGGGCCCCTTGCCGAGCGCCTTCGAACCGCGGGCAAACATGTGGAAGGCGACGGCGCTTTCGATGCGACAGCAATCCGCGCGGCGCTGACGCGCCTCACGGCGCTGGCCGAGACCTGCGGACATGATCATGCGCGCCTGCTCGATGCGGTTGCGCTTGCGACCGACGCCGACTTCTTCGACCCGCGCGCCGACCGGGTGTCGCTGCTCACGCTGCACGCCGCCAAGGGCCTGGAGTTTCCCGTCGTGTTCGTTGTCGGGCTCGAAGATGGCGTGCTGCCGCTGCATTGGGGCGAGCCCGACGACACGCTTCTCGCAGAGGAGCGCCGGCTCTTCTACGTCGGTATGACGCGGGCCAGGGACCGGCTGGTCCTCAGCCGCGCCCGCGAGCGCCGCTGGCGCGGCCGGATGCGCGCGCTCGAGCCCTCGCCGTTCCTCGGCGACATCGAGCAGGAGCTGGTGAAGCACCAGCGGACGCAGCCGCCGCGTCGAAGGCCGGACGAGCGCCAGCTCAGCCTCCTCTGATCACGACCGAAGCACGCTTGACTCCGGTAGGTCGGAGGCTGAGCCTTGCTGCATCACACCCATCCGGGGAGGCACCCATGCCGTCGCGCGTTTACACAGGCCGCGCCATTTCCGCCGCCGTCTGCATGTTCGCCCTGTCCGTCGTTTCCGCGCGCGCCCAGGGGGTCACCGCCAGCGACGTGTTCGCGCCGCATGTCTCGACACTCGCCGCCAATGCCGGGGAGCTCGTCGCGCTGCATGTGCACCGCAAGGTGGCGACGCAGCCGGCCGGCCAGGTGAACGCGGTCGACCGTGTGGTGCTGTTCGTGCACGGCGCGACCACCCCGGCGGTGCCGGCCTTCGGCTTCGATCACAAGGACTACAATTGGATGGCGTTCCTTGCCCGCGCCGGCTTCGACGTGTGGGCGATGGACATGACCGGCTACGGCTCCTCGCCGCGGCCAATGATGGACGATCCGTGCAACGTCGATCCTAAGCAGCAGCAGATCCTCTTGAAGCGGCCGCTCGCCGCGCCCTGTGCGCCGCATTACTCGCTGATGTTCAAGACCGTGCGTAACGACTGGGACGAGATCGATTCGGTTGTCGATCACATCCGGCGCGTAACCGGCGCGGCGAAGGTAAGCCTGGCGAGCTGGTCGGCCGGCGGCCCGCGCGCCGGCGGCTACGCCGCGCTCCATCCCGACAAGATCAACCGCGTCGTGCTCTACGCGCCGGGTGCGGTGCGCAGCGAGTTCAACGCCACCACCAAGCCGGAAGCGGGCGTCCCGATCCGGCTGCAGACCCGCACTGACCTCGAAAAGACACGCTGGGATCCGGACGTGCGCTGCACCGGCCAGGTCGAGCCCGGCGTGCGCGACGCGCTATGGACCCAGATCATGCAATGGGATCACGTGGGCGCCTCGTGGGGCCCGGAAGAAGGCGTCATGCGCGCACCGACGCTGTCGAAATATGGCTGGTCTCCGGAGATGGCCGGCGGGCTGAAAATGCCGGTCATGGTGATCGTCGGCGAGTACGACAATCCGGCGGCGCGCCGCAGCGTGTTCGACGCGGCCGGGAGCGCAGACAAGGTGTTCCTCAAGGTCGCCTGCGCCTCGCATTTCATCCTCTGGGAAAAGCAGCACAAGGTTCTGCACAATGCCTCGCTGGAATGGCTGCGCGACGGCAAGTTCGGGAGCGCCACTCGCGGCGTCTTCGATGCCGATGCCGAGGGAAAGGTGACGAAGGCGGATTAGGGTGCCGCGGCGCTCGTCCTGGAGCGCATCACTGCCGCCGGCCGGCTCGGATGATCTCGCCGTAGAGCCGCTGCCACTTCGTGCTGCCGTCGAGCACGATCTCCGGATCGACGAAGTTGAGCGAAACCCGGCTGAGCACCGACGGGATTTTCCGCGAGGTCGGCACGAACTGTCGCCCAAGCATGATCTCCTGGCCGTCGCTCAGCATGAAATCGTAGAACAGCAGCGCCGCGTGCGGATGAGGCGCGCGCTTCGCCAGCGCGATGCCGTTCGCCCGCGCCACCGCCGGCGGGATCAGCACCCACTCGACCGGGGCGCCGCCTTTCTTCGCCACTTCGACGTTCTGCAGGAACACGGTGAGCCCGATCGGCACCTCGCCGGCCGCGGCCAGGTTGGTCAAAAGCGTGTGGCCCTTGCGCACCGACAGCCCGTTGGTCGCGACGATGTCGCGGAACAGCTTCAGGCCGCGCTCCTCGCCCAGCAGTCCCACCACCATCCCGAACCAGTCATAGTCGTCGGTCTCGATGCCGAGCACGCCTTTGAACGAGGGTTGCAGCAGGTCGTAGTAGCTTTTCGGCAGGCTCTCCGGCTTCACCAGTTTCGTGTTGTAGACCGCGGTGGTGATGTTCACGCGCGTGCCGACCCATTGCCCCTGCGGACGCAGCGCCTGCGGAATGAGGTCGGCGAGATAGGGCGACTTGACCGCCTGCAGCAGGCCTTCGCGGTGCAGTGCCTCGAGCGCGAAGCCGTCGCTCTCGACAATGTCGAGATCGGCGCGGTTCGCCTTCGCCTCGGTCACCGCGCGCCGGAGGATGTCCTTGCCAGAGCCGCGCCACATCCGGATCTTGAGGCTGTACTTGTCCTCGAACGCCTTGCGCAGGGGCGCGATGCTTTCGAGCTGCATCGAGCTGTAGAGCGTGAGCTCGCCTTCGGCCTTGGCGCCGTCGAGCAGGCGCTGCTCGCGGTCGGCCCCTTGGTAGGCTGCCAGCGCCGCTACGTTATCGGACTGCGCGATGGCGGCCGAGATCTGGCAAAGCAGAACCGCGGCACACGAGAGGGCGATTGCTGGCCGCATAACCGACTCGCCGCTAGCCCTCGCTGCCGACCGACTCCTTGAGCACGCGCTTCACCTCCGGATCGACGGTACGGATGCGCTCGAAGATGCGCTCGATCTCGTCGGCCTGGACCACGTCCGGCTCCTCGCCGGTAATCCTGGTGAACTCGACCACGAAGTCCTTGTCGGAGGCAACCGCCGCGAAGGCGCGCCGCAGCGCCTGCACCGCCTCGGGTGGCGTACCCTTGGGCACCAGCACGCCGCGCTGCATCTTGGTGCTGATGTCGTTCATCAGGAACAGAGCTTGCCATTTCGCGCCCGACGGCGGCCGGCCGAGCGCCCGCTCGTGGAACTGATCGAAGGTGATGATCCCCTGCTTCACCAGCGTCGGATTGCCGGCGGGCTTGCCGTCCGGGCCGATCACGCCGTGATGGAACAGCACGACCGCGATGCCGGTGTTGACGAGCTGGGGAATCGCCTGGGTCTGGAAGCCCGGGAGCGAGCTGCCGGTGAAATTGATCTCGTTCTGCGCCATCGCCTTGTTGACCTGCGCCGTTCCCGGAAAGCCGGTCACCATAGTGTAGGGCATGTTCATGATCTCGAGCGCGAGGCGCAGCCGCGTGTCGTGCGAGGTGGCGCGGCTGTAGCCGCCTGCGAAGATGGCCCTGGCCTTGGGAAAATCCGCCGGCTTGCTGTAGCCGCCCGGCACGATGTCCTTGCGCGCATAGACCACGTTCCAGCCGCGTCCGCCGGCAATCGGGATGAAGTCCTCCTGCAGCTTGACCTTGAGCACCGGATCATCGGTGATCGAGGAGGTCGCGCTCATGGTGAAATAGCCGACGGTGAGCCCGTCCGGCTTCGAGCCGATGTTGAGCCCGAGCTGGTTCATGGCGTTGGCGCCGCCGGCGCCGGGGACGTTGCGGATGATGATGGTCGGATTGCCGTCGATGTATTTCGACAGGTGGCGCTGGAACACGCGCGCCTCAGTGTCGGCATTGCCGCCGGCGGCGTAGTTGATCAGGAGCGTGACCGTCTTGTCCTTGTAGAACTGGGCGGCTGCCGGGCCGGCCACGACGACCAGAACGGCGGCGAGCAGAGAGCGGATCAACATGGCAAGTCCTCCCCTTTGCGACCGCGCATCTACTCCACGAAGCTCTCAAGCAGCTCGACCGGATCGCCGTATTTGCTCGCTTCCCTCACCACCTGCGGATCGCGCAGCGCCATCAGGAAGCCGTTGTCGATCATGGTCGTGTCGCCGACCTTCACGGTGGCGTCGAAGATCACGCAGTCCTGGTGGGTGTGCGGCTCCTCCCAGCGCGGCACCTGCCGGTGCATGAACTCGCTCGGCCGTTCCGCGTCGGTGCCGAAATGCAGCGCGCCGGGCGCGTTGGAGCCGGCCGGATAGGCCTTGAAGCGCGGATATTTCGGATTGAAGCCGCAGCCCAGCTCGTGCAGCGTCGCGTTCACGCCCACCAGCATGTCGCGCACGATTTCCGCTTCCATCGACTTGCCGTGCACCTTCACCACCACGCCGTCGTCGTATTCGACGCCGACCTTGTCGCGGAACGGCTTGTCGAAGCCGATCGCCCATTGCGGATAGATGATGCCGCTCATGTCGGGCCGCGCATTGGCGTCGCGCTTGAAGCAGGTACGGCCGTAGATGTTGGGCCCATGCGTCGGCAGATAGTGCACGTAGCAGCCGTCCTCGTCGGCCTTGTCCTTGCCGCGCCAGCGGTTCTCGGTGTGCAGGTTCTTCACCATCTCGGGCGTGAACTTGATCAGGATGTTGGAGCCGCGCGGGCACGAGATGCTCATGTCGAAGTCGCGGTCCTTCGGATACATCCGCGCGGTGGCGCGGATGATCTCGCCGACGAGATCGACCGGGAACCGCGCCTGTGGGGTGTGCAGCGCGTCGAGATTGCGGAAATAGGTGATCTTGACCCAGCGCTGGCCCTTGTTACGGCGCAGATCGAGAAACAGCGGCGCGTTGACCGAGCAGAACCAGGTCGAGACCACGAACGTCGCCTTCTCCACCAGCGGCCGCGCCTCGTCCGGGCAGTCATGCAGCTGCGTGGTCGACGCCATGAATTCGCGCGGGAACACGCCGCGCGAATTGGCGATGCCGGAGATGGCGTCCACCACGCGGCGGTCGAGCAGCGGATCGGTCAGGAACAGGACTTCGTCACCCGGCTGGATGGCGAAGACCTTCATCATGTTGTCGATGGCCTGGAAGTAATTGCGGGTCTCGGTTTGCGGCAGCACCTGCGCCGGCGGCATTGCGGTCGCGTGCTTGGAATTGACGATGTCCTCATAGCTGGCCGGACGGAACGCCATGGCACGTCCTCCCTGAACTGATCCTTTTGCCGCATTGTCGCAGCGAATCCTCGCCCGTCAAAGAGCCTTGAAGCGGCCGCTCTTTGCCGCCCGGTCGTACAGCAGCGAGGCGATCGCGAGATCCTCGAGCCCGACGCCAAGCGACTTGAACAGCGTGATCGCGCCCTTGTCGCGCTTGCCGGCCGCGCCCACGACGATCTCGTGCAGCGTCGTCAAGCGATTCCAGTCGAAGCGGCCGGCCTTGGCGAGATCGATGAACTCCCCGGCTTCGATTTTGGCCTGCTCGACATCGTCGGTGACGATGAGCGAGGCGCGCAGCACGATCTCCGGGTCGAGCTCACGGCGGTTGGCGGCGTTGGCGCCCATGGCGTTGACGTGCGCTCCGGGCGTGAGCCATGCGTGCATCAGCACCGGCGTGGCCGAGCCGGTTGCGGTCACCACGATGTCGGCGCCGGTGACGGCTTCTTCAGCCGAGCGCGCGGCACGCACCGGGATCTTCAGCTCGTCGCCGATCCCGGCGCAGAACGCGTCGAGATTGGCGCGGTCGCGCGCGAACACGGAGAGCTCATTCAGTTTCCCGATCGCCTTGAGCGCCAGCGCCTGGGTGCGCGCCTGCCGGCCGGCGCCGATCAAGCCGACCTTGCCGGCATTGGGTTGCGCCATCTTCTCGGTCGC
>Ga0114129_10009679_pt1 | contig 13753 bp, 13 predicted proteins | sample RhiMetdeltSRZDD1_FD_80071 | JGI IMG/M metagenome (GOLD analysis project Ga0114129, IMG submission 80071) | Populus rhizosphere microbial communities from Tennessee, USA - Rhizosphere MetaG P. deltoides SRZDD1 (version 2) (version 2) | ecosystem: Host-associated > Plants > Roots > Rhizosphere >...
CCGCAAGCACGGCCTGCGGATGAAGTTCAACCCGCTGCGCGAGGTTGTGGCGGGCAAGCGGCTGGTGGTCGTGGACGACTCGATCGTGCGCGGGAACACCACGCGCCAGATCGTGCAGATGCTCCGCGACGCCGGCGCGGCGGAGATTCACATGCGCGTCTCCGCGCCGCCGATCCGCCACCCGTGCCACTACGGGGTGGACATGTCGACGACGCAGGAGATGGTCGCCCACGGACGCAGCGAGGAGGAGATCGGCGTCGAGCTCGGCTGCGACTCGCTGCGCTACCTGTCGCTGGAGGGCGTCTACGAGGCGATCCGCTCCACGCGCGAGACCCACTGCGACGCCTGCTTCTCCGGCGACTACCCCCTCGAGCGGACCGAGTCCGCGAACGGCAAGTACGCGCTCGAGGAGCTCGCGGTCGTAAAGAGCTGAGTCTTTCTGTAACGACTCGCCGACGCGCCGCTGGAACCGCCGGGTCCGGCGTTACTCTCGCCTCCCCGATGGATCTCTCGGCAGCCCTTCACGAGCACTTCGGCTTCGCCGCCTTCCGGCCCGGGCAGTGGGAGGCCTGCGAGGCCGCGCTGGCGGACCGCGATGTGTTGGTGGTGATGCCCACGGGGTCCGGGAAGTCGCTCTGCTACCAGCTTCCGGCGCTGCTGCGCGACGACCTCACCGTGGTGGTATCGCCGCTCGTGGCGCTGATGCAGGACCAGGTCGAGGCGCTGGCGGCACGCGGGCTCGGCGACAGGGTGGCGCTCGTGAACGCTCAGCAGGACGGCGGCTCGAACGCCGAGACGCTGCGGCGCGCCGAGGCCGGTGAGCTGAGCCTGTTGTACGTGGCGCCGGAGCGCTTCGCGGCCGTGGGGTTCCTCGACCGCATGCGCTCCGTGGACGTGGGCCTGTTCGTGGTGGACGAGGCCCACTGCGTGTCGCAGTGGGGTCACGACTTCAGGCCGGACTACTTCCGCCTCGCGGACGCCGCGCGGATGCTCGGGGCGGCGGCCATCGTGGCCTCCACCGCCACGGCCACTCCACAGGTGGCGGGCGACGTGGTGCGCCGCCTGGCGCTGCGCGACCCGCTGCGGGTGGCCACCGGGTTCGACCGCCCGAACATCAGCTTCGCCGTGGCGCGGCCCGTCGGTCACGAGAAGCGCGCGATGGTCGCGGAGGCGCTGGCGGCCGAGGACGCCCTGCCGGCGATCGTTTACGCGGGCACGCGCGCGGGCGCAGAGGAGCTGGCGACGAGCCTGACGACCGCCCTGGGCGAGGAGGCGGCGGCGTACCACGCGGGGTTGGACCGCGAGCGGCGCGCCGATGTGCAGCGCCGCTTCCTCACCGACGACGTTCGCGTGATCTGCGCGACGAACGCGTTCGGAATGGGCGTCGACAAGCCGAACGTGCGCACGGTGGTACACGCGAGCGTGCCGTCGTCGCTAGAGGCGTACTACCAGGAGGCGGGGCGGGCCGGTCGCGACGGTGCCCCGGCGCGGGCGCTGCTGCTCGCGGAGAATCGCGACAAGGCGCTGCACGTGCACTTCATCAAGCGGGAGGAGCTCGACCCCGGTCTGCCCGGTTGGCTGGCGGACCGGTTGATCGCGGCGGCCGACGGCGAGCAGCGCTATGCGGTCGATGCGCGCGAGCTCGCGAACGACCTGCGCGGCGACGGCGATCGCCTGCGGGCGCTGATCGGCCACCTCACGCGCGCGGGCGTGATCGCGCCGTCGCCGTCGGCGCCGGACCGGATCGCCGGTCGGGTCACGGGGCGCTTCGACGGCCGCGCCGCTGCGCTGTGTCGCACGTCGATCGAGGAGGCAGCGCGTGCGCGCTGGCGCCAGTACCGCGAGGTCTGGGCCTACGTCGAGGACGGCGCCTGCCGGCGGGCGGCAATCCTGCGCCACTTCGGCGACCCGGCCGCGGGCTCCGTGGGCGGCGCCGGTTGCTGCGACGTGTGCGACCCGGCCCTCGCCATCTCCGCTCCCTTGCCAGACCCGGTCGAGATCGGCGACCTCGACGACGCGATCCTGTCCATCGCCACCGGTGCGCGCCCCGCTGTCGGCCGCACCACCTGCGCCGAGATCCTGCACGGTTCGCGGAGCAAGAAGATCCAGCGCAACTCGTACGACGGCCTGCCGGCGTACGGCGTCTCCTCGCACATGCGGCGCGCCGACATACTCGCGCGGGTGGACCAGCTCATCGAGGAGGGCCGGATCGAGACGACGGGCGGTCCCTATCCGGTGTTGCGCGTCGCAGCGTGAGCTTCCCGATCGCAGTCCTCATCTCCGGTGAGGGGTCGAACCTCCAGGCGCTGCTCGACTCGGTCCACGGACAGGAGGGCATCGAGATCGTGGGGGTGGCATCGAGCCGGGCGGAGGCGCGCGGCCTCGAGCGGGCCGTGGCCGCGGGGGTCGAGACGGCGATCTTCGCGCTGGCCGACCAGCCCGACCGCGTCCTGCGCGACGAGGCGCTCGGCGACTGGCTCGAGGAGCGCGGCACGCGGCTGGTGGTGCTCGCCGGCTTCATGGAGCTGCTCACGCCCGCGTTCATCCGGCGCTTCGCCGGTCGCATCGTGAACGTGCATCCGGCTCTGCTGCCCGCCTTTCCGGGACTCGGGGCGATCGAGCAGGCGCTCGAACACGGCGTGAAGGTAGCGGGCGTGACGGTCCACTTCGTGGACGAGGGCGTGGACAGTGGGCCGATCGTGCTGCAGGAGTCGTTCGAGCTTCCTTACCATCGGGACATCGCCGCGATCGAGCAGCGCTTCCACGAGGTCGAGCACAGGCTGCTGCCGCGTGCGGTGCGGCTGATCGCTGCGGGACGCGTCCAGGTGGACGAGCAGAATCCGCGGCTGGTGCACGTGGAACCCGACTCGACAGCCGATGGCTGAGACCGAGCCCCGCGGCGCGGAGCCGGCGGCCCCCGGGGAGGTCCGGATCCGGCGGGCGCTCCTGAGCGTCTCCGACAAGCGCGGGCTGGTGGACTTCGCGCGCGGGCTCGTGGATCTCGGCGTGGAGATCGTCTCCACGGGCGGGACGGCGCGTGAGCTCGAGGAGGCCGGGATTGACACGCGGCCCGTCGAGGACTACACGGGCTTCCCGGAGATACTCGACGGCCGTGTCAAGACGCTGAACCCGCGCATCTACGCGGGGCTGCTGGCGGTGCGCTCGAACGACGAGCACATCGAGACGCTCGCCGCACACGAGGTCGAGCCGATCGACCTGGTGTGCGTGAACCTCTATCCGTTCGAGCGCGTGTCGGGCAAGCGCGGGGTGGAGGACGCCGAGGTGATCGAGAACATCGACATCGGCGGCCCGACACTGATCCGCGCGGCCGCGAAGAACCACGCGTTCTCGGCGGTGGTCGTGGGGCCGGAGAGCTACGACGCCGTGCTCGACGAGCTCCAGAGCTCGGACGCGCAGCTCTCGCTGCGCACGCGCCAGAGCCTGGCGATGGAGGCGTTCGCCTACACCGCGCGCTACGACGCGTCGATCTCGCGCTGGTTCGCCGAGCGCGAGGAGGACTTCCCCGCTCAGTACACGCGCTCGTTCGAGAAGGTGCTCGACCTGCCCTACGGGGAGAACCCCCACCAGCGCGCGGCGTACTACGCGGAGGCGGGCGCGCGCACGCACCTGATTTCGATGGTGTCGAAGCTGCACGGCAAGGAGCTGTCGTTCAACAACCTCCTCGACCTCGACTCGGGCCGGCGCCTGGTCGAGGACTTCGAGCTGCCTGCCGTGGCGATCATCAAGCACAACAACCCGTGCGGCACGGCGCTAGGCGCCGCGCCGGCCGACGCCTTCGACAGGGCGCTCGCCACCGATCCCCAGAGCGCGTTCGGCGGCGTGTTCTGCTTCAACCGGCCGGTCGACCGCGGGCTCGCCGAGAAGCTGAGCGAGATGTTCGTGGAGGTGGTGTTCGCGCCCGGCTACGAGGAGGACGCGTTCGAGCTACTCAGCCAGAAGCCGAACGTGCGCCTGCTCGAGAACCAGGAGCGGCGCAGCACGCCGGTGTCCGAGCACGAGTTCAAGCGGGTGCGCGGCGGAATGCTCGTGCAGGACCGGGACACCGGCCTGGAGGTGCGCGAGGAGATGGAGGTGGCCACCGCCCGCAAGCCGACCGAGGGGGAGTGGGGCGAGCTGCTGTTCGCGCTGCGCGTGTGCAAGCACGTGCGCTCAAACGCGATCGTCATATCGAAGGGGCTCGGGACGGTGGGGATCGGCGCGGGGCAGATGAGCAGGGTCGACTCGGTGCGGATCGCGGTGGATAAGGCCGGCGCGGCGGGCCTGCCCCTCGATGGTGCCGCGCTGGCGTCCGACGCGTTCTTCCCGTTCCCCGACGGCCCCCAGCTCGCGATCGACGCTGGTGTGCGGGCGATCATCCAGCCGGGGGGAGCGCAGCGCGACCAGGAGGTCGTGGAGGCCTGCGACGCAGCCGGTGTGGCCATGGTCTTCTCGGCCCGCCGACACTTCAGGCATTGATTTCGACAATCGTCGAACCCTCAACTAGAGTTGGGCCACCAGCTTCCTGATGAGAGAGCCCCACCACCCATCCTCCGAGGAGCTCGAGCTCCCGGCCGTACTCCACGCACTGAGCGATCCGGCGCGACTCCAGATCGTCCGAAAGCTCGCCGACGGCGACGAGTGCACCTGCGGCACCTTCGACCTCGGGCTATCGAAGGCGACCCTCTCCCACCACTTCCGCGTACTGCGCGAAAGCGGCGTCGTCCGAACCCGCCCCGACGGCCGCAAGCGAATGCTCTCGCTACGCGACGACGACCTGAACGACCGCTTCCCCGGCCTGCTGGAAGCGGTGCTGACGGCACAGCAGAAGCCGGGCGTAGAAGCGCTGCTCTAGGCGCTCCGCCCGTCGCGCCGGCGCGTCCTCGCAAGTGGGCCGCCCGGGACTCGAACCCGGATCTCAAGGATTAACCTGCCGCACCGGCTCTCACCGGCCGCGACCCGCCGGGTCGCGTTGCGGTCTGGACCATCTCTTCGCCCTCGACTCGACGTTAGGGCGGGCAGCGTATGGCCTCTGAGGGCTCTCCCTGACGGGGTTGCCTGCTGATAGCCCAATCCTCGGGATTGTCACGCTTCGGTACCCGAGGCTCTAAGGGGGTCCCAGCACACAGCTGCCGACGAACTAGCGGTTTCCCTACTAGCGCTCCTTTTCTGAAGTCCCGCGCTCTGCCATTGAGCTAACGGCCCTGTCCGGATTATGGCGGCCCGGCGCGGTGGGAGTACATCAGTGCAACCACGTCGGCTCGTCGAAGCCTGCGTACTCCTGAATCGCGCCATAGATGTGCTGGAGCATCCAGGTGCTGTGGACTCGTAGCGTGCAGACCCCGTACGGCAGCTTGTTGCGCGCCCTGCCGCTGCTTGAGGTGGGCATATGGTTGGTCATGTGCTTCCGCGCGCTCGTCGCCGGAAGATCAAGCAAGTCCAGCCAATATCGCTCGATCTCCTCGATCGTCAGTCCGTTGTTCGTGTAGACGTTGATTGTCAGAAGGAGCTCGTCGCGCTCGATGGCCATCGCTTCCGTGAGGAATCGGCGAGGGAGCAGCATCCGCGCATCCGAGTTCGTGAAGCCGATCGCGTGGCGGCCCTTGGATCCCTCGGCCCAATAGAGCATGCAGCCAGCCTGATGGAGCGAATCTCCTTCTCGCGCTGCTCGGCGGCCGTCCTCCTGTGATGCGAGCCGGGCGGCTCGACATCGTGCGGCCCAGCTCTCGGCCCGTCGACGAACCAGCTCAGGATTCTGTGGTCCACGCGGTCCGCGGAGATTGAAGGCCTTTTGCTCCTCGGTGAGCTGGATGTCTTTCGTCCACCCGTGGACCGAGCTCGCTGACACGCCTATCCTCGACGCAATCCGCTTGTACGGCAGTCCCGCACGTCGAAGCTCCCTGGCTAACTGTTGTTCGGCTAGCTTGGTCATGCGAACACATGTTCCCATGCCGATCGGACGTTAGCGCAGCCTAGAATTCGAACCCAAGCACGGCCCCGTGGTGTACCGGTTTAGCACGGTTCCCTTTCAAGGAACAAGAGCGAGTTCAACTCTCGTCGGGGCTACTACGCAGCTACTTCAGTCCGCGGCGGCTGCCTCGGCCTCGAGGCGCGGGTCGTAGCTGCCGCACGAGGCGGCGAAGACCAGGAGCGCGGCGACGATTCCGGCCAGGTGGCTGGTCACCAGCATCACGATCAGGCCGGCCACGCCGCCGGCCACCGCCGAGAACAGGACGTAGCCGAGCGGGATCTCGAGGATTCGGGCGGTGATCAGCGAGCACGCCAGCCACACCACCGGCCCAACGACCCAGCCCCAGTCCTCGAAGAAATCCTCCGAGAGGGCCAAGCCGAGGATGGCGAAGGGGATCGCCACAACGACCGCCTGCACTACGAGCGCCTTCCAAAAGAGCCGGGCGTTCACGAAGGCGGATACTAGACTCGCGCGCCGGGGCGGTTAGCTCAGTTGGTAGAGCGCCTGCCTTACAAGCAGGAGGTCGCCCGTTCGAGCCGGGCACCGCCCATACTCCCGGGCATCTCTTCGACGCGGAACCGCCGCTAGCACGCCTGACCCCGGTGCGAGCGGGAGCAGCGATCCGGCGAAACCGCCGGGCGGTCAAAGCACTACGGGCTGCCATTAGCCCACAAACCTTGGTCGCGGCGATGGAGCGACCACAGCCTGGCCAAGCGTCGTCGAGCTGGGGCCCGGAAGGTCGCTGGTTGAAATCCAGTCGCCCCGATCTACGCAGGCAAGCATTCGCGGACAGTCGCTCCTACTGTGCACCGAAGCCCTGTAGCGGTTAGCGTGCATAAGCGTGACGGGCTTGTCCGGAGTATCGATTCGCGGGCGCATCGCGACCGCCGACGACCCGGACTGGGACGAGGCGCGTCAGGCCTGGAACTTGGCCGCGGATCAACGGCCTTCCGCTGTCGCATTCGTCGAGGGCGCGGAGGACGTGTCGAAGGTGGCCCGCTTCGCGAGCGAGCGCGGGCTGAGGGTGGCGGCGCAGGGCACCGGGCATGGCGCGGCTGCGCTCGGATCGCTGGACGACGTCATCCTGATAAAGACCGAGCGCATGCGCGCCGTTGAGGTCGAGGATGGACGGGCCCGCGTCGAGGCGGGCGCCTGGGCCGCCGACGTGGCAGAGGGGGCGGCCAAGCACGGACGCTCGTTCCTGCCCGGAACCTCGCCCAACGTCGGCGTGATCGGCTACACGCTCGGCGGTGGGCTCAGCTGGTTCGGCCGCAAGTATGGATGGGCCTGCAACAGGGTGAGCGCGATCGAGCTGGTTACCGCGGACGGTGAGGCTCGTACTGTCGATGCCACGACCGATCCCGACCTCTTCTGGGCCCTGCGCGGCGGCGGCGGAGGGTATGCGATCGTCACCGCGCTGCACGTGGAGCTGGTGCCGGTGACGGAGGCGTACGCCGGCGCTCTCCTCTTTCCGCCCGAGCTGGCGGCGGAAGGCATCCGGGCCTATCGCGACTGGACCGCGGCCGCCCCGGAGGAGGCCGGCAGCATGGTGCGCGCTCTCGACCTGCCGCCGATCCCCGATATCCCGGAGCCGCTGCGCGGGAAGAAGTGGCTCGCGATCACCGCCGCCTGCATTGGAAGCAGGGAGGAGGGGAAGACGACGATCGCCCCGCTGCGTGAGATCGGCGAGCCGGTGGTCGACAGCTTCGACCAGGTCCCGGTCCCCGCGCTGAGCCGGATAGCCATGGACCCCGAGCCGCCGGTGCCCGCGCTTGCTCACCACCGGTTGCTCGCGGAGCTGCCCGACGACGCCATCGACGCCTTCGTCGACGTCGCCGGACCCGACGCGGGTTCACCGCTTCTGGTCGCCGAGCTTCGACACCTCGGCGGAGCACTCCACCGCCCGGCCGAGAACGGCGGCGCGCTCGACAAGCTGGACGGCGACTTCGTGATGCTGGGGATCGGCATGCTGATGGACCCCGCCCTGCGGGAGCCCATCACGGGCGCGCTCGACAGGCTTGCGGACGCGATGAATCCGTGGGCTGCAGAGGGCGGCTACTTCAACTACGCCGAGCGCCCCTGCGAGGTCGACGCCATCCTGCCCGCGGACACCTGCAAGCGCCTCGCTCAGGTGAAGCGCAACTGGGATCCTGACGACCTCATCCTCGCGAACCACTCCGTGGCGCTGGCGACGGCGTAGACCAAGCGCCGACGGACGAGACTGCCACCAGCTAGATGGCCGCGGGTTCGAACCCCGCCCCGGTTCTCCGTCGTCGCTGCTGGCGATTCGCTCCTCCGATCGGGTCCCCGGCCACGCAGGCACCAGAGCGCCCCGCGAACGAACCACGTGACGGTGGACGCCCGAGCGAAGGCAGCGCAGGAAGTGTCTTGATCGCGCCGGCGCGTACGCCGAACACAGGGCGCGACGATTGCACCGCTGGCGCGAATCGCCTTACATGACCTCGACACGAGGACGCGCGGGGAGCACGCTCGCGGTCACGCCCATCTGGACTCTCGCTTTCGCGTGAAAGCAGGAGCAATCATGTGGAAGCGCTCTGGAAGCGGCAAACCGCAGCACAGCGCAGCAGCTATGTGCGGAATATCGCTCCCTGAGCGATATGAGCGACAGGCGGCAGCAAACCGCAGCAGCTGCTCGCGCCTTACAAGCAGGAGGTCGCCCGTTCGAGCCGGGCACCGCTCATCCTCACGGCGAGCCTCCAGAACAGGCGCCGCGCTCTGACGACTACTGCTTCAAGCGCCGAGCGCCTGGCGCAGAGGCTGTGAGAATGCGGGATCACCTATGAAGGCGATCGTCCAAGACAAGTACGGCTCCCCGGATGTGTTGCGGCTCAAGGACGTCGACAAGCCGTCGCCCGACGACGACGAGGTGCTGATACGCGCTCACGCCGCGGCAGTCAACATCGGCGACTGGCACCTCCTAAGGGGCGTGCCGTACGTCATGCGCACGGTGGTTGGCTTGCGCGCGCCGAAGCGTGAGATCCCGGGAACCGATGTCGCCGGCCGGGTCGAGTCGGTTGGCGAGAGTGTGAAGGAGCTGCGACCGGGCGATGAGGTGTTCGGCTGGTGCGAGGGCGCCTTCGCGGAGTATGCGTGTGCTCCAGAGAGCAACTTCCTGCCGAAGCCGGCCAACGTCACTTTCGAGCAGGCCGCAGCTGTCGGCGACTCCGCTTTCACGGCCCTAGAGGCGGTTCGCGATCAAGGAAAAGTCCAGCCGGGGCACGAAGTGTTGATCAACGGTGCGTCGGGCGGCGTCGGCACGTTCGCGGTGCAGATCGCCAAGTCGCTCGGAGCTCGGGTGACCGGCGTCTGCAGCACGAGGAACATGGATCTGGTCCGATCGATCGGCGCCGACCAGGTCATCGACTACACCCGGGAGGACTTCGTCCAGGCTGGGCAGCGCTACGACGTAATGATCGATGCGGTGGGGAACCGTTCGCTCTCCGAGTGCAGGAGGGCGCTGACTCCCCGGGGGACGTACGTACTCGTCGGAGTCTCGAACCTTGGGCGCTGGTTCGGCCTTGCTCGCCAGCTCAAGGTGCTTTCGCTGTCACCCTTCGTGCGCCAGAAGATGCGGGTTTTCCTTGTGAGGCGCAACAGGGAGGACCTGATTGCGCTCAAGGAGCTCGTCGACGCCGGAACCCTCGCGCCCGTCATCGATCGCCGGTACCGGCTGAGTGAGGTTCCAATGGCTCTCCACCACCAGGGAGAGGGACACGCCCAGGGCAAGATCGTCATCGCTGTATGAGGCGCGGTGTCCAGTCCCGGGCGGCCTGGTGGAGTCAAAGAGGGTCTGCGGTCGGGTCGGTCGACACACGCCCGCTTAGGACGACAAGCGTAAGGGGCCGGATCAGCTGGCCGCTATCGCTTCCGTGTGAAAGGAGGAGGTTCTGTGGAAGCACTCTGGAAGCAGCAAACCGCAGCAAAGCGCAGCAGATATCGGCGGTTGATCGCTTGCCGAGCCGTCTGAGCGACAGACAGCAATAGATCGCAGCAGATGCGCTCGCCTTACAAGCAGGAGGTCGCCCGTTCGAGCCGGGCACCGCCCATAGGCCGGGCAACTCTCCGACGCGGAACCGCCGCCAGCACGCCTCACCATTGCTGCGTGTCGCGCAATGCAGCACTGATCTCGTTGAGCTACTCGCGGCTATGTCGGAAGTGATCAGCTCGCACTGCGGCGGGTTGGGGCGCGCTCCCCATCCCAGGAGGATCTACGCGCGGCCGACTGCCAGCAGCACCAGGTTCGAGTATGTGACCGTGCCGTTGTCCGAGGCGGTCTCCTTGACTGCCCCGAGGATTGCGTCCCAGACGCTGTCCGGGTCCTCCGGCGCGTGTCTCGCGATCAGCGCGACCAGGGGTGGGACCGTGTCCTTGACCATGGCGACAAACTCGTCGGCGGACTCCCACGTGAAGCTGACCTCGGTCTCCTCGACCTCGACGTGGGAGAAGCCACCGCCCTCGAGCAGTCCGCCAAGGGCATCCGGTGTCGGGCGCGACAGCGGGCCGGGCGTCCCGGGCGGGGGCGGATCGACGCCGAGCGTGCGCATCGCCGTGCCCATCGGAACCGCGATGAACGGCACCCGCTCCGGCGGTCCCCACGAGCTGATCACCATCCTCGACCCCGGGACCAGGAAGCCCCGCACACGGGCGGCCGCGGCTTCCGCCTCGGGCTCGAAGATGATCCCGAAGCGGGACAGCGCAGCATCGAAGCTCTCGGCCGGAAAGTCGAGGCTGGCCGCCTCGGACTCGACGAACTCGACGTTGTCGAGGCCGGCCGCCGCCGCGCGTTCGCGGCCGTAGGCCAGCATCTCGGGAGAGATGTCGGTGGCCACGACCTTTCCCTCGGCTCCGGCCACAGCCGCCGCCGTGAGCGACGGCTGGCCATAGCCCGCGGCCACGTCAAGCACCCGGCTCCCCGGCTCGACCCCCGCCAGCTCCACCATGCGCTTGCTGACGTGAGCGGTCGCGGCGTCGATGAAATCCGACCGCTTGCGCCAGCCCTCGGCGCCCTTCCTCCACTGCTGCCGTTGTCCGTCTCGGAACTCAACGGCGTCTACCGTCGGCGACTCCATCCTGACCTCCTGATTGGGCAGGCGCCAACCATAAGCGATGTCGCCCGGTGTACGACGCCACTCCTGAGCGGAGGGAACGGGTGCTCCGCCGAATGCGTTCCCGCCCACCTGGGCCACGTCGTCGCTAAGGACGAGAAGAGGAGCGCCGCCCGTCAGCGTCTGCTACTCCCATTCGCGCACAGCGGCAGTGACCGGTTACGGTCATGGCTTCCGGACACCGATGCACAGCCTCGCGCTGTGGGAAGGACGAAGACGATGGCAACGCTGCTTGTGTTCCACGAGGTCGACGACGTCGATCACTGGCTCGCTTCACCGAAGCGCGAGGAGCTCTTCGGGCCGCTCGGAATCACGGTGCGCACCTTCCGGGACCCGGCGGGCTCGAATCGGGTCGGGGGGATCGTTGAGGTCCCCGACATATCTACGTTCGAGGAGGCACTCCAGAGCGACGCCGCGGCCGAGGGGATGAAGTTCGACGGTGTTCGCCCAAACACGATCCTGGTACTCGCCGAGGCGTAGGCGCAACGACCGGCGGGCGCACGGTCGCCGCCACGCAAGAGCCGCTGCTCGCGCAAGGCAGGGGCGCGCTTAGGTCGCCGGCATGAGTCCGAGCTGGCCGAGCAGCTCGGCCTGATCGAAGTAGAGATGTTCCGAGGCCAGCTCGGCGCCGCGAACCTCGTACCTCGACATCCAGCGGAGGTCGACCTCCCGTCCCGTGGCCGCGATCTCGGCTGCCGGCGTGCGCATCACACCGGTGTGCGTGCCGATGAACCGGCCCTCGGCGGCTACGGCGGATCCTTCGGCTAGAAGGCCCGAGGTCTCAAGACGCCCGTCCGGAAACGCGTCCCAGAACACACCGAGGAAGCCCAGGACCTCCTCGCGGCCGTGCACCGAGGCGTTCGGGGCGACGAGGTCGGCGTCGTCGCTCCACGGGCTGGCGTCCGCGTTCCGTGCGTTGAAGGCCTCGACATGCCGTTCGACGACGCGCTTGGGATCAGCCATCAGGCCGTACCTCCTGTCGGTTGCCGTGCGCGGATACTCGCACTCTGCGACGGTCTTCTGACCATCGGCGGCGAGCGCCGCCACGGGCTTGCGCTTTCGCGTGAAAGCGGGGGCGAGCATGTGGAAGCGCTTTTGGAAGCGGCAAGCCGCAGCAGAGCGCAGGAGATAAGCGCGATTCATCGCTCGCCGCGCTGACTGAGCGACAAACCGCAGCAGACCGCAGCAGCTGCTCGCGCCTTACAAGCAGGAGGTCGCCCGTTCGAGCCGGGCACCGCCCATCAGCGCGAGTCCGCTTCGACGGGCGACGGCAGCTCAAGCGAAGCTCGTCGGGGGCTTTCGGCGACCGGCCGCTCCCGCCGCGGCGGTTAAGGCTGCGGCGGGAGCGCGGTGCGGTCTGCGGACTAGCGCGGGATGAGGACGCGGTTGATGACGTGGATGACGCCGTTCGAGGCCATCACGTCCGGGGTCACGACCCGCGCCTTGTTCAGGAAGACGTTCGAGTCCCTCACGCGGATGCGAACCCTCTTGCCATTCAGCGTTTTCACGGAGGAGCGCTGGACGACAGCGGCCGCAGACAACTCGCCGGCTGCCACGTGGTAGAGGAGCACGGACCTCAGCTTCGACCTGCTTCGAAGGAGCGCGTTCAGCTTCCGCTCGGGCACCTTGGCGAACGCAGCATCGGTGGGCGCGAACACGGTGTACGGTCCGGGCTGCTTGAGCGCGCGGACAAGGTGAGCCCGCTTCAGCAGCTTGGTGAGCGTCTTGAAGTTCCCGGCGCCGACGGCGGTCTGCACGATGTCGGTCTCCTGCGCCGCCCCGACTGAACTAGACGCGGCGGATGCGCCGCCTGTAACGGACACCGCCGCAACAGAGACGACGGCGAGGGCGATTCGGATTGATCTCATGGGAGAGTTCCTTTCTGGAAGGTTGGGGTTAGCGAGTGCTCGTCGCCGGGTGGCCTACGGCACGCGGGTTACGACTGCCGAGCAGCGACGCGATGCCGTAGACGGCCGCCAGGCCGACTAGTCCGTAGACGAGGCGGCTTGCGGCGTTCGTGCTGCCGAACTCTTCGCCGAAGATCCATGCGACGAGGTCGAACTCAGCAATCGCCACGAGACCCCAGTTGAGTCCGCCCACGATCACGAGCGTGGCGGCGAGCAGGTCTAGCTTTCTCATCCGTCTACCTCCTGTATAGCTGTTGTACAAGTATGCCCCGCAAAGGTAGCGAGTCGGAGACGGGTTGTCAAGGTCTTGTACAGATCCTGTATTGTCTGGGCCATGAGCGAAGACGCACCGCTTCGGATCGGCGAGCTGAGCAGGCGCGCCGGCGTGAGCCCAGAGCTGCTGCGCGCCTGGGAGCGGCGCTACGACCTCCTGCACCCGACGCGCTCGCCTGGGGGCCTGCGCCTCTACTCGCTCGACGATCTGGAACGCGTTCGGCTCATGTCCAGCCACATCGCCGAGGGGCTCGCCGCGAGAGAAGCAGCAGCACTCGCAAGGCGAGCACGGCTTTCCGCCGAGCCGATCCCGCTTCCGCCGGGACGGGAGTCCACCACCACACCCTTCGATCCGGAGTTCGCTCGAGCCGAGCTCGCGCGAGCCACGGAGGCCTTCGACGAACCCGGCGCGCAGACCGTCTTGGACGAGCTACTCGCGGTTGCGACTCTCGACGCGCTGTTGTCGCAGGTCGTCGTTC
>Ga0114129_10009680_pt1 | contig 13752 bp, 14 predicted proteins | sample RhiMetdeltSRZDD1_FD_80071 | JGI IMG/M metagenome (GOLD analysis project Ga0114129, IMG submission 80071) | Populus rhizosphere microbial communities from Tennessee, USA - Rhizosphere MetaG P. deltoides SRZDD1 (version 2) (version 2) | ecosystem: Host-associated > Plants > Roots > Rhizosphere >...
ATCGGCGATGAAGCGGCGCGTGAGCCGCGCGCGCAGCCGCAACGATTGCAGATAGTCGTGGGCGGAGATGCGGAGACCGACCTCCAGTCGCGCGCGCACCACGGGCTGGAGCTCGTGGGGCCGCTCCTTGAGGAGCCGCGTGTGCACGGCCGCGCTCTCCGCGCGCGCGATCACGGTAGACGCGCTCACCATCGCCTCCGGATCCGGGACGCGGAGCGACTTCACGGCCGCGCCGAGATCGGCGAGCACGTCGATGGCGGCGCGCACGCCCGCCTCCATCTCGGGATCGAGCCCGTCGAAGTAGTAGTTGTCGGGGACGCCCACGCGGAGCCCGCGCGCGCCACGCGCGAGGCCGGCCACGTAATCGGGCACGCGGCGCGTGCTCGCGGTGGCGTCGTGCGGATCGGCGCCGGCGATCACGCCGAGCATGATCGCGACGTGGCGGACCGTGCGCGCGATCGGTCCCAGGTGATCCATCGACCACGAGAGCGGCATGGCGCCCGCACGGCTCACCCGCCCGTACGTGGGCTTGAGCCCGACCACTCCGCAGCACGCCGCGGGCAGACGAATGGACCCGCCCGTGTCGGAGCCGAGGGCACCGAGGACCAGGCCGGCGGCCACGGCGGCGGCCGACCCGCTACTCGAGCCTCCCGCCGCGTGGCCGTGGTTCCACGGATTGTCCACGTCACCGGTGTGCGCGTTGTCGCCGAAGGGGCCGAGCGCGAGCTCCGTCATGTTCAGCTTGCCGAGCGTCACCGCGCCCGCCTCCGCGAGACGGAGCGCGGCCGTACATGGGACGTCGCTGATGAAGTACTCGCGCGTGCGCGTGCCGCATGCGCTCGCGAAGCCGGGCACCGCGCACAGGTCCTTGTGGCCGACGGGCACGCCGTGCAACGGGCCGCGCGACCGCCCCGCCGCGAGCTCGCGCTGGAGCCGTTCCGCGGTGGCGAGGGCGGCGGCGGCGTCGAGGGCGACGAACGCGTGCAGGCGAGGGTCGAGCTGTTCCGCGCGCGCGAGACAGGCGCGGACGGCATCCACCGGCGACACACGGCGGGCCGCGATGGCGTCCGCGAGGTTCGCGATCCTCCAGTCGCTCATGCCGGCTCCGGCTCCGCGCCCTCCGCAAGCGCCACGATGAAGTGCGACGGCTCCTCCGCGAGCCCGAGATCGGCGCCGACGCGCTCGGCGGCAGCGGCGAGCGCCGCCGCTTCGGCGGTGACGTGGCGGTCGTCCTCACGCATGTGTGACTCCTTGCGGGTGCCCGCGCGCGCCCCGCGAGGAAATTAAATACCACAGTTGGGAACGCGGCGTCGGTGCGCGACCGCGTCGGGTGTCGGAAATACCGATTGTTCCTGCTGGCACGGATCGCGCACGGCATCGACGTGACGCTCAGCCTCCGGCAAAGGAGCCGCCGCCATGCTGTGGACGCTCGCCGTCGTTCTGATCATCCTGTGGCTGCTCGGCCTCGTCAGCTCTTACACCCTGAACGGCTTCATTCACATCCTGCTCGTGATCGCGATCGTCGTGGTGTTGGTGCGGATCATCCAGGGCCGCCGACCGCTGTAGCGACGTTCGGCGGCCGCCCGCCCGAGGGGGCGTCGCGCGCGAAGCCGCGACCCCTTCGGGCGCTCCGTGCATAATCAGAGCGTGAGAAAGTGGTCGCTCCTCGGGCTGACGTTCGTCGTCGTCCTCGTCGTGTTCGTCCTCGCGCTCGTGACGTATTCCGCGGTGGAGCTCGCGCGCTTCGAGCGGACGGAGGCGCGGCGCGCCACCTTCATCTATGCCGCGGGCCAGCCGCTCGTGCCCGGGCTCAACGTCCGCGCCGTCGATCTCGCGGGCAGCCTGAGCCGGCTCAAGTACACGGAGACGCGCGGCATGCCCACCGTGCCCGGCCAGTTCCGCCGCGCCGCCGGTGGCTGGGACCTCGTCCTCCGCGGCGGTGACAGCGGCGGCCCCCGCACCCCGCAGCGCGTCCATCTCGAGCTCCGCGGCGATCGCATCGCCCGCGTGCTGAGCAACGGCGACGACATCGGCGCCGCCGTGCTCGAGCCCGAAGTTCTGACGAGCGCGGGCGATCGTCCGGGCGAAGAGTATCGTCCCGTACGCCTGGCCGAAGCGCCGCTCACGCTCGTCAACGCCATCATCGCCGCCGAGGACCATCGCTTCTTCGAGCACGGGGGCCTGGATGCGCGGGGGCTGCTGCGCGCGGCGTGGGCCAATCTGCGCGCGGGGCGCGTGACCCAGGGCGGGAGCACGCTCACCCAGCAGCTCGTGAAGAACCGCTTGCTCACGCCGAAGCGCACCTATCTCAGGAAGCTCGACGAGGCGTGGCTGGCGACGCTGATCGAGTGGCGCTATCCCAAGGAGAAAATCCTCGAGGCGTACCTGAACGAGATCTACCTGGGTCAGCGCGGGAGCCTCGCCATCCGCGGCGTGGGCGCCGCCGCGCGCGCGTACTTCCGGAAGGAGATCCACCAGCTCACGCTTGCCGAGGGTGCCTTGCTTGCCGGGCTCGCGCGCGCACCCAACAGCTACTCCCCCATTCTTCATCCGCAGCGCGCCCGCGACCGGCGCGACGTCGTGCTGCGCCGCATGCGCGAGCTGAACCGCATCACGGAGGCGGACTACGAGACGGCGCGGCGTCAGCCGCTCGGCGTGCATTCCGAAGTCGCGCCGGGCCAGACGGCGCCGTACTTCGGCGACTACGTCCGCGAGGAGCTGGAGGCGCGCTTCGGCGATGAGCTGCTCGCCGCGGGCGGCGGCGCCCGCGTCTACACCACCCTCGATCTGTCGCTCCAGCGCTTTGCGGAGGCGGCGGTCGTGCGTGGTCTCGATCGCCTGGAGACGAAATTCCCGCGGTTGCGCCGCAAGCAGCCGACCGAGCGCCTCCAGGCCGTGCTCATCGCGCTCGATCCCGACACCGGCCAGGTGCGCGCGATGGTCGGTGGACGCGACTACCACGTGAGCCAGTTCAACCGCGCCGTGCTCGCGCGCCGGCAGCCCGGGTCCGCGTTCAAGCCGTTCGTGTATCTCGCCGCGTTGTCGCGGCGGGGCGGAGATCCCGTCCTTACCGCCGCCTCCTTCGTGGACGACGCGCCGCTCACCCTGACCGTGGAAGGCGTGCCGTGGTCGCCCCGCAACTACGAGGACCGGTACGAGGGACGCGTGAGCATACGGCGCGCGCTGGAACACTCGCTCAACGCCGCCACCGTACGGGTGGCGCAGACGGTTGGCCTCCCCGCCGTGGTGGAGACCGCGCGCATGCTCGGCATCCAGACCGAGCTCACGTCGGTGCCCGCCCTCGCCCTCGGCGCGTCCGAGGTCGTGCCGATGGAGCTCGCGCGCGCGTACCTGCCGTTCGCCAACGGCGGCCGCCGCCCGCGGTCGGCGAGCGCGCTGCGCACCGTCTACGACGGCGACGGCAGTGTCCTCCGCCTCACGGGTCAGGAAACCACCCAGGTCATCACACCCGCCGAGGCGTATCTGATGACGTCGCTGCTCGAGGGCGTCGTGAACTCCGGCACCGGCGCCGGCGCGCGGGCGGCGGGGCTGACGGGCGCGGTGGCCGGCAAGACGGGGACCACCAACGACGCGCGCGACGCCTGGTTCGTGGGGTACTCGCCACGCCTGCTCGCGCTCGTGTGGGTCGGGTTCGATGCCGCCGAGGCGCACGGCCTGAGCGCAGCGGAGGCGGCGTTGCCGATCTGGACGGATTTCATGCGGCAAGCCCTCGAGGTCTATCCCACGCAGGCCTTCACGGTTGCGGACGGCATCACGGTCGCCAACATCGACGTCACGAACGGCAAGCTCGCCAACCGGTTCTGTCCCGCCGTCGACCGCGAGATCTTCTTGACGGGGACGGAGCCACCGACGTGCGACGAGCACGGCGGCGCCACGGATCAGCTGCGCGAGCAGATCACAGACTGGTGGAAGCGCTTCCGCGACTGGTTCGGGCGCTGACGCTCATCGCCCTCGCCGCCGGTGTCATCGCCGCGCGCCCGGGTGCGATCGCGAGCGTCGGTGACGAGGAGGTCGGACGAGCGTCGTGGTACGGCGAGACGCATCACGGCCGTCGCACGGCGAGCGGCGAGCTCTTCGACATGCACGCGCTGACCGCGGCTCATCCCACCCTGCCCTTCGGCACGCGGCTGCGCGTGACCCACACGAAGAGCGGCCGTGCCGTCGAGGTTCGCGTCAACGACCGTGGTCCGCACACGCGGGGCCGCATCCTCGACCTGTCTTACGCCGCCGCCCGCGCGCTCGGCGCCCTCGGCGAGAGCGTCATCCCCGTGCGGATACGGGTGCTGGCGCTCCCAGCGCGGCGAGGACGGCGTGGAGGTCGGCGGTCGCGCCGCTCCGCGCGGGCGCCCACAGATCTCCCCGCGCGCGAATGCGCTCGGGCAATGAGTGCAGCGTGAACTGCTCGCGCGTCACTCCGTCGTGCACCTCGCGCCACGTGAGCGGCGTGGACACGCCGGCCCACGGCGTGGCGCGCGCGCTGTAGGCGCACGCCAGCGTCTTGCCGCGGCTGTTCTGCAGATAATCGATGTAGACGCGGCGGCCCCGCGCCGTCACCGCCCGCGTCACCGTCGCCACCTTCGGATGCGCATCCGCCACCAGCGTGGCCACGATCTGACAGAAGAGCCGGCTCGCCTCGTACGAGGTGTGCGGCGGTAACGGGATGTAGATGTGCACGCCCTCGGCGCCGGACGTCTTCGGGACGCTCGGCGCGCCGAGGCGCTCGAGCTCGTCGTGGAGCCAGCGCGCGACGTCCAGCACCTGCGCGAACGGCACGCCGGGCATCGGGTCGAGGTCGAGGACGGCGTGATCGGCGTCGTCCGCTGATTGGACGCGCGAGAACCAGGGATCCTGGGAGACGACCGCGTAGTGCGTCATGGAGAGCAGCGTGAGCAACGAGCCGCCCACGAGGCGGCGCGGGACGACGCGATCGGACGGCAGCGTCTCCACCCGCACGCCCGGCGGCACGTCGGCGGGCGCCCGCTGCTGATAGAACGCCTTCGCGTGCACGCCGTTGGGGAAGCGCTTCATGATCAACGGTCGGTCGGCGACGACGGGGAGAATCCACGGCGAGACGCGCACGTAGTACCGCATGAGCGCGCCCTTCGTGATTCCGAGCGACTTCCAGAACACCTTGTCGAGGTTCGCTACGTGGAGTCGCCCGCCGCCCGGCACCTCCAGCACGCCGCTGCCGCCCTCCGCTTCCAGCTCTTCCAGCCGCGCGAGGAGCCGCGCCCGCGCGGGATCGAGATCCTCGCCGCGCGCCGCGGTGGCGGCGACGGGGCGGCGGGCAGAGCGTGGCGTCTCCATCACGACTGCGTCCGCGCGCACGTCGTCGCGGAGCCCGAGATACGCGGGGTGGCGGAGCTTGCCGTCCGCCGTCCACTCCGTGAAGCGCACCTCTGCCACCAGCCGCGGCTCCACCCAGTGCGGTCGCTCGTTCGTCTGCGGCCGCACGCGAAACGGACAGCGCGTCGTCTCCAGCGGTCGTAGAAGCGCGGCCACGCGCGCGAGCTCCGCGCCGCTGAACCCGGTCCCGGTGTGACCGGCGTACTCGAGGGCGCCGTCCTTCCAGAATCCGAGGAGGAGCGCGCCGAAGAACGCGCGCGAGTTGCGCGGTTCCGTGAAGCCGCCCACCACGAATTCCTGTCGTCGCTGGAGCTTGATCTTGCGCCAGTCCGGGGTGCGCTGGCCCCCGCGATAGGGCGAGTCGAGGCGCTTGGCGATCAAGCCTTCCCATCCCGCCGCGCTCGCGCGACGGTGGAGCTCGGTGGCGTCGCCCGGCACGAACTCCGACATCCGGATGACGCCGGAGCCGGCGTTGCCGAAGACCCGTTCCAGCTGCGCGCGCCGGGCGCTCAGCGGCAGGGAGCGGAGGTCGGTGGCGCCGTCACGCAGGATGTCGAACGCGACGAACGCGACCGGCTCCCGGCGCGCGCGCAACGCGACCTCCCCCGCGCTCGCGAGATGGATGCGGCCCTGTAACCGCTGGAAGCCCGCGGGCTCGCCGTGCTCGTCGAGCGCGACGATCTCGCCGTCGAGCACGACCGGGGCCTTGAGGCCGCGCCGGAAGCGGTCGAGCGCACGAACGATCTCCGGAAACTGCGCGGTCTTGTCGGCGCCGAGGCGGGAATGGATGCGCACACCGCCGGGGGCCTCCCCCGGCTCGACCTCCACGATGGCGCGGATGCCGTCGTACTTCGGCTCGTACACGAACTGGTCGCTCTGGAGCGGCGCCTCCTGGAGCGACGCCAGCATGGGGCGAAGCGCGCCCGTCGCCCGTTGCTTCATACCGGATTGTAGCGTCGGCGCGCGCCGGCACGCACCAGCGGAGGCGGCGGCGGCACGCCACGTGCACTATCTCGCGTCGGCATCCCGTTCTCATGAACGACACGATCGTCTTCGGCGTCATCCTCATCGTCGCCTTCGCGCTGCTCATCACGGAGCGGCTGCGCAACGACCTCGTGGCCGTGCTCATCGTGCTCGCCCTCGCGATCAGCGGTCTGCTCGAGCCCGGGGAGGCGCTGTCGGGCTTCGGCAGCGAGCCCGCCATCGTGGTGGCCGCGATCTTCGTGCTGAGCGCCGCCCTTCGCCAGACGGGCCTGTCCGAGATCATCGGGAGCGGGATCGGCCGTCTTGCGGGCGGGAGCCTCACGCGCGCCATCGCGGTGATCATGCCGTCGGTGGCCGTCCTCTCCGCGTTCACGCATCACGTGACCACGACCGCCGTCATGCTCCCCGTCACGCTGAACTTCGCGCGCGAGCGCGGGATCGCCGCCTCCAAGCTGCTGATGCCGCTGTCGTTCGCCGCGTCGCTGGGGACCACGATCACGCTCGTGGGCGCGCCCGCGTTTCTCATGGCGAGTGCGATCCTCCAGCAGGCCGGGCGCCCGGGCCTCGGCATCTTCTCGATCGCACCCATCGGCCTCGCGCTGTCGGTGACGGGGACGCTCTTCGTACTTCTGCTGGGCCGCTTCCTGCTTCCCGTGCGCAAAGGGGCCGAGGAGACGACCTCGCAGTTCCGCCTCGACGAGTACTTCACGGAGCTGACGATCCTTCCCGACTCGCCGCTCGTCGGCAAGACGATCGAGGACGCGCACGCGGACCCGCGCTATCACTTCCAGGTGGTGGGACTCCTCCGTCGCGGCCGGCCTCCCGGACGTCCGTCCGCATCGCAGATCATCGAGGCGCACGACGTCCTCCTCGTGCGGACGACGCCGGAGCAGCTCCTCGCCATTCGCGGTGAGCCGGGCCTCGAGCTACACCCGCTCCAGCAGTACGCGTCGCGCGCCCACGCGGGCGCCGCGGGTGACGCGGAGGAGGCCGAGAACCGGATCGTGCAGGCGGTCATCGCGCCCGGCTCGGATCTCGTCGGGCGCACACTCGGCGACGTCGATTTCCACCGCCGCTACGGCGCCATCGTGCTCGGTCTGTGGCGGCAGGCGGGATGGCTCGAAGGCGAGCTGGCGCGGATCCGGCTCCGCGGCGGCGACGTGCTCGTGCTCGAGGGTGACGATGCCGCGCGGGCACGCGTCAGCAATGATTCCGGCTTCCTGATGCTGGTGCCGTTCCCCACCGAGACGCGTCTGCGCCGCAAGGCGCCGGTGGCCGCGGTCGTGATGCTCGCCACCATCGCCCTCGCCGCGTCGGGGTGGATCTCGCTCGAGATCGCGACGCTGGCGGGCGCGGTGGCCATGGTGCTCACCGGCTGCCTCACCATGGGCCGCGCGTACCGCGCGATCGATGCGCGGATCTACGTCTTCATCGCGGGAGCGATTCCGCTCGGAACCGCGATGAAGACGACCGGCACCGCGGACCTCGTCGCCGGATGGCTCGGGCGCGTGGTCGAGGGCTGGCACGAGAGCCTCGTGTTGCTCCTGCTCTTCGCCGTCGTCGGTGTCATCACCCAGTTCATGTCGGATGCGGCGACCACGGCGCTCTTCGGTCCGGTCGCGGTGTCACTCGCACAGGGCCTCGGACACGCGCCGGAGGCGTTCGTGGTGACGGTCGCGATGGCGGCGGTGGCGTCGTTCCTCACGCCGATCGGCCACCACGGCAATCTGATCGTGTACGGGCCCGGGGGTTATCAGTTCTGGGACTTCGTGCGCGTGGGAACGCCGCTGACCGTGCTCGTTGCGCTCCAGGTGGCCGTGCTCGCGCCGCTGCTCTGGCCCCGCTAGTAGATTCTGCAACGCTGGCCCGGACAACGAAAGAGGCCGGGACGGCCCGGCCTCGTCGTGCACGGTAAGACGAGCGGCTACGCGGCGCGGCGACCGCCTCGGGGCGCCCCGGCGCGCTGCGCCATCTCGTCACCGAGCTCGGTGAGGCGCTCCTTGCCGAGGGCCTTCTCCGCGATCTTGAACATCTCGCCTTCCTCTTCCTCGACGTGATGCTCGACGAGCTCGGAAAGGACCGTCATCTTCGCCTGGAAACGCTCGTCCTCGGGATCGACTTGAGGCAGCTCCTTCAGCACGAGCTTCACGACGTGATGCTCCTCGTACGCCTCGTCGATCATCTCCTCGGCCTTCTTCCCGGACTCGCGCACGGCCGGGTAGAACATCTCCTCCTCGATCTGCGTGTGCAGCTCGAGCTGCTGCGAGATCTGCTCCATGAGCTGACGCCGCTCGCGCGCGTTCTCGGTCTTTTCGACTTTCTTGAACAGCGCCTTCACTTCCTTGTGCTGCTTCTTCAGCAAGTCCGTCGCCTTCATCGGCGCACCTCCTCTGGCGTGTCCGAAAGCAAGAACGTTGCCGCTATCGCGGAAGCCCGGCGCGCGCGCGTGGTCAGCGGCCGGAGTCGTGCATAGCCGCAGCCGTACATTGGGGAGGTGCCGCATGACGGACGAGAAGAAACCCGGTTCCGAGCCCACACCGCCCGCCTCATCCCCGGACGATCTGAGCCCCGCCGACGAGCGTCGCAAGGTGGCCCGGCAGCGCGACGGAGAGGAGCGCGGTGACGTCATCGCCGAGAACACCAGCAATCCGTAACGCATCGGCCGCTGGGGGCGGGCGCTCCGAAAACGCCTGCTGCGCCGATCGCCCCGCGCTGGTATAGACTCTCGCCATCGGCGTCAGCCGAGCGAGTGATACAGCCGAGCGAACGATAGAGCCCATGCGCGACCAGTGGTTCTGCTACATCGTCGAGTGTGCCGACGGCACTCTGTACACCGGTATCACCACGGCGCCCGCACGGCGGCTTGCCCTCCACAACCGTGGCGCGGCCGCCCGTTACACCCGCGGACGCGGCCCCGTGCTGCTGCGGTATCTCGAGATACACCCCGACCGCGGCGCCGCCAGCCGCCGAGAGCGCGCGATCAAGGCCCTACCCCGTACCGAGAAACGGCGGCTCGCGGACGACCGCGCAAAGCCGTTCCCTCACGTGTAACCTGTCGAGAAAGAGTCGCCGAAAGGAGCGTTCGCGATGCCCGTGAAACTGTTCGTGGGAGGGCTGTCGTTTTCCACCTCGAATGACGGCCTCCGCACGGCATTCGCTCGGTACGGAATGGTGGAGTCGGCGGTGGTCATGATGGACCGGGAAACGGGACGCTCCCGGGGCTTCGGCTTCGTCGAGATGGCGACGAGCGAGGAAGCCGATCGCGCGATCAGCGGGATGAACGGCGCGGCCCTCGACGGCCGCACCATCCGCGTGGACAAGGCAACGCCGCGAGGAACCGGTGGCGGCGGCGGATTCCGGAGCGCGGGCGGCCCACCGCGGGGTCCAGGTGGATTCGCCGACCGGCGGCCGCCGGCCGGGGGTGGGTTCGGCGAGCGCCGTCCGAGCGGCGGCGGATTCGGCGACCGGCGACCGGCGGGCGGATTCGGGGAGCGCCCGGGCGGCGGCGGCGGCGAGCGGCCAGGCGGTTGGGGCGAGCGACGACCCGGGGGGCTCGGTGATCAGCGCGGCAACCGGCGCCGAGACGACAAGCCGGGACGCGGTGGCGCCGGCGAGAAGCGGACGGGGCCGGGTCGCGGTCGGTCAGGACGCCCCACCAACGAGCGTCGCGCGGGCGACCGTGGACGACGGAGCGGCGACGACACCGGCCGCTGGGGCCGCTGACCCGGGGCACGATCCCCGCCATCGCATGATCGGCCGCCTCGGCGGCGCGCTCAGCGACTAGGCGGCAGTCGGCTCTTCCGGTCGCGCGCGACCGAGCGCGCCTTCCAGGTACACGGCCTCGAGGCCGCTCGCCCAGTACGCGAGCGCCCCGAAGTTGCTCTGCGTGGTCTCCCGTCCCGTCATCAACACCGGCCCGTTGTCGTCGGGCTGAAACACCAGCGCCCCTTCCCAGAGGCCGTCGTCGCGCGGGAATCCCCACGCCTCCGCGACGTACACGCGTCCGTCCGTCGCGGTCACCGTCGTCTTGAACCGATGGACGAGCTCCGCCATGCGATCCCCCGCGCAGTCGTCAGTGTTCGGAGAGGAGCGCGTCGAGGGCGGCGATGATGCGCGCGGGCTGCACGCGACTTCCGGGCGGGAGGCCCTGCCCGGCGCGATCGAGCCACACGCCGTGCACGCCCACGTCCTGCGCGCCCGCCACGTCGAAGTCGAGATGATCGCCGACCATCCATACGTCCGCCGCCGGTGTCCGGAGCGCGGACAGCGCATGATGGTAGACGCGCGGGTCCGGCTTGCCGGTGCCGAACTCGCCCTCGATCACGATGACGTCGAAGTATCGGGCGAGATCGTGACGCTCGATCTTGTCGCGCTGCTGCCGCGTGTCGCCGTTGGTCACGAGTCCGAGCGGGATGCCGCGCCCGCGCAGGTTCTCGAGGCAGGCGCGCGCGTCGGGGAAGAGGCACATCGCGGCCCGTCGCCGCGCCGCGTAGTCTTCGGCGATGGCGCCGGCCAGTCCGTCCGTCGCGATGCCGGAGCGCTCGAGCGCATGCGCCACGATCTTGGTCCATGCCCCGATCATGTCCGTGCGCTCGCGGCGCTGGCGTTCCGGATCGTCCCAGAACCAGCGGCGGCTCTCGGCGACCACCTCCGCGAGTCGCCCGCCGTCGACACCGCCGGGGCCGGCGATCTTGACGCAGGCGTCGCGCCAGCACACGTCCACCCCGCCCGAATAATCGAGCAGGGTATCGTCGAGATCGAGCAGCACGGCCCGCGGAAGCTTCATGCTTCGACTATACCGTGGGCGCTTCCGATCCCGACCGCGTCGCTGGCACCGCGGCTGCACCGGTTCCTTCCGATGGGCCGGCCGCGATGGCGAGCGCGCCGCCGGCGGTCACGGAGGACAACGCCATGGCACAGACGGCAGCTGACATCCTGATCGAGACCATCCACGACTGGGGCGTCGAGGTCGTGTTCGGGGTCCCCGGCGACGGCGTCAACGGCATCATCGAGGCGCTGCGCACCCGGCAGGACCGCATCCGCTTCATCCAGGCGCGCCACGAGGAAGCGGCGGCGTTCATGGCGTGCGGCTATGCGAAGGTCACCGGCAAGCTCGGCGTGTGTCTCGCCACCTCCGGGCCGGGCGGCATCCACCTGCTCAACGGTCTCTATGACGCCAAGCTCGACGCCCAGCCCGTGCTCGCCATCACCGGCCTGCCCTATCACGACCTCATCGCGACCCAGACGCAGCAAGATGTCGAACTCGACAAGCTCTTCATGGACGTGTCCAAGTACAACGCCCGCGTCATGGGCCCGAGCCACGTCGAGAACGTTGCCGAGCTGGCGTGTCGCACCGCCCTCGCCTATCGCGGCGTCGCGCACCTCACGATGCCGGTCGATGTTCAGGACATGGCGGCGGGCGAGGGCCGGTCGAAGCGCAACGTCGCGGGGCACACCTCCGACGTCATGGCGCGCAGCGCGCGCCTTCCCGACGACGCCGACCTCCGCCGCGCGGCCGCCGTGCTCAATGCCGGCAAGAAGGTCGCGATCCTCGCCGGCGCGGGCGCGCTCGGCGCGTCCGAGGCGCTCGAGCGCATCGCGGAGCGGCTCGGCGCGCCGATCGTGAAAGCGCTGCTGGGGAAGGCGGCGGTTCCGGACGACAGTCCCTACACGACCGGCCCCATCGGTCTGCTCGGCACGCGACCATCGCAGGAGGCGCTGGAGGAGTGCGACACGCTCTTGATGGTCGGGACGTCGTTTCCCTACATCGAGTTCTATCCGAAGCCGGACCAGGCGCGCGGCGTCCAGATCGATCTCGATCCGATCCGCATCGGTCTCCGCTATCCGGTGGAGGTCGGGCTCGTGGGCGACAGCCGGCGCACGCTCGAAGCCTTGCTTCCGCTCGTCGAGGCCGGACGCGATCGCGGCTTTCTCGATCGAGCGCAGAAAGGCATGAAGGCGTGGCGCGAGCTGATGCACGAGCGCGCCACCCGCCGCGACATGCCCATGAAGCCGCAAGTGATCGCCCACGAGCTCGGGCAGCGCCTGCGCGACGACGCGATCGTCGCCTGCGACAGCGGCACCATCACGACGTGGTGGGCGCGCCACATTCCGGCGCGCCGCGGCCAGCTCCATTCGGTCTCCGGCAACCTTGCGAGCATGGCCAACGCGCTTCCGTACGCGATCGCGGCGCAGGTCGCGTATCCGGATCGACAGGTGGTCGCCTTCGTGGGTGACGGCGGCTTCTCGATGCTGATGGCGGATTTCGTCACGTGCGTGAAGTACCAGTTGCCGGTGAAGGTCGTCATCGTGAAGAACAACACCCTCGGCCAGATCAAGTGGGAGCAGATGGTCTTCCTCGGCAACCCGGAGTACGCGTGCGATCTGCACCCCATCGACTTCGCGCTCTTCGCCCAGGCGTGCGGCGGCACCGGCTTCACGATCGAGGATCCGGGCGAATGCGGCGCCGTCCTCGACCGCGCCCTCGCCGCTCCCGGCCCCGTGATCGTCCAGGCCGTGGTGGACCCGTTCGAGCCGCCGCTGCCGGCGAAGATCACGCTCGAGCAAGCCACGCACTTCGCGAAGTCGCTGCTCCGGGGCGAGCCGAATCGCGAGAAGATCGCGCTCACCGTGCTCGGCGACCGCGTGCGGGAGCTCGTGTAGCGGCACGGACGTCGCTCACGTGCCGCGGCGGATTTCCGCCGTCAATGCGCCTCCCGGTACAGTGGAGACGTGCACGTCGAACCGAGGAGCACCGCGCTGCTGGTCCTCGACCTCCAGCGCGATCTGCTCGACGCTGACGGAGTCTTCGCGCGCAACGGGATCGCGGTGGCGTCGGCGCGCGCGATCCTGCCCGCGGTGATCGAGGTGGCCCGCGCGAGCCGTGCCGCCGGGATCGCGATCTTCGCCTCGAAGTTCACGGTCTTCACCTCCGCGAGCGGCCGGCCCCTCGGTGCGGAACAGCTCATCACCGCGGTTCCGTTCCTCGCCCGCGAAGGGTTTCGTCTCGGCGCGCCCGGACGCGAGCTGATGGCAGGGTTGCCGGCGCCCGATTACGCCCTCGACAAGCCACGCTTCTCGGCGTTTCACGGCACGTCGCTCGAGCTGCTGCTGAGCGCGCTCGAGATCCGGACGCTGGTCCTGACCGGTGTCGTGAGCGCAGTGGAGGCCACCGCGCGCGATGCGATCTTCCGGAACTTCACCGCGGTCGTGCTCGAAGACTGCGTGGCGGCTGTCGGCACAGACGCCGGGTCGGTGTTCCCGCGCGCGCTCACCGCGGGCGTCAGCGTCAGCGACTCCGCGGCGTATCTTCACGCGCTCGCGTCCCCGCCGCCGGCGAGCGCTTGACAGGAGTCCGTGGCATGCGGTCTGCTCATGGCGTTGAGGGGAGGGTCAACGAAA
>Ga0114129_10009681_pt1 | contig 13751 bp, 9 predicted proteins | sample RhiMetdeltSRZDD1_FD_80071 | JGI IMG/M metagenome (GOLD analysis project Ga0114129, IMG submission 80071) | Populus rhizosphere microbial communities from Tennessee, USA - Rhizosphere MetaG P. deltoides SRZDD1 (version 2) (version 2) | ecosystem: Host-associated > Plants > Roots > Rhizosphere >...
AGTTGCGCCCTTCGTCCCCTGGGAATGACAGCGGCCGAGGTGTTGGCGTTGCTCACAGAACCCGCGCCGGCGACCGGGATCGAAATCAGCAAACACCGTGATTTACTCGCGTCGCAATCTTCTCCGCTCGAAGAATGGCCGGCGCCAGGCTCCGCCCTCGATGAAAGTCTGATGGCTTGTTCAGTCTTCTCGTTCCTCAATCCCTCGCAAGCGGAAGACTGCCGCGCTAAGTTGCGCCATCTGTTAGGAGAGGAAAAATGCGCCTACCTGATGGTATTTCTGGGTTATGTCAAGACATGTCATCTGTGGGTGGAGACGCATCCGGAACTGTCGTATGAGGCTGATCAGCGGGCGCGGGATTACCTCGGGCCTCTGTTAGCGGAAGAACCGCGCCTGGCCGAGTTCTTCCGCAATTACAAGGAGTTGATTGCGCGCGAGCGCCACGGTCGGACGGAAGAAGCCTTGCGCGAGTCGGAAGAAAATTACCGTGCGCTATTTGAATCAATTGACCAGGGATTTTGCACCATAGAAGTCTTGTTTGATGAAAATGAGAGACCGGTTGATTACCGATTTCTGGTGGTCAATCCGGCATTTGAGCGCCAGACGGGAATCGAAAACGCGGCTGGCCGACGGATGCGTGAAATCGCCCCGCTGCACGAAGAGCATTGGTTCGAGATCTACGGTCATATAGCTTTAACGGGCGAACCCCTGCGCTTTGAGAACTCCGCCGAACAACTCCATCGCTTTTATGATGTGTATGCCTGGCGCATCGGCGAACCGACGGAAAGAAAGGTTGCGATTCTCTTTAATGACATCACCGAGCGCAGGAAGATCGAGCAGGCGTTGCGCGAGAGCGAAGTTCGCGTGGCCGGGATCATCAATTCGGCGATGGACGCCATCATCTCGGTGGATGACATGCAGCGCGTCATCCTCTTCAATGCGACGGCCGAGAAGATGTTCGGCTATTCATCGGCGGAGGTGATCGGTCAACCGATTTCACGTCTCATCCCCGAGCGGTTCCGCGCCTCTCACGAGGGTCACATCCGCCGCTTCAGCGTGACCGGCGAAACCACCCGAGCAATGGGGGCGCTGGGCGCGATAAGCGGACTACGCCGCAACGGAGAAGAGTTCCCGATCGAGGCTTCAATTTCGCAGTTGGAGGCCGGCGCCCAAAAGATCTTTACGGTCATTCTACGCGACGCCACAGAGCGCAAACGGGCGGAAGAACAGTTGATCGAACAGGCCACGCTGCTCGACCAGTCGCACGAGGCCATCGTCGTCCGTGATTTAGACAACCGCATCCGCTATTGGGGCCGCGGCGCCGAGCGTTTATACGGATGGACGGCGGAAGAAGCGGTCGGCAGACCGGTTCAGGAGCTGACTTACCGGGAGAATTTGTCGCAGTTGGAGGAAGCGACCCGGATAGTTATCGGGAAAGGCGCCTGGGACGGCGAGCTACGCCAATTCACAAAGGATGGCCGGGAAGTCATTGTCGAAGGGCATTGGACGTTGGTGCGTGACGCCGAGGGCAATCCCAAAACCATCCTGGCGATCAATAGCGACATCACCGAGAAGAAGAAACTCGAAATGCAGTCCCTGCGCTCCCAACGGCTGGAGAGCATCGGTACGCTCGCCAGCGGCATCGCGCATGACCTGAACAACATCCTTTCGCCAATTTTGTTGGGCTCGCAAATACTCCAGATGAGGTTGCAGGACGAGGCGAATCAGCGGTTGCTCGGCGTGATGCAGGCCAACGCCGAGCGCGGCGCGGAGATGGTCAACCAGGTGCTCTCGTTCGCCAAAGGCATCGGCGGCGCCCGCGTGACGATACAGCCGAAACACCTGATCCGCGAGATCGTCAAGATCATGGAAGAGACATTTCCCAAATCTATTCGGATCAAACACCAACTGTCCGAAGCCCTATGGGCGACGATCGGCGACGCCACGCAACTGCAGCAGGTGCTGATGAATCTCTGCGTGAACGCGCGCGACGCAATGCCGAGCGGAGGCGAGTTGACGATTGTGGCTGAAAACCAGGCCGTTGATGAAATCTACGCTGGGATGCTCCGAGGCGCGCGTGCCGGCAATTTCGTCGCCGTCACGGTAACGGACACAGGAACGGGGATCCCGCCTGAAATCATCAACCGGATCTTCGACCCGTTCTTCACCACCAAAGAACCGGGCCGAGGCACGGGGCTCGGGCTGGCTTCGGTTCAAGGCATCGTCACCGGCCACGGCGGGTTCATCACCGTCGAGAGCAAACTTAGGGTGGGAACAAAATTCAAAATACACCTGCCCGCCCACGAAGCGGCGAGACAGAACGAGATGGAAGAAGGACATCCTGAGATTCCTTTCGGCGCCGGCGAAATGATCCTGGTGATAGATGACGAGGCCGCCATTCGAGAAATGACCCAGGCGACGCTGGAACGCTTCGGCTACCGGACGTTGGCAGCCGATAACGGGGCGACGGCGCTCGGTATTTTTGCCAGCCACAAAGAGGAGATCAGTGTCGTGATTACGGATATGATGATGCCCGTGATGGACGGTCCCGTGACCATTCGCGCGCTGCGAAAATTGAACCCGCAGATCCGCATTATCGCCAGCAGCGGTCTGGCCGAATCGATGAACGCCGCCGATCTCGATCAACTCGGCGTCAAAACATTTCTTATCAAACCTTACGATGCGAAAACGCTGATGAAAACAGTGGCGCAGGCGCTTAGCCAGGGCGCGTTCGCTTCATAAATCATTTCCGCCGTTTTGCGCCGCGCTGCGTGATTTTACGCCACGCGGCGCGTGACTTTCCCCAATTCTCCACTCAATCAAGCCGTAACTGCATTCGTTCCGCCGATTTCTGCTCGGCATCCGGATTGCAATATCGATCTCCGCAAGGCGGGAAAAGCTATGTATGAAGAAGAAGTGGAAGAAAAGGCTGCAATCTCGCGTGAGGTATGGATCCCGGTAGATTCCATCACGCTTACGGGCGAATTAAGCGTTCCGGATCGAGCGGAAGGGCTCGTTCTTTTTGCGCACGGAAGCGGCAGTAGCCGCCACAGCCCGCGTAACCAATATGTGGCGCAAGTCATTCGAGAGGCCGGCGTCGGGACATTGCTCTTAGACCTGCTGACACGCGAAGAAGAGAGGATCGATCTGCAAACCCGCCACTTGCGCTTCGACATCGTCCTACTGGCGCGACGGTTGGCCGGCGCGACGAAATGGGCCAAGAAACAAAATGAGACCAGCCACCTGCGCGTTGGTTATTTCGGCTCAAGCGCTGGGGGTGGCGCGGCTCTGGTCGCGTCGGCGGAGTTAGGCGACAGAATCGGAGCAGTCGTTTCGCGCGGCGGGCGTCCCGATATGGCCGGCGAAGCGTTGCCGAGAGTGGTTTCGCCAACGCTGCTCATCGTCGGCGGACTGGACGACAAGGTCATTCGATTGAACGAAGAAGCTCTCGGAAAGCTTTTGTGCATGAAGGAACTGAAGACCGTGCCCGGCGCAACCCACCTGTTCGAGGAGCCGAGAAAACTTGAAGAGGTCGCGCGGCTGGCCGCCGATTGGTTTCGGAAACACCTGCGAGCGGAAAGATAGAAACCGATCGCCCAAGCCGCAGCCCTCGCGAAGGCGACAGATGCGGCGCGAGAAGCAAAGCCGCGCTACTCTTCGGCCTGTCCGACAGGCCTTAGCCCATGGAGCCTCGTCCAATACCTCGTGTGCGCCCTCTTTGCCCAGCCCCAGAAGCGGCCCTGACGAAGATCGTCGCCTTCTTCAGTCCAGAGCTTGCGATGAAGATAGAGCGAATCTTCTCCACCCTCGTCAATCACCAACATCAACTCGTGATTGTAACTGGCTTCAGGTTCACGGCCATCGATCTCCGCTGCGAGGTTGGCCGCGGCGACCTCGCCTTGCAACACGGCCATGTGCCCCATCTTCGGCCCTGGAAAGTTCACCGAGTCGCCGGCTGCGTACATCCGGTCGGCGAGATGAACGCGCATCCGGCTATCCACGCGTATGTAGTCGTCCGGATCAGTGATGCCAATATGCCTAGCTTCGGTCGGACCTTGAAACGGCGGGATCAGCATCAGCAGGTCGTATTCCATGCGTTGACCATCGCCCGCCCACACTTCTTTTTCGGTCACCCGGTTCACAGAGAATGCAGGCGCGAACTCGATGCCGCGCTCGTCGAGCGCCTCTTGCAACGCGGGCGCGATGGCGTCGCCGCCCAATAACCCGCCCAGCATTTCCGGGCTGACGATCGTGATACGCGCGCGATCACGTTCGCCGCGCGAACGCAACAACCGATCTAGCGCGAACGCTGTTTCGTAAACCGGCACGTCGAGCCGCGCGTCCTGACAGTGGCCGATGACGGCGTGGCCTCCGTGAAAGTCTTTGATCGCCTCGCCGAACCTCAAGGCGGCGTCTACAGTAAGAAGATGATGCGCATACTTGAAAAAGCCCAGAACGCGTTCGGCGGCGAGTCTGCGGCCCAGCGCAAAGACGAGATAGTCATGCTCGATACGCCACTCGAGCCGTCCACGCCGAACAACCACGAAACGCTTATCCGGGTCATAGTCGGCGACCTCCGCCTGCGTCAATTCGACGCGCCGCGACCGCATCGTGTGAACCAGGTCGAAGAAGACGTCCTCCAATTTGAGTCTACCGAAGGCCAGCCGGACCAGCGACGGGAAGAAGGTGAATTCACGATGGCGCGAAACTAGCTTAATCCGGTGTTCCGGCCCCAATCGCTGCGCCAAACTTTCCGCCGCGACTACGCCGGCAAAGCCGCCGCCCAAAACAAGCACATCTGCCATACTCAACTCCTAAAACCTTCGTCATCAGCAAGTCAACGCCAGTCATTGCTCTCCGTCATGCAACTCCTCCGCCACAGCGCTCGTTCACGCAAAAATTCTATCGCGCAAGGAATATCGTTTGCACAGATCAAGAGGCTCCTCGCTGAAGCTTGATTGCGGCGCGCATAAATCCGTGATCGCGTGGGAAAGATTCCGCTATGCTACGGCGGCTCAATCAAATCGATAAAATTGAAAACCCGCCCGAGAATCATAATTAGCAGGCGGGTTAGACCACGATTCAAAAAGCGAAATAGCGGTAGAGCAGCATCAATACGCCTGCCGCAATGACGACACCGTATGCGGGCAAAATCCTGAAGAATAATCGCCGGCGGCCGAGCGCAGCGACTGCGCTGGCTTTGAAGATCAGGTTCGAGATCGCCGCCACGACGACGAGCCTCCAGCCGTCATCAGCGTCGAGCCTGCCCGCGTTGACCAGTTGCGCGGTCGAAAGCGTGATCGCATCCACATCGGTCAGCCCTGACAACGCCGCAACCACGTACAACCCGCGATTGCCGTACAGCTCTTTCACCGCGGCCACGACAAACAAGACCACCGCGTAAATCAGCCCGAATAGCAGCGCCGATCTCAACTCCGAAGGGTTCTCCTGCTCGGGCATCTCGTCATGATCTTTGTCGCTCCTGAGCCATAGCGCGAATGAACCCACAGCCGACAGGATCAGCAGCGCGACCAACCAAGGGGCCGCCGCAGGAAGGAACGCGGGCGCGACGGTCGCAATCTCCAGTAGTAGACGCGCAAAAACAACCGTAGAAGCGATCATAATCACGATGGCCGCCGGTCCGATGGCGCCTGGCGCCGCGGCGGCGCGCTTGGCGTAACTGACGGTGGTTGCGGTGCTGGAGACCATTCCGCCGAGAATGCCTCCGAGCACGATGCCCGCGCGTTGACCGAGGAATTTATAAGCGATGTAACCGCCCAGATTGATTCCGACGATCAGCACGACCATCCACCAGATGTTACGCGGGTTGAGCACGGCGAAAGGGCCGTAAGTCCGGTTGGGCAGCACCGGAAGAATAACCAGTGAAATCAGCGCGAACTGCATCACCGCTTTCAGGTCGCCCGCGCCCAACCTGGCAACTGCGCCGTGAAGTTCTCCCTTGAAATGCAGCAACACTGCGGCCCCGCCGCCGATGGCGATGGCCGCGGCTCGATCTCCGACCGCCAGATACGCGCCTACGGCGAACATCAACAGCAACGCCGCTTCTGTGGTGATCCCGGGATCGGCATGACCTTTACTCATTTCAATGATCTTTCCGATATAAATGATCACCGTAAGCGCGATGATTCCCGCCGCCAAAATCAAGGCGCCGAACGCTTGCGACAACAGGCCACAAACCGTTCCCAGAACCGTGACGAGCGGAAATGTCCGCACTCCTGCCAGAGGCGACGCCGCGCTCTCGCGCTGCAACCCGACCAGCAGCCCCAGCCCCAGCGCAATTCCCAGTTGCTGAAACAGCGAGGAAATATCCATAGTCCTTCGTCTTTCATCCTACGCCATGAGATTCCGGCAACCAGTGTACCAGCCAATATTTCATACTTAGAGCCTGGAGTGGCGCCCATTCGGCGCGAATTTTTACCCAGACGCCTGAGGGAAATTCCCCACCGCCGCGCAATGTGACCCTGATTCCGGGCGGTAATCAATCCATTTCTCCGTTGGCACATGCCTTGCCCCCTGAAGAGACATTATGGAATCAGTGACAACACTGTCATCAGTAGCGATCGGAGCGGTAATGACTGCGGCCCCGCGCGAGACCGTCTTCCGCGCTCGCGGATTGTCGAAGGTCTATCGAATGGGCGAAGTCGCCGTTCACGCGCTACGTTCGGTCGACCTTGAACTGTATGAAGGTGAATTCGTCGTATTACTGGGGCCGTCGGGCAGCGGCAAATCAACGCTTCTCAATATTCTTGGCGGGCTGGACGTCCCCACGAGCGGCGAAGTGAACTTCCGAGACCACAACCTGGTTAAAGCGGATGAGCGAGAGTTGACGCGATTCAGGCGTGAACACGTCGGGTTCGTTTTCCAGTTCTACAACCTGATTCCGAGTTTGACCGCGATGGAGAACGTCGAGTTGGTGACCGAAATCGCCGAGCGTCCGATGCCGGCCGATGAAGCGTTGCGGCTGGTCGGACTCCGCGAAAGGCTTCATCACTTCCCTGCCCAGCTATCCGGCGGTGAACAGCAGCGCGTGGCGATTGCGCGCGCCATCGCCAAACGACCCGATGTGCTGCTGTGCGATGAGCCTACCGGCGCGCTCGATTTCGCGACCGGCAAACTGGTTCTCGAAGTTCTCGAACGAGTCAACCAGGAACTCGGGACGACGGCGGCAGTGATCACGCACAACGCCGCGATCGCGGCGATGGCCGATCGCGTAATTCGCCTGGGAAGCGGAGAGATCGTCGAAGTCCGCCGCAACGAAACTAGGGCGAAACCGGCGGAACTGGAGTGGTGACGTGATGAAAGCGCTCAATCGCAAATTGATCCGTGACCTGTTTCATCTGCGCGGGCAGGTCGTCGCGGTCGCGCTCGTGGTGGCCTGCGGCATAGCGACCTTCGTGGCGATGCGCAGCGTTTACTACTCGCTGCTCGGTTCACAGGACGCTTATTACCGGCAATACCGGTTCGCCGATGTCTTCGCCAACCTCAAACGCGCGCCGGAACCCGTCGCCGCGCGCATCAGGGCGATTCCCGGCGTGGCCGCGGCCGAGACGCGCATCGTCGCGGACGTGACGCTCGACGTTCCTGGAGTGGAAGAACCGGCGCGGGGCAGGATCATCTCTATTCCAGAGAAGCAGTCGCCGACGCTCAATGACCTGCACGTCATCAGCGGGCGTTACATCGAAGCCGGCAAGCGCGACGAAGTGATCGTCAGCGGCGCATTCTCCAGCGCGAACAACCTTAATCCCGGCGACAATCTTACTGCCATTATCAACGGCCGCTGGCAAAAGTTGCGCATCGCCGGCGTCGCCATCTCGCCCGAGTACGTTTATGAGATCGGTGGCGGCGAGATGTTCCCTGACAGCCGCCGCTTCGGCGTGATGTGGATGAGCCGCGAAGCGCTCGGCCCGGCATTCAATATGGATGGCGCGTTCAACGACGTTGCGTTGTCACTCTCGCCGGGCGCGAACGAATCCGAGGTGATCGAGAGGCTCGACGCGCTGCTCGAAGATTACGGCGCGATGGGCGCGTACGCTCGGGCGGATCAGACCTCGCATCATTTCATCTCGAACGAGATCGCCGAACTGCAAGTCACAAGCACATTCATTCCGGCGGTCTTCCTCGGCGTCACGGCGTTTCTTATCCACCTGACGCTATCGCGGCTGGTGGCCACGCAGCGCGATCAGATCGCAGTGTTGAAAGCATTCGGCTACGGCAACCTCGCCATCGCCCTACATTACCTGAAGCTGGCCTTCGCGGCCGTGCTCGGCGGCGTCGCAATGGGCGTTGCGATGGGATGGTGGTTTGGCTATGGCATTACGGCGCTTTACACGGAATTTTTCCGATTCCCCGTGCTGCGCTACGCGCCCGGCGCGGGCGTCGTATTGACGGCCGTGGCGATCAGCCTTTTATCGTCGTGCGTGGGCGCGCTCGCAGCCGTGCGGCGCGCGGTCTCGCTTCCGCCTGCCGAAGCGATGCGGCCCGAGCCGCCCGCCCGTTTCCGCGCCGGGTTTATCGAACGCCTCGGATTGAAGCATTTACTTTCGCCCGCCATGCGAATCATCGTAAGGAATCTGGCGAGGCGTCCGGTGAAAGCTTTTCTGAACACCCTGGGAGTCTCGCTCTCAGTGGCTCTGCTGGTGACGGGCTTTTATCTCTACCACGACGCAATCAGTCGCGTGATTGACGTGATGTTCCGCACTGTTTACCGCGAGGACGTCTCGGTCGTCTTCAACGAACCGCGCCCGGCGAGCGTCCGCTACGATGTGGCGCGCCTGCCCGGCGTGATGCGAGTAGAGGCTCATCGCTATGTGCCGGCGCGCCTGAGCTTCGGGCATCGAGCGCGACGGCTGGCGCTCACTGGGCTGGAGAGCGGGGCCGAGCTATGGCGCGTGGTGGACGCGGATTACCGCGTTCACGAACCGCCTCCCGATGGCGTGGCGCTGACGACGAAGCTGGCGGAGTGGCTGGGTGTCAAACCCGGCGACACGCTTACTGTCGAGGTAATGGAAGGGGAGCGTCCCGTGCGGAGGTTGACTGTGGCGGGGACAGTCGATGACCTGATCGGGATGTCGGCTTACATGGACATTCGCGCGCTCAACCGCCTGATGCGCGAAGGCGGCAGCGTTTCGGGGCTACACCTGATGGTGGACGAGAATGCGCTGCCTGCGCTCTATGCGACGCTCAAACAAACTCCCGCCGTGCGAAGCGTGGTCGTTCCCGGCGCGCTGCTCGCCAATTTCAATAAAACAATTGCGCGAACCATCGGGACCTCGACGGCGATCCTGATTTTTTTCGCATGCGTCATCGCATTCGGAGTTGTGTACAACGGCGCGCGGATCGCCCTCTCGGAGCGCGGCAGGGAGCTGGCCAGTTTGCGCGTGCTCGGATTCACCGAACGCGAGGTTGCGGTGATGCTGCTCGGCGAGCAGGCGCTGCTCGTAGCGCTGGCGATCCCGATCGGCTGCGCGCTGGGATGGGGTCTTTCGTGGTTGATCACCTGGGCGATTGACACGGAGCTGATGCGGCTTCCTCTCGTCGTCAGCGGCAGAACATACGCGCGGGCCTCGATCATCATCGTGATCGCGGCGTTCCTTTCGGGGTTGCTGGTCATCCGGCGGTTGCGCCGCCTCGATCTAATCGAAGTTCTGAAAACGAGGGAGTGAAATAATGAAGAAGAGAACGGCATGGGCCCCAACAGCATTTCTGATCGCGGCTTTGGGCGTGGCAGGCGTCGCCGCCGCCATCGCGTTGCGACCTTCGCCTGTCAGAGTAGAGGTCGCGCGTGTAGGGCGTGGGCCGATGCGCGTGACGATCGACGCCGAAGGAAAGACGCGCGCGCGTGATCGCTTCGTCGTCGCCGCCCCGGTGTCGGGCAGGCTGGCGCGAATCGATCTTCATCGCGGTGACGCAGTGAGGCGGGATGAAGTGATTGCGCGCATTGACCCGCCGCCGATGGCGCCGCTCGACCCGCGCCAACTGGCCGAGGCGAAGGCGCGCGTCGCCACAGCCGAGCAGTTGAAACAGGAGGCCGACGCCGTTGTCGAACATGCCCGCGCCGATTGCGAGCAAGCCCAGCGGGAGCTGGCGCGCGCCGAGAAATTGATCGAGACAGGCGACGTCTCGCGCCAGGACTTCGAGCGCGTCCGCAACGCCGCGCTGACCTGCCAACAGCAAATCGAGGCCGCGAAGTACCGCGCCCGCGCGGCCGCTTCAGAGGTCGAAGTCGCGGAGGCCGCGCTGATCGCCGTCGGGCGAGCCGGACAAAGCGGGTCTTCTGCGACAGTCTTAGTCCGCGCCCCGGTCAACGGGCGAGTGCTGCGCGTAGCTGAAGAGAACGAGCGCGTAGTAATGGCCGGCGCGCCGCTCGTGGAGCTGAGCAATCCCTCGCTCGAAGTCGTGATCGAAGTTTTGTCGGTTGACGCCGTGAAAGTGAAGCCGGGGATGCCGGTGATGATCGAGGGCTGGGGCGGCGAGCAGGATTTAGAGGCCCGCGTCCGCATGGTCGAGCCCTCGGCCTTCACGAAAATCTCGGCGCTCGGCGTCGAGGAGCAACGCGTCAACGTGATCGCGGATTTCATCGAGCCTGGCGCGCCACTGGGCGACGGCTATCGAGTGGAGGCGCGAATCGTCATTTGGGAAACGAACGGGGCGCTGAAGGCGCCACTGAGCGCGCTGTTCCGGTCGGGGCAGAGATGGAACGCATTCGTCGTCGAGAACGGGCTGGCGAAACGGCGAGAGGTTGAAACAGGCCGTCGCGCCGATTTCGAAGTCGAAGTCCTCAACGGGTTGCGGGAAGGCGAGAGCGTAATCGCCCATCCCTCGAACCTGGTCGCTGACGGCGTCCGTGTATCGGTTGATAAAAAATGATCGGAAAATTCATTGAGGCCATTGAAGGAGGACGAAGTAATGTCTAGACCAACTCACATACTCAAACACGAACATCGGGTGATCGAGCGGGCGCTGCGGGCGCTCGACGGAATGTGTATGCATCTGAAATCCCGGGGCAGCGTCCCCCCCGAGGCGCTATATCAGATTCTGGACTTCATTCAGAACTTCGCGGACCGCTTTCATCACGCCAGAGAAGAAACATATCTATTTCCTGCCCTCAGCCAGAACGGAATTCAGAAGGAGGGAGGAGCGCTCGGGTTTTTGACGAATGAGCACGAGATCGAACGGATGCTGATGGCAGAGTTGGAACTGGCTATCGGGGAGTATCGCCACGGAGATTCGGAGGCCGTTGACCGATTCGTCGAAGCGGCCAACCTGTATCGCGAGCATCTCGTCGGCCACATGCGGGAGGAAGACGCCATTCTGTTCCGGCTTGCCGAAGAGGTGTTGGACGAAGCGGTCAAAGCGTCGCTCACTAAGTCTTTTGTTCAGGAAGAAGCTCAAGCCTCTGACGGAATGGTCGCGAAATATGAACGGCTGGCCCAGGAATTGGAAAAAAACTGGGCGGTATAGCCGGCGAGAGTGGAGTTGATATTCTGAGAGTGAAGCGAGGGAGGGCTATATGAAAACGTTTGAAGCGGAGGAAAAGATAAGCAGAGGTGGAGTAACGGCGCGTCCAACGTCGCATAACTGGTGGGACTGGAAACTGTGGCTGCAATGGACGTTCGCCAATGTCGCGGGTGAAGTCTTGGGGCTTGGGCTGGCCGCGGCTGTAGCGACAGCTATGGTTTTGACTATCGGAGAACCGGAGACCGCCCATGTCGCGTTGACGATGGCCGGAGTGATGATCACAGCCGGAGCTCTCGAAGGCGTCATCGTCGGATTTGCGCAATGGCTTGTTTTGCGCCGCCGCCTATGTCGCATGGGCCGACGGGAGTGGGTTACGGCCACTGCGATCGGCGCGTTCCTTGCCTGGGCGATTGGAATGGCGCCAAGCACGCTGACGGCGTTGAATCAAAATACAGGATCATCGCCACCACCTGAAATGAGCGATGCTGTGAAGTATGCGCTTGCGTCGGTGATGGGGGCGGCGTTGGGAACGATCCTCGGCGCGCCGCAATGGCGTGTGCTACGCCGTTATGCCTCCGGAGCGTCACTGTGGGTGTGGGCGAATGCGGCGGCGTGGGCGGTCGGGATGCCGGTGGTATTCATCGGCGCCGGGACGTCGCCGGTTGGCGCATCGGCGCTGAGCATAGCGTTGAAAGTAGTTATGACCATCGCCGCCGCCGGAGCTTCTGTAGGCGCGATTAATGGCGTGGCGCTACTGTGGCTGCTGCGCCGACGGTAGAAGGGGACTATCCTCGCAGCCATCTTGGGACTGTTCCACCGGGACTCGTAAGAGAGCGATGGCCAGCGTCATGACCCAGAGCAGGAAAACGCCGATGTTGATGCGCTCCCAAACCCCTACCAACGGCGTGGGTAAATTGGCCGCGATCGAGGGCGCCTCCAATCCGGTTAAAGCGCCAAACATGACGAGGAGCGCAATGGTCGTGATGGAATAGAGGCGGAACCGCTTTCCGAACGCCGCCGCCCCGAATCCAATCGAGAGCAGCATGAGGAGAACGGTCGCCGTGGCGAAAACGATGTGCATCGTATCGGTCAGCGTGAACTCGGCCCCACGCATGTGCATCGGGGGCCAGAAGAGGCCGATGACTCCGTAGGCGACCATCAAGCCTCCTACGACACGCAGGGGGCGATTTCGACCTGCTGATGCCCAGACGCCCCATCCGAAGGCGGTCGCAAGCAAAGTGTACGGAATGCCCAGCAAAAGCCAAAGCGGCCTGGTCGGAGCGCCTATGGCGGATAGCTCGCTGACCGTTTGAGAGGCGGAGCTATAGCCCTCGTACAGCATCGCCGCAATGACGTTCATGGCGACATAAAGCATCGAAGACAGGATGCCGCAGACGAGTAGGATCTTTCTTGCCATCAATAGCTTACTTATCGGCTCTGTCTCAAGGATTTTCATAAGGCGCCGCCTCGCATCACGCCTCGTTTCCCGCTCGGACGACTTCGACCGAGCAATGGGCGCGCGCCGCGACCCCCAACGACACGCTGCCGATCAGGAATCTTTCGAGCCGTCCCATTCCTCTCGACCCGACGAATATACAATCGGCCATGAAATCATCAGCCTCTCTGCACAGCAGCGTTTTCGGCTCTCGCTCCCCCACAACTATAGAAACCTTCAGCCCCGCCGATCCGAGCTTTTCCGCCGCGCCTTCCGCCGCCGCCTTCACCCGCTGGGTTTCTCGCGCGACCCACTCGGCGTAATTAACAGCAGTCCCCGGATCGCTTGCCGAAGGAATCGTCAGCGCCGAATTTACAATCCGGACCTCGCTGCCTTCCGGCCAGTCCCGCGAAGCGATCTCTTCGACCGCCGCATCAGCCTCTTCAGACCCGTCTACGCCGACTATGATCCGCGCCGGCGCGTCGGGTTCGATAATTTGTCCGCGAGCCACGCGCACCGAACAGCGCGCATCATTGATCACTTTCTGCGAGACGCTGCCGAAAAACATTTGGCCCAGCGCCGTGCGGCCATGTGAGCCGACCACGATCAGGTCCGGTCGCCATTCATCGGCCCTGGCAATGATCTCGCTGCCCGGCGATCCGATGCCCGCTTCAGCCAGAATTTCCCAGCCGGGGAAGAGCCGTTGTATTCGCGACTGCGCCCGCCTGGCCAACGCCAGTGAATCCTTCTCTTTCTCCAAAAGGTCTTTGCCGAAGGTCGTCGCAACTCCGCCGATGCTGGTCGGAGATGGAATCAACTCTTCGGTGATCGTCAACAC
>Ga0114129_10009682_pt1 | contig 13750 bp, 15 predicted proteins | sample RhiMetdeltSRZDD1_FD_80071 | JGI IMG/M metagenome (GOLD analysis project Ga0114129, IMG submission 80071) | Populus rhizosphere microbial communities from Tennessee, USA - Rhizosphere MetaG P. deltoides SRZDD1 (version 2) (version 2) | ecosystem: Host-associated > Plants > Roots > Rhizosphere >...
AGATCCGAGCGACCACGCCCGCCAGGGGAGTGCCGATGGCGATGTTCTCGCTGTTGGCTTCGACGAGCCCCACGGCCGCGACGGTCCGGGGGTAATCCGAGATCGGCGCCGGAGTGGGCGGATTGGTGCCGTGCCGGCGGGGGGCCGTCCGGGCGACGGAGTACGCGGCCCAGAGCGCAGAAAGGATGCCGAGGATCGGCAACAGGAAACGTTTCATAGAGCAGCCTCCTTGTGGAATGGCGCGGCTACTTCGGTGACTTCCGGCGGAAAAGATCCGATGGCGCGAGTGACTTCGACGATCCTTCCGTCGTCCATTCGAGCGATGCTGTCGGCGTGGTGAAAGACTCGAGAGTCGTGAGTCACGACGATCACGGCTCGGTCGGGTTGGACGGCATTGGAGGCCAGGAGGTCCATCACTGTCTCCCCCGTCGCGTGGTCTAAGGCCGCCGTAGGCTCGTCGCAGACGATGATGCGGGGCTCGTGCACCAAGGCCCGGGCGAGCGCGACGCGTTGCTGCTGCCCCCCGGAGAGCTTCGTAGGAAACGCCCCGGCGCGTTTCTCCATCCCGAGCCGCGAAAGCAGCGCCTTGGAGCGGTCCAGCGCCTCCTTGCGAGGCACCTCGGCGGCGAGAAGCGGAACCGCGACGTTCTCCGCCGCCGTCAAGGCCGGAAGCAGGTTGTACTGCTGGAAGACGAAGCCGAGGTTTCGGCGCCGGAAAAGCACGCGCTCCGAATTGGAGAGGTCGTCCGGCCTCTGTCCGAGGACCGTCAGGTCGCCCTCGTTGCGGTCCAGCAAGCCGGCGATCACGCACAGGAGCGTCGTCTTGCCGCAGCCGCTCGGCCCCACGAGGAAGGAGAGCTCGCCGAAGCGCGCGGAAAAGTCCACGCCCCGGAGCGCGTCGATGCGCGTCTCGCCCTCGCCGTAATGCTTCTGGACGCCGTGGCAGGAGACCGCGTGGCCGTTGGATTCCATGACGTTCACCCCTGAAAGACGGCGGCCGGCTCGAGCACGAGAACGCGCCGAATGCTCAGGAGGCTCGCCACGATGACGACGAAGAAGATGCAGGCGCCGGTGATGCCGACGCACTGCCACATGAGCACGATGTGGCGAGTCGCGAGCTTCTGAAGGGTCAGCTCGAAGAACGAGGCCGCCATACCCGTGCCGAGGGCAAAGCCGAGGGCCCCGACGCTGAAAGCCTGCAGCAGGATCATCCCGGTCAGACGAAGGTTTGTGACCCCGATGGCCTTCAGCGCGCCGAACTGCTTCAGGTTGTCCACGGTGAAGAGATAGAAGGTCTGGCCGGCCACGACGGTACCGACGACGAGGGCCACGGTGATCGTGATGCCGAAGTTGACCGGAATTCCGGTGTTCTTGAGGTAATAGCGGACGCAGTCCCACATGAACTCCTTCGTTGTCCGCGCGCGGAGCCCGGTCCGGGCCTGAATGCGCCCGGTGAGTTCCTGAGGAGTCACGCCGGGGACGGGCCGGGCGATCAGGAAGGAGAGCTGCGTTCTCTCCCGCCCCACGAAGTTGACGGCCTCGCTGTAACGGGTATGCATGACCGGTAGGCTCGCGAAAGGCGGCGAGGCATCCGAGATTCCGACGATCCTCACCATGTGGTCGTTCATCTCGAGCGTTCGATCGAGCCGGAGCGGTTCCCCGGGAAAGAGCAGGACGTAACCAGCCTTGTCGATGACCACCGAGTCGGGCTCCCGGAGGCGCTCCCAAGATCCGAGGATCATTTTCCGGGGCGCCCCGGCGAGCGTTGCGTCGTCCAGACCGATCAGGAACGAGGCGGCGAACCTACCGCTGCGCGTGCGGGCCACGGGATTGCCCTTGAAGAGCCGCACCGCCCAGCCGACGCCGGAGACTCCTCGAACCCGAGTCAGGTCCGTGTCCTTGAGCGCCTTGGTCTGGTCCCAGTACTCCGTCATCGGATCCATCACCCAGACCTCGGCATCGGTCACGTCCAGGATCTGGCTGGCCGTGCGCCTCAGGATGTTCGCGAAGATGGAGGTCTGGTTCTCCAGCAGGAACGTGCAGAACGCGATCGCGAAAACCAGACCGAAGTACTTGGCGCGGTCGCCGGTCAGCATGCGCAAAGCCACGAAGTTCATGTGTTCCCCCGTCAGATGATGATCGTCATCTCATGAAGCAAAAAAAATCACCGCGAAATGGCATCGAGGTAGAACTGCCGCGCGTCGTCCAGAAAGCGACGCCTGTGCAGTTCGTCCGTGATGACCCGGGCCACGTTCAGGGTGCCCGACATGCCGGACATGAGGAGCTTGGCCTTCTTTTCGCGCTCTTCCTGAGTGACGCCGGGCATGTACTTCGCCATCTGCCGGGTCCGTTCTCTCAAGGCCTGCTCGAAGGCGAGCCGCGCCTTCGATCGGGGCGGACGACGAGCGAGCTCCGTGGCGAGAGCGGCGACGGGGCAGCCGTCGGCAGGGTTGTCGCAGTGCTCGATGGAGAGGTACTCGTCGATCAGCGCCTTCACCTCGCCCCCTTTGGGAGCGCTCTCGATTGCTGAGACGATTCTGGAGTGGTTCTCGCCGAGACCCTGCTCGAACGCCTCGACCAGCAGGTCTTCTTTGCTGTCGAAATGGCGATAGAAGCCTCCGTGGGTGAGGTGAAGATCCCGCATGAGATCCCCGATCGCCGCTCCCTGACTTCCCCGGCTGCGGAACCGGCGCGACGCAGCTCGAACGATTCGTTCGCGCGTTAGCTGCTTGCGGCCGGCCGGATATCGCATGGGAGTGATCGCTAGATGATCCATATCATCTCAAACTACGCGGTACCGGAGAAAAGGGTTCACCGCGACCAAATTCGGTACATCTCCTTTGGATTCAGGCGCCTGGCGACCCTTTCGCAGAATGCGTCAGGAGTTTCGGTCCGAGAGCTAAAGGATGGGGCGCGGACAAATTCGACCTTGCAGTCGGGAGCGCCATTCTGGCGGAATGTTCAACGCGAGCTTAAGCCGTTCGGCCCTGCCCGCCTCCTCCAGCTCTCCCGGACGTCAGAGCCTGACCATGGGAAGCGGATTCCAGGGATACCGAAAAAGGCGCCCGAGAAAGAGGCGGACGAGGCGCTCGTGAAAGCGAGCGTCCGGCCATTGTCCGAAGACTTCCGTCAAGAGTTCTCGCCCCAGGCCGAAAGAGGCGAGACCGTTCGAGACGTCGATCAGGTCCGCCCGCCGGAACGGCTCGACGAGGGCGCAACGGCCTCGAAAAGGCGTGAGCTTGTGATGCTGGAGGATCATCTCCGAGATGTCGGGCGCCCACGCGGATCTGCCGGACTCCGCCAACTAGGCGTTTGCGAGACGGTTCGAGGGAGGCAGATAGTCGAACGTCGCGTCCGTCCAGATGCCGAGGTCGTGAAATGCGGCCGCGAGGGTGATCTTCTCGATTCGCTCCTGGTCGTCCGCCGTCGTGGTCGCCGACGTCAGAACCAGGCAGAAGTTGGCGACGCGATACGCATGGTTTCGATATCCCTCGAAGTCGGCGCCGAGCGCTCCGGCGTGAGCACTCAACACCTCGCCGACCAGGACGACTCGCGTCTCGAGCATCCGGATCCGCCGGGCCCTGCGGACCGGCGACCTGCCTAGGCCGAGGCGACAGTCGGCTTCGCCGTCGGGAGGAGGAGCCGCGCGTCGATCCAGGCCAGGATGTCCGCCATCACGACTTCCTTGTCGATGTCGTTCAGAAGATCGTGGAAGTGGCCCTCGTAGAGCTTCAGCGTTTTGTCCTTCGAGCCGGCCATGTCGTAGAAGCGCTGGCTTCCCGCCGGCCGCGTTGCCTTGTCGGCGGTGCCGTGGAGGATCAGGACGGGCACGGTGAATTTCGAGAAGTTCTCCGTCAGGCGGTCCGCGGCCTTCAGTACCTCTGCGGCGGTCTCCGCGGGCTGGGATTCCTTTTCAATGAGCGGGTCGTTGTTCATTCTCGAAACCGCCTCGGGATCGCGGGAGAAGATCTCGTTCTTCAGCGTGTAGACGTGGAGGTGCGGCGTCAGGTGACTGATTCCTTTCAGGAGAATCGCCGCCGCATCCGGCAGCCCCACGTCATAGGCGAAACTCTCGGAGACCAGGCCGGCGATCTCATTCTGGTGCTCGAAGACGTACGAAGCCGCAACGACGCCCCCGGCGCTGTGCCCGAGGACGAAAACCGGCAGGCCGCGGTTTTCGGACCGCGCCTGCCGGACGAGTCCGTCCACGTCAGCCAGCCAGTCCGAGAACTTCTCGACATAGAAGCGCTCTCCTTCGGACTTGCCGCGCCCCCTGAGATCAAGGGCATAGCACGCGAGCCCCTTGGCCGCGAATTGCTCGGCGGGCCAGGTCATGTAGCCGCTGTGCGCGTTGAAGCCGTGGATGAGGATCATCACGGCGCGCGGTTTCCCGGCCGGCGGCCACGACCGGGTGGCGATCTTGACTCCTTCGACGCTTTCGAACGACGACTCCTTCATGGTTCTTCTCCTTCCTTGATCGGTGGGCCGGCCCGTTTCTATAGCCTCGGTCGAACCGGCCGCGATTGGCGGTTGGTCTCTGCGATCAGTCGAGACAACCACTCTGCGTCGCGGGCACCGCGCGGAAGACCAGATCTTACAGCTCGTCGTCAGACTTTCTTCAGGCAACTCCTCGAGGATAGGCTTGGCCTTTGGCGGGAAGGATCGTCTCGTAGTGCAAGGCTCGACGTTGGTCGTCCTGATCGTAGGCGCCATGCTCCCGGTCTGCCGAGCACGCGGTTGCTCTAGCCTGGTCCGGCTCGGAAATCCCACAACCGGCGCTCTTCGCGTCGGAGCTGCGCGCGACTTTCAGATCCTTTCGGTAGTGCAGCGTCAGGAGACTGCGCGGACAGCCAAATGAGGTGAAAGAAATGCGAAAGTTCAGTAAGGATCCTGTCGCCATCTCCCGGCTGTCGCCGGAGCAGTATCGAGTGACGCAGCAGAACGGCACAGAGGCTCCCGGAACCGGGGAGTATCTGGATAACAAGGAGCCCGGCATCTACGTCGATATTGTCTCGGGCGAGCCGCTGTTCGCCTCCTCCGACAAGTTTGAATCGGGATGCGGGTGGCCCAGCTTCACCAAGCCCATCGAACCCGCCAGCGTCAAGGAGCTGCGGGACGCCACGCACGGCATGATTCGCACCGAGGTGCGCTCTGCGCACGGGGACAGCCATCTCGGGCACGTGTTTCCCGACGGTCCGCGAGACCGCGGCGGACTACGTTATTGCATCAATTCTGCCTCGCTGCGGTTTATCCATCGCGACGACATGGAAGCCGAGGGTTATGGCGCGTACCTGAACCAGGTCGAGTAGCCACTCGATCTACGTGCCGAACCCAGCCGCTGTGGCGGACCTCATCGAAACGGCGGCAGCTTCGCCATAGCGGGCCCGGGTGCGTCTTGTCCGCGAGGAATCGTTCTTCCACGTTCGCGAATTTCTGCCTGAGTGCGCTCTCCAAGACCCGACGAGGTAGCGGCTGAATGTTCTTGATAGTCTCCGGCCGTTGAGCGGAGGCCGCATGCCAGGTGATCCGCCACCGACTTTCCGAAGGAGACGCTCGTGAGCACCCCCAATTGGGACCGCTTGTGGCGCAGCGCCGGCATCCAAGCCGTCGGGCTTTTCATCCTCGCCTTCTTCCTCCACGGAAGTCCGCCCGGTGTCGGTGCGTCGCCCGACACGCTCGCCTCGTTCTACGACGGCAGTCGCATTCGGATCCTGATTGCGGTCTTCCTCTCCGGCATGGCGGTCCTCAACCTTCTTTGGTTCGCGGCGGCCATCCGTGGCGCGTTGCGGGACGCGGGGCAGGACGGCTGGGGGGCCGCCGTGACAGCTTCGAGCGCCGCTCTCGGCGCTCTGCTGTTCCTTCTGCTCGCGGTGTGCTCTGCCCTGGCCTACAGGATCGCCGTTCCCGGCAGTCCAACGTTCGCCGTCGGGCTCAACGACTTCGCCTGGGCCTGTGTGGTGCTGACGTCTTTTCCGCGTGCGATGTTCATCATGAGCGGCTCCTTCGGACTGTGGCGGGCGGGAATGATCTCGAACGCGCTTTTTACGGCCTGTGTCGCAGCCGTCGTGCTGGCCCTCCTGGGCGGCTCTACGTGGGCGACGGGCGGGGCCTGGGCGCCGGTCGGCGCTTACTCCCGGTTCGTCTCGCCCCTCATCCTCCTCCTTTGGGTCGTGGTCGTGAGCCGGGTCCTCCTGACACGTCCCGCGACTCGTTCGGAGTGGTGAACGGACGTGGCCACCTTCGAGTACGACGTCGTGATCATCCGCTCGGGGTTCGGTGGAAGTGTGGCAGCGGTCCGTGCCGTGGAGAAGGGCTACCGGGTTCGCGTCATGGAATCCGGGCGACGTTGGAAGGACGAGGATATCCCGAAGACTTCAATGGAACCGCCGGATTCTCCGTGGTTCCCTGCCGCCGAGTTGTACGGAATCCATGCCAGGACGCTTAGGTGATCGGTTGTCGGGCCTCTGGCCGACGAGAAAGGATTTCGCCATGAGGAACACCCGCTTCGTCCCACTCGTCCTCGCCGCTCTGGCCTTATCGATCCTCACCGTCCGCGTCGGGAGCGCCGACCCACCGCCCCCGCCGCCGGCCACCGGCCGTCCCACGATCGTGCTCGTCCACGGAGCGTTCGCGGACGCCAGCGGGTACCAGCGCCTCATCCCGATCCTCCAGCGCGACGGCTATGAAGTCCTCGCCGTCCAGATTCCCCTCGCCTCGCTCGCCGGCGACGTGGAGACGACGAAGCGGTTCCTCGACGGCATCAACGGACCCATCGTCCTCGTCGGCCACTCCTACGGCGGAGCCGTCATCACCGGCGCCGGGGCCGGTAACCCCAAGGTCAAGGCGCTCGTCTACCTTGCGGCATTCGCGCCGGAATCCGGCGAGGCGATCGGCGCCTTCGGCGACAAGTACCCGGTAGACCTCAATTCGGCCTTGCAGCCCGACTCGGCCGGCTTACTCTACATCGATCGCGCGAAGTTCCACGCAGACTTCTGCGCCGACCTGTCCGACGCGGACGCGCGGGTGATGGCAGTGACTCAGAAACCGCTCAACAAGAGCGTCTTCGGCGCCTCTGTGCCGGAAGCCGCGTGGAAGACCGTCCCTTCCTGGTTTCTCGTCTCTCAGGACGATCACGCCATCAACCCTGATCTCGAACGCTTCTATGCGAAGCGGATGAATGCCAAGACGAGCGAGGTCAAGTCGAGCCACGTCGCGTTCATCTCCCATCCCGATGTGGTTGCGAAGCTGATCGAGCAGGCCGCGGGCGCCGCGGCGAAATAGAGATATCGTCCTCGTGAGCGCATCGTGCGGGGGCGTGCGGCCGTGAACCTCCAGACGGTGAACGTGCACAAGGACGGGGCGGTTCTGTTCGCGTCCATCGCGGCCCCGCCCATGAACATCTTGGGACCCGAGTTGGTTCGCGACCTGGTCTCTCTCGTCCAGGTCGCCGAGGCCGACGAAGCGATTCAGGTGGTCGTCTTCCGCAGCGCCGACCCCGACTACTTCATTTCCCACGTGGACGTGACCCGGGTCCAGGAGTACCGGCAAGAGGCGGCAAAGCTCGTCGGCGAACCGTCGCTCGGCCTGCTGTTTCGTTATCTGAGCGCCAGCCGGCTCGTGACCATCGCTCAGGTCGAGGGGCGCGCCCGAGGCGCCGGAAGCGAGTTCGTGCTTGCCTGCGACATGAGCTTCGAGGCGCGAGAGTCCGCGGTTTTCGGCCAGCCGGAGCACGCGCTGGCCGGGTTCGATCATCGAGCAGCTGAAGATCGTCGATCCCCTGACCAATCCCACGGCTCACGGCGGCAACGCCACGGACGCGTTTCACGTGGTGATTCCGTCGATGCCGGGTTACGGCTTCTCGGGCAAGCCCACCACGACCGGCTGGGGCCCCGAGCGCATTGCCCGGGCATGGGCAACCCTCATGGAGCGCCTGGGATACCGGCGCTACGCCGCTCAAGGCGGCGACTGGGGTGCGCTCATCGTCGACATGATGGGGGTGCAGGCGCCGCCGGGACTGATTGGCATTCACACCAACATGGCTGGTGCGATTCCGCCCGAGATTGATGCGGCGGCGTTTGCCGGCGCGGCGCCGCCTCCCGGCCTCGACGATGAGGAGAAGGAGTCCTTCAACCACGTCTCCTTCTTCTACAAGTATGGTCTCGGCTACGCCCAGGAGATGGGACACCGGCCGCAGACTTTGTATGGGATCGCGGATTCTCCGGTGGGCCTGGCCGCGTGGATTATCGATCACGATATCTGGACCTACCGGCAAATCACTCGTGTGTTCGACGGCGCCATCGAGGGCCTGACGCGGGACGATATCCTCGACAACATCACCCTCTACTGGCTGACCAACACGGGGGTGTCGTCGGCGCGACTGTACTGGGAAAACAAGATGGCCTTCTTCGCTCCGAAGGGGGTCAAGATCCCGGTCGTGGTGAGCGCCTTCCCGGAGGAGATCTGTCCGGTTCCGCGGAAGTGGGCCGAAAAGGCCTATCCCAAGTTGGTCTACTACAAGCGTCATCCGAAGGGCGCGCACTTTGCCGCGTGGGAGCAGCCGCAGGCGATCGTAGAAGATCTTCGCGCAGGTTTCAGGTCGCTGCGGTAGTAGGCACAGGTGGACGGCGGGCGAACAGCTCGCCGCCCGCCTGCCCGTGACCGGGCGGCGAGACTCTTAGCTCATTTGTTGTGGGATTCTCCGCTCCCCGCTCGCCACGGCAGGCGGCGTAGTTCCTCAGCGAGAGCCCGGGCACCGGCCTCTCCATAGCGATGCGCCCAACGGTTGAGCCAGTCATCGTTGTCCAAGAAGAACTTCCAGTCGCTGATGACTCCATGCCTCACGAACAGAAGCGGCACGGGCGATTGGAATGGACGGAAGCGCGCGTTGTATATCGCAGTATCCGGATTGCCTTCGTAGAACGGCCCGAACAGGACTCCGTCTTCCACATACGCCGGCACGGCAGCCTCCTGCAGGACATCGCCAAAGAGACTTCGGGAACGATCCGCGGGCAGGTCGGTGAAGACAACGACGATCACTTTGGAGTTCGCGCCCTCGCCATCAATGGGTTGAGCGTGCAGGAGCTGCGTTTTGTATCCGTTCATGAGCTGGACCACATCTGCCACGCTGCGGCCGGCGATGTGTTCCGGAGCGAGCCAAAGTGTCTTCCGCTCCAGTGACCCAGGCACGAAGGGACACACGGGCCCCTCGCGGCCGAGCTCTTTGTTAGGCCTGGCCACAAAGCTCTTGATCCAGTCTGCGTTGGCGCGAAGCGCAGCTAGATCGTCTTTCGCGAGCTGCCTCGTCTTGCTCGCGTCGTCGAGATCCTCGATTAGATAGAGTTTGGCGGTCTGTGCTGCCATGGAAGCTCCCTTCGGTGTGACGCATGAAAACAAGAGCAGCATGAGCGCTGCCGACCGTGTGCGCGTGCCCAAGCGGATCATCTCAAGCTCCTTTTTGCTAAAGCGGAGGAGGGGTGCCAGAAGGTGAGGCGCTGTGTGGATAGGCGGGTCGGCTGAGCCTGCGAGAGAAGGCGTGCGGGAAGCCGAGGCGTTGACCATCGACCAATTGTTGAATCGCGTCGGCTCGCGCCGAGAATCGATCACCGCCTTTGACGTGGCGAAGTCGTCTGCGTGCGACTGCTTCGCATTCTGGACGACCGCTACCGAGTAGCCCTTCGTCTTCAAGATTCGGTAGACGCCCTCCTATCCGGAGCCGTCGACGAACCCGCCGTGAAGGAGAACCACAGTCTTGAGCTGACCAGCCATGATGATCTCCTTCAGCCCGGGATCCTATGTCAGCGAGCGGTCAACGGCGGGAATCGCTGGGCCAAGGATCCGTCCGGTGAGATGAGCGGCCGCCCGGACTCGAAATCAGAAATCAGGACTGAGCCGGGGCGAGCCAGTACGCCAGATTTCGTACGTATCGCTCGATGTCTGCTAGGGCTCGTGGCTCCGTCCGCATCCCGGTTCCTTCCGGCTCCGTCACGAAGGAGGGGGCGCCGCGGGAGGTGTCCCAGTTGTAGTCGGCGAAATGGTGGAAGCTGGATTCAGCGACGGCCCGCCCCAAGCGGTTTCCGTCGCGGTCCTCCGATCGATCGAAAGCGACCGCGAGATTGAAGGCGCGACCGGTCGTGAGGCTCGTGCCCCGGGCGACGATGCGCGCCGACGGCTCCGAAGGGGGAATTCCGACGGCCCCTTCGTGAGGGTGCGCGGGGAAATACTCGATCCGCCCCGACGGGGCATCCGGATTGATCAGAAGCTCGTGAATGGGCTCGACGGGTGCGATCCGCTGGAAATCGCCGTTCCGGCCCGAGTGGTAGTTTGGCCAAGAGATCGTCGGCGTGTCGAGATCGTCCGGAACCCGGCGCTCGAGGTCCGGGTCGGGGTGGTCCCGGTGGAAGAAGTGGGCGAGACCCACGCCGCCGAGGTGGCAGAGCGACGAGCCCATGTCCTGGTGGTCTCGCACCGCGAGAACTCCTCCTCCGCGCTGGCGGAACCGGGTGATGCCCTCACAATCGGCCGGCGTGAGACCTTTTCCCGTGTCGAGCGCGTAGAGCCACAGCTCGTCGAAGTCAGACTCCGCGAGGCGCTCCAGCAGCGGATCGGGAGCGTCCGGCGCGGCGTCGCGGTTTCGCGCCGTGACCTCGAAGCGAAGACCGTCTCCGCGCAGGCTCGCGAGCTGCTCTCGCACGAGCGTCAGGCTATCGACCGACCAGTTGTCTGATTCGGCCGGCGTCGTCGTCTTGAGGAGAATTCGAATTGTCCGATCCAACGCTGCCGGTCCCCTTCCGAGGTCAGTAAATCACAGCCGTCGCGACGAGCGGCTCGAGCCGCCGCGTCGCCGCGACGGAACTAGTCCTGATTTCGCTCTCGGTCAATCGCCAGTGGGATGTAGACGTCGGCAGCTGCCGGCTCAGACGCACTCCTGGGCGACTCGAAATGTCCGTTCATCCGGTTGCCGCAAGCGTCCTCGAGGTTGCCGAAGACGGCCAGGGTGTACCGCGATTCCGTCCAGGGCGCATCGGGCGTAAAAGTCCATCTCTTTTCGCCAACATCCAGCCGAGCGCGCCCCTGGATTCGGCGATTACTCGAGTTCGCAACCGTGAGGTAGTCGACATCCCGACCGTCGATGGGCGCGTTGAACTCCACCACCAGGGGCTCGCGTGTGCCTGCATGGACGCTTCCGACGTTCCAGTCAGACGGGCGCGGGCCATCGTGGTCGTCCGAACCCACCTTCCAGCGCTTGATTTCCTGACCGTCCAACGTCAGCACCACCAACCCGTCGGCGTGGAGCACAGGTCCGACGGTGTCATGGGCGATAAGCCCGCTCTTGACGCGCCCAGGATGCAGAAGCACCGTCAAAATCTTGCCGCTGGGGGACCAGAGCTCCTGCTCCAAGAACGGCTTGTCGATGACATTGCCGTTGGCCTGACGCAGTTCCAACCGAGGCAGGACGTCCTCGCCAACAGGCTGCGCGAACACCAGGGAGATGCGCAACAGGTTCGCTGGCACCTCCGGCCCTGAGGGTTGGACGGCAACAGGCACCAACTGAGCAGCGACCGCCTGAGCAGCGGCTGCTGTCCACAGGGCCACGGCGCACAGAGCGCGCAACGCCTTCGTCACACCGGCCTCAATTGTGCGTCCCGATGAGCTCGGGGAACCCTTCCTGCTTCATCAGGATGTCATGGGCAGGCTTGAAGTTCTTGCGTTGGAACTCATCGTTGCCGTAGCTGTACTGCGGGAAGTCGTACTCGGAGACGAAATCGGTCAACCGGAACAGCATGGCCTTGTCGAACGACACCAACTGCAGGGCATCCTTCTCCAGCGCCCGGCGAACGACGATGAAAAACTGGTCGTCGAGGTTGTCGATGCGGGTGGCCCCCACCATCGGTGCTGGCGTCTCTTGCACGCCGACGATTTGACCGGCCGGCACCGGCTTCTCTATGCCGGGCTTCCCGTTCGCAGCTTCGACCTCGGAGACCGGGATGATGTTGGGCACGCGTTGGTAGTTCAACAGTATCAGCATGTCTTGCGGCTTGCCGCTCGGGTCCTTGACGCTGTACGCAATCATGTCCGCGGGCGTGTTGCCGTAGCCCAGTTCTGCGATGGCTTTGCCCTTGATGTGCGCACCGTCCTTCAGGTCCTCGAGCGCGAGGGTCACAAGCGGAGTGCAGGTATACGCGGCTATGACGTAAGGCTTTCCGCCAAGCGTTGCGAACGACAGCGCGCGAATGGGAGCGCGCGTTTCAATCTGGTTGTGCGAGGTGTGGTAGATCTCCACCGACGTCATCGTCTGTTTGTCGGTGAATGGGTACGGGATGCGACGCAGGGTCGACGCGAAGTCCTGGTTCGACAGGCCCGCAACGAACAACTCGCTGCCGTTCCACTTCATGTCCGTGACCGTGAAGCTGCGTTCCGGTATTTCCTTCCAGAACTCGTACTTGGAGCTGTTCGGGTTCTTCAGCGTCACCGCCGTCGACTTCATGCTCGCCAGGTTGAGCTTGCGCACCTTTTGGTCGGAAGTGACTGCAACAACCGCCGGCGTCTTGTTGGGCCCGACGCTCACTGCCAGGTACACCTCGCCCGAGCCGGGGCGCGCTGCCATGTCTTCGACCGTGACCTTGCCAGGGCCAAGCGACTTGGAGAGCAACGCCTCCAGGTCCACGATGTTGAAGGTGCCTTCACCCTTCTTGGGCACAGGCGCAGGCAACGTCAGCGCGTGCACCTGGGCACCTTTCCAGTCGGCAATAAAGAGAATGTTGTCGGGGCCGAATGCGAGCCTCGACACGGACTTCACATCGGCGGCAAAGGTTCCGGTGGCTACGAAAGCGGCCGCGACGGCGACGAGCATCTTCGAGTACATTTCAAAACTCCTCTAGGTGGTTAAGTGGCCGGTCAAAGATGCGAGGTTTGTCCATCCGATCCTCGCCCCGCAGAACGCGTGTCCAGGAGTCGGACGTCGCCTCAGTCTTTCAGGATGAAGGTCACCTTGAGGTTCACGCGATACTCCGTGATCTTGCCCTTCTCGACGATGGCCTTCTGCGACTTGACCCAGGCCGACCGGACGTTCTGCAGCTTTTTGTTGGCTCGCTTGATGCCCGCGTCGACGGCATCGTCGAAGCTCTTCGAGGACGAGGCGATAATCTCTGTGACTCTGGCAATGGCCATGGGTTCCTCCTGCCCGGAAGGACCGGGACCGTCAGGGATATCACGGGTCGGGTGACAGCCGCCCGAGGGGGGAGAGGTAGCGGAAGGAGGGTTACTTATCGCGGCGGACAAACTTTCCCGAGATGTCTGGTGATCGGCACACTCTTGATGGAATGCGAGCAAGACCGAATCCGCCAAGCTGCTGGCCGTGTCCGTGGTCAATACGGACGAGACAGAACCGTTAACGCCGATCAAACAATGAGACCGTTCCGATGACGGGAATCGCGCAACTAACCCTGTCGGACGAGTCCGGACAGGACGTGAAGTATCCGAACAAACCACTTAGGCATCTGGAGGAATCTGTAATGAAAAGCCTGCCTCGTCCCAAGACCGGATTTGTGGTAACGCACTTTCTAACCGTCTCCAACATAGAACGATCAACCCATTTCTACCGAGATGTGTTCGCCGGCGAAGTCGTTTTGGCCGGCGAACCGACGTTCGTCGCGCTCGGCAAGACTTACATCGCTCTCAATGTTGGCGGAGGGCCGACCGACGATAAACCAAATGTCATTCTGCGGCCGCCCACCAGCTCAACCGAAGTCAG
>Ga0114129_10009683_pt1 | contig 13750 bp, 19 predicted proteins | sample RhiMetdeltSRZDD1_FD_80071 | JGI IMG/M metagenome (GOLD analysis project Ga0114129, IMG submission 80071) | Populus rhizosphere microbial communities from Tennessee, USA - Rhizosphere MetaG P. deltoides SRZDD1 (version 2) (version 2) | ecosystem: Host-associated > Plants > Roots > Rhizosphere >...
TACGAACGTCATCCAGAACTGCGAGATCACTTCCTGACGATGGACGGCGACCGGTGGTGACCGCGCACAAGCCCGGTCACCACCGGCCGGATCGTCAGCTCGCCAGCGACGCCAGCGCGCGACCCCGCCCTGAAACGTCTCCCCCTTGAACGTCGCGCGGGATGTGAATCGCCGCTGACCTGCACACTGCCCGCGTTGACCCGCCCTGCCGCGTATGTATCCGAAGGTAACGCGTTACGTGACATCGCCGCAGGTCAGCGTGTCACAGGTCACCCGCGTCTACCCTGATCACGCTCCGTTACGAAGAAGTGCCCCCAGATTTGGGCCGGGGAGAAAAATTTTCAGGCCGGGGTCATCTGACCTGCGGCGATTACACAGCGCGACCCATCGCCGTCCTTTGATTACTTACAGTGCAGGGTGGTCAGGAGGGCCCGGGGTGGTCGTCGGGGTGGTCGCCATCATCTCCATGGGCACCGTCGCCATCGCCATCAATGCGACCGTCCATCGGCGGCCGTCGGATCATGCCGACTGCTGGGGAAGCAACTGCTCCGCGCCTGCGGCCTCGCTGCCGCCGCTGCTTGTGTAGTTCGGCGATGGCTCGCTTCCAGTCGGCGAGCTGGCCGTCAGTTCGGGCGGCCATCAGTTCGCGCTAGCCGCCGTACCGCGCCGGAACTCCTCGGGCATGTCCACCACTTCCCCGACTGTGAAGCTCCCGCGGGGCCCAGCAGTGACGACGTGGTCGCCGTGGCCGCCTGCGCGGCGAGGGCAGAACTCGATGATGTCGGTGGCAGCGTCATGCGGTCGCACGCTGATGACCTCGTATCTGTGGGCCTTGCCGTGGCCGCGGATCTTGCGGGTGTTGCTCATGGCACTAGCCCAAATTCAGCGTCATCGCGTGCCTGGCGGTCGAGCGCATCCTCCACTGCTGGATGCGCCCACTTCCACCCGGCTGGCGCATCCTTCGCATATGCGGTGTCGGCCAGCTTGACGTCTTCAGCGACGAGGTAGACCTCTGCGGAGGGGAGTCGTAGCCGTCGATGAGATCCTTCACGGCCACGAACACGCCGTGCTCCAGCGCGGCCTCGTCGGATTTGGCGAGTACGAACGTCAGCTCGTCATGTGGGGCCCAGTGCGCGTTGATCGCATACAGGTTCACGATGCCGCCTCCTCGATCAGGGCGTCCGGGTCATCGCTGTCGAAGTCCATCGCCGCCTGGCCGGGGATGCACTTGAACTTGGAAGGCAGCGGCGACGGCACCGAACGTGGTGCGAGTGGCTTGCTGGGATCTAGTGGCTTGATCTTCGGCCGCGGTGTCAGTCTGTGCTTGGCCATGGCGGTGTCCTTCCGGTGAGCGGGATGGGCTTGACGGCGTACTGGCCGCAGAAGTCGATCTTCTTGTTGCGGTAGGCGATGCCGAGCGCGTCACGCATTGACCGGCCGTAGGGTGGCAGGCCGGCCATCTGGGCCAGGGCCTGGCGATGGATGCCGCCGCAAGGGTCGGCGTGGACGGCGCGGACGATGTAGCGGATCAGTGGCCAGTCGGGCGGCATGCTGCTCATGGCTGGGCCGTCTCGAGGTAGGCGTGGTCCCAGCAGGTTCGGCAGGCTCGCCGGGCAACACGGCCGCATCGGCCGATGCAGGCAAGTGCCCCCTTGTCAACCCTTCCCCCTTGGTGAGCCCTTGGTGCAATATCCGGGGCGACCTGCGGTTTCGTGTACCCGTTTGACACCTTTTCTAGGTTCACCTGGGTGACGCCTTTTACAGCACTAAAGGGTTTCACCTGGGTGACACCTTTTCGGCAGTCGCAGGAGCCGGGTGCCACCCCGCCGGGCAGCAGGGCGTAGGTGCTCTTGTGGCCGCGGCCGCGGCCGGGTACGCGCTTCACCCACCCGTGCCGTTCCAGGTGCGCCAGCCGCCGCCGGATAGTCGAGACGCTCACCCTGACCTCGGCGGCGAGCTGGGGCTGTGACGGGGTGCGCCAGTCCGGCACCGCGAGGGTGTCGTTGTGGGCGCGGCGGAGCAGCATCATCATCGTGAGCGTCTCGGCCATGGAGAGGTTGCTCTCGGCGACGGCCCGCTCGGCGCCGCCCCGGTTCATGCGGCATCACCACGGCAGCACGGCTGCCACTTCCCACCATCGCCGAACATGCCGGGGCACACGAACCCGGGATGGTCCGCAGGTTCGCGCTCTTCCACCCTGAGCAGCCGGTCCAGCGCGATAGCGGCCATGCGCATCTGCCGCACGTGCTCCGCTGCGGCGAGCGGGTGACCGTCCCAGCACGGATTAGGTGCCAGCGGGTGATTCACCTTGCTGGGCGCTAGCATGGCGAAGGACCTGCCGTCGCTGCGCTGGTCTTCTGGCCCCCGGGAATCGCCGCCCGGGGGCCGATCCTTGCCGGTCATCCCACCGCGGCTGTGCGGGCCGCTGCCTTCTCGGCCGCTTCGGCGCGCAGCTGCGCCTCGAACGCCTCGACCGCCTCGACGGGGTACAGCACCCCCTTGCCGGCCTTGACCGAATCCGGGCCGTACCCGATGTACCGCCACCATCGGACGGTTGCCTCCGGCCTGCGGAACCGTGCGGCGACCTCGGCGGTCGTCATGTATCCAGCGGTCATCACCGCTCCTAGCGGTAGGGGCTTCGCTTAGAACGGTAGCCAACGTAGCCAACGTATCCACCAACTGTCAACGCGATCCGTGGTAGCGTTACCGCCATGACAGATAGCGAGCCGCGGTCGGCGATCTTTCGCCGCAAGGTCCACCAGTTGCGTGATGAGCGCGGCTGGTCTCAGGTCGAACTCGGCCGCCGTGTCGGCCTCGGCCAGAGCCGGGTCGCCGCGATCGAGTCCAGCGGCAGCGTGACCATCGACCAGGCCGACGCGTTCGCCGCCGTGTTCGGCGTGCCGGTCGAGGTGCTGCTGTACGAGACGCCGCCGCCGACGAAGGCCGTCCAGGTCCAGCGGTTGCTGCGGATGGTCAAGGCCGTAGACCGGGCGCGAGACGAGATCGGCGTACTGATGGACGAGATCATCGCCGAGATCCCCGGCCGGCTGGGACCGCCGGGAACGATCGTCACGGCGGACCGGATAGAGACCCTGCCCACCGAGACCGGGGAGTGACCAAATGGGCAATGTGAAGCGCCGGCCGGACGGCAAGTACCGCGCCCGCTACCGCGACCACGCCGACAAGGAGCACGCCAAGCATTTCGACCGCAAGATCGACGCCGAACGGTGGGTCACCGGGCAGGAGGCCGCGCTAGACCGCGGCGAGCACATCGACCCGCGGGCCGGCCGGGTCAGGTTCGCCGAATACGCCGCGACGTGGCTGGACAGCCAGGTGCACCTGCGGTACTCGACCAGCCGCCAGTACGAGCAGTCACTGCGGCTGCACATCGTGCCGGTTCTGGGTAACCGGCCGCTTGCCGCGATCAGGCGCAGCGACATCCAGTCACTCGTCAATGCCTGGGCAGCCGAAGGCGCGTCGGCACATACGATCGCCAACGCGCTCTTCAAGACGGTGCGCCTGGTCTTTAAGAGCGCCGTGCTGGACGGGCTGATCGCCAAGAGCCCGTGCGTGGCCATCCGCCGCCCCCAGATCGTCACTAGGCAGGTCGAGCCGCTTACCGTTGATCAGGTGCTGGCGATCGCCGATGAGATCGAGCCGCGGTGCCGTGCAGCCGTCCTGCTCGGCGCCGGATGCGGGCTGCGGCTGGGGGAGATCACCGGGCTTACCGAGCCCGGCATCCGCTGGATGACACGGCAGATAGCCGTCACCCAGCAGCTCACCCGCGGGCGGCCCGGCGCACCCGGCGGCCAGCTCTCGCCGCTGAAGACGCGAAGCTCTGAGCGGATCGTTCCCGCGCCTGGCTTCGTGCTGGAGGCGCTGTCGGAGCACGTCGCCACCTACGGCATGGACGCGACCAGATCGTGTTCACCCGCCCAGACGATGCCACCCGTCTTGCTGCCCTGGGCCGCCTCGGCGCGGCCGTGAGAAAGCACCCTGGAACCGACGCCTCGGCGCAGAGGCGGGCGCTGGCTGAAGCGCGGGAGAGCCGCAGCGCCGACCCGCTCGGTGACAGGCTGCGCGCCTCCTTCGCCAAGGCGGTACGCGGGCTCAACGCCAAGGCCGCGGAGCGGGAACGGGACCGCAAGGCCGGGCGCACCACACTGCCGCCGCTGCCGTCCGTCCCTGAGGGCACCAGCCCGCATGACCTGCGTCACCACTACGCGTCGATGCTGATCGACGGCGGCGAGTCGGTGGTGGTGGTCGCCCGACGGCTCGGCCACGCCAACCCGTCGATGACGCTGAACGTCTACAGCCACCTGTTCACCGACTCCGAGGAGCGCACCCGCTCGGTGGTCGACGCGGCGTGGAACACCAAGATCAGTAAGGTTGCGGACTCAGTGCGGACTAGCGACGGCGCGCAGATCTCTGACCTGCGGCGATAAGCCGCTGGCCGCTACCCTCCCAGTATCGTAGTAGTAGCCGCCGAGGCCGCCGTCGCTGCGCAGTGCGCGGTGGCACGGCACGACGGGCGCGGCCAGGTTCGCCGCGCAGGCGGCGCCGGCGGCGCGCGCCGCCCCCGGTATGCCGGCCCGGGCCGCCAGGTCGGCGTAGCTGATCGTTGTGCCGGCCTGGACCGCGCGCAACCACGCCCACAGCCGCTCCCGCAGCGTCGTCGCTGGCTGGTGCACCGGCAGCTCGTCGATCGCCGCCAGGTCCCCGTCGAAGTAGTCGCGCAGCTTGACCAGCCACGGCAGTTCGGCCTCCGCGAGCGGCAGTGGGCGCAGCGACGGGTGCAGCCGTGCGTGCAGCTCGCCGGGGTCGCCGGTGAAGCCGGCGCCGACCAGCGCCGCGCCGTGTGCGAGCACGCTCAGTGGCCCGATCGGGGTGTCGAGAATCGCGGTTGCGATGGTGCCGGCTGGCATGGCTACTCCTGTCCGGTGGCGGCGAGATCGGCAGATGGCATGGCGGCGTGCGTGCCCGCCGGAGCGAGAGGCTCGGCCAGCGTGGCCCACAGATGGAGCGCGGCGTAGGCACGCCAGGGCCGCCACCGGTCGGCGCGCTCCGGCTCGCAGCCCAGCCGCTCCATGGCCCGCCGCAGCCCCAGGTCGCTGCCCGGGAAGGCGTCCGGGTCGCCCGCGGCCCGCATCAGGATGTAGGCGACGGTCCACGGGCCGACGCCGGGCAGTTCCGCGAGTCGGGCGGCGGTTTCCTCCGGGTCGGTTCCGGGGTCGAGGTTCACCCGGCCGTCGGCGCACGCAGCCGCCAGCCCGCGCAACGTCACCTGCCTGGCGGTGGTGAGCCCGAGACCGGACAGATCGGCGCCGGCGAGGTGGCCCGGCAGCGGGAACAGCACCGTCGGTGCCCCGCCCGGTCCGGCGGCGGCCTCTACCAGGCCTCCGTGGCGGGCCGCCAGCCGCCCCGTCAGGGTGCTGGCGGCGGGGACCGAGACCTGCTGGCCGACCACCGCGCGCACCGCCAGCTCGAATCCGTCGTACGCGCCGGGCACCCGCAGCCCGGGACGCGCCGCGACCAGCGGCGCGAGCGCCCCGTCGGCTGCCAGTGCGGCGGCGATCGCCGCTGGGTCGGCGTCGAGATCAAAGAGCCGCCTGCATCGTGACACCACCTGGCCGACACCGCGCAGGCCGGTGAGCTGGACCCGCAGCAGGACCTGGGCCTCGCCCGCCCGGCTTTGCCGCGGCGCCCGGCCGTTCTCGCCCCTCCCGGTGGAGGGCGGGGGGACCAGCTCGATGACGCCGGAACCGCCGGGCACCCGGACCGTGCGCGCGTACCGGCCGTCCGACACCTCCTCCACCCCGGGAATGGCCCGGGCGGCGAGGAACCGCAGCAGCGACCAGCCGTCGAACGGCGCGCGGCAGGCCAACCGGAGCGTCAGCCAGCTCCCGTCGGCCGCTGCCTCCCGGTGCGCCGCCTGACTGCCCGCCCGGTGGGCGTCCGCGGCCGCCGCCGGCCGGGGCGTCCGGGACCGCAGCTGGGACGGAGGCCGGCCGTAAGCCTCCTGGAAGCTGGCGTTGAACTGGCGGACGCTGGAGAACCCGCTCGCGAACGCGACCTCGGTGACCGGCAGATCCGTCTCGGCCAGCAGCCGCCGCGCCGTCTGCAGCCGCGTGGTCCTGGCCAGCGCGATCGGCGTGGTGCCGAGCTCGGCCAGCACCAGTCGCCGCAGGTGGCGGTCGGTGACCGCGAGCCGCCGGGCCAGCCCGTCGACACCGTGCCCGTCTGCGTACCCGTCGGCGATCAGCCGGACCGCGCGGGCGACGAGGTCGCCGCGGGCGTTCCAGTCCGGGGAACCCGGGCTTGCCTCTGGCCGGCAGCGGCGGCAGGCGCGGAACCCGGCCGCCTCCGCCGCGCCGGCGTGGGCGAAGAACCGCATGTTGCGCCGCGCCGGAGTGCGAGCCGGGCAGATCGGCCGGCAGTAGATCCCGGTACTGGTCACACCGGTGAAGAACCGCCCGTCGAACCGCGGATCCCGCGCCACAACCGCCCGATAACACGCATCGAAGTCCAGCGTCACCCCCCGATTAAACCCGAGGCAGCGCGCTTCCGCTGGCGGAAATCGGACATCGCCGAGGCGTCCCCCGGCGGTCTGGGCGACCCCTTGTGTTAGGGCCGGTGCCGGCCCCCTCAGATAGCCGCCGCGTAGATGACCTGCTCGCTGCCGAAAACGGTGGCGCGCTTCTCGGGCCTGAGCCCGATCTTCCCAGCGACCCGCTGCGACGGCACGTTGTCCGGGTTGATGATCGCGATCAGGCGGCTGAGGAAGAGCGTGTCGCGGGCGAAGTCGCGGGCCGCGGTGGCCGCCTCGGTCGCGTAACCGTGCCCCTGGAGGCTGGTGCGGACGTGGTAGCCCACCTCGATCTCCCTGATGCCGTCCACGTACTGGGGCGTGAGCCCGCAGTCCCCGGCGAACTCGCCCGTGTCGCGCAAGACCATCGCCCACAGCCCGAACCCATGGCTGCGGTAGAGGCGCTGATTCCACTCGATCCAGGATTTCGATTCGTCGCGGGTCATCGGCTTGGGGTAGTAGCGCATCACGTCCTCGTCGCCGAACAGGGCGGCGATGTTGTCGAGGTCGGCGCCGGTCATCTCGCGCAGGACCAGTCGCTCCGTCGTCAGGACAGCCATCGCGGCCATGCTACGGCCTGGGATAGACCATCAGCAGTTCGGCTCTTTGCCCAGATAGGGGCGGTCGGCCGAACGGCTGATCAGAGGCCGGCCGGCCAGGCGGAGCGTCGCCAGGCATCCGGGCCCGGCCTGAGCGGGGCGCCCGGCATCCGGGACCTGCTGGCCCACCTGGAAGCCGCCCGCCCGGCCTGTCCTGCCCGCCCGGCCGCGCGGTCGCGCGCGGCGAGCACGGCCGCCAGCGTCACGGTCAGCGCGGCAAGCTCGTCGGGCGACGGATGACCGGCCACGACCTCCAGCGCTGGCCGGCCGGCGGGCTGCGCGGCTTGGCCGTCGCGGGTCATGTGCGCCCGGTCCCGATGCCGAACTGGCGCCGGACGCGTGCCCAGAACGCGTCCCGGAGCCATTCCCTGGCCTCTTGGTACGGGCGCAGCGACAGGCCGAGTTCCTTCTCGGCGTCCACCAGCAGCTCCTTGTCGATGACCGGCGGCAGGATCGGCCCCGGCAGCAGGTCGCGGATGTTGTCCTCGCCCCGGGTGAGGATCCATCGCTGCGCGACGTGCTCGCCGGCCTCCTCGACCCGGTCCCGGTCCGGGCCGAGCCTGGCGACGGTGCCCATCCCGTGCGTCACGCGCTGGACCGATCGTGTCGGCGCGGCGCGCTCGCCGAACAGCTGCGCGGGCGATGGGACGCCCGAGCCGGGCAGCGGCGACGGCGGTGCCTGCTCCGGCGTGGCCACCGCCTGCCGGGAGAAATAAGGCTCCAGGAAGACGCGGTCCAGCACCTCGACCGTGTCCGACTCCCATACCAGGCGCTCGGCCTGGTTCGTGCCGAACGGCGGCTCGACCCCCCACAGATGCACGCGGACACCGAACGCCTGCGCCGCCTCCACCGCGGGCACCATGTCCTCGTCCCCGGCCACGAGCACCGCGTCGGTGATCGCCCGGTGCCGGGCGAGCGCCTCCATGTCGGCCCGGATCTGTGCGTCCACCCCCTTCTGCTGGCCGCGGGCATTGAGGTTGCCGAGGCGCAGCTTCACCCAGGCCATCTGCGCGATGACCCGCTGGTCGATGGTGGGCACCCGGTCGCGAGCGGCGTCATACCAGTACACCCGCAGCAGTTCGCCCCGCACCTGAGTGTCCGCGTGGCGGGTGAGCGCCTGGATGAGCTTGTCGGTGTCGACCCGGTACTCGCGCCGTGAGGAGCTGCTGAACAGAAGCTCGCCGGCCGCCGCGTAGATGTACCCGACATCGACCATGATCGCGTAACGGGCCAGGGTGGGGAGCGGGGGAGGAATGTCCGTCATCATGTCCAAGGCTCTCGGCGGCCGATCGGGCTACAGGGGGATGTTGCCGTGCTTCTTGGGCGGCAGGATCTGGCGCTTGGTGCGTAGCGCGCGCAGTGCGCGGATCACGTGGGAACGGGTCTCGGCGGGGCGAATCACCGTGTCCACGTACCCTCGTTCGGCAGCTATATAGGGGTTGGCGAGGGTGTCCTCGTACTCGGTGACCCGCTGCGCCCGCAGCGCCTCCGGATCGGCAGCGTCGGCGAGCTCGCGGCGGTAGAGGATGTTCACCGCGCCCTGCGCGCCCATGACCGCGATCTGCGCGGTCGGCCACGCCAGGTTGATGTCCCCGCCCAGGTGCTTGGAGCCCATCACGTCGTAGGCGCCGCCGTAGGCCTTGCGCATGATCACGGTGATCTTGGGCACGGTGGCCTCGGCGTAGGCGTAGATGAGCTTGGCTCCCCGGCGGATGATCCCGCCCCATTCCTGGCCGGTGCCGGGCAGGAAGCCGGGCACGTCCACGAAGGTCAGCACCGGGATGTTGAACGCGTCGCAGGTGCGGACGAACCGCGCCGCCTTCTCCGACGCGTCGATGTCCAGGACCCCGGCCAGGTGCATCGGCTGGTTGGCGACCACGCCGACCGTCGCGCCTTCGACCCGGCCGAACCCGACCAGGATGTTGGGCGCGAAGGCGGCGTGGACCTCCAGGAACTCCATGTCGTCGAGGACGTGGGCGATGACGGTGTGGGCGTCGTAGGGCTGGTTCGGCGAGTCGGGGATGAGGCTGTCGAGCGCGGCGTCCTCCTCGGTGAGATCCAGCACCGGATCAGGGTCCGTGGTGGCGGCCATGGGCCCGGCGCCGGGCGGCGCCGGCGGGTCGTCGAGGTTGTTGGAAGGCAGGTAGGACAGGAGCTCGCGCGCGAAGTCCAGGCAGTCGTCCTCGTCTTTGGCCTGGTAGTGGGCGACCCCGGACTTGACGTTGTGCGCGTGGGCACCGCCGAGGTCCTCGAAGGAGACCTCCTCCCCGGTCACCGTCTTGATGACGTCCGGGCCGGTGATGAACATGTGCGAGGTCTGATCCACCATCAGCGTGAAGTCCGTGAGCGCGGGCGAGTAGACGGCGCCGCCGGCGCACGGTCCCATGATCAGGGAGATCTGCGGGATCACGCCCGACGCGATCACGTTGCGGTAGAAGATCTCGCCGAACAGCCCGAGGGCGACCACGCCCTCCTGGATCCGCGCGCCGCCGCCGTCGTTGATGCCGACCACCGGGCATCCGGTCTTCAGCGCATGGTCCATCAGCTTGACGATCTTCTCCCCGTACACCTCACCCAGCGAGCCGCCGAACACGGTGAAGTCCTGGCTGTACACGCACACCGGACGGCCGTCCACGGTGCCGAAGCCGGTCACCACGCCGTCCCCGTACGGGCGGTTGGCAGCCACCCCGAAGTCGGTGGCGCGGTGCCGGGCCAGCCCGTCGAGTTCGGTGAAGGAGCCGGGGTCGAGCAACCGGTCGACCCGCTCCCGCGCGGTCATCTTGCCCTTGGCGTGCTGCCGTTCCACGGCGCGGGCCGATCCGGCGTGAATGGCCTCGTCCCGGTGCTGCAGCAGCCCGGCGATCTTGCCCGCGGTGGTGTGCGGATCCGGTTTGCCAGGAACCTCGCTGCTCATGCGCCTCAGGGTAGCCGCCGCGCCGATCACGTGTGTTTCTGCACCCGCCGGCGTCAGGGTCCCCGCTGGCTGCGCGGCCCCGGCTGAGATCAGAACGTGCCCGGTTCCAGCTCCGGGTCGCCGCGGCCGGCGAAGATATCGATGGGCTCGAGGCGCATGAGATCATCCCGGGTCCAGTTGCGGTTCGGCTCGGAGGTCAGGCGATGCGCGTGACGGAGCCGGGCATTCTCCAGGTCGTTGCGGACGCTCCGGGCGTTCGCGAACTGCGGCTCCCGCATCCGGCGCGTGACGTGACTGCGAAACGCCGCCTCCGCCTCCCCGGAGAGGTAGTAGCGCGCCTGCTTCAGCATTCCCTGCCCGATGGTCACCAGCTCGTCGAGCTGGTAGGCGGCGAAGTCGAGGTGGTGCGCGATCCGGGAGCTCATCCCGGGGTTGGATCCGAAGAACTTGTCCATCCGGTCCTTGTAGCCCGCGAGGATCACGACGAGCTTGTCGCGTTCGTTCTCCATCACCTGGAGCAGGATGTCGATCGCTTCCTGGCCGTAGTCCTGCGAGTCCACCCCCCGGTAGAGGTAGTACGCCTCGTCGATGAACAGGACCCCGCCCTTCGCGCGGTCAATCGTCCGTTTGGTCCTCGGTGCGGTGTGCCCGATGAACTGGCCGACGAGGTCGTCGCGCATGGCGTGCACCAGCTGTCCCTGCTCCAGGTAGCCGAGCCGGTGCAGGAGGTCAGCCATCCGCAGCGCCACGGTCGTCTTGCCCGTGCCGGGGGGGCCGGTGAAGCACATGTGCAGGTTCGGCCGGGGCGCCTCGAGGCCGAACCTTTGCCGGGCGCGGTCGACCAGGAGGAGCGCCGCGATCTCCTGCACCTTCTTCTTGATCGGCAGCAGGCCGACGAGGTCGCGGTCGAGGGCGCCGAGGATATCGTCGATCTCCGCTTCCTCGCGCTCCGCGCCGAAGGTGACCGTCGCATCCATGGGCAGCGGTACCGCCGCGCGGCCGTTCCCCCGGGACCGCCCATTGCGGGAGCGCTGTGGCGTCAACGTGCGCCGCGTCTCTGTTTCACTGGCCACGGTCGTCTCCTCGGTAGCCTTGCCGCCTGACCGGAAGCCCGAGATCGCCAGCGCAGTCGTGCCGCCGACCATCGCGACAAAGACACTGATGACGACGATCGCAAGGAGCATAACGATCAGCGGCGCGGCGCCTGATCCCCCTATGAGCCCGGCATACTGTCACTGACAGTACAGGAGGCGGTTGTTCCAGCGGCAGGTCAGCGGGCGGGGTAGCCGGCCCGCTCCAGCTCCGAACGCTGCCGCTGGTGGGAATCCCAGCAGGGGAAGTGAGCGTCCGTGCCTTCGCCGCGCAGCAGCCCGGCAACCGCCTGCCGGGTGACGTCGTCGGCGGGCGTATACACCACCACCCGGGTACCCGGGACGGCGAGCACGGCCAGGCTGGTGGTGGTCATGGCCAGCCGCTCGTGCGCCGGATGGCGGAAGACCTTGAGGTAGGTGGCCTGGCTCGCCACGTCGTGCTCGGCCCACAGCCGGGCGAAGTGCGGGCTGCGCGCCTGCAGCCGCCGGACGAACCCGGTCCAGGCGGGCTCGCCCAGGTGACGGCCGTACGCCCCGCGCAGCTGGGCCACCAGTGTGGACAGCTGCTCCTCCCGGTTGACGTACGGGTGGCAGCACTCCGCATGCAGGAAGTTCAGCCAGAGAACGTTCCGCTTGCCGGGCTCGGCGCCAACGACTGTCGGCCACAGGGCCTGGTAAGCGGCGTTCCAGGCGAGCAGGTCGAACCGCTCGTTGAGCACGCTCGCCGGCAGGGGCACCAGCGTGTCCAGGATCTGCCGAACGTCGGCCGGGACCTGCTCGCAGCCCGCTCCGCCGGCCCCGGCGGTGCTGGCCGCGTCCGGGATGTCGGCCAGCCGGAAGAGGTGCTCCCGTTCCGCCCGGTCGAGAAGCAGGGTGCGCGCCACCGCGCTGAGCACCTGGGTGCTGGCGTTGATCTGGCGGCCCTGCTCCAGCCACGTGTACCAGGTCACGCCGACGCCGGCGAGCTGTGCGACCTCCTCACGGCGCAGGCCGGGGGTGCGCCGCCGGGTGCCGGGCGGGAGCCCGGCCTGCTCGGGGCTGATCCGCTCGCGTCTGCTGCGCAGGAACGCGGCGAGCTCGGCCCGCCGATGCCGCCCGTCGGCCGTGGTCGTCACGGTGCTCACATGCCCATCCTGCCGGTGCCGGCCGGTGGTTGCCAGGTGCTGCTGATACCAGGATAACCAGGCTCTTGGTACTGGCATTAGGATGGCGGCAGGCTCGGTTGCATGACCGACACCGTCACCACCGTCCGCCCGGCCCGCCCGGCCCGGCACCGCGCGGCGAGCCCCCGCGCAACCCTGGCGATCGTCCTGACCGGTCAGTTCATGGCGTTGCTCGATGCCTCCGTGGTCAACGTCGCCGCGCCCTCGATCCATGCCAGCCTGCACGCGTCCGGGGCGGGCCTGCAGCTCGTCATCGCCGGCTACGTGATCACCTACGCGGTGCTGCTGGTGACCGGTGCCCGGCTCGGCGACATCGTCGGTCACCGCACGATGTTCCTGTTCGGCGTGGCTCTTTTTACCCTTGCCTCGCTGGGCTGCGGCCTGGCCGGCTCGACCGGCCTGCTGGTGGCGCTGCGGTTTGTGCAGGGGGTCGGCGCGGCGGCCATGATCCCCCAGGTGCTCAGCCTCATTCAGCGGTCCTTCCCCGGCCCGGCCCGTGCCCGGCCAATGCGCCTGTACGCGGCGGTACTGGCCGGAGGGGCGGTGGCCGGCCAGGTGGTCGGCGGGCTGCTGGTCAGCGCTGATCTGTGGGGCAGTACCTGGCGGCCGGTATTCCTGCTGAACGTGCCGATCGGTGCGGCGCTGCTGATCGCGGGCAGCCGGCTGCTGCCACGCGGGCGTGGCGAGCCGGGCCGGGGGCTGGACCCGGCCGGGCTCGCGATCCTGACCCCGGCCGTGCTGGCGCTGATAATCCCGCTGGTGCTCGGGCAGTCCGAGCACTGGCCGGCCTGGGGCTGGGCGTGCCTCGCCGCGGGCGGGCTGGGTCTCGCCGCCTTCGCCGTGGTGGAGCGGCGGGTGGCGGCAGCGGGCGGATCGCCGCTGATCCCCGGCCGGGTGCTGCGGCTGCCCGGGGTGGCCATGGGAATCGCCGCCCTGTTCGCGGTCCTGGCCGTGTTCGGCGGCTTCTTCTTCACACTCGCCCTGCACCTGCAGGGCGGGCTGGGTGAGTCGGCGCTGCGGGCCGGGCTCACGTTCGCTCCGGCGGGCCTGGCGTTCGCCCTGGTCAGCCTGAACTGGCAGCGGATCGGTGGCGGCAGCCAGCTGGCCCTGATCATCGGTGGCTTCGCCGCCAACGCGGCCGGGCTGCTCGCGCTCGCGCTCCTGCTGCGCGGCGGCGGGGACGGCGGCGCCTGGCTCTACCTCGCGACGGCGGTGACCGGGGCCGGCATGGCCGCTTCGTTCAGCCCGCTGATGACCGCGGTGCTGATGCGGGTGCCCGTGGCCGATGCGGCCGACGCTACCGGCGTCATCGTGACGGTCAACCAGCTCGCCCTCGTGGTCGGCGTCGCCACCTTCGGCACTCTCTACCTGAACCTGGCCGGGCGGCTGCCGCTGCA
>Ga0114129_10009684_pt1 | contig 13748 bp, 9 predicted proteins | sample RhiMetdeltSRZDD1_FD_80071 | JGI IMG/M metagenome (GOLD analysis project Ga0114129, IMG submission 80071) | Populus rhizosphere microbial communities from Tennessee, USA - Rhizosphere MetaG P. deltoides SRZDD1 (version 2) (version 2) | ecosystem: Host-associated > Plants > Roots > Rhizosphere >...
CAGCACGCCGGAGGGCCGCGAACAGGTGTTGAAAGTGTTCGGGCCGGGACGCACGTTCGCCGACATCGCGGTGTTCGACGACGAGCCGCAGCCCGCTGATGCGATTGCGGTTTCGGAGAGCACGGTCGTGTTCGTTCCACGGGACGACCTGCTCGAGCTTTTGAAACGCCACCCCGAGGCCGCGATCGAAGTCATCCGTCTTTTTGCGTCGCGCCTTCGCGCATACAAGCAGATGGTCGAGGATCTGTCGCTGCGCACGGTTGTCGCTCGCATTGCCCGACTGCTCGTGGACCGCGCGCGTGGCGCGCAGACCCTCGTCGAGGAGTCGGCCAGCTCGAGTCCCGAGTACACGCAAGATCAGATTGCCGCACTGGTCGGGTCAGTGCGCGAGGTGGTCCAGCGAGCGCTCAAGACGCTTGAACACGCGGGGCTGATTTCGATGGCGCGAGGACGGATTCAGATCATCGACGTGGAAGCGCTGGAGGGCTGGTCCGAGTCTCAGCCATCACATTCCTCAGTCATGTATGCCCGAATTGATTGACGCGCTTCCAAAACCCCGGCGATCATCGACCACATCGCGTTCGGGGACTCGCATTCAGTCATCGAGCCGAAGGTCGATTGAATGTCAGGCCGGCTCCGGACATGCATGCGGCGCTCAAAAACGATAAGACAGATGACCCGCGACGTACCGCGTGTCGACCCCGGGCGGCGTCTCTCTCAAGAACGTGCCCGTGTTGAAGTACACGACCGAGGCCCAGACACTGACGTGTGAAGTCAGCCGCGCATCGAGCTCGACGCTCGCCTGCGAGCCCACGAATCTGGCGGTACTCTTTTGACCCGTTCGCAGCACGGCGACGTTGATGCCATAGATGCCATCTTGCGCGCTCGTCCTCCAGAACATGGCCCAGTCGGTGGTGACTCGCAACAGACGATGGGGGGCAAAGCTCACGGACGGGTCGACGGTGACGAGATTCGTCGGACCGATGAGACCGGCCTTTCCCGAATAAGCGATGCTGGGAAAGAGCGGGTCGAACGAGTTCAGCTTCGGCGCGATCGGATCGCGATCGCCGCTCGTGGCGAACACGCGAGTCCCTAACCGCGGATGTCCCGCCGCGGATGTGAGGACCCATCCAATCTCGGAAGCGATCGCGTACGCGCGAATCGGATCCTGACCGAAGGTCCCCCACTGGACGATCGCTTCTTCGTCGTAGTCCGCTCGCCCCGCTGATCCCCAGACGCGTATGCCTGCCGAATGTCTCGTCGCGTCGGCGGTGCCCTGGTCGAACCGTGCGTTTCTGCGCCGGGCACCGATGTAATAGACCGCGAGATTGCCAGGCCCCAGCCAGGGCCGCGGGCCATTTCCTCCAGCACCCCAGCTGAGGAGTCCAGAATCGGAATGATCGTCGAACACACCCGGCACCGCCAAAACGAGCCGCATGGCCGTTGAATTCCAGGTCCACGCGCCTCGCTTGACGATCAGGCGGGCGCCGTCGAAACTGCGGCGCACGTTCAACCCTTCGGCGGCCGAGATCAGCCGGCCGGCGCCAAACGCCACCTCGTGGCGGCCGAGGCGCAGCGCCACCGAACCCCTATCGTTGCTGCGCAATTTGACGTCGACGAACGCCTCATGCAGGTCGAGTGTGTTCTTGTCAGTGGGCCGCGGTCCACCGGTCCGGCCCGCCTCGAGACCGCTTTGGATCTCGATGAAGGCACGGACACGCGTTCCGAAGTGCCAATCCGTATGCAGCAGGTATCGCTGAAGCGCGTACCCGTTGGGATCGTCGGGCTGAGATCCAAATCCTGGCTCACGCACCTGCTCATACCGCCACCGCGCCTCGCCGCCCACGGAGAGGTACCAGTCGTCGCGTTTGAGCGGCACGTACTTGATTCCATCCCACACTTCGCCGTGCCGTGGAGCGTCTTTCAACACACTCCAATCCTCGTCGTAGCGGTACTGTTGGTAGGTTGGGCGAGCGTTCTGATCAGCCAGTGCACTCTGCCCTTGGGCGGGGCAAACGCACGCCACCGTCAACGTGAACGTCCACGCGAACGCGCCGGAGTACGTTCTGCAGCGCTGGTGAACGACCACGCGCGTGATCACCCGATGCGCAGCCCGTGTCGCGCCAGCGGAAGCGAACGATATCGCTGGCCGGTCGCGCGAAAGATCGCGTTCGTCAGGGCCGGCACGACGGTCACGGGTCCCACCTCGCCAATCCCTCCCAGCGGGCGCTCGCCGCTATCGATGAAATGCACTTCCACGGGAGGCATCTCAGGCATCCGAAGCACCTGGAAGTCGTGCCAGTTGCTCTCCACCGTTCGTCCTCGCGCGAACGTGATCTCCGAGAGAAACGCGCACGAGAGTCCCCATGCGACACCGCCTTCGACCGAGTTGGCGGAAATCCCGGAGTCCAGGACGGTTCCCGGATCGACGACACACACGACCCGATGAACCTTGATGACGCCCGGCTGCGGGACCGACACTTCGACGACGTGCGCTGTCAGCGTCCGAAACGCCTCGCAGAACGCGATGCCACGGTAGCGACCGGCAGGCGCGACGCGCGTCCAGTCCGATTTCTCCGCGGCCAGGTCGATCACCCGCAGCGCGCGCGCGTCCGCAGCGAGCAACTCGCGGCGATAGCGGTACGGATCCTGCCCCTTGCGATGAGCCAGCTCGTCGATGAAGCTTTCCAGCGCGAAGACGTTCGGGCCGAACCCGGTGGTGCGTAACACCGACGTCGGCACGCCGACCTTGAGCAGTTTGAAGTCGACGCGCACGTTCGGGATCCGGTAGCGCGTCTCGAGAACACCTTCGCAGCAGCTCGGATCGTAGGCATCGGTGACGGCCGGTGGATAGACGAACTGGAGAATCGACGGCGACACGACTTTGTGCGCGATCGCTTGCAGGCGGCCGAACTCATCGACACCGGCGGTGATGCGATTGGCGACGGCCGGCCGATACATGTCGTGCTGCATGTCCTCGTCGCGCGACCAAATCACTTTGACCGGCGCGCCCACCGCCTTCGACGCCAGCACGGCCTGAACAATGAAATCGGCGACGAGCCGCCGCCCGAACCCGCCCCCGAGGAGCGTCCGGTGAATCCTGACTTTCTCTTTCGGAAGGCCCAGGACTTGCGAGACGACCAGCTGCGCGAGCTCCTGGCCCTGAGTTGGCGCCCACACCTCGCACGCGTCGGATGTCACGTGCGCCGTGCAGTTCATCGGCTCCATCGTCGCGTGTGCAAGGAACTGCGACTCGTAGTCCTGTGTGAACACCGTCGCAAAGCCCTTGGCGATCGCTTCCTTGTCGCCGCTCACGTGAGGCGTGTGCCATGAATCGCCCGCGAGCGCCGCCTCGTATTGACTGCGTAGCGTCTCGCTGCTCAGCAACGCATTGGAGCCGTCGTCGAATTGGATGCGAAGCGCCGCCAGCGCAGTGCGCGCCTGCCAGTAACTGCGAGCCACCACGGCGACGCCGTTCGGGATCTCCACGACCGCGATGAATCCCGGGAAATTTCGGATCGACTCGCGATCGTAGGACGCGACCTTGCCGTCGAAGACGGGGCTGGCCTTCACGGCCGCGTAGACCATGCCAGGGACCGTCACGTCCATCCCGAAGATGGCGGAGCCATCGACTTTTCCCTGGTTCTCGACGCGCGGCAGCGGCTTGCCGATCAAGGTCCAGTCTGCGGGGCGCTTTAGTGGCGGTTTCTCCGGACGAGGCATCGCCGCCGCCGCTTCGACGAGCTCGCCGTAGGTCAGACTTCGGCGCGTCGGCGGGTGAATGACCCGGCCGCGTTCCGCCCGGCAGCTGCGTGGGTCGACGTTCCACTTGCGGGCGGCCGCGCCAATCAGCATCTGGCGACCAGCCGCGCCCATCTCGCGCATGAGATCGAAAAACGCCGTCGTGCTTTCGCTGTTGCCCGTGAACTGCCAGTTGATGCGCGGATTGCGGTACGCGGGATCGGCGGGAGCGTTCTCCAGACGGACCCGGCGCCACTCCGCGCCGAGTTCATCGGCGAGCACGGCAGGTAAAGTGGTCTGAATGCCCTGCCCCATCTCGGCCTGCGACGACACGATGGTGACGGTGTTGTCGCGGGAGATCTTCACCCACGCGTTGAGTGCGGCTTCGCGCTCAAGTGGACCAGCCTGAGCGCCGACGCGAAATCCCGCCAGGCTGCCGTGAATCAGCAGACCGCCCGCGGCGAGCGTGCTCGTGAGGATGAATTCCCGCCGGCTGTGTCCGGGCTGCCGGTCGCTCTGCACGCGATCGGCGGTTGGCGTGTTCTCCACGAACGTGCGTCTTTCTGTTTCGTGTGTGTTCTGCGTCACGGTCGTCACTCTCTATTCGGGGCACGCAGCGCCAAGGTCGATCCAGGTCTTCACAGCCTCGACAAATGCTTCGTGCGATATGGGAGGCAACGCTCGTCCGGGGCCCGGGCTCCAACCTGCCCGGACGAGCGGATCGTGGCGCACGTGCTCGAGCAGTTCCTGCAGAGTCTTGTTGCCATTCCTGGACGGGTCCTTGAGCATGCGGCATTGCGCGCCCGCGGTCATGCCCTTCCACGACATCGGTGTCGCGGCCGGCGGCAAGCGCCAGTCGGGTGCGCCTGGAGGCGCGTGCGGCACCGGGACGCTTACGTCCTGGTGGCAGTTGGTGCACCGCATGGCAGGCGTTCCGCGGCCATCCGTTCCGCGCCGCACGACCATGGCATGAAATCGTCCCTGTTCTCCGATCGCCGGCACATCACCCGCGAAGTGACAGTTCGCACAGCGGGGACTCGACAGCACTGCGGCGATGGGTTCGAACAGGCGCGTCGATTCATCACGCTGCGGCGCAGCCACGGCGGCCACACCGCACGTCCATGCCGTTATCCCGACGATCGTGCGCACCGTCAGGAGCGACTTCATCGGCGCTCACCCGCCATCAATCGAGCGGCCAGATGCACGGCGCGCCGAATTCGAAGATACGTTCCGCACCGGCAGATATTTCCGGCCATCGCCTCGTCGATGTCGGTGTCGGTCGGACGCGCGATCGCACGCAGGAGCACGACGGCCGACATGATCTGCCCGGACTGACAGAATCCGCATTGCGGCACTTGCTCGGCGAGCCAGGCTTGCTGCACGGGATGCGTCGCGGTTGGCGACAGCCCCTCGATCGTTGTCACGCTCTTTCCTTCCGCGCGTGCGACGGGTGTGACGCAGGAACGCACCGCGTCGCCGTTGAGGATCACGGTACAAGCGCCGCACTGCGCGATGCCGCAGCCGAACTTCGTGCCCGTCAATCCGAGCGACTCGCGGAGCACCCACAACAGCGGCGTCGCCGCATCCGCGTCGACGACGTTCTGCGTTCCATTCACCGTTAGTGCGATAGACGCCATCTCTTGTCCTTTGGAGACGGTCACAAGCGTCTCGCCGACATCGGAATCTGGGTCGTGCTCCGCGTCGCTCTCAGCAGCTTTTTTCGTCGTTGAACGCGAGCGCCGACTGTGGCTTGCGACCCTCCGAAGCCGTTATAGTGCTGTGGCACCTGGAGGATCTATGGCCGAATCGCCTGAAGATCTGACTGATCCTCCTTCAGGAGTAGGAAGGTTTCAGTGCCATTGGTCCTGGACGCCACCGGAACCGATGTCCTCGCCGACGTTCTGGACTCGTTCAGATTGAGAGGTCGAATCTTCTGTCGATGTGAACTATCGGCGCCGTGGGCGCTCGGGTTTGCGTCGGGAGACTTCTCTCATTTCCACGTCATCGAACGGGGCACCTGCTGGTTGCGGCTTCAGGGAAAGCCAGACGCGATCGCCCTCGAAGAGGGCGAGTTGCTGCTGGTCACGCGGGGACACGCCTACCAGCTCAGCGACGCGCCCGGGACGCCGCCGATTCCACTCGCTGAGCTCGTGGGCAAATCCCAAGGAGGTCTTCGCGCCGTACTGCGTCACGGCGGCGGCGGTGATGCCACCGATTTGATTTGTGGATCCTTCGAGTTCGAAAGCACGCACGCCAAGTCGTTTCTGACACTGCTCCCCGAGTGGATCCGGGTGAAGAAGGACGCAGGCCAGGGGAACGCGTGGCTCGACGCGACGATGGGATTTCTGACCCGTGAGACGCGGCGCCGCGACATGGGGGCGGCGACCATCACCACCAGCCTGATCGCGGTTCTGTTCGTCGAGGCGATCCGAACGTGGCTGAAAGAACAGCCACCAGGTACGGCGGGATGGCTGGGCGCGCTTCGCGATCCGTCGATTGGTGCGGCGCTCGGTCTCATCCACGAGGCGCCCGGGAAGCGGTGGACCGTGCCTGCATTGAGTGCGGCGGTCGGCTCGTCCCGTTCCCCGTTCGCGGCGAAGTTCACCGCGCTGGTGGGCCAGTCCCCGATGGCGTACCTGAAGCGTTGGCGTCTCCAGCTCGGAGCGACGTTACTCCGTCATCAAGGAGTGCCGCTTTCGAGCGCGGCGGAGCGAGTCGGCTACGAGTCCGCGGCTGCCTTCAGCAGGGCATTCACGCGCGAATTCGGTATGTCTCCAGGACGCTATCGGCACGGTGGCGCGGTTGGCGACCCGACGGGCAGCTCGAGTGGACGATCGCCGGTGACCGGGACGTCACCTGCTGCCAACACGAGACACCGAAAGAGGCCGCGCGCGGCAAAACGTGCGAAACGTTGACGGCGTCGCTCAATCGCTCCGAGGATTCACTTCGTCCGCGTTGCGCTCGACCGGCTGACCAAGCATGGCGAGACTTCGATCGACGACACTCCACCCTTTGGACGACGGGGTGTTGCCGCATTCATCGTTCCAGTTCCACCACTTGTACGGCGGCGTCGGCCACGAAGGAGCAGCCGCGGCAGGCATGTTCGGGCCAGCCGTACACGCCGGGCTCGAAGAACGCGCGGTAGACGATCAGCTGACGGCGGCCGTCGAACAGAGAGAACTCACGCGCGTTGAGGGAGTTTGCCCGTACGCGGATGAGCACTTCGCCAGGACCGGGCTGCGGCACGGCATGTTCCCTCACGGCCAGGCTCGAAAGGCCTCCACCCGAGTTCGCGTGATAACTCGTCATGCGCGGAACACGCTTTTCAAGGCATTTCGCGGAGCTGACGAACCTCGCTTTCGCCCTCGCCGACAGCCGCAAAGGTCGCTCCTTCCTGTGCGGACGAAATTCCCCGCGCGCCTGATGCCGCAGAACGCGGCGTCCACTCGACGGCCTTGAGATCGAAGACACAAACGGCGTAAAAGACCGGGACGAAAAAGAGCGTGACGGCCGTCGCAAGCGTCAGGCCTCCGATCTGTGCATAGCAAAGCGCTTCCCACAGCGGGCCGCCGTGGAGCGCCAACGGAAACAGCGCCAACACCGTGGCGCCCACCGTGATGAGCACGGGCCGGATGCGCCGGATACCCGCATCGATCAGCGCATCCCGCAGCGGCGCGCCGAGCTCGTGCTGCTCCTCGATGAAGTCGAACAACACGATCACATGGCTCACGATGACGCCGATGAGGCTCGTGATACCGAGGATCGCGAGAAACCCCATCGGCATCCCGGTCACCCAGAGGCTTGCGAACGCGCCGACCGCCCCGAAGGGAATGCCCGCAAATACGATGAACGGCTTGACCGCGTTCTTGAATTGAAAAACGAGCGCGAGATAGATCGCGATCACTGATGCGATCACCACCGTCAACGATCGCCTTTGACCTTTGAGTTGCTCCTTCAGTTCCCCGACGATTTCGAATCGATAGCCCGCGGGCAGCTGTCGTTCGAAGTCGCGGATACGGGACATCAAAGGCCCGGTGACTTCATCGGCCAGGCGGCCAGGCATGGGTAAGGCCGCCACGTCGATCGCGCGATACTGGTTGACCCGATGAATGACCGCCATTTCAGGGCTGTAGGTCAACCGTGAGATTTGGCCGAGCGTGAACTTGACTGGTGCCTGACTCGAATAGACGTACAGCTGGCTCAAGTCCGTGACGGTTTCCCGTTGGCCGTAATCCATCAACTGAACGATCGGGATGTTCTTGCGCCCCTCCCGCAGATAGCCAATCGGTGCGCCGACGACGCCCGAGTACATCGACACGGCGATGTCGCGACTCGACACACCGGCAAGACCGGCGCGGTCCTGATCGATTTCAAGCCGTGTCCGAATTGCATCGTTGCCCCAGTCGTCCCGCACGTTCGTCGCAAACGGCGACGTCTTCAAGATGGCCTGCAGTTTCTCCGCCTCTTCACGGAGCACGCGGGCGTCGTCGCCCATGATGCGCATCGACACCGGGATGATCGTTGGCGGGCCGGTTTCGACCGTGCGCACGTCGATCCTCGCGCCCGCCACACGCGACGAAAGCGCTTCCTGCAGCGGCCCTATCAGCCGATTGGTGTCTTCGCTTCGAGTGAATTGCAGCAGCTGCTGCGCGTAATTCGCGGCGGGCGGCTCCGGACGGACCGAAAACCAGAACCGGGGTCCGCCCGCTCCGATGAACGTGGTAATGGAAGCGAGCGACGGCTCAGCTCCATGCGTCCGATCGTGCTCGTTCGTGACGTCGCGAATGACCTGATCGGCTTGGCGCGCGACGCGCTCGGTCTGGGCGATCGGCGCGTCCTCGGGCAGACGAATGTCGACGTAGGCGATGTAGAAGTTGTCTCGAGGGAAGAATTGGCGGTGAAGGTGGGTGACGAAGAACGCGCCCGCCGCCAGGCCCAGCGACGAGGCCGCAAGAACCTTCCAACGATGGTCGATGGCGAACGTGACCGCGCGTTCGTACGCCTTGCCGAACCGGCTATCGCGCGGTCGATCGGCGACCGGATCCCTCTCCGGCTTCAGGATGTAGTACGCCAGGAGCGGCAGGAACGACATCGACATCACGCGGGAGGCGACGAGGGAACAGGCAATCGTCATCGGCAGGCTGTAGATGTACCTCCCGACATCCCCGTTCAGCAGCAGGAACGGCAAGTACGCGGCGATGTTGGTAATCGTGGCGTAGAGAATGGCTTTCGAGAGCTTATCGGGGCCGAGCCATGCCGCAATCGACCGAGGTTGACCGTGCGCGAGCTCCCGCTTGATCGCATCGCCCGCGACGACCGGATCGTCCACGAGCAAACCCAAAGCGATGATGAGCGACGCGATCGACATCTGTTGAATGTCGAGGCCGACGAGCTGCATCAACCCAAACGTCATCGCCAGCGTGATCGGGATCGACAACGCCATCAGGAGGGCAGAACGCCATTCCCAGAATCCCACCAGCGAGACAAGGACCACGAGTGCGACGGCCTCCCATAGACTGCGGTTGAAAAGGTCCAGCTTCTCGCGAACCTGCCGCTGCTGGTCGGACGTCGTGCCGATGACGAGATCGGCTGGGAGCGATCGGCGGATCTCCTCCACTCGGGAGCGGACCGCGTCCCCGAAGCGATCGATCTGTTCGCCTTTCTTCATTTCCGTCGAGAGCGTGATCGCGCGGCCTCTGAGCCAACGCCCACCCTCATCGCGCCACGTGTAGTACGAAACCAGACGGGGGGGATGTTGGTAGCCGCGATGTACGCTTCCGATGTCACGGAGATAGACCGGCGTGCCGTTGGCCGCCTGTGTGAAAACGGTCCTGTCGATGTCGGCGAGCGTCCGGAATTCGCCCGTCTGTTCGAGGGCCAGCTCGCGTCCTTCGGCGTTCACGCTCCCAGCGGGGACCGTAGTGTTGCGACCTTGCAGGACAAGGCTGACTGCCGCGGGAATGATCCCGAAGGCGGCAAGTCGGTTTTGAGAATAGCGCGCCTCGATTTGTTCCTCGATCACGCCGACCCGTGTGACGCGCGAGGCTTCAGGCGCGGTCTTGATTGCTTTTTCGATGAGATCGGTAAAGTCATCGAGTTCGCGGTAGGAGTACTTCGGACCGGCTTCGCGCTCCAGAACATCAACGAGCGTTACTCCCGGGATGATGACGATCGGATCCCACACGTCGGGATGGATGTCGGCTCGCTGCGGCAGTTCTTCCCACACCTGACGGACCCGGCGGCTCAACGAGCCAGCGTCGTCATGCGTCGAGAGCCTGATGACGACAAAGCTGTCACGGTTGATCGTTCGCGCATCCGTTCCCACGCCTCGGCGCACCAGAGCATCGCCGAACAAGGCCGCCGCCTCACGCACGAATGACGGATCGGGTGAACCGGAACTGCACAGCGCCACGTCCAGCGTGGCAGGCGCCGGGACCGCAGCGGCCGCAATCTCCGCCGCCAGCAGTCGAAGCCGCGGTCCGCTCGCGGGCGGACTGGCGACCGTCAGCATCAGCGCCGAGGTTTCACCAAATTCCTTGATGTATCGAATCGGTCCGGCGCCTTCAGGTAAATCGGTCAGCGCATCGAGCTTCACTTTGATGTCGTCGAATTCCTTGCCGGTGTCGATTCGGGCGTTTTCATCGACCTCGGCGTACACGACCGAGAGCCCGGGTCGGGTTGTCGACGTGATTTCGGCGACGCGAATGTTTTGCGCGACACGTTCCTCGATTTTGCGGGTGACGAGTTGTTCGACTCTCTCCGCACTCTGGCCTGGCCACGCCGTCACCACGGCCACCTGCCGAACCGGGATGTCTGGATCCTTCCGTTTGGGCATCGCCGCATACGCCCAGATCCCCCACGCCACGACTCCGACGAGCAGGACCCACGCGACATGCCGGTTCTCGACAAAGAACCGAGCGACGCTGTGCGGCGGCGGAGTGGTCTCGAAATCAGTGCGCATGGCGTGTGGCTGTCATCGGTGACACTTACTGGACTTCCTTCACGACATCGCCCGAGCGAAGCAGATTCGCGCCCGAAGCAACAATCCGCTGGCCAACAGTCAGGCCGTCGAGGATCGATACTTGATTGCCCACGAGCGGTCCCGGCCGGACGTGAACGGCTTTCGCCGCAGCGGCGCCGCCGTCCTTCTTCTCCAAGGTGTATACGAGGTACTGATCGCGAGTGGGATCGTGGACGAGCGCGTCGATCGGTATGCGTACCGGATGCGGATCCGCGGCTTCGTCTGCGACCCGAATAGAGGCAATCATTCCCGATCGCAGCTTCAGCGTCGGGTTGTCGATCGCCACCGTAATCTCGAACGATCGCGCCTTGGGGTCGGCTGCGGGCGCGACCGATAACACGTTCCCCTGAAAGCGTTCATTCACAAACGCATCTACTGTCAATGGCAAGGTCTTCCCGGCACGAAACATGTGGAGTGCCGTGTCCGGCACACTGAACCGCGCTTTGACCAGGTGCAGGTCGGCGACGGTAAATGCCGGCGTGCCTGGCGAGACGAGCGTTCCAATATCGACGTGGCGTTCGAGAAGAATGGCATCGAACGGTGCGCGGAGGTCCGTGTCGCCCAGTGCGATTCTTGCCTCCCGCAGTTGGGCCGCCGCGGCGGTGCCTCGCTGTTTGGCGGCCGTCACCGCCGCGTTTGCTGCGTCGATCTTGGCTCGCGCAACATCCAGTCTCGCCTTGCTGGCGTCGTACGCAGGCTTCGTGACGCTTTCCTGTTGCCACAGCGTCGCGATGCGGCCGAAGTCAGATTCCGCTTGTGCGAGCGCCGCGTGCGCCTCTGCGAGGGCGGCCTCTGCCGCATCGACGCCTGCCGTCGATTCGTCGCGTGAGCCCTGCGCCTTGTCGACGACCGCCTGATAATCAATCGCCCGAACGCGACCCAGAACAAGTCCGGTCGTGACGGCGGCGCCGGGTTCGACCGCACGCATCCGCCCGTCCGCGTCTTTCGTTCGGCGGACGTCAACGACATATCCCGACACCCGAAACGCCAGAGCGACTTGCGCGTTCGGCGCAATGATGGCGGAATACGTCGTCGATTCCGCATCTGTCGAGGCCTCGACCGTTACGAGCCGAACCGCCTTTGGAGGGCGGGCATCGACGTCCGAGCCAGCACGACCCACGCAGGCGCCACCCTGGACAGCGGCCATCGCGACGCAGACCAACGCCGTCCGGACATTTCGCGTCATCGGTCCCGGCCCACAGCCTTTTCAAAATCGGCTTGCGCCGTGGCGAGATTCATCAACGCCTGCGTGTAGCGATGGTTCGCTTCCGCAAGAGTCGATTGAAGTTTAGCCACGTCACTGAGGAGAGCCTCTCGCTGCACAAATCGATTGCGTGCAACACGCAGCGCTTCTGTACCGGAGGATTGGAGCCCCTGCGCGAGTTCCACCTCTTTGCGCGCTTCGACGATTCGCCGATACTGATGCGCGACGTCGGTCATCACGCGGGCTTCCGCGTCTTTGAGCGCCAACGCCGCCTGAACCTCGGCGTCCTGTTTGGATTGGATCTCCTGTCGTTTTCGCCCCCAATCAAACACGTCCCAGGTCGCCTGAAGGCCCACGCTGCTGATGCTGTTCGGAAGGACGCTGCTGTAATTGACTGTCCGTAACGCAAGCAACGAGAGGCTGACGTCCGGTATTCGCTCCGCGTTCGCAAGGCGACGTTCGAGTTGCACCTTGCGCTGCTGCACTTTCGCCAGACGAATCTCCGGACGGGATGACAAGGCTTCGGCATACGCATCCGTCAACGTCACCAGCTCGCTTTCGACGATGCTCGAGACATCGATGTCCAGTGGCGTATCGATCGGTCGACCCATCAGGCGATTGAGCTGTTCCTTCTGCGTCTGGATGGGATCGTCCATTTTGAGCAGTTCATATTCCGCCTGGAGGAGTTGCGCTTTGACGCTTAGCAGATCGGCCTGTAAGACAATCCGTTGGAGCGTTTGTCGACTCGTCTCGAGATGAAGCTGGCGAAGGAAGTCGACGGTTGCCTGTAGCGTGGCTTTGCCACTCTCGGCCTGCGCGATCCCGTAATAGAGACGTCGAACTTCGTTGACGACGGCCTGTCGTGTCGCGCGAACCTGTTCAGTGGCGGCGTCGACGCCGACCGCGGCGAGCTCGATTCCGAGCCGGATCTTGTGCTGCTGCGTAAGCGGCTGGGCCACACTGGCGTAGCCGATGAATCCAAAACGCAGAGGGCTCTCCAGCGTCGTCGTCTGGCCCGGAATGGGGCCATCGAATGGATACACGCCAAGGCTTCCGCGCTCGAGGGTGACTCCCAACTGCGTGAGCGGCTGCGACCCAAGCGCCGTGACGGAGAAGATCGGGAATCGACGCGTCCGCGCAACGCCGACTTCCCTCAGCGCCTTCTCGCGTTCGAGTTCAGCGACCTGGATGGATCGATCGTGCGTTTCTGCGGTGCGCACGGCTTCATGCAGGGTGAGCACCTGACCGTGCAGCACACGCGGTGCGAAAACGCTCGCGACGCCGAGGAGCAAGATCGTCCGGCGGACGAAAAAGGAGCGAACAGCCATTATTCCTCGCTGTTCCAGAGTGTGCTCAGGGTCGCGACTGGACGGTCGCACCCGCGATGAGAATCACTTTGCGCCGGTCTCGTTGACCGCGGCCCTGATGGCAAGTTTGTCGTCCACCGGGATGAGTACGACGGCGAACGGCGTGCCGGCGTCGTCGCTGACTTGCGGAAGGTGTGACCCGAATTGGTTCTCTCCGAGCATCGCGTTCTTGTAGTACGGCGAGAACACCATCATGTGCGGGTGCCAACGACCGACGCCGGACGCCAGGTGCTGGTTTGCCGACCACATGTACGCGAAGGTCACGCCGTCGCGTCGCGGCAGCTCGCCTCGCGCATAGGCGGCCTCCACGCGCTGCGCAATCCGATCGGGTGGGTGACCCTCCATGGCGAGTTTGCTTCGCAGCTCGTAATACGGCATCACGGTCTGCGCTGCGCCGGGATCGAAGCAGATCGGC
>Ga0114129_10009685_pt1 | contig 13747 bp, 9 predicted proteins | sample RhiMetdeltSRZDD1_FD_80071 | JGI IMG/M metagenome (GOLD analysis project Ga0114129, IMG submission 80071) | Populus rhizosphere microbial communities from Tennessee, USA - Rhizosphere MetaG P. deltoides SRZDD1 (version 2) (version 2) | ecosystem: Host-associated > Plants > Roots > Rhizosphere >...
CGCATCATCTCGACGTCGTAGGTGGTGCGCATCCGCAGCCGCTGCGCCTCGAGCAGCTTGCCCTGCCGCTCCAGCTCGGCCAGCCGATCGACGAGCTCGGCCTCGATTCCCTTGATCGCACGCTCCATCCGCTCCGGACCCGCCACGTAGTGCGAAGCCGGCGCGATGTGGATCTCCGACTCCTCGCTGACCACCTCGCCGGTGATCGGATGCAAGGTCATGATCCGCTCGATCTCGTCGCCGAAGAACTCGATCCGGACCGCTAGCTCCTCGTACATCGGGATGATCTCGAGCGTGTCCCCGCGAACCCGGAACGTGCCTCGGGTGAATGACAAGTCGTTGCGGCTGTACTGGATCTGTACCAGCCGGCGCAGCAGCTGATCGCGGTCGATCTCGCTGCCGACCTGGAGCCCCACCATGCGCTCGAGGTACTCCTGCGGTGTGCCCAGGCCGTAGATGCACGAGACGCTGGCCACCACCAGGACGTCCCGCCGGGTCAGTAGTGACCAGGTGGCCTTGTGCCGCAGTCGCTCGACCTCGTCGTTGATCGAGGAGTCCTTCTCGATGTAGGTGTCGGTCTGCGGGATGTAGGCCTCTGGCTGGTAGTAGTCGTAGTACGAGACGAAGTACTCCACCGCGTTGTGCGGTAGCAGCTCGCGAAACTCGTTGGCCAGCTGGGCGGCCAGCGTCTTGTTAGGCGCGATGACCAGCGTCGGCCGTTGCACGCGCTCGACCAGCCAGGCCGTGGTCGCGCTCTTGCCGGTGCCGGTTGCGCCGAGCAGGACGACGTTCTTCTCGCCGGCCGCAACCCGCCGCTCCAGCTCGTCGATCGCCTCCGGCTGGTCGCCTGACGGCTTGAAGTCGCTGACAACCTGGAACGGATCCATCTTCCGGACGATGTTGCTCACTGGTCTCACGGGATCCACCGTACGACGCCGCGCCGACAACTTCCGGCGCCGAACCCGGAATCCGGACCAGCGGATCCCTCTGATCTTTCAACCGGCCACTAGGCGGCCGCGATCCGGTCCCGGAGCCATTCCCAGAGCTGGCCGACCGCGGCGTCCAGTGCGTCGAGGTCGCCGCTGTTGTCCAGCACGTAGTCGGCCACCGCCAGCCGGCGCTCCCGGCTCGCCTGGGCCGCAATCCGGGCCTTCGCATCCGCCTCGGCCATTCCGCGTACCCGGACCAGCCGATCCAGCTGCACCGAATCCGGTACGTCGACGACCACGACCAGGTCGAAGTTGCCGGCCAGACCGGCCTCCACGAGCAGCGGTACATCGTGCACCACGATGGCGGAGTCCGACCCGGCAGCAGCGGATTCGGTAAGCGAGGCCGACCGAGCCCGGACCAGCGGATGGACGATCGCGTTCAACGCGGCCAGCCGGTGCGGGTCGGCGAACACGATCGCGGCCAGCTTGGCCCGGTCCAGCGAGCCGTCCGCGGCCAGCACCCCGGCACCGAACTCGGCGGCCACCGCGGCCAGCCCAGGCGTCCCGGGTTCGACCACTTCGCGGGCAAGCACATCCGAATCGATGACCACCGCGCCATGCCGGGCGAGGCGTCGGGTCACCTCGGATTTTCCGGAGCCGATACCGCCGGTGAGGCCAACCGAAAGCATGCGAGCATCCTGTCCCATATCCAGCAAGCACAGGCCGCGACGCCCGCGACCGAGGCGCCCGGCCGGCCACGCCCGAGGCACCCGACCGGCCACGACCGAGGCTGCGCACAGTAGCTCATCCCGGTGAGCCGAAGGTTGCGGTTTGGTGAACCTCTTGACAGCCGGCCGGTTCGTTCGCACTCTGTCGTGAGAGCGCTCTCACAGCCAGCCCCGCGAGAGCGACCAGCCCATTCCCCCCGGATACGTTCCGCGGCCTAGGAGGCTTCATCATGCGGTTCCGGTTAACTCCGCGAGGGCGGATGCGCGCGCTCAGCGCTGTCCTCCTCGCCACCGCGCTGGCGGCGACGGCATGTGGCGACGACAGCAAGCCGTCGTCCTCGACGTCCCCGGGTGAGAACATCACGCTCACCGTGGCGACCTTCGGTACGTTCGGGTACGAAACCGATCAAGCCGGCCTGTTCGACGCGTACATGGCTCAACACCCGAACATCAAGATCGTCCATCAGCACACCGGCGACGGCGGCCCGTACCACGAGGCTTTGCTCACCCAGCTCGCCGCCAACTCGGGCCTGGCCGACGTGGTGGCGGTCGAGGAAGGCCACATCGGCCGGATCATGCCGTTCGCGGACAAGTTCAACGACCTGAACCAGATCGGCCCGGACACCAACGGACGCTGGCTCGCCTGGAAGACCGAGCGCGCGACCACGCCGGACGGCAAGCTCATCGGCTATGGCACGGACGTCGGGCCGCTGGCCATCTGCTATCGCAAGGACCTGTTCAAGGCGGCAGGGCTGCCGTCCGAGCCGGCCGAGGTGGCGCCGCTGTTCGGCACCTGGCAGTCGTACTTCGATACCGGCAAGCAGTTCGTCGCCAAGTCCGACGCGGCCTGGTTCGACTCGGCCACGCAGATCTTCAACGCCATGGTGAACCAGCTCCCGGTGGGCTTCTCGGACCGCGAGAACAACCTGGTGATCGAGACCAACCCGGACATCCGCGCATCCTGGAACAGCGTCACGGGGGCCGTGTCGGACGGCCTGTCGGCCAAGCTCCCCGCATGGGGTGACGAGTGGACCGCCGGCTTCCAGTCCGGTGCGTTCGCCACCCAGGCCTGCCCGTCCTGGATGCTCGGCGTGATCACCGAGCGCTCCGGTGCGAAGAACGCCGGCAAGTGGGCGGTCGCCGACGCGTTCCCGAACGGCGGCGGCAACTGGGGCGGCGCCTGGCTGACCGTGCCGACCTCGTCCAAGCACCCCACCGAGGCTGCCGCGCTGGCGGCCTGGCTGACCGCGCCGGAACAGCAAATCCAGGCGTTCAAGGCGTCCGGTACGTTCCCGAGCCAGGTAGCTGCGCTCACCAGCCCAGATCTGCTGGGCACCACGAACGAGTACTTCGGCAACCAGGAGGTTGGCAAGCTGTTCGCCGACCGCGCGCAGGCCATCAGCGAGGCGCAATGGAAGGGCCCGAACGATGGGGCGATCCAGGAGAATGCGTCCAGCCCGGCCCTGCAATCCGTGGAGCAGGGAGCCAGCTCGGAGGAGGGTTGGCAGCAGTTCGTCGACGAGGCCAACCGGATCGCCGGCTGAGACCAGGACCGGGATCAGCCCCTGACTGATCCCGCGACCGGGATCACCGGCTGACCCCAACACCGGGATCACCGGTCGCCACGGACCGGTGGCCGGGTAGCCCCAGCTAGCCCCGGCCACCGGTCGCCTCCCGGGATGCCTGGCGGAGCGGGCCGCCACTCGCACCGCCAGGCATCGACACCCAGGCGCCTATCGACATCCAGCCGGACGAAGCATGGAAGGAGGGGGCGGAGCCAGATGACCGCGACCGCAGTCGAGCCACCGCGCGTCGACCCACCCCGTGCGACCCGGCTGAACGTCAGGCAGCGGCTGAGCCGGTGGGACGTCAAGGCCTCCCCGTACCTCTACATCGCCCCGTTCTTCGTCATCTTCACGCTGGTCGGGCTGTTCCCGCTGCTCTACACGGCGTGGATGTCGCTGCACAAGTGGCGGCTGGGCGGGTCCAGCCCGGAGGAGTACGTCGGCCTGGGGAACTACCGCACGCTCCTGCACGACGAGCTGTTCTGGAATGCGCTGCGCAACACGGTCAGCATCTTCGTGATCTCCAGCAGCACCCAGATCGTGTTCGCCCTGTTGCTGGCCGTGCTGCTCAACGAGCAGATCAGGTTCCGGGCCGGGTTCCGGATCGCGCTGCTACTCCCCTACGCGATGAGCCTGGTCGCGGTTGGCATCATCTTCAGCAACCTGTTCGGCGACCAGTTCGGCTTCATCAACACCATGCTGGGCCACCTCGGCTTCGGCCCGATCGGCTGGCACCAGGACACCGTGGCCAGCCACCTGGCTATTTCCACGATGGTCAACTGGAGATGGACCGGATACAACGCGCTGATCTTCCTTGCCGCGATGCAGGCGATACCGAACGACCTGTATGAAGCGGCCCGGATGGACGGCGCCAACACCTGGCAGCGGTTCCGGTACGTGACCGTGCCCTCGCTGCGACCCGTCATCCTGTTCGTGGTCATCACCTCGACCATCGGCGGGCTGCAGATCTTCACCGAACCGCGCATGTTCGACTCGGTGGTCGGCTCGAACTCGGGCGGCGCGCAGCACCAGTTCCAGACCATCGTGCTGCTGATGGTCCAGGAGGGTTTCCGCAACTCGAGGCTCGGCTACGCCGCGACGATAGCCTGGGCGCTGTTCCTGATCATCGTGGTCTTCGCCGTGCTCAACTTCCTGGTGTTCCGCCGGATCGCGTCCGCGGACGAGGAGCTGCGATGACCGCGCTCGATGCGACCACGCCCAGGACCACACCCGGCCCGGCAGCCGACAAGGTGGCCGGTGTGCGGCGGCCGCCGCGCCGGCCGGCCCGGCGGCGACGGCGACCCGGCTGGCTCGTCTACGCACTGCTGATCGCCTTCCTGATCGGGTCCGCGTTTCCGCTGTACTGGCAGGCCATCGTCGGCAGCCACGACACGACCGCGGTGTTCGACTCGACCCCACCGCTGCTACCCGGCGGCAACTTCTTCAGCAACGCCGTCCGCGTCTTCGACGAGGTCGAGTTCTGGAAGGCGCTGTTGAACAGCTTGATCGTGGCCAGCGTGATCACTGTCTCGGTGGTGCTCTTCTCCACGCTGGCCGGGTTCGCGTTCGCCAAGCTGCGCTTCCGCGGTCGCGACGTCCTCTACCTGTTCGTGATCGCCACCATGGCGGTGCCGACCCAGCTCGGCATCATCCCGCTGTTCATCCTCATGGCTGAGTACGGCTGGACCGGCACGCTGCCGGCGGTGATCGTGCCGAGCATGGTCACCGCACTCGGCGTGTTCTGGATGCGCCAGTATCTGGTCCAGGCGCTGCCGACCGAGCTCATTGAGGCGGCCCGGGCCGACGGCTGCAACATGATCCGGGTCTTCTGGCACGTCGTACTACCGGTCTCCCGGCCGGCGGCGGCGGTGCTCGCCGTCTTCACGTTCGTGATGGCGTGGAACGACTTCCTCTGGCCGCTGATCGTGCTCGGGCCGCAGAACCCGACCGTGCAGGTCGCGATCGACCAGCTGCAGTCCAGCTTCGACACGGACTTCGCGCTGGTCATGACCGGCACCACGCTCGGCACGCTGCCGCTGCTCGTGGTGTTCGTGATCTTCGGCCGGCAGATCGTAGCCGGGATCATGCAAGGGGCGGTCAAGGGATGAGCGTCTCCGAGCAACCCGCCGTTGCCGCGCCAGCGACGGGCCAACCGCCCGCACATCCGTTCCCACCCGGGTTTGTCTGGGGCGCCGCCACCGCCGCCTACCAGGTCGAGGGGGCGGTCAGCGAGGACGGGCGCGGCCCGTCGATCTGGGACACGTTCAGCCGGCTACCCGGCCGGGTTCGCAACGGCGACACCGGCGACGTCGCGGTGGACCACTACCACCGCTATCCGGAGGACGTCCGGCTGATGGCCGAGCTCGGCCTGAGCGCCTACCGGTTCTCGGTGGCGTGGCCACGGATCCAGCCGCTCGGCCAGGGTCCAACCAACCAGGCCGGCCTGGACCACTACCGCCGGCTGGTGGACACGCTGCTCGAGGCCGGTATCAAGCCGGTGCTCACGCTGTACCACTGGGACCTACCGCAAGCGTTGCAGGATGCCGGCGGCTGGCCAAGCCGGGATACCGCGCTGCGGTTCGCCGACTACGCCGCGATCGTCTACGCCGCGCTCGGCGACCGGGTGCGGTCCTGGACGACCATCAACGAGCCGTCCTGTGCCGGCCTGCTCGGCTACAGCTCGGGGCGGCACGCGCCCGGCGTCCAGGACCCGCCGGCCGCCCTGCGTGCGGTCCACCATCTGCTGCTCGGCCACGGGCTGGCGATCGCGGCGATGCGGGCGGCCGGCACGGGCGGCGCGGGCGGCGCGGACGGCCCGGCCAGGACCGGTGCCGACCGGAACCAGTTCGCGATCTCGCTCGACCCGGCCCCGATCGCACCGGCGACCACCTCCCCCGCCGACCTCGAGGCGGCCCGCCGGATCGACGGGCTGCGCAACCGGATCTACCTGGATCCGTTGCTGCTCGGCCGCTATCCGGCGGACATGCTTGCCGATACGGCGGAGCTGACCGACTGGTCGTTCGTGGCCGATGGCGATCTCGCCACGATCAACGCACCGATCGACGTGCTGGGCATCAACTACTACCAGCCGTTCCGGGTCCGGAAACTCCCAGGTCCGCTCACCAACGCCGGTGTGAGCAAACGATCACTCGGTTTGACCGATTTGTCCAGGCCCAGCACCGGTAGTGATCGGGAAGGGAGCCGGGACAGCAGCTGGCCGGACCAGCTGCCGAGCGAGTACCCGGGATGCGACGACATCGAGATCATGGCGCCGGCCGCGCCGGTGACCGCGGGCGGCTGGGGCATCGACCCGGTCGGCCTGGTCGAGCTGCTGACCCGGATCCATCGGGACTACCCGGCCATTCCGCTGATGGTGACGGAGAACGGCGCCGCGTTCGACGACCGGTCGGGCCCGGACGGCCGGATCGCGGATCCAGATCGGATCGAGTACCTGGCCGGGCACCTGCGGGCCAGCCACGAGGCCATCGCGCTCGGTGTTGACCTGCGCGGTTACTTCGTCTGGTCGCTGATGGACAATTTCGAGTGGGCCGAGGGATATGCCCGGCGGTTCGGGATCGTGCATGTTGATTTCCGTACCGGCCGACGCTCGCTCAAGGACAGCGCGCTCTGGTACCGGGACGTAATAGCCCGCAACGGTCTGGACTGACGGGAGGTGCGGCAGCGGTGACCGGATCCCGCCCAACACTCGAGGATGTCGCCGCGCACGCCAGCGTGTCCCGGGCCACCGTCTCCCGCGTGATCAACGGATCGCCGAAGGTCAGCGACGAGGCGCGGGACGCGGTCGAGGCGTCCATCCGGTCACTCGGGTACGTGCCCAACCGAGCCGCCCGGACGCTGGTCACCCAGCGCACCGACACGATCGCGCTGGTCGTGTCCGAGCCGGACACGATGCTGTTCAACGACCCGTTCTTCGGCGGCATCGTCCGCGGCGTGAGCCTGGAGCTGCAGGACACCGGCGAGCAGCTCGTCCTGGTGATGGTCACCACCGACGCCGACCATGAACGGTTCGAGCGGTACGTGCGTGGCGGACACGTGGACGGCGTACTGCTGCTCTCGCTGCACGGCGCCGACCCGCTGCCCGGCGCGCTGGCCGGGGCCGGGATCCCCACCGTGCTCGGCGGCCGGATCCTGGTGAACGACGCCGGCCTGCCCTGCGTCGACGTCGACAACGTCGGCGGGGCCGGGCTCGCCGTACGCCGGTTGGTCGGGCTCGGCCGGCGGCGGATCGCCACCATTGCCGGACCGCAGAACATGGGCGCGGGGGTGGACCGACTGACCGGTTATCGGCAGGCGCTCGGCTCCGGCCGGTACCGCGCCGACCTGGTCGAGGTCGGGGACTTCACCCAGCAGAGCGGGGCCACTGCGATGTCAGCGCTGCTGGACCGAGCGCCGGATCTGGACGCCGTGTTCGCCGCATCCGACCTCATGGCGGTCGGCGCGCTGGCGACCCTGCGGTCCGCGGGCCGGCGGGTGCCGGACGACGTGGCCGTGGTCGGGTTCGACGACCACGACATCGCCCAGTACGTGGACCCGCCGCTGACCACGGTGCGCCAGCCGATCGTCGAGATGGGCCGGGCCATGACCCGCAAGCTGCTGACCCTGCTCAATCCCGCCGCGGCGATCAACGGCGCCGACGTGCTCCCCACCGAGCTGGTCGTGCGCCAGTCTGGTTAGGCATTGATCGGGAACGCGAAAGGCCCCGCGATCAGCTTTGATCGCGGGGCCGTTCCGTGCCCGTTGTGGCCGCGGCGGGTCAGCCGCTGCCGGTGAGCTTCTCGCGCAGCGCGGCGAGCGCCTCGTCGGACGCCAGCGTGCCGGTCGCCTCGCTCTCGTCCTCCGCGGAGGAGTAGGACGACGGGGTTTCGCCGGTCTCGGCCGCCGCCTCGGCGTCGGCCTTACGGGCGTCCTCGACCTGCTTGCGATGGGCCTCGTAGCGAGTGCGGGCGTCGGCGTACTGCCGCTCCCACTCCTCACGCTGCTTCTCGTAGCCGGGCAGCCAGTCGTTGGTCTCCGGGTCAAAGCCCTCGGGATAGACGTAGTTGCCCGACTCGTCGTATTCGGCGGTCATGCCGTACTGGGTGGGATCGAAGGTGTCTCCGACCGCCTCGGCGATGGTGCCCTCATTGGCCTGCTTGAGCGACAGTGAGATCCGCCGGCGCTCGAGATCGATGTCGATGACCTTCACAAAGATCTCATCGCCGACCTGAACCACCTGCTCGGGAATCTCGACGTGCCGCTCGGCCAACTCGGAGATGTGGACCAGACCCTCGATGCCCTCGTCCACCCGGACGAACGCGCCGAACGGCACCAGCTTGGTGACCCGGCCCGGCACGACCTGTCCGATCGCGTGGGTCCGTGCGAACTGCTGCCACGGGTCTTCCTGAGTCGCCTTGAGCGAGAGCGAAACGCGCTCGCGGTCCATGTCGACATCGAGCACCTCGACCGTGACCTCCTGGCCGACCTCGACCACCTCGGACGGATGGTCGATGTGCTTCCAGGACAGCTCGGACACGTGCACGAGACCGTCGACACCGCCGAGGTCCACGAACGCGCCGAAGTTGACGATCGAGGAAACCACGCCGGAGCGGATCTGGCCCTTCTGCAGCGTGGTGAGGAAGGTCTGGCGTACCTCGGACTGGGTCTGCTCGAGCCAGGCGCGGCGGGACAGCACCACGTTGTTGCGGTTCTTGTCCAGCTCGATGATCTTTGCCTCGAGCTCCTTGCCGACGTACGGCTGCAGGTCCCGGACCCGGCGCATCTCGACCAGCGAGGCGGGCAGGAAGCCGCGCAGCCCGATGTCGAGGATGAGGCCACCCTTGACCACCTCGATGACCGAACCGGTGACGACGCCGTCCTCCTCCTTGATCTTCTCGATCGTGCCCCAGGCGCGCTCGTACTGCGCACGCTTCTTGGACAGGATCAGCCGGCCCTCCTTGTCCTCCTTCTGGAGAACCAGGGCCTCGATGTGATCGCCGACGGTTACGACCTCGCTTGGGTCGATGTCGTGCTTGATCGACAGCTCGCGGGAGGGGATGACCCCTTCGGTCTTGTAGCCGATGTCGAGCAGGACCTCGTCCCGATCGACTTTGACGACCACACCGTCCACGATGTCGCCGTCGTTGAAGTACTTGATCGTCTCGTCGATCGCCGCGAGGAACTCTTCCTCGGAACCGACGTCATTGACCGCTACCTGCGGGGTGGTGGTCGCTGCGGTATCGGTGGTGCTCGTCATCTGCTAGTGGACTCCGATGCGGACAAGATTCGTAGTGCGGGCGCGCGGCGGGCCGGGTTTCGCCCTGGTGAAGACCGTCAGTGGTGACCGAATGGTCGACGTGGTCGAGCGCGGCCTGCTCCGTCTGAGGTCGCGCAGGCCCCACAGCGCACCGATCAGGATACGGGGCGGTTAAGGAGCGGGTCAATTGAGTGGCATGCCGGTCGGCCCCGTGATCACGATTCCCGACCGGGGGCGGGCTACCAATCCCGATCATTGTTCGCGCTGCTTGCAAACGATCACCCGGTAAGCACCGATTTGCTCCGCACTATCGTGAACGATGATCAGGAAGCGCGTCGCCGGTGCTACGGCGGAAGGAGGCTGAGATGGCCGATCCGGCGACCCGGCGCGCGGTATCGGCGACCGAGACCGTGCGGGCCAACCGCGCCTGGTGGGACCGGGCGTCCGACTGGTATCAGGCCGAACACGGCGAGTTCCTTCGCGACGACGGCTTCATCTGGTGTCCCGAAGGCTTGGACGAGGCCGACGCCCGGTTGCTCGGCCCGGTAGCCGGCCGGCGGATCCTGGAGGTGGGCTGCGGCGCCGCTCAGTGCTCGCGCTGGCTGGCCACGCAGGGCGCGTCGGTGATCGGGATCGACCTGTCCCGCCGCCAGCTCGAGCATGCTCGGCGGATCGACGCGGAGTCCGGCGCGCCGACCGGAGTTCCGCTGGCCCAGGCGGATGCGGCCACATTGCCGTTCGGCGCGAGCGTGTTCGACCTGGCCTGCTCCGCATACGGCGCGCTGCCGTTCGTTGCCGACTCGGGTCAGGTCCTGCGCGAGGTTGCCCGCGTGCTCCGGCCGGCCGGGCGCTGGGTGTTCTCGGTGAGCCATCCGATCCGCTGGTCCTTCCCGGACGACCCGAGCGAGGCCGGCCTGATCGCCCGCGACTCGTACTTCGATCGGCGGGCGTACGTGGAGCAGAACGAGGCCGGGACGGCTAGCTACGCGGAGCACCATCGCACCATGGGCGACTGGGTACGGCAGATCAACGCGGCCGGGTTTCAGCTGACCGACCTGGTCGAGCCGGAGTGGCCAGACGGCCATGCCCGGACGTGGGGCGGTTGGAGCCCGCTACGCGGCCGGATCATTCCCGGCACCGCGATCTTCGTCTGCGACAAGCCCGGCTAGGCCGAACCGACCGCGACGGGCGAGCGCTGATCGGGGCGGGCGCGAATCAGGCCTTGAATCGGCTCCTGGTTGGCCCGCTGCACGGGTAGCTGCCTACCGGGCAAGGGCGATCAGGTAGTCGACGTCCCGTGCCGACAGGCCGGCGGCAGCAGCGGCCCGGCCGAACGCGATGCGTGCCTCGGTGCCTGCCGCGCTGCTAGGCGCATCCGCGGTCCGGCGGACGGCGCGCAGCGCGGTCACCACGTCCTCGTCGAGCACCGCGACCAGAACAACCGCGCGCCCAGCGGCGGTGCCGAACTGGGCCGCAATGGACTCCTTGATCCGCGGATCGAGCTGGTCGAGGTGGCGCACGGTGCCGCCCAAGCCGCGCAGGTGCTCGACGCTGACTTGCCATCCGTCCCGCACCGGCGTGACGGTGAGGGTCCCGACCAGGTCTGGATCCGCCCGGCCGGCGCCGACGGCAATGGTACCGACCGTTATCCGAGCCGTGGCGTCTGCGGGATCAGGCGGCGCGGTCGGAGTGGGCGCGTGCGTTGCAGAGCTCTCGCTCGAGCTCGCGACCGCCGGAGTCGATGCCGGCTTCTCTTCCCTGGCCACTGGCTTATCGCGCTTGGCCGGGAGCGCGGGCGGCTGCGATGAACCGGAGCCGGTCGGCTGTCCGGTGCCGCCGGACGGTTCACTCGTCGGCGCATCGGTCGATCCATCGGATGGCGCCGCGGGCGGGCCGGCGCTCGGGGCAGGCGCCGACGGTACCGGGCAGCTCGGCGCGCCGGTCGGATCGGACGGCATCGCCTCGGACGCGGTCGCACCTGGCGCGGCCGAACCAGTCGGGCAGTTGGTCGGGGTAGCCGTGCCGGTCGGGCAGTCAGTCGGCGTGCCGGTCGGACTCGCCGTGGCGGAAGGACTCGCCGTGTCGCTCGGACAGGCAGTGCCGGTCGGGGTCGGCGAATTGGGGGCTGGAGTCTCGCTGACCGTGGGCGTGGGCGTGGCGGTATCCGGCGGCGTGCCGGAGGGGCTCGCGGTTGGCGTGGGCGACGCCGTCGCAGTCCGGGTTGGGCTCGGCTTTGCCGTGGACGGCGGATGGGATGGCCGGTGCGTGGGGGTCTGCGTTGCCGTCGGCGGTGCGCTGTGCGTGGACGGTGGCGTGGTCGGCCCCTGCGGCGCCGGCACCGGCACACCCGACTGCCGGTAGACATTGATCCAGGCGATCACGGCCGCGACGTACGCGCTGGACGGGTTGTACGCGAAGATCGCGGCCTGGAGACCGCTGGTGGTGGCCAGGTCGCGGCCGCCGGCACACAGGTAGGTCGCGGCGGCCAGCGCCGAGTCGTGCATGTTGTGCGGGTCGCGCCGCCCGTCGCTGTTGCCGTCCTGGCCGAAATTGCGCCACGTGCCGGGGAGGAACTGCATCGGCCCTACCGCGTGGTCCCAGCGCGCGTCGCCGTCCCAGATCCCGTTGTCGCTGTCCGGGACCGTGGCGGTGCCCGCACGGCTGCCGTCCAACGCGATCCCGATGATGCGGGTGCGGGTGGTGCCGTCCGCGTACAGGTCGCCGCCCCGCGCGTGTCCAGACTCGATCTTGCCGACGCCGGCCAGCATCGCCCAGCTCAGGTGACAGCCCGCATCGCGCAGGCGCATCGCGGCGGCGGCGCGGTAGTAGGCCGCGTACACGTTGGCCGGCACGCCGTACTGGTAGCCCCCCAGATAGGGCGGGTAGACGGGACCGATCGGGACACCCGGCGTCGGGTTCACCGGGACCGGCGCCGTCGTGGGCGGCACCGGCGGCAGCGGAAGCTCCGTAGGCACCGGCGGGTGCACCGGCTCGGCCCAGGGGTTGAACGGGTATGCGGTCGCGGCGGACGCGTCAGGAAGCAGCGACTCGGACAGCACGAGTGCGCGCAGCCCTCCGCCGGGGACACCGGCGGCCGCTGCGCACAGCGACAAGAACAGGATCGCCCCCGCGCGCCGGAACCGTGCCGTGCCGTGCACTCAACCCTCCGTTGCTCTAGGCCCCGCCGGCCGTGCCTTCGGTACGCATCCGCAGCCTTTGACGTTAACCATCATCCGGATTTGCTTCTACCCCACGATCGGAATTTGACGTGATCGATACCAGCAAGTCGCCGGTTAGCCCGCCACCGGACACGATCAGTGCGCGGCGTCTTCCCAGGTTGGCCCGAATCCGGTGGACACATCAAGCGGGACATGCAGCGAATAGGCGACACGCATCTGCTCGGTGACAAGTTCCTGTACCCGGTCTCGCTCACCGGACGCGACCTCGAGCACGAGCTCGTCGTGAACCTGCAGCAGCATCCGCGAGCGCAGCCCGGCGTCGCGCAGGGCATGGTGCACGCCGAGCATCGCGACCTTGATGATGTCGGCCGCCGAGCCCTGAATCGGGGCGTTGAGCGCCATCCGCTCGGCCATTTCGCGACGCTGCCGGTTGTCGCTGGTCAAATCGGGCAGGTAGCGGCGGCGGCCGAGGATGGTCTCGGTATAGCCGTTGCGGCGGGCCTCGTCGACCACGCCGCGGAGGTAGTCGCGCACCCCGCCGAACCGCTCGAAGTATTCCTCCATCAGCTCGCGGGCTTCCTCGGTGGAGATGCCCAGCTGCTGCGACAGTCCGTAGGCAGACAGCCCGTACGCGAGCCCGAAGTTCATCGCCTTGATCTTCGCCCGCATCGCGATGGTGACCTCGGCGCGTGGCACGCCGAACACCCGGGCGGCAGTGGTGGCGTGGAAGTCCGCGCCCGAGCGCAGCGCATCGATGAGGATCGCGTCCTCGGACAAGTGCGCCATGATCCGCATCTCGATCTGGCTGTAGTCCGCGGTCATCAGGCTTTCGCAGTCGTCGCCCACCACGAACGCCCGCCGGATCTGCCGGCCCTCCTCGGTGCGGATCGGCACGTTCTGGAGGTTGGGATCGGTCGACGACAGCCGGCCGGTGGCCGCGATGATCTGGTTGAACGTGGTGTGGATGCGGCCGTCCTCGGCGGTGGACTTGATCAGGCCCTCCACCGTGGTGCGCAGTTTGGACACGTCGCGGTGCCGCAACAGATGCTCGAGCAACGGATGCTCGGTCTGCGCGTAGAGCCCGGTCAGCGCC
>Ga0114129_10009686_pt1 | contig 13747 bp, 15 predicted proteins | sample RhiMetdeltSRZDD1_FD_80071 | JGI IMG/M metagenome (GOLD analysis project Ga0114129, IMG submission 80071) | Populus rhizosphere microbial communities from Tennessee, USA - Rhizosphere MetaG P. deltoides SRZDD1 (version 2) (version 2) | ecosystem: Host-associated > Plants > Roots > Rhizosphere >...
GAGGTCCACCCCCTTGTACAGGCCCGCGCCGGCGATGATCGGCAGCGAGAGCAGGAACGAGATCCGGGCGGCCGACTCCCGGTCGAGCCCCAGCGCGCGAGCCGCCGTGATCGTCACGCCGGATCGCGACACGCCGGGCTGGAGCGCCAGGGCCTGTGCCAGGCCCAACAGCCCGCCGTCCAGGGGACGGACCGACTCGAACGACCGGTCGCTCCGCGCGATCCGGTCGACGACGACGAGGACCACGCCGAAGACGACCAGCATCACCGCGATCAGCCAGGGTTCACCGAGGTGTCGCTGGATCACGTCCTCCAACAGCGCGCCGGCGAGGGCGCCCGGGATCGTCCCGATGACGAGCGCCCAGGCGATCCGTTCATCGGCATCCCGGATCCCGCGCGAGCGGATCGAACGCAACCAGGCTCTCGCGTACCGGACCACGTCGTCCCGGAAGTAGATCAGGGCGCCGATCAGCGTCCCGACGTGGAGCGCCACGTCGAAGGTCTTCTCGAGGTTGGCGCCTCCGGTGAGCGTCCAGTCGAAGAGCCAGGGAACGAGGATCAGGTGCCCGGAGCTGGAGACCGGCGCGAACTCCGTCGCCCCCTGCACGAGGCCGAGGACGATCGCCTGGAAGATGCTCACGCGCTCCTTCCGCCGGGAACGGACGGCCCATGCTAGCCGTCGAGGAAGGACGGGACGGAGGGCGCCGATGCGTCCTCCGGCCCGCGCACGGCGATCGACAGCGTGGCGAACGCCGAAGCGAACGCGAGGCGCTCGGCGTCGGACGGTGTGACCAGGAGGACGAGGCCGACCGAAGACGACGTGGAGGTGGCGGCGGCTCCGAAGGAGCCGCCGCCACCTCCACGCTCCACCCGCAGCACCTCGAGCCCCTCGCCGGCGAGCTCCGTGTGCGCGCCGCCGCCGCCGAACGTGGCGATCAGATCGACGAGATCGCCGGGGCGGACGCCGACGGCGAACGCCACCGGCACCTGGACCGCGCGCATCCCGGCCGGGACCGTCGCCGCGGTCGGCCCGGCGTCCCCTCCCGCGAGCCGGAGCCGCGTCAGGATCTCGCCCTCGGCCAGCGGCGCCACCGCGATCCGCCCGACGGCCCCTGAGACGTCCCGGATCGCTCCCGGTGGCGCGAACCGCGCGGGGACCGTGAGCACCTGCACCGAGGGCTCCGAGAGGACGGTCCCGCGGGCGATCGCACCCGCCGCCGCCACCACGTCGATCGGCGGCCCGCCGTCGGGGCGCGTCGCGTCCAGCCGCTGCGCGTACGCGCGCATCACCAGTCCGGCGCCGAGCGCGCACGCGACCGACAGGGAGAGCAGCGCGAACGAGGTGCGAGAGAGCTTCCGACGGAAGAGCATCGCGGCGGACGCTATCGGCGGGATCGCGACCCCGCCGTGACGACCGTCACTCGACGGGCCGCAGCCCTCCGCGCTCGCCCTTCGGTCGCTCCAGCGGCATCGTCCGGACGCGGAACTCCTCCAGCGCGTCCTTCCCCACGATCGTCGAGACCGATTCGCGGACCCGGTCGGCGAGCTGCTCCGGCTCCTCCTCGGAGACGAAGCGGATCTCCAGCGTGACCAGCCGCTTGGCGGCCATCAGTCGTGCCCGGTGCCGGCCAACGCGGTCGCGCACGGGCACGTGCGTTCCGCCGGCACCGTGGGGATCGCGGCGAACAGCAGGTCTCGGAGCGTGTCGATGTTCTCGCCGAACACCTTGAGGACCTCCTCGTGCGTCACCGGCGGGATGTCGTCCACCCCGACGTCGTAGTCGGTCACGAGGGCCACGTTGCCGTAGCAGAGCTCGAGCTCCCGGGCGAGCTGCGCCTCGGGGACCCCGGTCATGCCGATCACGTCGCCGCCCAGCTGGCCGTACATCCGCGACTCGGCGGTGGTCGAGAACCGCGGGCCTTCGATCACCACCATCGTCCCGCCGTCGCGGTGCTCGATCCCGAGCCCGGCGGCCGCCTTCACCAGGGTCTCGCGCAAGGTGGGGCAGTACGGCTCGGCGAACGACACGTGGGTGGTCTTCGGTCCGTCGTAGTACGTGGTGGGCCGCTGCTTCGTGAAGTCGATCAGCTGGTCGCTGACGACGAACGTGCGCGGCGGGATCGCTTTCGAGAGCGATCCCGCCGCGCACGGCCCGAAGATCCTCGTCACGCCGAGATCCTTCAGCGCCCACACGTTGGCCCGGTACGGCACCTTGTGCGGAGGGAACCGGTGATCGACCCCGTGCCGCGGCAGGAACGCCACGCGCCGATCCTCGATCGTGCCGATCGTCACGGGCGCCGACGGCTCGCCGAACGGCGTGTCGACCTCCACGGTGGTGGTGTGGTCGAGGAATGCGTAGAAGCCCGAGCCCCCGATCACGCCGATCTCCGCGGTCGGCCCGGTCACGACGGCGCCGGTTCCTTCTTCGACGTGGACGACCCGTCCTTCCTCGATCCGTTCGCTCCGTCCGTCGAGCGCTCCTTCTTGGGGCGATCCTTCTTCGACCCGTCCCTCGAGGTGTCGGCGTGCTCGGCGGCTCCTTCCTTGGACGAGGCGGCGCTCTCGGAGGGCCGCTTCGCCTTCTTCCCGTGGTCGGTGGCGTAGAACCCGGAGCCCTTGAACGAGATCGCCGGCGGCGCGAAGACCTTCCGGAGGCTGCCGCCGCATTCGGGGCACATCGTCAGCGGCTCGTCCCACATCGACTGGACGATCTCGAACGTGTGACCGCAATCGCGGCAGGTGTATTCGTAGGTCGGCACGCAGGAAGTTTACCCGTGGCCTTCCGTCGGACTGACATCCGACGACCGCACCGGTACGGTTGCCCTCGATGAGGGTCCAGCACGCGGTGATCCCGGTCGCCGGCCTGGGGACGAGGTTCCTGCCGGCGACGAAGGCCACGCCGAAGGAGATGCTGCCGATCGTCGACACCCCGGCGATCCAGCTGGTGGTCGAGGAAGCCGTCCGCGCGGGGATCACCGACATCCTGATGATCACCGGTCGCGGGAAGCGCTCGATCGAGGATCACTTCGACCGCTCGGCGGAGCTCGAGCACTTCCTCGAGTCGAAGGGCAAGTTCGACGAGCTGAAGCAGGTCCGGGCGATCGCGGAGCTGGCGCAGATCTACTACACGCGCCAGCGCGACCCGCTCGGCCTGGGCCACGCGGTCGCGTTCGCGGAGGAGCACGTCGGCGACGAACCCTTCGTCGTGCTCCTGCCCGACGATCTGATCCAGCGCCGGGTACCGCTGCTGGACCGGATGCTGAAGATCCACGAGCGCTACGGGCGGAGCGTCCTCGCGGCGATCGAGGTGCCGCGGGAGGAGGTCTCGCTCTACGGGACGATCGAGCCGGAGCCCGTCGAGGAGGACCTCGTCCGGATCGTGTCGATCGTCGAGAAGCCCTCGCCGGAGGATGCGCCCTCCAACCTCGCCGCGATCGGTCGCTACGTGTTCACGCCGGAGATCTTCGACGCGCTCCGGGAGACGCCTCCGGGCCACGGCGGCGAGATCCAGCTGACCGACGCGATCAACCTGCTGGCGCAGGACCAGGCGGTGTACGCGCTGACGTTCGAGGGTCGGTACGACGTCGGCAACAAGCTCGACTACCTGCGCGCGACCGTCGAGATCGCGATGGAGCGGGAGGACCTCGGGGCGGACTTCAAGGCGTACCTCGCCGAGCTGGTCCGGCGCGAGAAGCTCGGGTGAGCGGGCGGGGGGCCTCCACCGGTCCGGCGCCGGCCGGCGCGCACGTCCACGACCACGACTCGCCCGAGGGGCTGCTCACCGTCGAGGAGGCGAAGCAGAAGGTCCTCGGCGCGGTCCGGCCGCTCGCGCCGATCGAGCTGCCGCTCACCGACGCCTATGGATGCGTCTCGGCACGCGACATCGTCGCGACGATCGACCTTCCCGAGTTCCCGTCGTCGGCGATGGACGGCTTCGCCGTCCGCGCCGACGACGTCGCCGGCGCCACGCCGAACCGGCCGGTCGAGCTGAAGGTGGTCGGCCGCGCGCTGATCGGGCATCGGCCCGAGGGAGTGGTCGGCACCGGCGAGTCGATCCGGATCGCCACCGGGGCGCCGATCCCGGCCGGCGCAGACGCGGTCGTGCCGATCGAGAACGCGATCGTCGACGGCGAGGAGCTCGTCCGGGTCGTCGACGGCCCGGCCGTCGGGACCCACGTGCGCCCGCGAGGCGAGGACGTCTCCGAAGGAGACGTCCTCGTCCCGGCCGGCAAACGACTCGGGGCCCCGGAGTTGGGTCTCCTGGCCAACGCCGGCCAGGCGACCCCGCTCGTCCACCCCCGCCCCCGGGTGATCGTGCTGTCGACCGGCGACGAACTCGTCCCGCCCACCGAGACGCCCGACTTCGGGCAGGTCCGGGACTCGAACGCCTCGCTCCTGTTCGGCGCGGTCCGTGAGGCCGGGGCGATGCCGGTGATGGCCGGCATCGTCCGCGACGACGTGGAGTCGCTTCGCGACACGATCCTGAGCTTCGAGATCCAGGCGGACGCCTTCGTGTCGTCGGGCGGCGTTTCCGTGGGGGAGCGCGACGTGGTGAAGGCCGCGTTCTTCCGTCGGGGCGAGTTCGATTTCTTCAAGGTCGCGATGCAACCGGGGATGCCGCAGGGCTTCGGCCACGTCGAGGGCAAGCCGTACTGGGGGCTTCCGGGCAACCCGGTCAGCGTGTTCGTGAGCTTCGAGGTGTTCGTCCGGCCCGCCCTCCTGAAGATGATGGGCCGGCGGACGCTCTCCCGCCCGGAGGTCACGGCCACGTTGACGGCCGACGTTCGCGGGCCCAAGGGGAAGCTCCAGTTCGCCCGGGTCGAGGTCCGCCGAGACGCCCGGGGCTGGTCCGCCACCCCGACGGGGGCTCGGGGGTCCAACCTCATCTCGACCGTGGCGCGCGCGAACGGGCTGGCGATGATCCCCGTCGGCACCGAGACGGCCCCTGCGGGAACGACGGTGCCGGTGATGCTGTTCCGTTCCTCGGAGGACTGATGTGATCCCGGGCGGCGACGTCGAGCGGATGCGGCTCCACGCTCCGGGGACCGCGCGGATGGTCGAGGTCGGGGCCAAGGACGTCACGGAGCGGGTCGCGGAGGCCGAGTGCGTCCTCACGACGACCCCGGATGCCTGCGCCCAGCTCGTGGCCGGAACGGCGAAGGGGAACCCGATCGAGGCCGCCCGGGTGGCCGGACTCCTCGGGCTCAAGCGGACCCCCGAGCTCCTGCCGTTCTGTCACCCGGTGGCGATCACGGGCGCGGAGGTCCGGGTGGAGCCGGACGAGACGGCGGGCACGATCCGGGTCGTCACGCGGGTCCGCGCGCTCGACCGGACCGGGGTCGAGATGGAGGCGCTCACCGCCGCGGCGATCGCCGCGTTGAGCCTGTACGACACCGCGAAGGCCTTCGACCGATCCGCTCGGATCGACGGGCTTCGCCTCCTGACGAAGTCGGGCGGGGTGTCGGGCGACTACACCGCCCCCTGACGGCGTTGCGCCGGAACTCATCCCGAACCGAGGGCGCTTGTGAAAAAGTTCCGCGAATCACATCGATGTGATCGCTTCCCCCTACATGTGGTGCTACGTTGCCTTCCCAGCCTAGATGTTGTGTCGCACCGGGAACGACAGAACGGAGGCTGGGCCCGTTGGATTGGCTCCTCCTCGCGGCGCTGGTCATCATGTGGGCCGCGTTCCTGATACCGATGACCGTGCGTCGACGCTCGATGTCGGCATCGGTCTCAGACTTCGAACGGAGGATGGAGTTCTTGGCGCACGCGGAAGTGAACGGGACCCCCGGTCGCTGGATCGTGACGCCACGGAAGGGAGCTCGCTTCATCGGGGACGCGCACCGACGCCACGCACGGGTCCTCGAGCGTCGGCGGCGGGTGCTCGTCTTCCTCCTCCAGACCGTCGCGGTCACCGCGCTGATCGGGCTGGTGCCGCCGCTCCACGCCGTCTGGAACGCGACCGTGGCGGCCGTGGTGATGCTCGGCGCCTACGTGTGGATGCTCCTGGCGATGAAGGGCCGCTCGCGCCCGACCGATCGTGAGGTCGATCGGGCGCAGCCGCCGGTCGACCGCCCGGCCGCCTTCGCCGCCCGCTACGTGATCGAGGGGATGAACGGGCGCCCCCGCGAGCGGTTCAACGGCCTCGACGGCCTGGCCGAGAGCGACCGGGTCCACGTCGTCGTGCGCCCCGTCTCCGACTTCGCAGGCTGAGCTCCGCGTGGACCTGTCCGACCTGGCTCGGTCGATCCGGGCTCGCCTCGAGCAGAAGAACACGGCGCGGGAACGGGCGCTGCCGGCCGCCCGCAGGTCGATCCGGGCGAGCGCGAACGCGATCCGGGCGATCCACCGGCTCGAGCTGGAGACGGCGGGGCGGCTGATCGCCGAGTCGCGGGCCGCCCTCGACGAGGGGCTCGCCGCGGTCGAGGAGCACGCCGACATCCGCCACGCGGGCTACCTCCAGGACGCCGAGAAGGAGTTCGCGGAGGCGAACGTGACCCTCGCCCTGGTCACGGGGGCGGCGATGCCGACGCCGATCGATCTCGCCGTCGACGACGCCGCGTACCTGAACGGACTCTCGGAGGCGATCGGCGAAGGTCGGCGCCGGCTGCTCGACCTCCTCCGGGGCGGCGAGGTCGGCCGGGCGCAGGAGCTCCTCGGGGCCATGGAGGACCTCTACGACGTCCTCGTCACGATGGACTATCCGGACGCAATCACGATGAACCTCCGCCGCTCCACCGACGTGGCGCGGTCGCTGATCGAGAAGAGCCGAGGGGATCTCACCGTGGCCGCGGTGCAGTACGACCTGCGGGACGCGCTCGACCGTCACCGCAAGGAGCTGGGCGGTCCGTAGTCCGGCCTTTGCTACGCTGCCCTCGTCCCTGGGGGTGTAGCTCAGCCCGGTAGAGCGCTGCCTTCGCACGGCAGAGGTCGGCGGTTCGAATCCGCTCACCTCCACCACGGACCGTGCCCCGGTAAACGATGTCTCGCTCCCCGTGAGTCGGAGCTCGACGTGTTCCCTCCAAGCCGCGGCAAGGAATGGCCACAACAACTCTTACGCGCGCTGGCCCGAGTGCTAGTACACCTGGGTAAACGTATGCGTGTCGTGAGGCTCCAACGTCGTCATGAGGTACTGATCTGTCTCATAGGTAGTGCCCCAAGCAGGGCACATCGTGGCGCGGTTAGCCGCGCCTGAGGGACACGCATCTTGGTCGCTCTCGGCAAAATGATCGGGCCCTGTGTTGTTGGATCCTGTCCCGAATCCGGTCACGTGGCCAAATTCATGAGTCATGATTCCCCGCAGATGGTCCTGCCCACTCGGGGCGTCTCCCGTGCCCGGGAACCACGTTGGTGTCGTGTCAATGGTGATCCACCAGCGACTGTAGACCCCCGTCGAAAGGTTGAAGCAGATTCGCGTTACCGCAAGGGCATCCATCTGAGCGGGTCCACGTCGAATAAACGACTCCCCGAAGGTTTGGATATTGCAGTCTGTTCCTGGGAACTGCGCCTCCTGCGCCAGGTCAGAGAAGAGGGTCGACCCAAGTGCGTCGTTCCAATGGCCATGGGCAGCGCTCACTGCGTTCTTCCAGCCGGTGGGCCAGGTTGATCCCGAACTGAACCTGTACGTCGTATCGGAGGCCTGATCCCATGGAAATCGCTGGTTGGCCGACCCAACAATGTCATACCAATCAGTGGCCGTGTGGGCGCCGGCCGGGACGCTGGTTGCTAGCAAGAGGATGAGCGAAATGGCTCCGGCCAGGCGCGCGGCTCTCAGCAAGATTGGAATCCTTCAACGGTCCACGCGCCATCTGACTCAGCAAGGCTAATGACCTTGTCAGTTCTGCCGTCGATTCGGGCCGCGAATTGTGCAGAGGCCTCCGATTTGGCCAGCTCGACCAAGTCGACGTCTGCCGGAAGCTGTTTGGGATCGCCGTCGCTCAGGAATGCGGTCGCAGCCTCCTGGGGCGTTTTGTAGCTGTTAGCGGCTTCGACGAACCCGATGGATCCCCACTCGCCTGAGCAGTCGAGCTTCTCCGGTTCACCTGCGGCCACCGCGGCAAATGTTGCGGTCCCGACGATCACCGCCACGATAGCCAGCATCGCCGTCAGCCCGGTTCGCTTCGACACTTTTGGCACACGCGCCTCCTTCCGATGCGTCGTAGTACAACAGAGGTGTCCCTCATGACCATCGCCCAGACGGGGGATACGTGACACCTGGGAGTCGGCTGTCCTGGGGGGCAGTCCGGATTCAGAGAGTATGTGTTTGACCGCCGCCCTCCTGATTTGGAGCAGAGCCCTTGAATTCCGAGTCTGGAGCGACCCGATGATTACCACGAGGCGCACAGCGGCCATGACTATCCGCCCAGGTAGGTACGTCACGACTGGATGTGCTGACGTAACCAGCCCCTCGCTGGCGTTCTGCGATTGTCTTCTGCCTCGAGCGCGTTGAGGATCAAGGCCCTGGGCGGTCCCGCTCGCGGCGACGGATTCTTTCCGCTTCACTTGTCCACTATGTCCGGGCACGCATTGCACGGCAGGGTCGGCGGCTCGAATCCGCTCACCTCCACCACGCAGGACCTATCACGGTGATGTCAGGTCGGACCGCGCGCAACGCCAGCGACGAGGCGCGGGCGCGACGGCGGGGACGTCGCGGCGCGTGGTCCCGGCCGGTGGACGACCCCGTCGGGCGTGATCCAGCGGAGCCGACCGCGGGCGTCCTTCCGGACACGCCAGCCGTGCTCGTGGACCAGCCGGTGATGGAAGAAGCAGATCAAGGTCAGGTTGTCGAGGTCTGTGCTCCCCCCCTCGCCCCACCAGACGATGTGGTGCGCCTGCGTGAACCGGCGGGCCCCGCAGCCCGGGAAGGTGCACCCCACGTCGCGGTACCGGAGGAGCCGCAGCATCGCCGGAGACGGCTCCCGCGACAGCCGGCCGAGCCGGAGCGGCTCGCCCTCGCGATCCTCGACGACGGTCTGCACCCTCCCGTCGCAGAGCAGGCGCCTGGCGGTCTCGGGATGGATCGGACCGCCGCCCTCGATCTCGGCCGAGCCGCGGGACGAGGCCAGGTCGCCGAGGCGGGCGTGGACGACGACCGTGGCACGATCCGCGTCGGCGTCGTCGGCCACGCGGCTGGAGCACAGGGCCACCAGTGCGTCGGCCCGCCGGGCCTCGGCATAGCTCGGACCTTCCTCGCCGGGCATCGTCGGGACGCCATCGGTCATCCGTTGGAGCGCGCTGACCACGACGGCGCCCTGTGAGGCCGGGAACTCCCCCTCCAGTCCGAGTCGGTTCCCGTCGTCGAGGTGCCACCAGTTGAGGAACCGCGCCCGCTCTGCCTCACGCACGTCGTCGATCGCCCGGCGGACCTCCAGGTCGGCGCGTCGACGGACCGAAGCGGACGAGGCGAACGCCGCCCACCGGATCAGCCCCGCTTCGGTCTCGAAGGAGGCGAACCTGGCCACCTCGACCACCTTGTCCACGCCCAGCTCACCACGTTCCAACGCGCCGGCGAGGTCGCGCAGGTGTGGCAGCGCGTGCGCTGCGTCCACCCAACGCTTGGCCTTCCACTGGGAGATCCCGAGCCGCATCGAGAGCCAGTGCGTCACGTCCCGCGCCCCTGAGCCACGCCAGAGCCCTCGACGATCGATCTCGACGATCGTCTCGAACATCTCGCGCTGGAGCCGGCATGTCTGCCGATGCGCTTCGTCGAGCGCCTCGATCAGCTCGTCGGCCGCGTGTTCCTGTTGTGGGAGCACCCGGACCTCGTTGCGGTCACGGGGGAGGAGACCACGACTATATCGAACATATGTTCGGATGTCAAGCGTGCTCCCCGTTCCTCAGGGTCTTCCCCGGGGGGGCGGGCGCCCGTCGATCAGCGAGCGGCCCGCCAGGGCCCCTGCCCCGTGATCTCGTCGACCTTCACCCGGGTGACCACCCCCGGCGGGACGTCCCGCATCGGGTAGGTCGCGCCGGGACCCAGGTAATGCTCGGCGAGGCGGTCCATCACGTCGAGCGCTCCGCCCTCGGTGATCCTGCCCCGCCCACGGATCACGAGGTACGGGTGGAGGCCCTCGCCGCCGTGCTCCTTGGCTTCGAACGAGATCACCACCCGCGGATCGCGCCGGATGTTCCGAAGTTTCCGCTGGTCGGGCCGGAAGAACGTCGCGAAGACCAGCTCGTCGCCCTCGAGGCCGGCCCAGGCCACCGTGACGTGCGGAGTGCCGTCCGGGTCGAGCGTGACCACGTGGGCGAGCGGCCCCGTTTCGAGGAACTCGCGGACGGACGCGGGGATCTCGGACACCGCCGACAGCGTACGGACATCCCCGGAAGGCGACCCCGGAGGTCGTTGCACCGAGGGGGTCGCCGGTCAAGAATCCGGTCGTCCGCGCCGATAGCGGATGCATCGAACAGGAGGTTCTCATGCGTTCGGATCGGATCAGCTTCCTCGCGGTCGCGACGGCCGGCGCCGGCCTGATCGGGTTCATCGGCGTGTTCGCCGATTGGTATTCCCTCGCGTACCAGTTCTCCGGCACCAAGGTCGTGCTGGACTACTACGGGACCGTGGACGGGACCGGCGCGATCGCCGTGGCGGCGAGCCTCGGCGCCCTGATGTTCGGCTGCGCCTACATGCTGCTGCAGGACGAGCAGATCCGCAGGATCACCGCCCTGCTGATGGCGCTCTCGAGCATCGTCCTGCTGGTCACCTCGGCGATCGGTTTCACGCGCGTCGATGAGGCGATCGGTCCGAACCCGCTGCTTCCGGGAGTCACGGGCACGGCGCGGTTCACCGCGACCGTCGCGTTCGGCCTCGGCGTCTCCTTCGTCGCGGGCGTGATCGCGACCGTGGCCTCGGTGCTGCTCGTCACCCGACGCGAGTCGGGTGACGAGGCGGGGGCCGACGTGCCGTCGGCCGCCGCGCAGGAGCGGTCGCCCTCGCTCACGGGGTAGCCTTCTCGCCCGCATGGGGCGAGCGGCGTCGCGAACCACCTGGTGGGCCCGTCCCGGACTCGACGTCCGGGGCGGGCGCCTCCGCATCGCGGGACGCGATGCGGAAGCCCTCGCCCGGGAGCACGGCACCCCGCTCTACGCCTACGATCTCGTCCGTCCCCGGGAACAAGCCCGCGCGCTCCAGGCCGCGCTGGCGTCGGCGGGGCTCCGGCACCGCGTCCGGTTCGCGCTGAAGGCCCAGCGCGAACCGGCGTTCCTCGCTGCGCTCCGGTCACTCGGTCCACCCGGTTCCCCCGACGCCGTGGGGATGGACGTGTGCTCGCCGGGCGAACTGGCCTGGGCCGTCGACCAGGGATGGGAGCCGGCCGAGATCAGCTACACGGGCACCAACCTCTCGGAGCGCGACCTCGCGCCGATCCTCGCCAGTGGCGCCCACCTGAACGTCGACCTCCTGACCCAGCTGGACCGGGTGGGGCGACGAGCGCCCGGCTCGACGGTCGGCGTGCGCGTCAATCCCAGGACCGGCGCCGCGTATTCCGGGGGTGGACAGAGCTACGCCGGCGATCGGCCGACGAAGTTCGGCATCTACCCCGAGCGCCTCGGAGAGGCGCTCGAGATCGCGGACCGGCACCGGCTGACGATCGACACCGTGCACGTCCACGCCGGCTACCTCTACATGAACGACGCGCTCCCGGCGCTGGACGAGACGATCCGCCGCGTCGCGTCCGCCACACGCACGCTCCAGGAAGCAGGGTGTCCGATCGTCGAGGTGAACACCGGCGGCGGGCTCGGCGTCCCGTTCCGCCCCGGCGACGAGCCCCTCGACCTCGGGGCCTGGGCCGAGGTCATGGCGCGGCACCTGGGGCCCCTGGACGTCGCGGTCGGAACGGAGCCGGGCGAGTTCCTGGCCAAGGAGTCGGCGACGCATCTCGCTGAGGTCGTGACGGTCGAGGAGCGCGATGGTGTCACCTTCGCGGGGGTCGACACGGGTTGGAACGTGATCAACGAGCACTTCGTCTACCGGATCCCGTTCCATCCGATCCTGGCCCGGGCCGCCGACGCCGAGCCGGTCGGCGCCGTGACCGTCTCCGGGCACATCAACGAGGGCGCGGACCTCTTCGCCGAGGATCACCCGATGCCGGAGGTCCGCGAGGGGGACATCGTGGCGATCCCGAACGTCGGCTCGTACAACGCGTCGATGGTGTCGGTGCACTGCCTGCGGCTGGCGCCGGACTCGGTGTTCTTCGCGGACCGGTTCTGAGGGGCTACCCGAACCTCAGCACGAAGTCCGCGTCGGCGCCCGACCAGCCGGCGAACCCGAGTCGCACCACCAGGGCTCGACACGAGCCGTTCCACGAGGCATCCGTTCGCCACTGGATCATCAGCTGGCCGTTCCCCAGGACGTTCGCCTGGACGTTCGCGGGCGCGTCTGCACCGATCGGCTCGTGCGTGTCGCAGTTCACCTGCCGGACCTTCGGATAGCCGTTGGCGAACACCGCTCCCTGCGGCCGGCCGCCGAGCCCGAGCGTGATCGGGATGACCCTGCCGCCGGAGAACGAGGCCTGCTTGGTGATCGGTCCGCTGATGTCCGAGAACACGACGTAGCCGTGCGTGAGGGAGGCCTCGTTCCCCGCGTGGTCCTCCGCCGTCACGGTGAACGAGTGCGAGCCCAGGGTGCTGGTCTGCGGGACGACCTGGCCGCTGCTCACCGGACCGTCGCACGCCTTCAGCCCGGAGCCGCCCCGGTCTTCGCACCAATAGTTCGAGAGCATCTGCTCGCCCGGGAGGAGGATCGCGCCCTCGGCCGGCGACACGATCGTGATGGTCGGCGCGGTCTCATCGGCCGGCGGGGGCGGCGGAGGCGGAGGCGGAGGAGGCGGCGGAGGCGGATCGTTCGCCGCCGCCGGGTCGAGCCGCCCGACACGGTTCGTTCCCGGCGCGCTGAACCAGAGCTGTCCGTCGGAGCCCGTCACGATCCCCGTGGGGGTCGTTCCCGAGGCGAGCGGGACCTCGAGCACCTGCCCCTGCATCCCGATCCTTCCCACCCGGTCCGAGCCGCTCTCGGTGAACCACATCGCCCCGCCCGGGCCGGCCGTGATCGAGCCGACGCCCGCCGAACCGGTGGGCAGCGCGAACTCCGTCAGCTGGCCGTCCGTGGTGATCCGCCCGATCTTGTCGACGGCCCGCTCCGCGAACCACAGCGCGCCGTCCGGGCCCGTGGCGATCCATTGCGGGTTCCGGTCGGGCCCGGGGAGCGCGAACTCGGTGATCGAGCCGTCCATGGCGATCCGGCCGATCGAATTCACGGCCGTCTCGGTGAACCACATCGCCCCGTCGGACCCGCGGGCGATCCCCAGGGGGGCGGCTCGCGGCGTCGGGGTCGGCCATTGGCGGTAGTCGCCGTCAACGGTGAGCCGTGCGATCGAGCTCACCCCGCGCTCGGTGAACCACAGCGCCCCGTCGGGCCCGACGGCGATCCCGGTCGGCGCCGCGCGGTCGACGACCGGGAACTCCGAGAGCGATCCGTCGAGACCGAGCCGGCCGATCCGGCTGCCCGCGTGCTCCGTGAACCACATCGCGTCGTCCGGGCCTGCGACGATCGAGACCGGATCGGCGCTCGGATCGAGATCGAACGTGGAGATCGCGCCGTCGGGCGTGATCCGCACGATCTGGTTGGCCCACCGGGCCACCACCCAGGTGGCGCCGTCCGGCCCGGCTGCGATGCCCTCGGGGAGCGAGTCGGTGACCGGGAGGTCGTACCAGACGGGTTCGATCGCGGTCGCCGGCGCGCCGGCGGC
>Ga0114129_10009687_pt1 | contig 13746 bp, 9 predicted proteins | sample RhiMetdeltSRZDD1_FD_80071 | JGI IMG/M metagenome (GOLD analysis project Ga0114129, IMG submission 80071) | Populus rhizosphere microbial communities from Tennessee, USA - Rhizosphere MetaG P. deltoides SRZDD1 (version 2) (version 2) | ecosystem: Host-associated > Plants > Roots > Rhizosphere >...
CAACGAGGTGCCCTCGCAATATGCGCTCGACATCAAGAGCGTGGGCTTCAAGATCATCACCTGGACGTTCGAGCGGTCCGACCTGCGCAACGGCGCCTCCCGGGCGGGCTTCTACTTCTACTTCGACCCGCAGGGAAAGGCCATCAAGAAGGACAGCGACATGTACAAGGCCCTCGACGTGCTGGCGAAGCAGGTGAGGATCGTCGGGATCTTCTCCGATTGGCCGGCCACGGTGACCTATTACGCGAACTGCATGGGCTTGAAGTAGCGTAGCGAACCGTCTGCGCACGACAGCTGACGGTCGCGCGCCCGTCGTGAGGGCAGTCACAGCCATTTAACGTGCACGAAGTAACCATAGACTGCTTGTGGCCCCCGAGAAGGCCCGAGGAGGACGAGATGAGGTGTGACCGAAGGGGGCTACGCCTCCACGAATTCCCGGCCGTGCTGGCCCTCGCCGCTCTCGTCGCGCTGCCGGCGGCCGCCGGGGACAGCGTGCAGTTCCAACTCACTGACGAGCCGGGCCGTTGGTTCAAGAGCGCTTCTGGACCGATCGCCGGTACCCACTCGCTGGCGGTGGCCAGCCCCGGCGTGGAGGTGACGTTCACGGGCGAATCGCACACCGTCCACACCATGACCAGCCTGCTGTTTCCAACCGGCGCCCCGAACATGCCCTTCGATACGCGTGCCACCAAGGGCAGCCGCGAAGTGGTGCTGGTGGCGCCCGGCCTCTACGTCTTCGTCTGCAAGATCCACCCGTACATGCTCGGGGCCGTGATCGTGGACGACCCCGCGACGGCCGGCCTGGACCTCGGGGAGACCGTGACCCTCGTCAACGGGCCCACGGTGCCCACGAGCAGCGACCTGGCCACTCGCCTGCTACGCGCGTTCTTCATCATCACCAATCGGGACAACTGGCAGGACTTCGGCTCGCCGGCTCCCTGGCACGTCACCTATCCCGACGTGCAGGTCCGCATCACCGGGGGTGCCGTGGTGAACCTGCGCGCGGTGCTGAACGCGCGGTATGGGAACGATCTCCCCCTGCCGCCACTGGCCAGGCCCGCCGTGGCCGGCGTGGGCGAGGTGTGGGTCGACACCCAGTTCGAGCTGACGGCCGGCAAGGACAAGCCGGGCAGCGCCACCGCCGTCGACGCCGGCACCTGGAAGGTCACCCGCAAGGTCGCCCTGCCCCAGATCGACATGAACAACCCCCACAACATGTGGACGGATCGCAACCAGGAGCTGATCTACAACACGCAGTGGTTCGACTCGCGGCTGGCCGTCTTCGAGCGAGCCACCGGACGGCTGGTGAGGGACCTGGAGGTGGGTGAGGCGCCGGCTCACGTCATGACCCGCGTCGACACCGACCAGGTCCACGTGACGGTCAACGGCTCCCGCGACGATCAGTCCGTGGTGGAGCTGTCTCCGCTGGCCCGGGCTGTGGAACGGAGAGTCGACATCCACCGGCCGCACCCGCACGCCCACTGGATGAGCCACGACGGGAAGACGATGGTGACTCCGAACGCGTTCACGGCCGATTCCTCGATCTACGACTTTCCCACCGACACCGCCAAGGTGGTGCCGGTGGGGGCGCTGCCCATCGCCACCGGCATGACGCCGGACGCCAGCAAGTACTACGTGGCGAACTTCCTCGACAGCACCATCGACGTGATCGAGACCGCCTCCGGCCGGCGTCTGAAGACGATCGACCTGCTGGCCAACTACGATCCGATCACCGGCGCCGTCCGAGGACCGGTGGGAGGCCTGCCCATCCAGACGCCGGTCAGCCCCAACGGCCGGCACATGGTCACCGCCAACACCCTGACCGCCACCATCGTGGTGACCGACACCACGTCCGACGCCATCGTGAAGATGCTGCCCTGCGACGCCGGCTGCCACGGCGTCCAGTTCGGGGCCAAGCGCGGAGGCGGGTACTACGCATACGTCTCCAGCAAGTTCGCCAACGCCCTGATCGTGGTCGATCCCGATCCCAACGGAGACGGAAGCGCCGACGACGCCGCCATCGTGGGCCGGATCCTGCTGACCGCCTCCGCGGACACGGCCAGCGACGACAGGATCGTCGGTCTGGCCGGCATGGGCGGGCAGGGCGTGCTTCCGATACCGGTGGTCTACAACGGCTGGGTGCAGAACCTTCCTGCCGAGTGGAGCAGCCGGCTCACCGAGCGCCAGCGCAACCCGTTCCCGTGAGAGAGTCGCGGCCCGCTCGGGCCGGAGCCGGCGGGCAGGGGTGACGGCTCAGTCCACGAGCGTCGTCACCTGCCGCGAAGGGCCACGGCCGACTCCCAGCCGGAGCGAGAGGTCGGTGGCCAGGCTGTCGAAGATGCCGGTGAGCGCCGAGGGCGCGTGCTCTTTCAGGAGGGCCACCGGCACGCCGTAGGAGCTGGCCTCCACCAGCACCGGGTCGCGCGGGATCACCGGCTGCATGACGATGCCGGGAGGCAGGTCCCGGAGCGCGTCGTGGACGGCGTGGTGGGAGGCCCCCTGCTGGTAGTGGAACATGTTCACGACGATCCCGCCCAGCCGGGGCCGCCCCTCCTTCGAGAACTGCCCGATGAAGTTGAGCAGGCCGCGGAACGAGCGAGCGCTGAGGGCCTCCGCCTGGAGCACGCCCAGGACCTCGTCGCAATGCCTCATGACGGAGGTCGCAACCCCCTGGAGGCCGGCGGCAGTGTCCACCAGGACGACCTCGGCGCCTCGGGCCGCTTCGTCGAGCAGCTCACTCCAGGCCGAAGCGGAGAATCGCCAGGCGTCCTCGCCGTCGTCCGGGGGCCACTGTCCCGCGGGCAGGATGGTCAGACCCTTGAGCCGGGTCGGGATGAGGCAATCGGCCAGAGCGTGGCGTCCGGTGAGGATCTCGTAGACCCCGGGCGCCTGACGGACACGGTGGGTCAGCGAATCGCCGAGGCCCCCCATCGGGTCCGCATCGACGAGGAGCACGGAGAGGCCGCGCTCGGCCAGGGCATCGCCGAGGTTGAGGACCAGCGTCGTCTTGCCGACGCCCCCCTTCGAGCTGCAGACGGCGATGATGCGGCCCGAAGGTCCCGGCGCGGCCGCCGAAGCCGGGAAGCCGGACGCCGAGGGCACCGTCATCGAGGGAGCGCGATCCGAGGCGCGCGGTAGCGCGGGGGCGGGGGGCGCCGGCGGCGCCGAGTCGGGCTCGCCGCTCACCGATTCCAGCACCAGACTGTCGATCCGGCCCAGCGGCCTCGGCGTCTGCAACGAGCCGACGAGACGGAAGACGGCGAAGTTTGCGGCCCGGGAGTCGCCCAGGAGGAGGAAGAAGGCGTGCTTGCCGCGCTCCTGTGGGGTGCTGGCGTCCAGCAGCATGCCGCTCTTGACGAGCAGCGCGCCCAGGACGTGTCCTCCGGAGGCTTCCAGCTCGACCGTCATGTACTGCCGCCCGAGGCTCAGGCACTGCACGAGGTCGGGCAAGGAGATGTCATTCAGGGAGCCCCGCAGAACCGCGATCTTCTGCATCGCCATGACCTTCTCCTCAGGGGCCGGCGGGCCCTACCGCGGGCAGGTCGTACTCCGCGGGCAGCTCGGGCATCAGGGGCAGCTCCATCTCGCCCGCGTCCCGCGCACTCTTCATCAGCATCGCGATCAACCAGTACGCCTTTTTCCACGCCGCTCGGACCTCCGTCGTGAAGGCCTCTCCCAGGCCCTGCTCCAGCGTCCAGAGCAGGGCCTGTCCGACGGTGTCGTAATGCCGGTCCTCGACCCGATACAACTGCCGGTGACGGCGACCCAGCGCGAGCACGATCAGCACGACGTCTTCCTTCTCGTCCACGGACTCCGCCCACGCCGAATCAGGCCAGTCCAGGCCCTTGACGATGAAGTGGAGCGTCTTCATGAGCTTCCGCTTCTGGGCCGTCATGTCGGTGGGAAACAGCGGCACGAGCGAGGGATTCAGCTCGAAGAGGCGCCGGTAGAAGAGATCGGCCGCCGTCTCCGAGATGGGCAGGACGAGGCGCCAGCTCCGGGCGATGGCCTTCTTGTCGGCTTCGGTCAGCACTGCCCCTCCCGCACGTCGCTCTGCGAGCCCGCTCGGCCGCCCCTCGGGAGTTTGATTCTGTGCGCAGTGTATCCCAGTTATACGTAAAATGCCAGGAATCCGAGCGGTCAGGAAAGGTGCCGCCCAAGGTATCCTCGTCGTGATGCGCGCAGACGAGCCGGTCGCCGTCGTGGGCGGCGGCATCGCCGGCCTGGTCGCTGCATACGAACTGTCCTTCCGCGGCGTGCCTTTCGTGCTGCTCGAGGCGGGACCGCGCTTCGGCGGCGTCATCCGCAGCGAACGCGTGGACGGCTTCCTCCTCGAGGCCGGGCCCGACACGCTGCTGGCCCAGAAACCGGAGGCGCTGCGCCTCTGCCGCGAGGTGGGCCTGGAGATCGACCTCGTGCCCACCAACCCCGACCAGCGCACGCTCTACGTCGTGCACCGTCGACGGCTGCACCCGCTGCCGGACGGGATGGTCCTCGGCGTGCCCACCCGGCTCGGGCCGCTCGCGCGATCGGCGCTGTTCACCTGGCCGGGCAAGCTGCGCATGGCGTGCGACCTGATCATCCCGGCCCGCCGCGCCCGCGGCGACGAGTCGATCGCGTCCTTCTTCCGCCGGCGGCTGGGAACGGAGGCGCTGGAGCGGCTCGGCGGCCCATTCCTCGCCGGCATCCACGCGGGCGACGCCGACCGGCTGTCCATCCAGGCGACGTTCCCCCGGCTTGTCGAGATGGAGCAGCGGCACGGCGGGCTCATCCGGGGCCTCCTGGCCGCGCGGCCGCGCGCCGCATCGCCGTCCCCGCCGATGTTCTATTCGCTGCGGGACGGCCTCGGCGAGCTGGTCGAAGCGCTGGTAACGCGCCTGCCGTCCGCGCGGCTGCGCACCCACGCCGGCGTGCGCGGCCTCGTCCGCCGGGACGGGCGCTTCACGTTGCGCCTCGAGTCGGGCGAGGAGGTGCGCGCGGCCGCCGTGATCCTCGCCCTGCCGGCGCCGCGCGCGGCGCCGCTGGTGGGGATGCTCGACGAGGAGGCCGGCCGCCTGCTCGGCGAGATCCGCTTCGCCTCCAGCGCCGCGGTGTACCTGGGTTACCGGCGCGAGCACGTCACGCATCCGCTCGACGGATACGGCCTCATCGTCGCGGAGCGGGAAGGGCTGCGCACTTCCGCCTGCAGCTTCTTCTCCACCAAGTTCCCGGGTCGCGCTCCCGAGGGCCACGTGCTCCTGCGCGGTTTCGTGGGCGGGGCCCGCGATGCCGGCGTCCTCGCCGCCGACGACCGCGAGCTGATCGATCGCGTCCACGGCGAGATGGCTCCTCTCCTCGGGCTCAGGGCGGCCCCGGTGCTCACCCGTGTCTATCGCTGGCCGCTCGCCACGCCGCAGATGGAGGTCGGCCACCTGGAGCGAGTGGCCGCCCTCGAGCGCCGGCTGGAGGCGCTGCCCGGCCTGGTGCTCACCGGATCGGGACTGCGCGGTACGGGCATCCCGGACACGATCGCCGACGCGCGGCGCATGACGGCCGCGGCGGTCGGGTCAGTCCCGGGGTCGCCCGCAGCCGCTCGGCCTGCGGCGGGCTCGCAGTCCGTTGCCGGTCGGTGAGGTGAGGGCGATGCTCTTCGAGTCATGGTGGCAGGATCTCCGGCTGGCCTGGGTGGGGCTCCGCAGGGCGAAGGCCTTCACCGGCGCGGCCGTGCTCACGCTGGCGCTGGGCATGGCGGGGACCACCGTCATGTTCGCGCTCATCGAGGGCGTCCTCCTGCGCCCGCTCGCGGTTCGGCGGCAGGACCGGCTGATCGTCGCCTGGAAGGAGTTCCCCTCCGGGACGTTCGCGCACTGGCCGTTCCGATCGAGCGAGGTCGACGCCGTCAGCCGCGAGAGCCGGCGGCTCGAGCGCGTCGCGGGCATCAGCTACTACGGCGCCGGACGCGGGATCGTGTTCGAGAACGCCTCGGCGATCTACCTGAGCAGCGCGTCGGTGACCGGCGCCTTCTTCGACGTGCTCGGCGTGGAGCCGCTCCTGGGCCGCGCGCTGCGCCGCGCCGACGACGTGACCGGGGCCGAGAACGTTCTCGTGATCACGCATGCCCTCTGGCAGCGCCGCTACGGCGGCTCGCGCGACGTGATCGGGCGCCGGCTGACGATCGGGGAGCGGCCGTTCACGATCGTGGGCGTGATGCCGCCCGATTTCGCGTACCCGCCCGGGGTCGAGGCGTGGATGACGCTGACCGCGGACGCGTCGAAGGAGACCAACGCCGCCTTTCGGGAGGGCATCCTGCGGGACGTCGACCTCGTGGCGCGCCTTCGCCCGGGCGTGACCCTCGAGCAGGCACGCAGCGAGCTGCAGGGCCTCGTGGCGACACTGGAGGCCGACGCGCCGGCCGCTGACACGCGCGGTCTGAGGCCGGTCGTGCGCTCCTATGCGGACGTCGTGGTGGGCGACGTGCGCCCGGCCATGCTCGTGCTCTTCGCCGCGGTGGGGCTGGTCCTGCTCATCGCGAGCGCGAACGTCGCGAACCTGCTGCTCCTGCGCGGGGAGGCCCGGCGGCCCGAGTTGGCGGTGCGGGCGGCGCTCGGAGCCAGTCGCGGCCGGCTGGCGCGGCAACTGCTCGCCGAGAGCGTGCTGGTGGCGCTCGCCGCCGGCCTCGTCGGGCTGACGGCCGGCCGGTGGCTTCTGCCGGGCGTGGTGGCGCTCGTGCCCGGCGGGTTGCCGCGCGTCGAGTCGATCCGCATCGATCCGGTCGTGGTCCTCTTCACGTTCGGCGTCGCGCTCCTCGCCGCCGCGCTCGCGGGCGTCGCGCCGGCCCTCTTCGCGAGCCGCCTCGATCTCGCCTCGCACCTGCGCAGCGGCCGGCAGACCGGCGGCGGAGCGGGCGCGCGGCACGGCCGTCGCGCGCTGGTCGTGGTGCAGGTCGCCCTGGCGGTGACGACCGTGGCCGCGGCCGCTCTGCTGACGCGCAGCCTCCGGCACCTCGAAGCCGTCGACATGGGCCTGGTCGCGGACCGGCTGGTGTTCGTGTACCTCGCGCCGGCCGCGACGAAGCATCCCGAGCGGGCGCGCCCGCTCCCCCAGTTCCTGGACGACGTGATCGCGCGGCTCGAGGCCATCCCCGGCATCGACGGGGCGACCCCGGTCAACACGCCGCCCTTTGCCGGCACGGGTGGCTGGGATGCGCCCGCGTTCACCGCGGAAGGCCAGAGCCTCGAGCGGACGGAGAGGAACCCGGCCCTCAACCTGGAGGCCGTGCATCCGAATTACTTTTCCACGTTCCAGGTGCCGCTCGTGCGCGGCCGCGTGTTCACCGGGGACGATCGTCCGGGCGCGCCCGAGGTCGCGATCGTGAGCGAGGACGTCGCGGCCCGCACCTGGCCGGGCGAGGACCCGATCGGCAAGCGCCTGAAGTTCGGCCGCCCCGACTCCAAGTACTCGTGGCGGACGGTCGTGGGGGTCGTGAAGCCGACGAGGTATCGCGAGCTGCCCGAGCCGCGGCCGACGCTGTACGTGCCGGCGCCGCAGTTCATGGTCGCGGAACCCATGCTGGTGCTGCGCACGAGCCTGCCGCCGAGCCTCGTGGCCGGGCTCACGCGCGCGCGCGTGCAGGCGGTCGACCCGAACCGGGAGGTGATGCGCGTGGCTCCGTTCGCGGAGCTGCTCGCAGGCCCGCTCGCTCGACCGCGTTTCAACGCCTTCCTCGTCGGCCTGTTCGGCCTGGCGGCGCTGGCGCTGGCGGCGATCGGCCTGTACGCGGTCATGGCCGCTTACGTGCGCCAGCGCTACCCGGAGATCGGCATCCGCGTGGCCCTCGGGGCGACCGCGTCGGACGTGCGCCGCCTCGTGCTCGGCGAAGGGCTGCGGCTCTCGGCGCTGGGTGCGGCGATCGGGCTGGGCGGCGCGGTTGCCGGCACGCGCATGCTGCGCGGGCTGCTGTTCGGCGTGGATCCGCTCGATCCGACATCCGTGCTGGGCGCGGCGCTGCTGCTGGTGGCCGCGTCGACGCTGGCGTCCTGCGTGCCCGCGCGACGGGCCACTCGGGTGGATCCCGTCGCCATGATGAGGGCGGAGTGATCGCCCTTCGGCGCGTTTGGCGGCCAGAAACGGATGGAAGCACCTCGGCCGCTGCCCTCTCCGTTCCAGAATGGCGAGTGGGCATTCACACCGGAGGGTGGGCATGGACGACATCTCTTCGACGATCGCGACGTCCCTCGTGGACTACTTCGAAATGGTCCGGCAGAGGGCCCACGAGTGGGTCGCGCCGATCAGCGAGGAACAGCTCTGGCGGCGGCCCTATCCCTACGGAAACAGCGCGGGGCACCTGCTGCTGCACTTGACCGGCAACCTGAGCTACTACGTCGGCGCGCGCATCGCCGGAACGGGATACGTGCGGGACCGGGATCGGGAGTTCGGCGAGACGGAGCGCCGACCGAAGGCCGAGGTGCTCGCGGGGTTCGACCGCGCGATCGCGATGGTGAAGGACACGATCCGCAAGCAGAGCGAAGCGGACTGGTCGGCGCCGTTTTCGGCGGACCGGAGCGAGGCCCGGGATCGCTTCTCGATCCTGCTCACCTGCGCGGGGCACGCCTATCATCACGTGGGGCAGTTGATCTACCTGTCGAAGCAATGGGCGGCGGGCCCGTTGTAGTCTCCAGGTAGACGGCGACGTCCGGCGCGGGTCGCCGCGGGGTCGCCCGGAACGTCAACGCCCGTAGCGGATCTGCGTGTTGACGATGCCCAGCTCCACGCGGCGGTTCTTGGCCCGCGCCTCTTCCGAGGTGCCGCGCACGAGAGGAAGAGTCTTGCCGTGACCGGTGACGCTGAGGATCTCGGGCGACAGCCCCGCCTTGGCGAGATAGTCCCGGACGGCTTCGGCGCGACGCTCGGAGAGCTTCTGGTTGTACGCCTCGGACCCGACGTCGTCGGTGTGCCCGTTCACGGAGATCGTGTAGTCGTGCGAGGTCATGAGGACCCCGGCGATGCGGCTCAGCAGCTCGCGGTCCTCCGGCCGCAGGTCGGCCTTGTCGAACTCGAACTTCAGGTGGTCGCTCCCGAGGTTCATCACCAGGCCGAGGGCGGTGCGGCGCGTCTCCCCGATCTGGCCGAGGGCCGCCTCGAGCCGGTTGACCTCGGCCTCGGCCTTCTTGCGGATGCGCTCCGCCTCCTGTTGGGCGCGGGCGGCGGTGTCGCGGGCGCTCGTCGCATCCTGGCGGGCCGCATCGGCCTGCTGGCGCGCGTCGACCGTCTGCGCCTCGGCTAATTGCCGGCCCTCGGCCGCCGCCCTGGCCGCCGCCTCCGCCGCCACCGCCCGCTCCATGGCCTGTCGCGCGAGGGCTCCGGACTCGTCCGTCTTGCCGGAGATGATCGCGAGCTGCCGCTCGACCGAATCCGCCCGCCGAAACAGGCGGTAACCGACGAGCCCCAGCCCGGCCATGGACAGCAGGAGCAGGAGGGCGACGAAGAGGGCGAGGCCCCGACCGCGGCCCCGCGCCGGCTCGCTCGCCTCGTCGGATTGGAGGGAAAGGCTCGTCGCCGTCGACCGGTTCAACATGGCCCAAGGGTAGGGCAAATGCGGCTCCGGGTCACGCCCGTCAGAGCGGCCCGTCACATCGGACGGTTCGGGGGTCCCGTCCGGCACAACCCATGCAGTGGGCGTTGAGCCTCGCCGCCTTGACCCTGGGCGCCGCCCGCGCATAGGCTCCCGACATCTGAGCGGTCAAGGAGGTTCGATGACCCCGCGCACCTGCTGCCTGGCCGTCCTCTTCGTGGCGTCCACCCTCGCCCGCGCCGGCACGGCCGCCGACAAGGCCCCCGAGCCCTTCGCCGGCATGAAGTACCGCCTCATCGGTCCGTGGCGCGGGGGACGCGCCATGGCCACGGTCGGGACCACGGGGGACACGAGCACGTACTACGCCGGATACACCGGCGGCGGCGTATGGAAGACGACCAACGGCGGGGCCTCCTGGACGAGCGTGTTCGACAAGGAGGCGGTCTCATCGATCGGCGCGATCGACGTCGCCGACTCGGACCCGAACGTCGTGTACGTCGGCACCGGCGAGGCGTGCATCCGCGGCAACCTCTCCCACGGCGACGGCGTCTACAAGTCCACCGACGCCGGGAAGACCTGGACGAGCGTCGGGCTCAAGGACACGCGGCAGATCGGCGCGCTCCTGGTCCACCCCAAGAACCCCGACCTCGTCTACGTCGCGGCCCTCGGCCACGCCTACGGCCCCAACGCGGAGCGCGGCGTCTTCCGCTCCCGGGACGGCGGGAAGAGCTGGGAGAAGGTCCTGTTCAAGGACGAGAAGACCGGAGCCATCGACCTGGCCATGGATCCCCGGAACCCGAGCATCCTGTTCGCGGCGCTGTGGGAGGCGGGCCGGACGCCGTGGAGCCTGACCAGCGGCGGCCCGGGAAGCGGCCTCTACCGCTCCTCCGACGGCGGCAGCACGTGGAAGAAGGTGGAGGGCAAGGGCTGGCCCGACGCCGTGCTCGGCAAGATCGGCCTCAGCGTCTCCGGCGCCGACGGCAACCGCGTCTACGCGATGGTCGAGGCCGCCGACGAGAAGGGCGGCCTCTATCGCTCCGACGACGGGGGCGAGAGCTGGAAGCAGATGACCGACGACCACCGGCTCCGGCACCGCCCCTGGTACTACACGCACGTCACCGCCGACCCGCGCGAGGTGGACACGCTCTACGTGATGTGCGTGGGCCTCTACCGCTCCCGCGACGGGGGCAAGAGCTGGACGCCCTTGGAGACGCCCCACGGCGACTACCACCACATGTGGATCGACCCCGGCGACTCGAAGCGGATCGCGCTCGCCAACGACGGGGGCGCCACGATCAGCCTCGACGGCGGCGAGAGCTGGAGCCGGCAGGACAACCAGCCGACCGCGCAGTTCTACCACGTGAGCGTGGACGACCAGTGGCCTTACATGCTCTACGGATCGCAGCAGGACAACTCCTCGGTGGGCATTCGCAGCCGAAGCGACCAGGGCGCGATCACCCGGGCCGACTGGAACCCGGTGGGCGGCGGCGAGGCCGGTTACGTCTCGGCGACGCCGGACGGGAGCGCCGTGTACGCGGGCGAGTACTTCGGGATCCTGACGCGCCTCGACCGCCAGACCGGCCAGGCCCACAACGTGAGCGTCTGGCCGGACAACACCGACGGTCACGAGGCCGCCCACCTGAAGTACCGCTTCAACTGGACGGAGCCGATCCTGGTCTCGCGCCACGACCCCAGCGTCGTCTACTACGCGGGGAACGTGCTGTTCCGCACGAGCGACAAGGGGATGAGCTGGACGCCCATCAGCCCCGACCTCACCCGCAACGACAAGGGCAAGCAGCAGCGCTCGGGCGGGCCGGTCACCGGCGAGAACATCAGCATCGAGTACTACGACGTGATCTTCAGCCTGGCGGAGTCGCCGCGCCAGAAGGGCCTGCTGTGGGCCGGGACCGACGACGGCCTCGTCCAGCTCACGCGCGACGACGGAGCGACCTGGAGCAACGTCACGCCCAAGGACCTGCCGGAGTGGAGCCTCGTCAGCCAGATCGACGCCTCGCCCCACGACCCCGCGACCGCCTACCTGGCCGTGGACCGCCACAAGCTGGACGACTACCAGGCCTACGCGTGGGTGACCCACGACTTCGGCCGGAGCTGGCGCCGGATCGCGACGAGCGGCATCCCCGACGGCAGCTTCGTGCGCGCGGTGCGCGAGGACCCCGTGCGCAAGGGTCTGCTCTACGCGGGGACGGAGACCGGCGTGTTCGTCTCCTTCGACGACGGCGTTCGGTGGCAGGCCCTCAAGCTCAACCTCCCCACCGTCCCCGTCCACGACCTGGTCGTCAAGGGCGACGAGCTCGTGCTGGCCACCCACGGCCGCGCCTTCTGGATCCTCGACGACGTGGCGCCGCTGCGCCAGTGGAACGACACCGTGGCGAAGGCCGAGGTGCACCTGTTCGCGCCGAGCGCGGCCTGGCGCTTCCGGGGCGGCGGCGGGCGCGGGTCGTTCCAGGGCCAGAACCCACCCGCGGGGGCCATCCTCTATTACCAGCTCGCCAAGGCCCAGACCTCCGTCAACCTCGAGATCCTCGACGGCAGCGGGAAGGTCATCCGCACCTACAAGAGCGAGGAAGAGGTCGTCCCCGACAAGCCGCTGCCCGAGCGGCCGGAGCCGAAGGAGAAGCCCGAGGTGATGCCGAAGGAGGCGGGGCTGCACCGCTTCGTCTGGGACCTGCGTCACGACAAACCGAAGCTCGTGGGCTCCGCGATATTCGACATGGGCCCTCCCGACATGCCGATGGTGCTGCCGGGAAGCTACCAGGTGCGGCTCAGCGCCGGCGGGCAGAGCCTGAGCGCGCCCGTGGAGGTCAAGCTCGACCCGCGCGTCACCGCCTCCGCGGCGGACCTGCGCCGGCAGTTCGAGATGATGGTCGAGCTGCGCGACCTGCTCGGGCGGGCCCACGGGACGATCCTCGAGATCCGGGCGCTGCGGTCCCAGCTCCGGGCCCTCAAGGAGCGCCTGGGCGACGCTCCCCAGGGCCAGTCCGTGGTGGCGGCGGCCGACGCGCTGGACGCCAGGATGTCACCCCTCGAGGCCGAGCTGATCCAGTTGAAGGCGCGCTCTTCCCAGGACATGTGCAACTGGCCGACGATGCTCAACAGCAAGATCGCCTGGCTCTCGAACGTCGTGGACAGCGCCGACGCGGCGCCCACGCGACAGGCGCAGGAGCTGCTCGCGGAGCTGAAGGCGCGGACCGACGCCCAGGTCGTCCCGTGGAAGGAGGCCCTGGCCAGGGACGTCGCCGCCCTCAACGCGCTCATGCAGAAGCAGGGCATCCCGGCGGTGGGCGCGGTCGCCGCTCGCTAGGAGGGCGCCCCGGCACTGTCGGAGGACGCGCTCCTGATGGAGAATCGACGGAAGACGTACAATGCCGCGCACCCACGAGGAGTCCTGTATATGAGGCGGCTCGCAACGGTGGCGGCTGTCCTGGTGCTGTTCGGCGGCGCCGCCTGTCACACGAACAGGCCCGTCTGGAGCGCGACGCCCGGGGACTCCCGAACCCCGGGCACGATCGCCGGCATCTTGAAGACGCCGGGGGGAGAGCCGGTGCCGGGCCGGCGCGTGAGCGCGGTCTCGGTGGAGACCGCGCAGCGATACTCGGCGGAGACGAACGTCAACGGCGGCTTCTCGATCCACGTCCCGCCCGGGAAGTACCGACTCCAGCCCGACCTGCACGAGGGCGAGACGCTCGTCCGCGACCCGGGCGTGATCAACGTCAACAAGAGCGACACCGACGCCAACCGCGAGATCGTGATACGGCCCTAGCTTCAGCGCACCGGACGCCCCGGCTCGGCGTTCATGTCCTCGTCGCCGCCGTCGTTCCACGAAGCGGCGCGAGTGTCTATGATCTGCGGCTATGAGCAGACCCTCGAAGCCGAACGATGCGGTCCGCGGGCCGATCCTGCTCGCCTCGCTGCTGGGCGCCTTCCTGCTCGGCGGAGCGTCGGGCGCCCAGACGCCGCCGCCCCCGCAGTATCCGGGCCTTCCGAGCGAGACCCCGGCCCGATTCGAGCCGGCGACGGGCAGCTTCGACCACGTCAAGCGCGACGTGATGATCCCCATGCGCGACGGCGTCAAGCTGCACACCGTCATCCTCCCCCCGAAGGGCGCCCGGGGCGCGCCGATCCTGCTGACGCGCACGCCCTACAACGCCACCGAGCTCACGAGCCACGCCCAGAGC
>Ga0114129_10009690_pt1 | contig 13745 bp, 13 predicted proteins | sample RhiMetdeltSRZDD1_FD_80071 | JGI IMG/M metagenome (GOLD analysis project Ga0114129, IMG submission 80071) | Populus rhizosphere microbial communities from Tennessee, USA - Rhizosphere MetaG P. deltoides SRZDD1 (version 2) (version 2) | ecosystem: Host-associated > Plants > Roots > Rhizosphere >...
CGTGTTCGCTTCACCTCGAAGCCAACTGACGATAGTGATGCGATTGTGACCGAACACCATTAGGGCATAGTGTGTGTACCGGACGACGCCGGCCAGCTCGGCTTCCATGATCTGATTCAACAGCGCTACGGCCCCCGCCCTATCAAATTTATCTTCAGACATGTTTTCCTCCATCAATTGTTGCTTGTCTCGTCAAAACCGAAGTGATAGACAACTAAGCCCGCCGTCCATCTTTTGAAACTCAGACATCTCTAGAGATGTAGATGCGAAACCCAAATCGCGCAACCTTTGTTCAAACATCGGGAACCCTGCTGCAATCAGAACGCGACCGTTTACTGCCACACAATTGGCGGCGTACTCTTCCCCAACAGGAACAGAAATGATGTCATAGCTACGAAACTCTTCGCGAGCCACCAGAGCCAGTATTAGAACCAATTGACGGTTCCCTAAAAACGCAACGCCACTTTTGAGATGTAGAATGTTATCTATGTCTCGAATGTCGATCAAACTACTCGTATAGCCAAAGTCGGTCAGAAAAGATGCGAGTTGCTTTGCGCCGGATTCGTTAGTCCGTTTCGAAATCCCGATAAAAAAGTGGTCGCCGGCTTCACAGATGTCACCTCCATCCAAAGTGCCTGGAGCGCTAATTCGACTCAGGCTACCAAACGTGTTCCCCAGTACTTCACCAATTACCTTCACTTCTCCGCCCCGGCTGGTGGTGCCTGGTCGCGTTAAAACTACCCCGCGCTGTGTAATGACAGCCGTGTCTTCAACAAATGTTGAATCGGGATACGCGACGTCAGGATCGAGGGTAACCAGCGAGAGCCCACACGATTGGAGCGTGTCGCAGTATGCTTGGTGTTGTTGCAAAGCGCATCGATAGTCAGGAACACCAAGATCGACGCTGGTGAGACCTTGTGCGAAGTTTGGTGCAGGCGGTCTAACAATCGCTCGCGTGAATTGTGCCATGAGTGCGAGATTGTCAGCCTCTAAGGAACAATAGTCAACGAAGCTGTTTCTTATTCAAAGCACGCTTGAGCGGTCATAGATGGTGCTTCCTCACCTGCAAATCTACTTCACTCTTCCCATCAACTTCTTAATGGCTGGCGTTAGCAGTCCGAGAATGACAGTCGCGACCAACAATCCAACAGATATCCCTCCGTAAAGTTTCATCAACTGGGATGGATTGTTTGATACAAAGAAGCCTGATAAATAGCCGGCGAGCTTACTGCCAAACGAAGCTGCCAGAAACCAAATGCCCATCATGATCCCCACCAGTTTCGGTGGAGATAGTTTTGTCACCGTACTGAGACCGACGGGACTCAAACACATCTCACCGCATACCTCGAGGAAGTAGAGAAAGACCAACCATAGCGGACTAATCCTTCCCGACGCCGTAAGCATGCATGCTGGCACCAGGAGAAGATAAGCGAGTCCGATGAACAGCAGTCCGAGAGTAAACTTTGCGGGACTCGAAGGTTGCCGATCTTTCAGACGTACCCAGAGCACCGAGAAGATTGGCGCCAGCATGATGACGAATAATGGCGTCAGACTTTGCAGGTAACTCGGTGGAAATCGAAGACCGAACACTTCAGTGCGTACAAGGTCGCGGGCAAATAGATTCAAGCTGGCACCCTTTTGTTCATACGCACCCCAAAACAGGATTGTGAAAGCGAAGAAAATCACGATCGCCGCAATGCGTTTCCAATCATCCCTGGTCAGCGGTTCATTCGTTCGCGTCTTGTCGCCCTCAACGCGTTGCTTTCGACTGTTACCAACACGCGCAAGCGTGCGACGGTTTAGCATGTAGACGATCAAACCAAGAACCATTCCGATACCTGCGGCCGCGAATCCAAAGTGCCAACTCTGTGTCGGCTCGAATCCAAACTTCACTATCAGACCCTTGAAGCTTTCGCCTTGAGCTAAGTAGCCACAAACCAAGGGAGCGGCTAATGCTCCAATGTTGATGCTCATATAAAACAATGAGAACCCACTATCACGCCTTGGATCATTCTCGCGATACAAGGCTCCAACCATCGCGCTGATGTTTGGTTTCAGTAATCCTGTACCGATCGCGATGAAAGTCATTCCCATGTAGAAGAAGGTCGTAGAGTGAAAGACCATCGAGAAGTGGCCTAAGGCGATGACTATTCCCCCAAGAAAAACCGCCAGTCGTGCACCAAACAGGTAATCGGCAGCAAGGCCGCCCGGAAGAGCTGTGAGATAGACGGCCATGGTGTAGGTTCCATAGATCGATGCAGCATCCTTTACTCCGAAACCCAATCCTCCTTGAGCGGGCGACGCCGTCATGTAGAGGATAAGGATGGCGCGCATCCCGTAATAACTGAAACGTTCCCACAGCTCTGTAAAAAAGAGTGGTCCAAGGCCTTTGGGATGGCCAGCAAAACCAGAAGGCTCCGAAACGGGTCCTGCATCCAGGTCGGTGGGCGACGGCATTTCCTTCATATTCAGTGTTCGGACTGGTGGTGAATGTGGGATCTGAAAGCGCGCGCATTATGAGAGACGCGCCGGGAAAGAGCAAAGGTTAAATCAAGGATGAAGGATGAGGGATGAAGGATGAAGACAAGGCACCGGTCACTGACGATTTAAGAACCGCTAAGGCAAAAAGATGGGATGAAAGCTAACTCATCCTTCGTCCCTCATCCTTCATCCCTAACATAGCCCCTCCAGGAGCAAGGATTCTCGAAAAGCCCCCCACTTTTCAAACCCTTGCTCCCCCGCTTGCCACCGCGCCTTAAGCATTATGTGCCGGACGACCAAAGTAGAAGCTTCCCTGCATCTTCCAATTTCCCAGGTCAAATCGACGCTGTGCACCGCAATTGAGGCAAACGCGGTACGCATGTCCCTGATGGGAAAATGGGCGGCTCATTTCACGGTGCCAGCAACCAAACACTCTCGACACCCAGCTGCCGATCTTGTCGGAAACCTCGAAGGTCTTCATCTGCCCTAAATCTGCTGTTGGCATCGCTAACTGGCCTGTATGCATAATTTCACCTCTTTCTCGTCCTTCCGTAACGCCTCCCAAACTAGTAACGCGCAAAGAAATCTAGAATAGGACCACCGTGGAGGATATTTTTTGAACAACGGCCGACCTGAAGTCGGTGGTCTCCCTCCGTGCGGGTTTGTGCCTCCTTCGTAGCCTGAAATTGAACGACCACCGACTTAAAGTATGGTCTCCCGCGCTCCGCAATTACGCGACACACGATTTCTGTCTTATACTTCGCATTGTTCAAGATCTGACGAGCTGGAACCACGGAACATTCTTCGTGTCTTCAAGAGCAGCAGATAACGTCACACAGTTACTTATCGAGCTATCGAACGGCGATCGAGCCGCTGTTGATCTTTTGCTGCCCGTCATCTACGATGAACTTCGAAAACTTGCGTCAAACTACCTCCGTCGTGAACGTCCCGACCACACTTTGCAACCGACGGCCCTGGTGCACGAGGCGTATTTGCGACTCGTGGATCAGACAAGGGTAAACTGGCAAAACCGCGCGCACTTTTTTGGCGTCGCAGCCCAGATCATGCGTCGACTGCTGGTGGATCATGCCCGCAAGTACAACGCCGAAAAGCGCGGACACGATTATCAAAAGCTCTCCCTGGACGAGAATATCGATCGAGCTGTTGAGCGCAGCTCAGACTTGGTCGCACTTGATGAAGCGCTCAAGAGATTAGCTGAATTTGACCCGCAAAAGGCCAGGATGGTTGAACTGCGTTACTTCGGTGGCCTCTCCATCGAAGAGACAGCTGACGTACTGGGCGTAACGCCAACAACGATCAAACGTCACTGGCGATTTGCTAAAGCGTGGCTGTACGGCGAAATGCAGAATAAGTGAGTTCTCACGACAGCTGCCGACCGTTCATCAATTAACATCGCGTTATAAGCTTCAGCAACATAATGACCCCCGAACGCTGGCAACAAGTTGAGGAAATCTTCCAGTCGGCGCTCGACCTCCAGCCGGAGGCGCGAGCTGAGTTTCTCAACGAAGCTTGTGCAGCAGATCTGTCTCTAAAGAATCACGTCGAAGCATTACTAGGGCAGCACGACAGTGCGGGCGCTTTATTAGAACAACCAATCTACGGAATCACGGAGATGAACGCGATTAAGTCGTTGTTAGATGAAGAGGATCCGTTGATTGGCAAAAGGCTCGGTACTTACCGGATTGAACGAGAGATTGGTCGCGGCGGAATGGGTGCCGTGTATGAAGCCTCGCGCGCCGACAACGAATTTCACAAACGAGCCGCGATAAAGCTGGTGAAGCGCGGAATGGATACCGACTTCATCCTGCGTCGATTCCGGAAAGAACGCCAGATACTTGCAGGGCTCGATCATCCTCACATCGCAGGACTGCTGGATGGCGGCACCACGGATGATGGCTTGCCTTACTTCGTGATGGAATTTATCGAAGGCGAGCCGTTGTACACCTACTGCGATATCAATCAACTCAACCTTTCTGAACGACTGAAACTGTTTCGCCCTATTTGCGACGCCGTTCACTACGCGCATCAAAAGCAGGTCGTGCACCGGGATATCAAACCGTCAAATGTTCTAGTTACATCCCAAGGTGTACCCAAACTGCTCGACTTTGGCATTGCCAAGCTGCTTAATCCCGATCTCGCGGGCGACATTACTCACGACCCGACAGCAACCGCGATGCGTTTGATGACGCCTGAATATGCGTCTCCAGAACAAGTGCAGGGCGCGACAACGACTCCGAGCACAGATGTCTACTCTCTCGGTGTGTTGCTTTATGAACTTCTGACCGGACACAGACCTTATCGTTTGGTGAATCGAGCGCCACATGAAATCGCCCGAGTAATTTGTGAGGAAGAACCAACACCGCCGAGCATAATCATCACGCGGCCGGCCGATCTGCTGCCGAACGTCTATACAGGTGACGACGAAGCGACAACGCTTCGAAAGGTTTACTCCGCGCGACGCTCGACACTTGATGCACTCCGTCGGCAGTTGTCGGGAGATCTCGACACGATCGTAATGCGCGCACTTCGGAAGGAGCCGGAATGGCGCTACCAAACGGCTGCCCAGTTGCGAGACGACATCACCGCCTATCTCGAAGGCACTCCGGTTTCCGACATGCCGGACTCACCAATAACCGGTTCAAGGCCACACGAGCGTCCGATCTCTGAGAATGCATTAGCGGTTCTTCCATTTAAGGTGATGGATGTCGTTCCTGGTGATTCGAATCCTGATTACCTCGGCACTGGGCTCGCAGACGCACTGATAACGCGTTTGAGCGCGATTCGCAGTTTTGCTGTTCGGCCGACAAGCAGTGTTTTGCGCTACGGAGCCGACGCTGATCCGATTGTCGCCGCACGTGAACTTGATGTTACTTATGTCCTGGATGGGCGGGTGCGACGCGTTGGCGATCGAATAAGGATCACAATTCAATTACTGAATGTTCGGGATCAAACGTCAGTGTGGGCTGGACAGTTCGACGAGCGATTCACCGACGTTCTAGCACTCGAAGATGTAATTTCCTCGAGCGTAGCCCAGGCCATCGTCCCTCATCTCAGCGCCGACGAACAGTCGCGGCTGGTGAAGCGTGGAACAAATGATCCGCAGGCGCACGAAGCGTATTTGCGCGGACGGTTTTTCTGGAGCACGTTTACGGAAGATGGATTCGCGAAAGCTATCGTCTGTTATCACCAGGCAATTGCGCTCGACCCAAATTACGCGGTCGCGTATGCGGGAGTTGCCGAGTATTACAACTGGCTTGGTATTTTCGGGGTACTTCCCTTCTCAGAATGCTCCGCAGCTGCCTATGAAGCCGCGGCCACATCTGTGGCTATTGATCCTTCATTGGCGGAAGCACACAGTGCGTTCGGTCAGGCAATCCTTTCTCGAGATTTCGAATGGACGCGTGGAGAGCGACAACTTCTCCGTGCAATTGAAATCGATCCGAATTATGCGTCGGCACGAATTTGGTACGGCTTCCAGCTTGCGATGGAAGGTCGATTCGAAGAGTCTTTGCGTGAGGTTCGAACTGCCCGTGATTTGGACCCACTGTCAGTGATTTCACGTTTCAGCGTCGTCTGGTGCTCCTATAACGCTCGCCTTTACGATGAAGTCGTCACGCTTTGCGCCAAGACTCTCGAGAAAGAACCTCACAATACAATGATGCGTTACGGGCTAAGCTACGCGCTCAGCCGTTTAGGACGTCACGAGGAAGCGATCGCGAATGCCGCGGCTTCTGTGGAAAGCATGGGAAAGGCTTCGCACACGATGGGCCGTCTGGGCGCTGCCTACGCCGATGCAGGTGACTTCGGTGCAGCCGAAGCAGTGTTGAAGGAGATGGATGAGCTGTCGGAGCACCGACCGATTTCGCCTTACCATCGCGCCTCGATTAAATGTGCCCTCGGAAAGACTGAGGAGGCGCTCGACCTTCTGGAACATGCGCTCAAAACGAAGGACGCATGGGTGCTTTGGATTGGTGTGGATCCAGGCCTTGACCGGCTACATGGTCACCCGCGCTTTAATGAACTGCTGCACAAGCTAAATCACCGGCTTGCTTCGCTGCCCGCCGTCGCGCCGCAGTTGGATGTTGATCAAGAGTCCGTGGCAGTGCTTCCTTTCCGTGTGCTTTCAGTACCTGGTGAGAACACTGGAGATGAATATCTAGGCGTGGGCCTGACCGACGCACTCATCACAAGATTATCGAACGTCCAACGACTAATCGTCCGACCGACAAGCAGCGTTCTACGTTATCGAAGCACGGGAGTAGATCCACTGCTCGCCGGCCGTGACTTAGGTGTCGACTATGTCGTCGACGGAAGTTTGCGGCGATTAGGGAATCGGTTGCGGGTTACCGCACAACTCTTATCAGTAAGGGAAGGAGCCACGCGCTGGGCCGAGCAGTTCGATGAAGAGTCAACGGACGTGCTCCAGATCGAAGACTCCATTTCGGAAAAGGTTGCAGCTGCCGTACTGCCACAACTAACTGGCGATGAACAACGACAATTGTCGAAACGTGGCACCGACGTGTCTGAGGCGTTTGAGGCTTACCTGCGAGGCCGGTACTACTGGAATTCATACACCGAAGCGGGACTGGCCAAGGCGCTCGATTGTTACAAGCACGCCATTGAATTGGATCCCGAATACGCTCTCGCATACACCGGCATCGCAGACTATTACAACTGGCTCGGGGTCTTTGGCATAAAGCCGTTTGTTGAATGTTCCGCTGCCGCGAAAGAAGCAGCTGCAAAAGCCGTCGCTCTGGATTCAACTTCAGCGGAAGCTTACAGCGCTTTGGGATTCGCAACCGTTTGCCACGACTTTGACTGGTCTGTCGCCGAAGGCCAACACAGACGCGCCATTGAGATCAATCCGAACTATGCCACGGCGCATCACTGGTACGCTTTTCACCTCTTGATGGAAGGTCGTTTCGATGAAGCACTCGGCGAGATGTTGCGAGCACGCGAACTCGATCCGTTGTCACCGAGTATCATTCAGGCGTTAGGCTGGTGCTATTACCAGATGCGACGGTTCAACGAATCGATCGGGACATATCAAAGCATGCTCGAAGCAGCACCCGATTTTTCCTACGGTCTTAGTACTTTCTCCTGGACATTGCGACATGCTGGAGATCGTGAAGAGGCCGTGAGAGTCGCGGAAAAAGGACTCAAGCTCTCGAGCGGCGGCCAGTTCTTTGTTGCGCTGCTCGGTGCGGCGTATGCGGCTGCCGGACGCGAACAAGATGCGCGAGCAGCATTGAATCGCTTGGCCCAAATGTCAGAGCACAGCTACGTTTCTCCTTATCATCGCGCGCTAATCCACCTGCATCTTGGTGAACGCGACGAAGGACTTAAGCTGCTGCGTGAGGCATTCGAGATTAGGGATGCGTGGGTAGTTTGGTTAGGAGTTGAACCACAACTCGATCCATTGCGTGGTGATCCAGAATTCGAAGAACTGCTTCGCTTGACCAGAAATCCCGCAGTTGATCGCAAACGAGTTGTGGCTGCGGCAGCTGGGGGTAGCAGCACAGCAGTTCCAGTCAGTCACGAAGGGCCAGTGACCTCTCCAATTCCTGAGCCTGCTCCTGAAACCCAATCCGGAGAGAACGAAGAAGCGCGCCAACTTTACACGGCGGGCCGCTATTACGCGACGCGACGGACAGCGGAAGGTTTGCGACAGGCTATCGAACGTTTCGAACGCGCGATCGAATTGGATCCACAGTACGCGATAGCTCTTGCGGAACTCGCCGATTGTTATTCGCTGCTCAATTGGTACATCGAGCCACCGCCGCCTGAAGCATGGGAACGAGCTAAAGAAGCTGCGATTCGGGCTGTGAACGCGGATCCGGAACTCGCGGAGGCGCGTGCCGCGCTCGGTTTCGTAAAACTTCACTTCGATCGCGATTGGTACGCGGCTGAGGGTGAATTACGCAAGGCGATCATGTTGAAGCCGAGCAACCAGGTCGCTCACCGTTGGTATGCTTACAGTTTGTCTGCAATGGGCCGACACGAGGAGGCTTACACCGAAATGGAGCGTGGCCGGCAGATATCGCCGCAGTCGCCAGTAATCGCAACCGGAGTTGCGAACGTACTGTTCCTGGCTGGTCGTTTTGATGATGCGATAGCTGCCGCAAGGAAAGCGCTTGAACTCGATTCCGGCGCAGTCGCTGCTTACACAGTTTTACGTTGGTCGTATGAGCAAAAAGGCATGCACCAGGAAGCGCTTGCGACTTACGAACAGGAAAGAAGTTTTGCCGGTGATACGCCAACTACACACGCTAAACGAGCTCATGTGCTGGCTGCACTTGGCAGGCATGACGAGGCCCGTCCAATCCTCGAACAGATCATCGCCAAACGAAATGACGAATGGGTGACGGCATATGAAATCGCGATCACTTATTCGTGGCTGGGAGAACTCGATAAAGGTTTTGAATGGTTGGCTCAGGCTGAACGCGAGCACGCTGTTGGCTTCACGTTCGCTCGTGTGGATCCTAACCTCAAGAACTTGAGATCAGATCGTCGGTTCGCTGATTTGCTGCGTGAGACCGATAAGACTATGCCCTAATGTCCGATACTCTTTAGAGGCTCTTTAAGAACTCGGATCTCAGAGGCATGGAGTCAGTACCACCTCGCGGTAGAGGCTGGTACTGACTCCATGCCACTGAGATCCGAGTTTTGAAATAGGCTCTTTAGCTTGTCGGATTCCTCCCAATATTCAAGCGCCCAGATCTTCACTACCATTCCGTAAATGCTTCTATTTTAATCTTCGGCACATAGGCATATATTTCTGCCGCCCGCAGTGACTCATCAAGAAACCACGCCTGTGCCTCGTGACTGATCGACGCGAGCCACACCTTGTTTTCCGAAGTATAGAAAGCCAAATCCTCAGGAAGCTTTGGCTGTAACCACGCGTACAACCCTCCTGCTGCATGCAGTAACTTTACTGACTCATCTGCAACCTTATAGCGACGTACGAGAGCTTCGTGTCCGATCAACTTCGTTCCCGGCCACTCGTTCGCCCTGTCGTTCGAGAGAAGAAATGGTTTGAGCGCATGTTTAATGTCGTACGCCGACTGCTCAAACTTAAACTGATCTCTCCACACTAAAGAAAACGACGTACACCGAGAGGCTGCGAAATTCAGCAGATCAATGTAGGTTTGTTCTCGCGGTTCAGCCACTATGTCGAATGTGGGTTTCATATCAGAGACGATCAGTGAGCACACTTCGTCACTGAATCTCACGAAGCGGCCCTCATTCCATTGCCGCCGCAAGCGTTTGTTATGTGCGGCGCAAATCGTTAATGACTGCGATGTGTTCCTGGGCCTCGCTACTGAACTGCTTTAGTTCTTCTTCAGTAAGCAGGTCCTCATCAATCATGTTAGCCAGCAGAACGAAAGCGGTGGAGCGTCGTGGATCGTCAAAAGCCGACGCGAGAGTCTTATCACGATTCCGAATCAACCGGTACACCTTCCGATAACAATCGTGGTACTCGCCCTTACACTCTGCCGCCGCTCGTACCTCCTCGAGCACTCGCTGGCAATATCGCTCCAAAGCAATGCTATGAAGACGACGAAAGATTTTCCAATCAGATTCTTCGATTTCCATGGCCTGACAATTAAACCACGTAGGGCATAACGCTGCGCTTCAGACGGCTCGCCCACCCAACTACGAATAAAGCCAACTCACCGGCGAGTCCGCTGCCAGCGCTTGTTCAGGGGCGCACGAGCCAAACTACTTTACATCTTATATGGCCCGTTCCATCAGGATGTCCGTCTGTAGATCCGAGCCCAACTGAAACGCATGCTCGCCGACTGCACGAAAATTCCACTTTCGGTAGAAGGCCTGTGCCCGCGCGTTCCGCTGCCACACTCCCAGCCATATGGTTTCGTACCCGGCTTGCTGCGCCTCATCTACGCACGCACTCATCAATGCCTCCCCGACACCACGACCAAGCCATTCCCGAGACGCATACAAGCGCACTAACTCTACCGGTTTAGCGCCTTCGATTTCTTCTGCCGGCTTACCGGCACGAAGCTGGGCGTAACCTGCCGCAACTCCGCCGACTTCCGCAATCAAAAAGGTCGCGCCAGGGTCGGCTAATTCGTTCGTCTGCTGGGCAAGGTTGAAGGACGAAGCAAGGTAGGCGGCCATATCTTCGGGCGTGTTATTAGCGGCGAACGTCTCAGAAAAAGTGCGCGCACCCAACTCGGCGAGCAAACCGGCGTCCTCAGGGTTAGCGCGGCGGATCGTCACAGCGGGGTCTTGTCTCATACCGATTTTCCCTGGCAACAATGAAGCCGCCGAACGTTTCGCTTCAGCGGCTCGCCCACGCAACTACGAATAAAGGCTACTCAGGCGATTCCGCTTGCAAGCGCTTGTTGGATTGCGGGTTGAGGAAATGCGCTACCCACCGTTGCGGCCTTCACTGAAGTAGCGATCGACAACGGCTATCAGATTGCGAAGATTCTCGTCGGTGCGGATCTGAGAATCAACTAACGCATTTATCTTAGCGTTGACATCATTAAAGCCGGCTAGCGTGGCATTTGCCAAGCGTCCTACAACGTTTTCAGTTTGCGCTTGAGTAGCCTGAAGTTGCTGAATATCGGCAGAAAACTGGGCTTGCTGCTCGATGATGAAGGCCATCTTTCTTTCTAACTCTTCATTACTCATATGAGGATCTCCTACAAATTGTAAGAGAGTTTAAGTGATTGTGACGCCAACACCAAGCGAGCAATCCAACGTTGCGCTTCAGCGGGTCGCCCACGCAACTACGAATAAAAGCTACTCACCGCGGGTCCGCTGCAAGCCCTCGTTATGCGGCATTTGTTGCCGAGCCTACTGATAGACGCGACCGTCGTGTTTGATCCATCCCGCGGTGTGCTGACGATTTGGGTCGCGATGTGTCCAGTGAATCGTTCCACCTTTCTCGTTCCACTCATATTCGCCGAAAAATGATACTTCGTCGCCAACCTCGAGCGAGTTAATTCGCGGGGCCAGGTCAATGTTGTGGGAGATCAAGAGTGTCTGGCCCGTCTTGAGCTCAACGATAAATCGTTGATGCCGACTCCCCTCGTTATCGTCCGATAGTAGCCGAGTGACTGTCCCCGTTCCCTCGACCTGAAGATTGCTCTCGCGCTGATCGAACGCGCGAGCCAACCGTTGGTCACTTTCGCTAACGGTGCCCTTAGTATTGATTGTGGGCGCCGAAGTATTGATCGTGGGCGCCGACGTGCACGCGCCGAACGCGGTGAGAAAAAGACCCACGGCGAGTGAGCGCAGGAAATGAGTTTTTGACACTTTCTTCAGTTCACTCAAGATCTCTTCGAGCGCTAGATACGAATCACATACTCTCAACCGTCTCTGAAAAGGAGCCATAACTTCCCATGTACCATTCAACGTCGTTATCAAGCGCCACCGCAAGGCCAAACATCTGACTGTTCTCGTCATAAACAATGCGGTATGAAGAATCCTCCTGGCCGGTGTGGTCAGTGACAAGCCAAAGATCTTTGAACGTATTTCCATTTGCATCTGTAGAGAATCGGACGGGCCGCGGGTCGATCAAATGAGCGCGAACCCAATCCTGCAAATGCGGCGCCAATGACGTTAAGCCTTCGGCGACCTTAGTTGCGATTTGGTCTGGGACTCGATGGCCCTGGCTCATATGTAGTCATCTTTAATACCGCGAGCGTCTAACGTTGCGGCGGTGCGATCGTATTCTTATTGGATGGCGTGTTCAGGAAGCGGGGATTTCACTCGTAGTAATGAGATTGTTCTGAAGATAAACCACATTGCTTTGCTTCCAGAATGGAAAAAGAAACAATCCCGTCTCGCTACCTTCGACCCATTGCCCATTATCTTTTGACTCAACGATCCATCGATAGGCGAACCCGCCGCGTCGATATTCTTTCAACCGACATTCGTCAGAAAGGCCGAAGGCAAAACAATTCAGCGCTTCGGCTACGTCTTTAAAATCTTCGTGCCACCCATTGAAAAATACAATGTATCGGTCATGTGCAACATCAAATACGACGGTGAATCCGTCTTCTGATGTTGGTAATACCGTGATTGATGAACTGCCGGTTTTGTATCTCACATTGGGATACTTGCCTAGTCTTGTCTTTATTTCTTCGATTGGGTCCATCTCATAACTACTTGTTCGGCGGCCGGATTAATGACACGTGCTGGTTACACCTTAGTCGCGAGTCAGCTGCAAGCGCTTGATGGATTGCGGTGATCGAGTGAACTACGCTCTTTCCGATTCGAGATATTTAATGCCACTTTTAGCCATCTCGCTTTCCGGAAACTCCTCTACGGCCCTGCGATAGGATTGCAAGGCTTCAACCTTCTCCTTAAGTTGAGCCTGTGAATACGCGATGTTACACAGTGCCATTTCTCGATAGGAAACGGCACTGGAATCAAGCATGGTTATGAATCGATACTTGTCCAGCCAAGGGTATCTCTTCAGGAATTCGTAGCTCAAACGAAACTCGTCAATTGCCTCGTGATAGGCCTCAAGTTTGGTGAGATAAATACCTCTTCGATGATTCTTCAGCAGGAGGGACTTGGATGCAAATGAGTAAATCAGATAGATGATTGCTCCATAAACTGAAGCTCGACGGAAGTCATCCGGCAAGAAGATTTTCCAGACGACAACCATTAAACCAAACATAAGGAGCAGCTGAGGAATGACGTAAACCCAAGCGGTCTTTCTAACAATTGGCGTTTGCGTACTCATGGAACGGTAGCTATCCAACGCTGCGCTTGAGCGGCTCGCCCACGCAACCAACCAAAGAAGCCCGCTCATGGCGAGTCCGCTCCAAGCGCTTGTTAGATGACATTGCTCAGGGTCATCTCAACGCGCACTCCGCTAGGAGTGCGATGTTTATAGCACCGGCCCAGTTAACTTTCTCGCACTCCTTTAGGAGTGCCATGTTATCAACTGTTCGCATTAATCATAGAAGTCGAAAACATATTCCTCTTTAAACTCGATTTCGAACTTTCGCAATAGCAGATCATTGACCTGCGCTGCGGCCAGGAATGACATGGCACTCCTCAAGGAGTGCAGGATGTTGTTGCGGTCGCGGGCTATAAACATCCCACCCCTGACGGGGTGGCTTCTAGAGGTCGGGGCGGCTTCAGCGGCTCCGCGACCCAACTTAACAAAGAAGCCGCTTACGGCGAGTCCGCTGCAAGCGCTTGTTCCCTCGGCGCGTTTGGTTGAAAAAGGACCCGAGACATTTGATACAAGCAAC
>Ga0114129_10009692_pt1 | contig 13744 bp, 15 predicted proteins | sample RhiMetdeltSRZDD1_FD_80071 | JGI IMG/M metagenome (GOLD analysis project Ga0114129, IMG submission 80071) | Populus rhizosphere microbial communities from Tennessee, USA - Rhizosphere MetaG P. deltoides SRZDD1 (version 2) (version 2) | ecosystem: Host-associated > Plants > Roots > Rhizosphere >...
ACCTTCGAGCAGTCGTTCCCGGACTTCGTTCCGGGCTGGGGGAGGCACACGCTCGAGCACCGGGCCATCGACGCGGCCGGCAACATCGGCAACGCCGAGGAGTTCAAGGCCACGGTGCTGCCTCTCGCGGTCGCTCCGGCCGAGATCTCGGAGGAGCTGGTCGAGGGCGACTCGACCTCGACGTCCTTCGCGATCACGAACACGCTCGAGTCGGGACGCTCGTTCGACTGGACGATCCGCGAGGCGCCGAGCAGCTGCCTCGCGCCGTCCGACGTCAGCTGGCTCAGCGCCACGTCGGCTGTGACCACGGCCGCGAACACATCGGCGACCGTCGACGTCAACCTCGACGCCGACGGCCTGACGGCGCCGACCGTGTACACCGCGAAGCTCTGCATCGAGTTCGAGGGCGGGCCGGTGTACGAGGTTCCGGTGTCGCTCCAGGCTCAGTATCCGTTCGACGGCTTCCTGGCCACGTTCGAGAACCCGCCCACGCTGAACGCGGCGCACTCGAACGCGGTGCAGACGTTCTGGTTCCGCCTCGGCGGCAACCGTGGGCTGGACATCGTCGCGGACGCCTCCTCGCGCCGGATCGACTGCGCGACGAAGGCTCCCATCGGCGGCACCGAGCCGGCACCGAACCCGAGCTGGGACAGCCTGTTCTACCAGGCGCACACGGGCCGTTACTCGTACCCGTGGAGGACGACGACCGCGTACAGGGGCACCTGTCGCGAGTTCATCCTGACGCTCGACGACCAGAGCGTGCACACCGCCTGGCTCCAGTTCGTGAGGTAGCACGTAGGCAGGCAGCGGGGGAGCGCCCGTCAGCGGGCGCTCCCCCGGATTACCCGGCGATCTAGGCGATCGAGAGCGGCGTGTGCAGCGGGACGCGGTCGTAGAGGTCGATCACGTCCGGGATCAACATGCGGATGCAGCCGTGTGAGGCCGCCCCGCCGATCGAGGCCGTGTCCCCGGTGCCGTGGATGCCCGCGCCGTCGTAGAAGCCCATCCAGCGCGCCTTGATCGGGTTCGAGGGGTCGTTCCCGGGGATGACCTTGCCGGCGAGGTCGCCGGCCCACTCGCTGTTCGGGACGTACCACGCGGGGTTGGCGGCCATGCTCTCGATCTCGTACTCCCCGGCGGGCGTGTCGAACCCGGCTGCTCCGATGCCGACGCGGTAAGTCTTGACCAGCCGCTGGTTGACGAAGAGGCGCAGCTCGCGCCGCGAGCGGCTGATCGCGATGAAGTGGCCGTAGCGCTCCTTCAGCTTCTTCGTCGTCACCTTCGGCCGGACGATCTTGACCGGCACCGCGAACGTGCGGCTCGACTCGGGACTGACGAGGTGGTCGACGATCTGGTTGCGGAGCAGACGGGGCCGGACCGCGACGCCGAGTTGCGCCGGCGTGATCGAGACGCCGGCGAAGGAGGCCGAGCTCGTCGCGTCGCGTGCGGGCTGCTGGACCTCGCGGCGGATGCCTGCGACGACCCGCGCGACCGCGTCCTTCGAGTAGTCGACCTGGAGCGCGAGGTCGGTGTCCTCCGTCCCGCCGGTCAGGTCCCGGAACGACCGGGTGAGGAAGTTCCCCTCGCGGCTTTTCGCCATCGCGGTGCCAAGCAGCGCGTCCGCGTTCGTCTGCACGTCGACGAGCGCCGGGTCGATCGTGAACGTGCGCTTGCGGTACCTGATGCGGAGCGGCTCGTCGATGTGATGGGCGACCTCCCGGCGCACGGCCGTCCTCGCCTCGGCCAGCGTCATCCCTCCGACATCGACGCCGGCAACGCTGATTCCCTCCGCGATCTGGTCCGACCGCGAAGAGTCGTAGCGGTGCAAAGCAGCTGTGGCCGACCCGGCCAGCACGACAACGGCCAGCACCGAGATGACGAGTGCTTTTCGCACTGGGACTTCACTACCTTAGCGAGCGTTACGAAAGGTGCCCGCCAATTTCCAGGAGTTTCTAGGCGGCTACGACGGCCTGATCCCCGGTCTCCAATCGTGTGCGCGCCTCGCCCACGAGCCGCCCTAGGACGGCCTCGAGCTGAACGCAGAGCTCCTCGTCGACGAGCTTCCCGTCGTCGTCGAAGCGGCTCGGCGCGCTCGTGACGGAAACGCCGTCCTCGACGACGCGCGCACCCATCGTCTTCAGCACCTTGCGCAGCTCGGCCTGCGACCAGACCGCCCCGAACAGGCCGGTGGACGCCCCGATCACCGCGACCGGCTTGTTGCGAAGCTCGTTCGTCGCCAGCGGCCGCGAGACCCAGTCGAGGGCGTTCTTGAGCTGACCGGGGATCGACGCGTTGTACTCGGGAGTCGCGAAGAGGACCGCGTCGGCGCCGGCGATCGCGGAGCGGAGCTCCACGACTGCCGCCGGCGCCGTCGGGCCGTCGTCGTCCTCGTCGTAGGGCGGGATCGCCTTCAGGCCGTCCCAGACCTCCAGCGCGACGCCGTCGCCGACGTAGTCGGCAGCCGCGCGCAAAGCGCGCGTGTTGTGAGAGTCGCGGCGGAGGCTGCCTGAGATGCCGAGGATGGTCATCGCTAGTCGGCCTTCACGAACTGGAGCTCGGCGACGATCGTCACCTCGTCGGCGAGCGCGGGGCCGCCGGTGGGGAGGGGCAGGTTCCAGTCGATGCCGAAGTCCGTGCGGTCGACCGTTGCGCCAAGCGCGAAGCCGACGCGCTCGCCGCCGTACGGGTCGCTGAGGGTGGGCGTGGCCGTGCCGGTGACGGTGACGGGCTTCGTCACGCCCCTGATCGTGATCTCTCCGTCGACGCTGACCGTCTCGCCGTCGAGGGCGATGCGCTCGGCTGCAAAGCGCAGCTCCGGGTGCCGCTCGGCGTCGAAGAAGTCGGGCGACTGGAGGTGCGCGGCGAGGTTCTCGTCCTTCACGTCGACGCTCGCGACCCCGGCCGCGCCTGAGAGGCTCGCGCCGTCGTCGGCGATCTCGAGCGTGGACTCGACCTCGCGGAACTCGCCCTTGAAGGTGCCGGCCAGGTACGCGATCTCGAAGCCGATCGTCGAATGGACCGGGTCGAGTCGCCAGGTACCGGCAGGGGCGAGCGTGCTGAGTTCCGTTGTGCTCACTGGGCTTTCCTCCTAGTGCTTGCGTGGTATACTATTGCGTACGCAAGCAAATGTAGCAGCGATATATTGAGTCCGCAAGTAATCCACGAAAACCAGCCGGCAAGCGCTCCCGCGGTGCTCGCCTGGACGCGCCTACTGCGCGCCTACTCGGCGACGGCGCGCTGCCTCAGCCCGGCCCTGCTCGAGGAGCACGGGCTCACGCTCAACGACTACGAAGCGCTCAAGCTGCTCGCCGACGCGGAAGGAAGGCGCATGCGGCGCGTCGACCTCGCCGCCGCGCTCTCGCTCTCGGCCTCCGGCGTCACGAGGCTGCTCGAAGGGCTCGAGGAGGATGGGCTCGTCGAGCGGGCCACGTGCCCGCACGACCGCCGGGTCGCCTACGCGCAGCTCACCGACGAGGGGGCGGCGAGGCTCCGCGCGGCGTCGTGCGGCCATGCAGCGTCGATCCGCGACCTGCTCGAGGAGTTGCTGACGGAAGCCGAGCTCGAGGAGCTCGCCGGGTTGCTCGGCAAGGTCGCCGGCGACGAAGCGGTCTAGCTAGTAGGGCAGCTCGACGTCGCTGACGTCGAGGCCGAGCGAGTTCGCGAGGCGAACGCCGTCGTCGAGGTCCTCGCGCAGGCGCTGCACGTCGCGGCTGTGCATCGCGCGTCCGATCCAAGCGCGCTCCGGGGGCCGCCAGAGGGCGTGGTCGACGAAGATCGGCAGCATGCGGTTCGCGGCCTTGACGAGCTTCTGCTTCGTCCGCTTCGTGGCGTTCTCGAGCAGCACGCGCTCGTAGGCCATGCCTGCGCCGTGGTGGATTCCATCGTCGATCGTCAGCCGGTTGCAGAGATCCTCGAGCACGGTGCCGCGCGAGGAGCGGGCGATGAGGCGGAAGCGCGGGATGATCAGACGCTCGAAGAAGACCTGCATGAGAAAGACCTTCTCCTCGAGCAGGTCGAGGTCGTCCAGGAACATCCGGGCCAGCTCGTCGAGGTAGGGATCTCGCGCGCCCGGGCCGCCGACCTCGCCGAGGAGCTTCAGCCAGGCCTCGACGTGCCGGGCCTCGTCCTGGGCCATCGTCGTGTAGTAGAGCCGCGCCTCGTGGTGCTCCGCGAGGTTCAGGAGCTGGGCGGCCATCTTCACGGCCAGGATGTCCGCCTGGTACTGCTGCGTGATGACCGAGCGCCAGACGTCCTTGCGCCGTGCCTGCTTCTGCGCCGACCCGCGCGCCTCCGGAATCGGCGGGATGTCGTTCCATGGTAGGTCGTGCGTCTGCCATTCGGCCCGCTTGGCGAGCTCGTAGTAGCGCAGGACGCCGCGCGTTTCCCCGGACGGCTCAGGACCGATGCCGTGCTGAAGCTCTTCTACGGCCATCGCGTGGAGCTTAGCGCCGGTGTCGTGAGACGGGGCGGCCGGAGCCGCCCCGTCCACGGACGTCAGCGCGTTCGCGCCATCAGCTTCGCGGCCAGCTCGCCGATCTCGCCGGGGTGGAAGCCGGGGACGCCGATCGCCGGCTCCGCCGGAAGCTCGGGACGCGGCGCACCCTCCGGCGGGCCGTCGACGAACTCCAGCTCCTCGCCGTCGACCGGATGCTGGCCGGTCCAGACCTGCCCGGCGTCCTCGTACGCGTCCGGGCTGAAGCGGTAGAGGATCCGGTGGAGGCCCTGCTCCTGCCACTGCCGGGTCTCCGGGAACTTGTCGTTGGGGATCTGCGGGATGTCGAGCATCTTGGGCACCTCGACCCCCGTGAGCTGCTCGAGAGCCTTCGCGTATGCGACCTGGTGCACGCCGCCGCGGACGAGCAGATAGCCGATCATCTGGCGTGCCGTCGGATGGTCGGTCATCTCGTAGACGCGGATCTTGTGCGCCCGCGCGCCGCACTCGAGGAAGAAGTTGTGCAGCAGGTCGAGCACGAGGTCGCCCGAGTTGAAGACATAGTCGCCCTGCCAGGGCTGGCCGAGCGAGTTGGCGACGAGCGAGGCCTGGCCGGAGACGATGTAGTGGTGCGAGAGCCGCGCGCTCTTCGCGTCAGCGAGCGGCGTCCCCACGTCTCCGTTGACCTCGGACTGGTCGCTCGCCCCGGTCAGCATCGCGTTGACGGCCGTGGAGACGAGCTCGACATGCCCGTACTCCTCGGCGCTGATGTTGGAGATGAGGTCGAAGTACGGCTTCGCGTCCTCGGCCCCGCGGAAGTTGAAGGACTGGAACGTGTAGTTCATGAACGTCGACATCTCCCCGAAGCGCCCGCCGAGCAGCTCCTGGACGGCTGCGGCGCCGTCGCGATCGGGCTCGTCGGGAAGAGGCAGCTCGATGGCGAGCTTGTCCAGCTTGAGAATCAAAGTGACCCCTTCCGTGAGTGTTGCGGTGTCCCTCTCGGCTACCCCCGGAGGTCAACGACAAACGCCTTGCGGCAGCTCCTACCCGACGGCGACCTTGAGCGCGACGATCAGGAGCCCAAGCGCCAGGTTCGTCCCGACAACGGCGAGCGTCGCCAGGCCGCCCAGCTGCTCGATCCGGGCGTAGCGGAGGCCCTGCACGGCCAGCGTGCCGACGCCCAGCCAGACGGCGAGCCACAGCGCCGTCGAGTCCTTCAGGACGTCGAGCGCGCCGAGAACGACCGCAACGCAGGGGCCGACGGCCGCGAGGACGATCGTCGCCTCGCGGCGTCCGACGTCGACGAGCCGGCGGGCCCGGATCGGCTGCTCCTCGCTGACGCTCTCGGCCAGCGCGTGCGCGTAGACGTGTGCGAGCCACAGGACGATGGAAGTCGTCGCGACGACGGCCGCGAGCTGCCACATCCTGCCCTCGGTGTTGGCCGCACCGGCCACGAGTGCCGCCAGGACGACGATCGTCCCGTAGACCGTCCCGGCAATCGTCTCTCCGGTACCGAAGACGATGTGCCGGGTCCGGCTCATGTCGCCGCGGCCCGCTCGTCGGCCGCCCACCGCGCCGTCAGGCTGCGGCAGCGATCGATCATCAAGTCCTGCCGCTCGCGCTCGACCTCGAGCCGGATCGCCCTGACCACGAGGTCGCCGAACTCGCGGCTCTCGACGTACTCGACCGTCTGCTCGTCGAGGTGGGGAAGGGCGGTTGCGCGGAAGTCCTCGAAGCGGTCGGCCTGGAAGTACGCGTCCGCGAGCACCGCGTAGCGGTCGAGCTTCTCCGCGTAGGAGAGCTCCGGGTCGTCGCCGATCTCGAAGTACTCGCGCGTCCGCTGGTTGAGGTGCATCGAGCGGCCGGTCGCGACGCAGAAGGCGCACCAGGCGAGCAGGGACTTGATCGCCCACGGGAAGTGATAGTGCAGGCTGACGAGGGCGATGTCGGGCGAGGCGTTCGCGTAGTCGATCGGGTGGGCGTGGCCTTCCTTGACGATCGTCTCGCACGAGTTGAACTCCCAGCGGAAGAACGCGTTGACGAGGCGGCTGATGACGGCAACCTCGCGCGCGAGCTCGGGCGGAAGGATGTCGAGCTCGACGTCGTAGCGGTAGTGGCCGTGCGCGCCGGGGTCGTAGCGCATGACGCGGGTCTGCGGACCGATCGAGAGGCTGCGAGTGAAGACGTCGAAGTCCTCGACGCTCGCCTGGAGGTGCATCATGCGCTCGCCGGACTCGTCGTAGGCCGCGTGCAGCTCCTCGGGGCCGGCGATCCGCGTCACGCCGACCCACATGCCGCCGTCGAACGGCTTCATGAAGAGCGGATAGCCGATTCGGGCCGCGACCTCGTCGAGGTCGAAGTCCGGGTTGTAACGCTCTGCCATCGGGACGTAGCGCGGGTTGTCGGGCGGGAGCTTGTGCGGCAGGAGCCACGTCTCCGGCACCTTCAGCCCGAGCCGCATCATCGCGCAGTACGCGGCGTGCTTCTCCATCGCCTGGAACGTGAACGGGTTGTTCAGGAGGTAGACCTCGTCCATCAGGGCGATCTTCTTCAGCCACTCGCGCGGGGGGTCGTACCACCAGGAGAGCCGGTCGATGACGAGCGACCAGCGGGGCGCGTGCCGGAGGTCGAAGGGCTCGTTTCGGATCCGCTGCGCGGCTAGCACGTGCGTCTCGCCCCGGTAGCGGAAGGGCCCGACGCGATCGAGCAGGCTCTCGAGGGCTGTCGGCCAGTCCTCCTCGGTGGCGAGCAGCAAGCCGATCGGATGCTGGCTCCCCATCTCTTCGGAAGCGCGATGCTACGGGGTCCGAGGTCACCCGTGAAGGAGGCGCAATGGTGCAGGAGGCACGCCTGGTCAAGACCGAGCACGGGCTCGAGCCCGAGGGCGAGGGCTGGTACGTGCTCAACGCGCGCGAAGCGAGGTGGTACGAGAACCCCGAGTACGGCGGCTACGTCAACTTCCAGGGTGACGTGCGCTTCGCCCAGGTCGGCTTCAACATCGCCGTGCTCGCGCCCGGCCAGCCCGCGTGCATGTACCACGGCGAGGAGGATCAGGAGGCGTTCCTCATGCTCGCCGGCGAGGCGCTGCTCCTGGTCGAGGGCGAAGAGCGGCCGCTCGGGCCGTGGGACTTCTTCCATTGTCCGCCCTGGACGGAGCACGTGATCGTGGGCGCGGGCGACGGCCCGTGCGTCTTCGTCGCGGTGGGCGCGCGGACGCCCGGCTCGGGCGTCGTCTATCCACGGACGGACGTGGCGCTTCGGCACGGGGCCGGAGTGGAGGAGGAGACGGACTCCGCGGACGTTGCCTACGCAGCCGTGTCCGAGCCCGAGGCGCGCCCGTACCGCGAGGGCGAGTTGCCCGACTGGTGAGTAGACTCGGCGCGCAGAGTCGTCTGTCAGCAGGAGGTATTCAATGGCAAGGGCCAGAAGGGCGCCGAAGCCAAAGCCGAAGCCGAGTGCGAAGCCGCGGCGGCGCGCGTCGAGGAAGCGTCAGCCGAAGCGGATCCTGAACGTCATTCCGTCGCCCGAGAGGGACGAGGACTGGACGTTCCGGAACGCGCAGGAGGCGGACATGATCGCCACCGCCCCGCGTGTTCCCTCGACCAAGGACCTGCGGGCCGATTGGTGGAGGATCAACGACCAGAAGTCGACGGGGTCCTGCGTCGGGTGGGCCACTGCCGACTCCGTCCTCCGCTGGCACTTCGTGAAGGCGGGCAGGCTCCCGCAGTCGACGCTCCTTTCGCCTCGTTTCATCTGGATGGCGTCGAAGGAGACCGACCAGTTCACGTCGCGGCCGACGACCTTCGTCGACGCCGAGGGCACCAGCCTCAAGTCCGCGCTCGACATCGCGCGCAAGTACGGCGCGGTGCGCGACTCGGCGCTGCCGTGGGCGACCGGCAAGCTCTTCGGCGGCTCCGCGAACACGCTCTACGCCCTCGCGGCGCAGTTCAAGATCCTCGCCTACTTCAACCTCGGCGTGAACCCGTCGAACTGGCGCACGTGGCTCGCCACGAACGGGCCGATCCTCACGCGCCTGGACGTCGATTCGACGTGGGACGCCGCGAGCGACAACAAGGGCGTCCTCGCCGAGTACAAGCCGAGGACGGCGCGTGGCGGCCACGCGGTCGCGATCGTCGGCTACCGGCCCGGAGAGTTCATCGTCAGGAACAGCTGGGGCACCGGCTGGGGCGACAAGGGCTTCGCGTACGCCTCGGACTCGTACGCCGAGAACGCGTTCACCGAGGCCTACGGCGTCAGCGTGAGCTAGCCGAGGCGCGGTACCCGACCAGGTGCCCGATCGGCGCCAGCAGAGCGAAGAGGAGCTTCTGGACGCCGTAGGTCGGCCGCGCGAGCGCGAAGTCGTCCAGGTGCCTGCGGCCGAGGACGGCCATGTGCAGGAGGTTCGGGCGGCCCTGCTCGTCCGTCTTGCCGTCCTCGGCGAGGCGGTACATCGTCTCCAGGAAGCCCTCGTACGTCCCCGCCGGCAGGAAGTCGACGACCATCCGCGCGGGAGCGTCGCCCTCGACCTTGAAGGTGTGCGGCTCTCCGCGCGGGATCTCCAGCTTGTCGCCGGGCTCGAGGATCCGGATCGTCCCGTGTAGCGCGATCGCCACGCGGCCCTCCTTGATGTCGTAGCGCTCGACGAAGCGACGGTGCACGTGGAGCGGCGGGCCCTCCTTGTGCGGGGCCGCGACGACGTCGACCTGGAGGAGCTCGCCGTTCGAGTCGGCGGTCGGGACGACGAAGGTGAGCGTCTCGCCCGTCGCCGGGTTGCGGATCACGTCGCCTGCTTTCGCCACGGCGGAACACTAGCCATCGTGCTCGTTTGGCGTCTAACCGGGTAGTGAGCGCGGATCACGGAGTGGGAGTGGTGTTCGAGGGCGAGCGCGTCGTCCTGGCCGAGTTCCACTGCTGGCCCGGGGACCCGCGCTGGTCGCGGGAGAACCGCATCGAGCGGGGCCACCATGTCGTCTTTCCCGGCACGAGCGTCGTGATCGAGCACGACGGCCGCCCGGTCGTCGCGACCCCGAATCACGTCATGTTCTACAACCCGCAGCAGAGCTATCGCCGCCGGCTCCTTCATCCCCACGGCGACCACTGCGCGTTCCTGCTCGTGGAGCCCGAGCTCCTCGACGAGGTCGCGCCGTGGCTCGCCGGAACGCGTTTCCCGGTCAGCCATGGGCCGCTCGAGCCGTCGACGTACCTGCTCCACCGGCTTCTCCTGCGGGCCGTCGAGGCGCGGAGTGCCGACCGCCTGCTCTTCGAGGAGACACTCTGCCGCCTGCTCGCCGAGGCCGTGGCGAGCGGTCTGCGCCTCGTCACGGCGCCAACACGAAGCGAACGCCGGTCGACGGCCAGAAGCCACGCCGAGCTCGTCGAGGCGACGAAGGAGCTGGTCGCGGGACGGCTCGGCGACCGGCTGACGCTCGGGGAGATCGCCCGCACCGTGCACAGCTCTCCGTTCCATCTGGCCCGTGTGTTTCGCGCGCACACCGGGTTCACGATCCACGGCTATCGCAATCAGCTGCGGCTCCGCTCGTCGCTCGAGAGCCTCTTCGACCCCGACGTCGACCTCGCTCTGCTCGGGCGCCGGCTCGGCTACTCCAGCCACAGCCACTTCACGGACAGCTTCCGCCGGGCCTTCGGTCGTCCGCCCTCAGCGGTGCGCCGGGAAGGCCGGACGGCGGACCTCGCAGAACTGCGCACGATCCTGGAAGCGCCGCCCTCGCGAGCTGCCTAGCCTCGGTCGAAAGACCGAAGGGGGAGCCGTGCGCTGGAACCGTTGGCTGCCCGCCGGCCTCGCCGTTCTCGTCGCGGCGCTGGCGCCGGGCGCGGGCGCGACCAAGGACGACGGGTTCGTCGAGCCCGTCAAGGTGCTGTACGAGCTGGCAGGCGACACGCCAGGAGCGAACTTCGGCTGGGCCGTGAGCGAGCTCGGCGACGTCGACCGCGACAGGCGGATGGACCTGATTGTCGGGGCTCCGTTCTCGAGCACCGGATCGACGTTCGTCTACTCGGGGCGGGGCGGCGACCTCCTCTACAGGCTCGACGGAGCTGCAGGGGACCAGCACGGCTACGCGATTGCGGACGCGGGAGACACGAGCGGCGACGGCGTGCCGGACATCGTCAGCGGCGCGCCGGGCGTCGGAGCGGGCCACGCCTACCTCTACTCGGGACGGACCGGACGGCTCCTGCACACGTTCACGGGCGTCGGAAGCGGCGACTTCTTCGGCTCGGCGGTGGCCGGTGCCGGCGACGTCGACCGGGACGGCCGCGCCGACGTCTTCGTCGGGGCGGAGCTAGCCGACGCCGGCGGCACGGACTCCGGCCAAGCCTACGTCTTCTCGGGCCGCACGTACGAGCTCCTCCTCACCGTCGACGCGGGCGACGGCGGCGATCACTTCGGCTCCGCGACCGACTGGACCGAGGACATGAACCGCGACCGGGTGCCCGACCTCGTCGTGGGAGCGCGGGATGCCGGGCCGGGAGCCCGAGGACGGGCGTACGTCTTCTCGGGGCGGAACGGGAGGCTCCTCCACCAGATCGAGCCTCCGGTCAGCGGGGGCGACGTCGGGTACTTCTTCGTTGCGGGCGTCGGGGACGTCAACGACGACGGGAGGCCGGACGTCTACGCCGCCGACTTCAGCGACAGTTCGCTCGGGCCCGCGACCGGGCGCGCGGCGGTCTACTCAGGGAAGAACGGGCGCGAGCTCCTGAGCTGGACGGGCTCGGCTGCAGGCGAGGGTCTCGGACCCGGCCGGGAAGCGGGAGACGTGAATCGCGACGGCCACGTCGACCTCGCGATCGGCTCGTGGATCTCGAACGACGGCGCGCCGACGGCGGGCCAGATGGAGATCTACTCGGGCAAGGACGGGTCTCTGCTCCGGCGCATCACGAGCACGACGGCCGGCGAGAACTTCGGCTTCGACGCGGTCGGGCTCGGAGATCTCAACCGCGATCGGATCCCGGACCTCGTGGTCTCCGCGGCAACGGGGGAAACGGTCTACGTGATCGCCGGCAGGAAGCGCTGACCACGTTCGCCCGAAGACGGCCCGGGGCCTTGCTGCCTCTCGGCTCCGGGCCGCTCTCTCCGGCGAAGCCCCGGGGCTCGGATCTTGCATCGTGCATGCCCGGCAAGGTTGCACCGCAAGATCCGCCCCGGTGCGCTACCTCCTCCCGGAAAGGAGCGCAAGGAAGATGTGTGGCCCCAAGCCACTGCTCCGGGCCGCGGCCTATTCGGCGGCCGAGCCCCCGGCTGCGTCGTCGAGGCGGTAGATGCGCGCCTCGCGGCGGCCGTTTCGGCCCGTCTCGATGCGGGCGACGATCTGCTCGAGGCGCGCAAGGCGCCGGTCGACCGAGCGCCAGCCGTTCGTCACGAGCTCGGTCAGCAGCGCGACGTCGTCCAGGCGGTCGCGGCGCTCGTCCTGGAGGCCGACCGAGACGTCCTCGAGCCGGGCGAGCATCCGCTCGAAGAGCGCGCCGAGCTCGGCGACGTGCTGGGCGACGGGGCGGACTTCGACCCGCAGCGCCTCGTAGACGACCGACCCGACTCCCTGCGGGAGCGTCGTCTCGAGCTCTGCCGCGGTGGCGCGGAAGCGCTCGAGGACCGCCGCGCGCTCAGGGCCTTCCGGCAGGGCCGGGAGAACCTCGACGCGGCCCGGGTACGGAGGCTCGCCGAGCGCCTCGATCGCCTCGTGGACCCGCAGCTCGACCTCCTCGCTGACAGGCTCGCCGTGAATGACTCGCAGAACGTTCTCGGCGGGAACGTCCGCAAAAGCCGCAAGCTCGAGAATCGTCGCCACAGTACGCCCTTACAAAACCTAAACCTCTCAGCCGCCTGGTTCAACAGCGGCCGACCAGGAACTTCCAGAGCCGGTCTCGACCTGTGCCTGAGCCAGTGCGGCTTCCGCGCGAGCGAGCACCGAAACCGCGTCGTCCTCGAAGCGGAGCTCGACAGCCGCGGTCGGCACCTGGCCGTCGATCACGCCGGCTTCCTTCGCGCCCAGCGCGAAGCGCAGGCGCCGGGAGAGCCGGTCGGCGTCGCGCCGGGACGACTCGGGGAGGAGGACGGCGAAGCGGCCGGTCGCGAGATGGTAGACGAGGTCGGTCGACCTGACTGCGCTCTCGAGGCGCGCGGCGGCCGTGCCGAGCCGCTCCTCGGGCGCCTCCACGCCCAGGAGCAGCAGGCTGAGCGGGTGGGTGTAGCGCCGGGCCCGCGCGCACTCCACGTCGAGGGCCGCCTGGAGCGAGCGGCGGCCGCGCAGGCCGGTGGCCGGGTCGACGTCGAGCTCCCGCCGCAGCTCCTCGAAGCGGAATGCGTTCGTCAGCGCAGGCCCGAGAGCCGCCGCCAGGCCCTCGAGCTGCTCGAGCTCCTCCTCGGTGACCTCGCGCTCGACGCGCCGCCAGAAGATGCCGAGGGTGCCGATGCGGGCGCCGGACGAGTCGGGCACCGGCAGCGCCAGCCCGCCGCTCAGGCGGAACTCGTCGCGTTCGACCTCATCCTCGCCGTAGCGGTAGCTGAGCGTGACCGCGCGGGCCTCCTCGCCGCCCGGCGGCAGGCCGAGCAGCTCGCGCGACGACTCCTCGGAGTTGAGGCCGAACGTGGCGACGAGCGGGTTTCCCTCCTCCTGGGGCAGAACGAGCATCGACGCGGCCGCGTTGGCGAGGCCCGAGGCCGATTCGAGCACGCGCCGCAGTGTGGTCTCGAGGGTGTCCTCGGCGCCGACGTCCCCGAGGTGGCGGAGCCAGCGAAGCTCGCTGCGCGCCTTCGTGGACTGTGCGCGCTCGCGCCTGACTTCCTCCCAGGCCCGCTCGGCGTGGTCGGGTGCCGGCTCGGCGGGCGGCGCCTGTCTCGCGTGCCGGAGCTTGGCCGCGAGGACGAGGCTGGTCAGGAGCAGGATGGCTGCGAGCGCGGATGCGCCGACAGCGATCCAGGTCGTGATCTCCCACGTTGACAAAGCGCTCCTCCCCTCACCGGCCGCAAAGCGAGCGCGGGTACTTCTCTCTCCCTACTTGGACTGTAGGAATTTTTCGGGAGATTTCCAGGCTCGTCAGCGGGCGCGCGCGAGCTTGAAGAGCAGGCGCTCCGTCCAGGAAGGGCGTCCCGGATCAAAATGGCCCGTCGCGGCGCGGGCGTAGGGCGCGCCGACGCGCCGCGCGTAGTCGACGAAGCCCTCCCGTCGTAGCGGTGCCCAGTCCTCGCGGTACGGGACGACGAGGTCGCGGCCGACCACCTTCTTCGCGGAGAGCAGGAAGGCCATGCCCATCCCGACGGAGACCTCGAGGAGCGTCCCGTGCTCCCGCCTCGCCTCC
>Ga0114129_10009694_pt1 | contig 13744 bp, 18 predicted proteins | sample RhiMetdeltSRZDD1_FD_80071 | JGI IMG/M metagenome (GOLD analysis project Ga0114129, IMG submission 80071) | Populus rhizosphere microbial communities from Tennessee, USA - Rhizosphere MetaG P. deltoides SRZDD1 (version 2) (version 2) | ecosystem: Host-associated > Plants > Roots > Rhizosphere >...
CAGGACCCCGGCGATGTTCATCGCGATGCCCTGAACGCCGGTCGGCAGCCCGAAGCGGAAGAGCGAGCGGATGATCCCGAAGTCGGGCTTGGTGTCCATCCCGCGGTGGAAGTGGATCACCGAGTCGGGCGAGAAGAGCTTCCACATCCCCCAGGCCGCGACGATCGTGCTGCTCGCGATCGTGCCGAGCGCGGCGCCGAGCGTGCCGAGCCTCGGGATCAGGATCAGGTTGAACACGACCGTCAGCGCGGTCATCGTCACGCCGAGCCGCAGAGGCGTGCGCGGGTCGCCGGCGGCGCGAAAGGCGCCGCTCAACATGAAGAACATCATCATGCCGACGATGCCGAGGAACATTGCGCGCAGGAACGGGAGCGCCTCGTGCTTCACTTCCGGCGCCGCGTTGACGACGTCGAGCAGCGCCGGCGCCGCGAAGTACCCGACGACGGCCATGAGCGCCCCCATCCCGATCGCGGTCAGGAACGCCTGGTAGACGACCCGGTTGACCTTCTCGGGCTGGTTCGCTCCCGCGAAGCGCGCCACGAGCACGGCCATCCCGGTGAAGAGAGAGCTGATGAAGACGATGACGACGATGATGATTTGCCAGCTCACTCCGATGGCGGCGTTGGCGGTGTAGCCGACGAAGTTGCCGACCAGTACGTGATCGATGATGCCCTGCAGCCCGGCGATGACGTTCTGCAGCATCGTCGGCCACGCGAGCCGCCAGACGGCGGGACCGATGGGGCCTTCGACGATCGAGCGGTCGAACCGCTGCGCCGGCTTCGGAGCGGGGGCGGACATCCTTGGGTGTACGGCTCGGGGAGGGCCGGGTTCAGGCTTCGACGATGACCTTGAACCCGCCGAAGGCCATGCGCTTCATGTCGAAGGGCATCGCCTTCGGGTCCATCATCGGTTTGATCCGCGGGTCCTTCATCACCTTCGCGTTGACCTGATTGCGGTGGGCTTTCGACTTGTAGACGATCCACGAGAAGACGATCGTCTCGCCGGGCTTGGGCTTCGCGAGTTTCGGGAATCCCCACCTCGGCTTGAGATCGTCGCCCACGGTCTCGATGTACTCGAGCGCCCCGTACTCTCGCCAGACCTTCCCGGCTTTCTGCGAGATGCGGCGGTACGCCTCGATCTTCTTCTTCGGCACCGGGATCACGAACCCATCGACGTATCGAGCCATCTCCATCCTCCTTTATCGACGAATCACTTCTCTCGCATCGCGTCCAGGCTCCAGGGTCCCGGCCCGACGGAGGAGAAGTAGAGCATCAGAAAGCAGTAGAGCACGGCCGGCGTGCCCATGTTCACGACGGTCCAGAAGCTCTGGGGAAAGTGGAACTGGAAATATGCCACCGCCATCTCGCCGGCCAGGACGAACGCGACGGGCCGGGTGAAGAGGCCCAGCAGCATCAGCGTTCCGCCGAAGACTTCCAGGATCCCGGCGATCCCGGTCTGCGAGGCGAGCTTCGCCGTGCCGCCGTCCGGCGGCATCCCGACCGGAAAAGCGAAGAGCTTCATCGTTCCGAACTGTATGAACATGAGCGCCGCGACGATTCGGAGAACGGAGAGCAGGTACGGGGCCCAGGACTTCCACTTCGCCACGATGTTCGGTTCCGCCATGATGCTCACCCCTTGCCTCTACTATCACGACGAACGAGAGCGGCCCGAAATCGACAGGGGCTGCGGCGAAAACGAGAGGGGCCGCCCGGCGTCCCGGGGACCCCTCAGGCGGACTAGTCGACCGGCGGAGTCGGCAGGATCGGCCGCACCTCGACCGAGCCGGTGCGAACGGCGGGGATCCCGCTCGCGAGCTCGATTGCCTCGTCGAGGTCCTTCGCGTCCACGAGGTAGAAGCCGCCGAGCTGCTCCTTGGTCTCCGCGAACGGCCCGTCGGTCGTGAGCGTCTTCCCGTTTCTCTGCCGGACCGTTTTCGCGGTCGAGATGGGTTGCAGGGCTTCGCCCGCGACGTATTTCCCGTCCCGGTGGATCCGGCTCGTGTAAGCCATGTACTCGTCGTAGATCTTCGCGCTCTCTTCGGGCGACCGGCCCTGGAGGATCCGCGCGTCCTGGTAGAGCAGCAACAGGTATTTCATCGAAGCACTCCTTTGTCCCGCGACTCGCTCACTCCACCGGCGGCGTCGGCATGATCGGGCGCACCTCGATCGAGCCGTTGCGGACGGCGGGAATCCCGCCCGCGAGCTTGATCGCCTCGTCCAGGTCCTTGGCCTCGACCAGGTAGAAACCCCCGAGCTGTTCCTTCGTCTCCGCGAACGGGCCGTCGGTCGTCAGGGTCTTGCCGTTCCTCTGGCGCACCGTGGTCGCGGTGGCGACCGGCTGCAGAGCCTCTCCTCCGATGTAGTTGCCGGCCTTGCGGATCCCCTTCGTGTAGTCCATGTACTCCGCGAAGATCTTCTGTCCTTCGCCCTCGGAGAGGTTGGCGTAGTTCGCTTCGTTCTCGTAGATCAGCAGGAGATATTTCATCGTCGTGTCCTTTCTGTCGGTCTTCCTTCGTTCTTACGCGGCCAGGTCAGCGCGGTTTCCGCACGAGCCGGGACTTGGCGACGAAGACGGTCTTGCCCGCCTCGATTTCCGTCCACACGGTCCGAAGTTCGTCGCTGCCCACGAACTCGACGGACGCGGAGTTCATGTGGCGGTCCTTCTTCGGGTTGATTCCGATGCCGCCGTCGAAGACGAAGTCGTAGCGGTCGCCGTTCGGATTCTTCGCGCGCATGCGGGGCTGGTTGCCTTCCATGCAGTAGTGGGTGAGGACGACGTCCGGGCCGTCGGAATGGTACACGGTGACCATCTCGTGCGGACTGCCCGGGAAAACCGTCTCGACGACCGCCGAGCCGGCCGCCGTGACCGCGTAGCGAGCGACGACGTCCCCCTTCTTGAACATCTCGCCGTCCTCGGCCGCGACCCAGTCGCCGGCCAGATTCTTGAACCGTTCGAAGGGAGCCGCTGCCGCGGCCGGCGGACCGGCGGATCCCGTCGGCGCTGCCGTCGCGCAGACCGCGCCGATCGACAGGAGCACCAATCCCAGGGCGGCGCATTTCAGGGCATTTCCGAGCATCTCCGTCTCCTTTCGTTCCGAGGCGCCTCATGCGCCTCGTCCCCTAGTCGAACGGGCACGCCCGGAATCGACCGCGATTTCATGAGGATTTCAACCGCTTCCGGTACGCTCGGCGGGGAACTCTGAGAATGAATCTCCTGGTTCTGTTCCTCCTCTACGCGGTCGCTCTCACGGGCGTGCTGGCGCGGTCGGGGTATCGGTCTCGAAGCGGCGCCGCTCCTCAGTCTGTCTCCGCCCACCGCCGTCCCTCCCGGCTCCTGATCATCGGCGCGACCGGCGGCACCGGCCGACAGCTCGTCGCGCAGGCGCTGGAGCGCGGCTTCACGGTGACGGCGCTGGTGCGGGATCCGACCCGGCTGGCGGTCGTCCACCCGAAACTCGCGGTCGTTGTCGGCGACGTCCTCGACCCCGGCTCCGTGGACGCGGCGATGCGGGGCCAGGAGGCGGTCGTTTGCGCGCTCGGCCACCGGCGGTACTTTTCCGCCGCGCGCATCCTGTCGGAAGGGACCCGGAACGTCCTTCGATCCATGGAGGTCCACGGAATTGCGCGATTTGTCTGTGAGACGTCCCTCGGCATCGGGGACAGCGCCGGTCGGATGGGCCTCTATTACACGTTCTTCACGATCCCCGTCGTGCTGCCCCTGTATTTCGGGGACAAGTGCCGGCAGGAGCGTCTGATCGCAGCGAGCGGGATGGAGTGGGTCATCGTTCGGCCGGGCCGCCTGATCGACGGGGAGAAGCGGGGGCGCTATCGACATGGCCGCGACGCGGGCAGCTTCCTCCGGACCGTTCGCATTTCCCGCGCGGACGTCGCGGACTTCATGCTGAACCAGCTCACGTCCGACGCGTACGTCCGGCGCGCGCCGCGTGTCTGCTGGTGAGAGCGAAGGCCCGCGCGGGTTCGTCTCCGCACCAGCGTCTCGGATAGATTCCCCGGGAAATTCTGCGCCGGCAGTTTTGAGGGGGGAAAAATGGGAACGATCCGACTCGTGGTGGACGGGGGAGGGCGGAGCTTTCCAACCGAGGCGAGCGTCGATGAGCTCGACGCGCTGCTCGCCGACCGTGAGAACCGCGTGTGGCTCGACGTCAGCGACCCGGGCCCGGAGGAGGTCGAGCTCCTGAGGCGGACCTTCAACTTCCACGAGCTCACGCTCGAAGAGGTGACGAAGCCACACGAGCGTCCCCGGTGTGACGCTCACGAGGGGTACGACTTCATCGTCGTCTATGCGGCGGAGTGCACCGAGACGGCCTTCCGCCCGCGCGAGCTGAACCTGTTCTGGGGCGCGAACTACCTGGTCACGATTCACCGGAGACCCGCCGCGGTGTTGACTCTGCTCGAGGAGGCGGGCAGGCGCTGGCGGCAGCACGAGAGTCGCGCTCCATACGGAATCGCTTGCCTCGCGTACACGCTGTTCGAGAGCCTCGTCGATGGCTACTTCACGGTGGAGGACCGGCTTCGCGAGAGGATCGAGCGGATCGAGGAATCGGTTTTTCGGGGCGTCGAAGGCGCCGCCGCCGAGATCTTCCGGCTCCGGAAGGAGCTGCTGCAGGTTCCCCGTCTCCTCGCCCCGACGAGCCACGTCCTCGACGAAGTGCTCCGCCGGGAGCGCGAGATCCCCGCGGGCCTGCGTCCGTATTTCGCCGACGTCGAGGATCACGCCGAGCACGTGCTCGCCGAGATGGACACCTACCGCGACCTGTTGTCCGCCGCCCTCGACACCCAGGTTTTCTATGCCTTTAATCGCCTCGGTCAAATCATGCAGCGCCTGACGGCGATCACGGTCATCATCATGGTCCCGAACTTCGTCGCGAGCATTTACGGGATGAACTTCCTCCACCTCTTTCCACCGAGCGAGTGGAAATACGGTTTCGCCCTCGTCGTCCTGTTCCTCGGCGGCATGGTCGCGTGGGGCTTCATCCACTCACGCATGCTTCGGTGGTTGTGAAACCCGAGCGGCGCTTCCTCCTAATACGGTCTTGAGTCTTTCGCGGAATCCTCTGCTCTCAATGGTTTGACGCCGGAGGAGAGGCATGGCGAGAAACATTTGATCGGTGGCTGGCAACGCGATTGCTCCTTTTCGGCGCGGAGGCAATTGCTTCCCGGAAAGGAGCAAACATGAAAAGCACCTTTGTGAAAGGGCTGATCGTCGCGCTCGTTCTCGGGCTTCTCGCGACCGTCCAGTCGGCGTGCGGCGGCGGGTATTCGTCGCCGACGGCTCCTTCGACCGCGCCCGGGCAGCCGACTCCCACGCCGAGGGCTGGAGGCGGCGGTTACTGAGGTCGGGTCGGGTTTCTCTCCGATCGACCTGACCGGCGGCTGAGATGCTCGGATCGCTGTAATCTTCGGGCGTGCGGAGCCCGTCTGGAGTGACCGAACCGGGCTCCGACCTCCCGCCCGGAAAAGTTCCACAGAGCCTGGCCGATGCGGTCCGGCTCTCGCGCCATGACCGGCTGATCGCGTATCGCGAAGAAGCCGGAGCACCTCGTCTCCGCGAGCGATGTTGAATTCATGCGTATCTCCCGACGGCGGACCGGGACGAGCTCGGGATCGCGGTGACCCGCTGCGCTAATTCGTGAGGAATCGGAGGGCGACCCGATGGACCCGAATCGATCGACTCGGCGCGACTGGATCCGACTCTGCGCGGCGACCGGTGCGTCCGCGATGTTCGTGAGCCGCTCGGGCGCCGAAGAACGGCTGGTCCCCGCCGTTTCCGCTGCCGATCACCTGCTGTTCGGCGTCTCGGATCTCGATTTCGGCATCGACTGGATCGAGAAGCGGACGGGCGTCAAGGCCGCAGTCGGAGGAAGCCACCCCGGAGTCGGCACCCGCAACGCGCTGCTGTCTCTGGGAGGCCGGCGGTATCTCGAGATCATCGCGCCCGATCCGGCTCAGAAAGAGTTCAGCTTCCGGATCGACGTGCGAAGGCTTTCTGAGCCCCGCCTCGTCACGTGGGCCGCGGGATCGAACGACGTCGACGCGCTCTCGACGAAGGCCCTTGCCGCCGGCTTCGAGATCTTCGGCCCCCAACCCGGCTCGCGCGCCCGCCCAGACGGAAAAGTTCTCCAGTGGAAGACTTTCGGCGTGATGAACCGGCTCGGCGCCAACGACGTCGAACCGGTGCCGTTCTTCATCGAATGGGCGGCCGGTTCGGTGCACCCCTCGCAGGACTCTCCGAGAGGCTGCGAGCTGCTCTCTCTCGAGATCGCGCATCCCCGACCGGTCGAGGTCCACGACGTCCTCGCGAAGCTCGGGATCGAAGCGGACGTGAAAGCGCGCGATCGCGCTCTTCTCGTCGCGACCCTTCGCACCCCGAAGGGCACGCTGAAACTGACGTGATTGGAGCTCCGATGAAAACGCGATCCCGGATCATCACGGTCGCACTGATCCTGGCGGCGACTTCTGCGAAGGCGCAGCACCCGCACGAAAGCGCCGCGGCGGCCCCTCCGCCGCCCGAGATCCAACCCGGGATGGGCGATCACCACCACCCGATCACGACGAAAAACCCGGAGGCGCAGAAGTACTTCGACCAGGGTCTCGCGTTTCTCTACGGCTTCAACCACGACGAGGCGGCGCGCTACTTCCGCCGTGCGGCCGAGCTCGACCCCGACGCGCCGATGCCCTACTGGGGGCTCGCGCTGGCGATCGGCCCCAACTACAACGACACCGACGTCGACGAGAAGCGCGCCGCCGCCACCTACGACGCGGTCCGCCGGGCCGTCGAGCGCGCGCCGAACGGGAGCACGCCCGAGCAGGACTACATCCGCGCGCTCGCGATCCGCTATCCGACCTCCCGGGCCAAATCGGATTGGAAGAAGCTCCACCTCGCTTACAGCAACGAGATGCGCCGGCTCGGGAAGAAGTATCCGGACGATCTCGATCTCGCGACGATGTTCGCGGAGAGCCTGATGATGCTGAGGCCCTGGCAGCTCTGGACGCCGGACGGTAAACCGGCGCCGGGAACGCTCGAGCTCGTCGCCGTGCTCGAGTCGGTCATGCGGAGGGACCCCGACCACCCGGGAGCGAACCACTTCTACATCCACGCCGTGGAAGCGTCCCCGAACCTCGAGCGCGCCCTCCCGAGCGCGAGCCGCCTGGAGCGCCTGATGCCGGCCGCGGGCCACCTCGTTCACATGCCGGGCCACATCTATCTCCAGACGGGGGATTACGACCGGGCGGCCGACATCAACGTGAAGGCGTCGGCCGCGGACCGCGCGTTCGTGAAACGGACGGGCGCCACCGGCATGTACCCGTTGATGTACTGGACGCACAACATCCACTTCGTCGCTTACGCGCGGGCGCAGCAGGGCCGCTACGACGAGGCGATGGAGGCCGCGCGCCAGATGGGAGAGAACGTCGGCGACGCCGACCTCCAGATGCAGATGCTCGAAGCCGCCCACATCTATCCGTTGATGGTCGACCTGCGCTTCCACCGGTGGGATCGTCTCCTGGAGGCGCCGGAGCCGAGGGCCGAGCGCAAGGTCCTGGGAGCGTTCCGGCAATTTGCGCGAGCGATGGCGCTTGCCGGCCAGGGCAAGCCGGTCGAGGCCGAGGAGGAGGGCCGGCGATTCGACGCGTTGCGAAAGGCCGTGCCGGCGGACGCGAAGTACCTGATCAACAACAAGGCGTCGGACGTGCTCGCCCTCGCGGGAGCGACTCTCGCGGCGGAGCTCGCGTGGGCGCGCGGCGAGAAGAAGGAGTCGATCGTGCAGTGGCGACGGGCGGTCGGGCTCGAGGCGGCAATCCAGTACGACGAACCGCCGGCGTGGTTCTATCCGGTGCGCGAGTCCCTCGCGGCGGCGCTGCTGCGCAACGGACAGCCGAAGGAGGCCGAGGCCGTCTTCCGGCAGGCGATGGAGAAGCGCCCGCGCGACGGCCGCCTTCTCTTCGGCCTGTGGCAGAGCCTCGCCGCGCAGAAGCGCGACGCCGAGGCGGCCCTCGTCCAGCAGCAGTTCGACTCCGCCTGGAAGGGCGCGACGTCGAAGCTCTCGATCGAAGACCTCTGATTCCGACGCGTCGAATGCGGCCGGGGTTGCGAGAGAGCTACGACCGCGTCGCGGGGGAGTACGCGCGTCAGTTTCGCGACGAGCTCGATCACAAGCCCTTCGACCGGAAGGTCCTCGAATGGTTGATCGAAAAGGTCGGCGATTCGGGGGTCATCTGCGACATGGGATGCGGGCCGGGTCAGATCGCGCGCTATCTGCACGAGCGGGGCGCGAGGGTCTGCGGAGTCGATCTGTCCCCGGCGATGGTCAAGGAGGCGCAGCTCGCGAATCCCGGGTCTTCCTTCCACGAGGGGGACATGCGCGACCTCGCCGGCGTGGCCGACGGATCGTACGGCGGGATCGCCGCGTTTTATTCGATCGTTCACCTGCCCCACGAGGACGTTCCGCGCGCCTTCCGGGAGCTCCGGCGGGTCCTTCGCGCGAACGGCGTGCTGCTGCTCGCGTTCCACGTCGGGAAGGAGGTCGTGCACCGCGACGAGTTGTTGGGCCAGGAGGTCGATCTCGACTTCCTCTTCTTCGAGACCGAGGAGATCAAGGATCACCTCGCCGCGGCGGGGTTCGCGCTGGAGGAGGTCATCGAGCGGGACCCTTATCGGCCGGACGTCGAGTATCCGAGCCGGCGAGCGTACGTCTTCGCGAGGAAAGCCGAGGATCCCCGGTCGGTCCGGCGCTTTCCGGTCCCGCGTTTGCAGGAGGGGAGCGAGTGACGAGCTCGGATTCGCTCCGCGAGCGACAGGAGATCGAGGATGTCGTCGTGCGGCTGTTCGTCGCGACCGATCGGCGCGACTGGGCGAGCGTCGAGGCCTGTCTCGACAACATGGTCATCCTCGACATGACGTCGCTCGCGGGCGGCGAGCCGCTGCACATGAAGCCGATCGACGTCGTCGCCGTCTGGAAAGGCGGCCTCGAGCCGATCGACCAGGTGCATCACCAGGTCGGGAACTTCCAGATCGACGTCGACGGGAATCGCGCCACGGCGTTCTGCTACGGGGTCGCGTACCACTACCGGGAGAACATCTCCAGCCCCTCGAAGACCCGGACGTTCGTCGGCAGCTACGACGTACATCTGACGCGAACCGGCGCGAAGTGGCGGATCGACTTGTTCCGGTTCAACGTCAAGTTCATCGAAGGCAATCGGGAGCTCGAGAAGGCCACCTGAAGCTCCCGCCATACGAAGGAGGTCCAAATGGCCCGGTATGGCAAGAAGGCATCCCAGAAGGTCGAGAAGGCGATGCACGAGAGGAAGCGCGGTACGTTGAAGAGCGGGCGCTCCGGCAAGAAGGTCACGAGCCGAAAGCAGGCGATCGCGATCGGCCTGTCCGAGGCGCGGCGCGCGGGGGGCAAGGTCCCGCGCAAGAAGTCTTCGTCGAAGAAGAAGTAATCCGGCAACGGCACCGCGAAGGGGCAGGCTGGCCTCGGCCTTCGGCGGATCTCGCGGCGATCGGAGCTCTTCTTCGACGTCGATCGATCCCGAACCCGGATATCGTTCGGGCAACGGGAGGGTCCAGAGATGAGGAAACCGGGCCTTGCCATCGGGGCTCTCGTCGGCGCGTTCCTGACCGCGCCGCTCATCGCGGTCTTCTTCCTCGCCTGGAAGCTCGCCAACCTCCCCTTCGTTCCCTTCCAGTTCTTCGACTGGACCGCGCGGGCGTTGCCGGGGGGAGTCATCACGTTCGGCATCGATTCGATGGTGAAGGTCATCCGCGCTCTCGGAATCGCCGACACGAGCTCCGCGGCCAAGGCCGCCGAGCAGACGATGGCGATCGGCGTCTTTCTCGTCGCGGGAACGCTTCTCGGCGCCCTCCTGTTCGCGATCCTTCGCATATTTCGCGTCCGGCGTCCGGTTCTTCCCGGAATCGCTCTCGGCATCGCGGTCGGCCTGGGCGCCGTCGCGATCGCGCGAACCCTCGAGCCGGTCACGGACCTCGCGCCGGTGATCCGTGAGGGATGGACGCTCGCGGCCTTCGCGGTTTGGGGTGCCGCGCTGGGGCTGGCCAATCGGCGTCTCACGCGACAGAAGATCGAGTTGCGCGGAGAGCTCGACCGAAGCGCCGTCGACGACCGGATCGAGCGACTGGATCGCCGGAGCTTCCTCGTGCGCCTGGGCGCGGCGACCGCGACGATCACCGTCGTCGGCGCCGTGGTCGGGTCGCTCGCCGACCGGCGGCGCCGTCGCGAGATCGCTACGGGCAAACGGTGGTCCGCCGAGCATCCGCTGCCGAACTCCAGCGTCGAGGTGTCGCCGGCGCCGGGCACGCGCCCGGAGTACACGCCGCTCGAAGACCACTACCGCATCGACATCACGACGATTCCGCCGGTCATCGACGGCGAGACGTGGCGTCTGAAGGTGGGCGGCCTGGTCGAGAGACCGCTCGAGCTGACGCTGGAGAAGATCCGGGACTACGAGCCGCTGAACCAGTTCGTCACGCTCGCCTGTATCTCGAATCCCATCGCGGGCAGCCTGATCGGCACGACCCGCTGGACGGGGGTCAGCATGCAGCGCCTTCTGCCGGACCTGCGGCTGGCCCCGACCGCGACGCACCTCAAGCTCTCCTCCGCGGATCGCTTCTACGAAGTCGTGTCGCTCGACGCCATTCGCGCCGACCCGCGCGTGATGCTCGCCTACGACTGGGATGGAGTGCCGCTCACGACCAAGCACGGCTTCCCGCTGCGGATCTACATCCCCGACCTGTACGGGATGAAACAACCCAAGTGGCTCGTGTCGATCGAGGCGACGGACCAGTGGGAGCCGGGCTACTGGGTGAAGCGCGGGTGGGATCGGATCGCCCGCATGAAGGCCACGTCGGTCATCGACACGGTCTCGGTCGACATGATGCTGGCGCAGGCCGATTCGAATACGCGGATTCCCGTCGGCGGCATCGCGCACGCCGGCGCGCGCGGGATCTCGAAAGTCGAGGTGCGGGTCGACGAGGGGCCGTGGCGCGAGGCGCGGCTGCGCGCCCCCCTGTCGGAGACCACGTGGGTCGTGTGGCGGTACGACTGGCCGTTCCAGCCGGGGAACCACACGTTCACGGTGCGTTGCTTCGACGGCGGCGGCGTCCCCCAGATCGTCGACGTTGCACCGCCCCACCCCTCCGGCGCGAGCGGTCTCCACGCCAAGAGCGTGATGCTTTGAGGCATCCGGGACGTCGGTGAAGATCCGCGCGTTCGGACGGGCGCCCGAATAGATGTTCGTCGGACATTACGGCCCGAGCTACGCGATCAAGGCGCTCCGCCCGACGATTCCGCTGTGGCTGCTCTTCATCGCGGTCCAGCTGATCGACGTCGTCTGGTCCGTGCTCGTGCTGGCCGGCGTCGAGAAGGTCCGGATCGTTCCGGGGATCACGGCGTCGAATCCCCTCGACCTCTATTACATGCCCTACACGCACAGCCTTGTCGCGGCGATCGTCTGGGCGATGGCGGCGACGGCCGCCTGCCGGTCCCGGCCGAAGTTCCGGAGCGGATCGGCGGCGATCTGGGTCGGCGTCGCCGTCTTCTCCCACTGGATCCTCGACCTCGTCGTCCACCGCCCGGATCTCCCGCTGTACGACGACACGATGAAGATGGGACTCGGTCTCTGGAACTCTCCCGCAGTCGCTTTCGCGCTCGAAGCCGTTCTTCTCTTCGGGGGCACGGCGCTGTACCTCGCGAAAACGACGCCGGTGAATTCCGCCGGGCGCTTCGGCCCGGTGGTTTTCGGCGTCGTCATGCTGGGAATCCAGGCCTACGTCCTCTTCGGTCCGCCGCCGACGTCGCCGAGCGCCGCGGCGATCACCGCGCTCGCCGCGTACGTCGTCCTCGCCGTCGCCGCTCGGTCGATCGACCGGAGGCGTGTCCCGCGCGGTGGCCCCTAGCTCTTCTTTTCGCTCCAGTTCTTCCGGACGTTCCGGATCTCGTCCAAGAGCGGAGCATTGGTGTCCGGCTTCGCCGCGGCGAGCGCCTTGTCGAGCTCCGCGATGGCCTCCTTCGTCTTGCCGGCGGCGTCGAAGTAGCGCGCCTTCGCGTAGTAGGTCTGCGGCGTGGGGCTGATCGCGATCGCCTTGTCGAGCCACGCCGCAGCGTCGTCCATGTAGACCTTGTTCTGGACGAGGTAGTTGCCGGCGCGGTAATACGCCTGCCACTCGTCCGGCTTCGCTTTCGCGACGCTCTCGCGCAGCATCCCGACGACTTTCGTGTTCGTGTCGGTGGCGTTCTTGACCGTGAAGGGAACCTGCAGGTTCTCCCAGGCCAGAACGACCCGCGCGGAGTTGATCGAGGGGTCCTCGAATCGGAACTGCATCCACTCCTGCGCCGGTCCGGCCATCGGCGTCACCTTGACGCGCGCGGCGTCCTTCGCGGCGTCGTAGCTGTACGAGCCCCACTGGTTCGCGTCCTTGTTGAAGATGAGCGTCCACTCCTTCTCGCCCGGGATCGTGTGGAGCGAGTACGTTCCGGCGGGCAGTGGTTGCCCTTCCACGAGAACGTCCTCGGTGAACTGGATCGTGGTGGCGGCGTTCGCGCCGGTGCGCCAGACGCTCGAATACGGGACGAGGCCGCCCCAGATCTTGCGGCCCTTCACGCCCGGCCGGCTGTAGGTGATCGTCACGTCGTTCAGCCCGATCGTCTGCTTCACGGACGCGCCCTGGCTGGTCTGCGGCAGCCGCATCGGCGGCGGAGGCTGAGGCTGTGCCGGCGTCGGCGCAGGCTGCTGCGCGAGCGCCGCGGTCGCGAGCAGCGAGCCCGCAAGAACGCCGAACGTGCGTCGGGTTTCCCTGGTCATCGTGTTCCCCTCCCTTTTCCGGCCGCCGAGGATACCGCAGGAAAGTCTCTTTCCCGGTAGATCCCGGCACCGACGATCATCGCGACAATCACCTCGACGAGCGACCACACCGCGCCGAACGCCATGAGCCGCGCCGGAAAGAGACCGAGGCACGCCATCGCGATCGAGAACGTCGCGGACGTGAACGCCCAGACGGCGAGAGCTGCCCGTACCGCCGTCTTCGGGCCGGGACCGTACCTCGGCCGAATCGCGGCATAGAGCCAGACCGAGAGAACTCCGATCACGAAGCTCCATACGATCGGAAGGAATGCGGCGGCCCCCGGCTGAAGGCGCACCCCGAGGGTCCTCAACGCGGATTCGTACTCCCCTTTCATGAGGAACCCGAAGAGCCCTTCGCCGACGTTGACGACGACCGCCGCGGCCAGCCCGCCGAGAACGACTCGTTTGCCGTCGATGCGCCCCACGCGTGGGATACGTTATCAGCCGTGTTGGACTTCCTCGAACGGAAGGTCGGGGCTCTGACGGTGCGGATCGATCGCACCACCTGTATCGGAACGGCCAACTGCGCGAAAGTGGCGCCGGAGCTCTTCGTGCTCGACGACGAGCGAATCGTCACCTTCCGCGAGCCCGCCGGAGAAGTCCCCGCCGACCGCGTCGTGGAGGCGTGCGACGTCTGCCCGGTCGACGCCCTTTCCGCTTTCGACGAAGATGGACGCCGGCTCGTTCCCTGAGGCGACGGTCCCGTCGGAGACCGTCGTGCGCCCCGCGCGCGAGTCGGACGTCGAGGAGATCTTTCGCGTACACAGCAATTCGATCCGAGCGCTCTGCCGCGAGCGCTACGGGGAACGGGAGATCGCGGCGTGGATCGCGTTCCGGCCGTCCGACTCCTACCGGATGGCGTTCGC
>Ga0114129_10009696_pt1 | contig 13742 bp, 10 predicted proteins | sample RhiMetdeltSRZDD1_FD_80071 | JGI IMG/M metagenome (GOLD analysis project Ga0114129, IMG submission 80071) | Populus rhizosphere microbial communities from Tennessee, USA - Rhizosphere MetaG P. deltoides SRZDD1 (version 2) (version 2) | ecosystem: Host-associated > Plants > Roots > Rhizosphere >...
AGCGGGCTCTACTTCTTCGGGTCCGGCCCCCGCTTCGCCACGAGCTGGGGCGGCGACCTGCGTAACGCCGGCCAGGGCGCCAGCACGGGGCGGCTGACCACGCCCGCATTCCAGGCAACCGGTGGCCCAGCCATCTGGCCGCGTACGGATTTGGTCGGCGAACCGGTCCATCGCGTAGACGTCCGTCTGACCAAGCGGCAGCGGATTGCCGGGCGAGCCACGATTGACGGCATGGTCGAGGTGTTTAACCTGCTCAATCACGAGAACTACGGGTCGTACACCACCCAGAAGAGTAACGCGGCGTACGGACAACCGGCGTTCAATGCGAACGTCGCCTTCCAGCCGCGGATCGTGCAGCTCGGGTTCCGATTCGCGTTCTGAAATCGCTCGTCTCCTGGTAATCGGCGTCTCGTCGGCGTTGACTCGGCGGAGGGAGGGTTGTATGAAACTGGGGCGATTCGTGTGGTTGGCCGCCGTGGCCGTGTCGCTGACGCTGCCGCTCGCGGTTTACGCGCAGGATGCAACGCTGACCGGCGTCGTGCGTGACAACACCGGCGGCGTGCTGCCCGGCGTGACCGTTACGGCCACGAACGAGGCGGCGGGGACGACGTTCGTGAGCGTCACCGACGGAGACGGCGTGTACCGCATTCCCGTGCGCGCCGGCATCTACCGGATCTCGGCGGAGCTCGGGGGATTCCAGACCCTCATCCGTCCCGGCGTGGAGCTGCTGGTGGGCCGGCAGGTCACGCTGAACCTCGACATGGCCGTCTCGGGACTGCAGGAGTCCGTGACCGTCACCGGCGAAGCGCCGCTGCTCGACACGACCTCGTCGAACATCGCGGGCAACATCGACCCGCGGCAGATGCAGGAGCTGCCGCTCAACGGCCGCAACTGGATGAACCTGACGCTGCTCGCGCCCGGCAGCCGCGGCAACTCGGCAAGCGAGATCCCGCAGGACCGGCAGGGCTACTTCCAGATCAACGTCGACGGCCAGCAGGTCACCTTCATGGTCTGCTGCGCGCAGAACCAGCCGCGCTACAGCCGCGACTCGATCGCGGAGTTCGAGCTGACCACCAACCGCTTCGACGCGACGAAGGGGCGGACGCAGGGGATGATGGTCAACGCCATCACCAAGTCGGGGACGAACACGCCGTCAGGGACGTTCTCGGGCGCGTTCCGCGACGACAAGTGGAACGCCAAGGATTTCATCCAGGACCGCGTGATTCCGTATTCGGATCAGCAGCTCAGCGGCACCTTCGGCGGGCCCGTCGTTCGCGACCGCATCCACTTCTTCGCCAACTGGGAGTACGAGCACGAACCGAACACCATCACGTTCTCGAGCCAGTATCCGACGTTCAACATCGACCAGCCGGGTACCCGGGACGAGAACAAAGGAGGCGCCAAAGGCGACTTCCAGTTCACCGCCCAGCAGCGCCTCGCGGTGCGATACAGCAGGTACCTGGTGCAGATTCCGGGCTCCGGTGGAGGCGCCGCGAGCCATCCGTCGACCTCGTCGGCGACCAAGCGGAACTCCAACCAGGTCCTAGGCGACTACACGCAGGTGCTCAGCTCCAACACGCTGAACCAGGTGAAGGTGGGACTTGTCTCGCTCTACTTCACGCTGGAGCCGGTGGCCGGGTGGGGCACGACCGGGAACCGGCGTCCTCCGGGGACGGCGTCGATTTTCGAAGGGGTCTTCAGCGGACGTGAGATCGAGGGCGGCACACCGCTGCTCCAGTTCTCCGGCTACACCATCGGCTCGGCAGGGAACACCCCGCAGCGCACGGGCGAAAAGATCTACTCGCTACGTGACGACTTTACGACGTCGTACGGCGCAGGCGGCCGGCACGACGTGAAGCTCGGCGGAGAGTGGATCCACTACACGATGGCGCAGGGATGGTGCAACGCGTGCGACGGCACCTTCCGGTCGACGGCGCGGCCGCCGGCGAACATCGAGCAGCTGATCCCGGTCTGGGACGACGCGTCCACGTGGAACATGCGGGCGCTGTCGCCGCTCTTCACCGACCTGCGGATCGCGATCGGCAACATGGCCTGGGGGCTCGACCGGGAGATCTTCGGCGTCTGGTACCAGGATGACTGGAAGATCGGCAACAGGCTGACGGCGAACATGGGCGTGCGCTACGACCTGGATATCGGCGCGCAGGGCGAGAAGGAGCTCTTCGAGCCATGGCTGTCGGGCCATCGGCCGTCGGATCGGAACAACCTCGCTCCCCGGCTCGGATTTGCCTACCAGTTGAACGAGCGGACCGTCCTGCGCGGGGGTTACGGCCTGTTCTTCACGGAACTGGAGAACGACGCCTCGCACCAGTCGCACCTGTTGACCGAGCACACAACGCTCACGCTCATCAACGACGGCCGGCCCGACTGGGCGGTGAACCCGTTCAACGGACCGAAGCCGACGCTCGAGCAGGTCAACGCCAGAGCGTGCGACCAGACGCGCAACGCGCCGGGCTGCTACCAGCGCTCGATCACGAACGAAATCCCGTTCGGCGACCATGACACGTCGTACAGCCACATGGCGTCGGTCGGCGTACAGCGGCAGCTCGGGGCGCAGATGTCGTTCGAGTCGAATTTCGTGTTCACTGGCGGCCGCAAGGACGAATACGCGCCCAACATCAACCTGAGCTACAACCCGGCGACCGGCGCGAACTATCCGTTCACCGACGTTTCCCGTCTTCCGTTCCCGGAGTGGGGCGTCGTGCGCGCCGAGATCATGACCGGCCGAACGAACTATCGCGGCTGGGAGAGTAATTTCACCAAGCGGTTCTCGGATCGGTGGCAGGCCAACGCCACCTACACTCTGTCCGCCTTCTACGACAACGACCCGAGCCCGTTCACCGTCGAGCTCGTGCCCGGCGCCGACATCCCGACCGTCCTCCACCCGCTCCCATTTGACGTGGCGGCGGATATCGGGGGCGAGTACACGCTGGCATCGAACGACCAGCGGCACCGGGCAACCTTCAACGGGATCTGGGACATGGGCATGGGGTTCCAGTTGAGCGGGCTCTATTTCTTCGGCTCCGGCGAGCGCCGCGGCACCAGCTACGGCGGCGATCGGCGCAACCAGGGCGCCGGCGGCTCCGCCCGGCTGCGCCCGGACAACACCATCGTTCCGCGCAATAACTTCGTCGGCGACCCGATCCACCGGATCGACATGCGCCTGCAGAAGCGGCTGTCGCTCGGCGGCCGGCGATCGATCGACGGGCAGCTCGAGGTGTTCAACGTGCTCAACCACGAGAACTTCGGGTCGTACACGACGCAGGAGAGCAACGCGCAGTACGGCAAGCCGTCGTTCAACGCCAACATCGCCTATCAGCCGCGCATCATCCAGCTCGGCTTCCGGTTCGCGTTCTAAATAAGGTGGCTGGGTGGCTGGGTAGCTCGGTAGCTAGGTCCGAGCAACCCGGCTACCTAGCAACCTAGCCACCTAGCTACCCAGCCACCTAGCCACCTAGCCACCTAGCCACCCAGCTACCGAGATCAGCGGCCGAAGTTCTTCACCAGCATCGTGACATCGGCAGGTGAGGCGGTCGGCAGCGAGCAGGCGGTAGCGGAGCAGACGAACGCCAGCGGCCAGCGCTCGGGCGCGATGCCGTCCAGCACTGGGAGCACGGCGGCCGGCAGCTGCTGGCGATCGACGCGGTCCGGCTCGATGCGGATCACGATCTTCCCGGGGCGGAAGGCCGAGAGTGCGGCCCGGTGCAGGGATGCGGCCACCGGATCGCCTGCCTTGCCGATCACGACGGCTGTCGCCGGGTACTCGAGATACTGCCAGGCCGCGATCCCCAGCGCCGCCATCAACGTGCCCTCCTCCCGCGCGCGGCCGGCGAACGTCTCGATCGTCACCCGGGCAAAGTCGCGAAACCGCGATTCCTGCGTCAGGTAGTACAGGCGATTGAGCACCTGCGCGGCCACCGCGTTGCCGGATGATGCGGGCGTGTCGAGCACCGCCTTGTGGGGAACGGCCAGCAGGCCGGCGGCATCGGGGTTCGGCCGGCTGTCGAAAAAGCCGCCACCGCCAGAGTCCCACAGGTTCTGGATCGTCCAGATCATGATCTGGCGGGCGCGCGCGAGGTGCGCGGGATCCCCGGTCACTTCGTAGGCGTCGAGCAGCGCCCGCGCCGTCATCACCTGGTCGTCCAGCAAACCGGGAACCAGGCGCTCCGCACCGAGCAGCGAATGGTACATGCCGGCGTTGGCGTTGAAGGTCCGCTTGACGACGAAGTCGAGCGTCTTGAGCGCGAAGGCGCGCGCGTCTTCGTCGCCCAGCGTCCTGTACGCGTTCAGGTACGACGACACCATCATGCCGTTCCAGTCGCTCAGGATGTTGCGGTCGATGGCGGGCGCGGTGCGCGCGCGCCGCGCCTCGATCATCTTGCGGCGTCCAGACGCGATCAGTGCAGTGACCTCGTCCACCGGCTTGCGCACGTCTCTGGCGATCTGTTCGGCGGTAGCCGCCACCCACAGCACGTTCTGGCCCGGGTCCTTCGTTCTGGGCGCGTCGGCCATCTCGCCGCGCGGCCGGACGTCGTAGTACCGCTTCAGGACGTCCGCCTCCGCGGCTGACACGGCCGCCTCGAGCTGCGCCACGCTCCACGTGTAATACGCCCCGTCGTCGTCCGGCGACGCATCGGCGTCCTGCGTCGCAAAGAAGCCGCCGTCAGGCCCGGACAACGACGTCTCCACGACGCCGATGAGATCTTCTGCGACCTGGCGGTAGAAGGAGTTGCCCGTGACGGCATACGCATCGAGATACGCGGACAGGACCTCGGCCTGGGTGTAGAGCATCACTTCGAAGTGCGGCAGGCGCCAGAACCGGTCGGTAGTGTAGCGGTGGAACCGCCCTGAGAGCTGATCGCGAATGCCGCCGGCCGCCATCTTGTCGAGCGTCCTCGTCACGATGTCGAGCAGCCGCCGATCCCCGGTCTGCGCGTAGCGATCGATCAGCAGCGAGACGGCGTTGCCTGCCGGAAATTTCGGCGTGGTGGCAAAGCCGCCCTCGCCGGCATCGAAGCTCCGGCGGATGTGATCGACGACGGCATCCACGACTCCGCCGGAAAGCGTCGCAGCCCGTGCCGCCGACAGAGAGGCGACGTGGCGCCGCAGTGCCTGGGCGGTCGATGAGATTCGCTCGCGATCCTTGCGGTAGCCCTGCGCTGCCTGCGGCAGCACCTCCTTGAGCGTGCCGGGTGGCAGGTAGGTGCCGCCGTAGAAGACGTTGCCGTCGGGCGTCAGGAAGACGGTCAGCGGCCAGCCGCCGCTGCCGGACAGTTCGGCGACCGCAGCCTGATACCGCTTGTCGATATCGGGTCGTACGTCGCGATCGACCTTGACGGGAATGAACAGCTGGTTAATGAGCGCCGCGATGTCGGGGTTCTCGTAGGACTCGCGGTCCATCTCGTGGCACCAGTGGCACCAGATCGCGCCGATGTCGAGATAGATCGGCCGGTCGAGTTTCTTCGCCAGTGCAAAGACGTCGTTGCTCCATTCCTGCCAGTGGACCGCCTGCTTCGCGGCGGACCGCAGGTACGGGCTGGAAGCCTCGGCGAGCTTATTGCGGAGCGCGGGCGCGTCGGCCTGGGCGGCGGCGTCAAGCGATCCGCCGCGGGCCGACAGGACGATACCCGCCAGCGCGAGGCCGATCGACGCTCGCCGCATTCGGCCAGACATGATGCCGTCAGACGGGCAGCGGCTTCCCCTTCGTCTCGTAGGTGAACGGGATGAGCAGAAGCCCAAGGGCGATGACGATCGACGTGAGCGCGATCGGCGTGCCGATGCTGCCGAAGTAGTTCACGCCCGCCGCCACCAGGAAGATCATCCCCACCGCCACGAACCGGCCGATCGAGCTGATGAAGCCCATGGCGCTGGCGCGGCAGCTGGTTTCGAACTGCTCGGGCAGCCACAGGGTGTACATCGCGAAGTTTGCGCCGGCCAGGCCGAGCAGGAACACGAAGACGAAGAACGTCTGCAGCGCGTTCGTCTGCAGGTAGAAGACGTAGCCGAAGGCCACCGCCGTCGTCGTCGACAGCAGCACCAGGTACCCGGCCATGGTCTTCCGGCGGCCGATCTTTTCAGCAATCATCGGCGTCAGCAGACACCCGATGATCGTGCCGATCGCCAGCACCATCGAGCCGCGCGACGCGATGCGCGCCGCTTCCGGCGCCAGGACGCCCTCGCGCAGCGCAATCTGGGTGAGGGCCGTCGGCACGTAGATCGAACCGGCCCACTGCCCGATGATCGACACGAGATACACGAGCGACATGACGGTGGTGCGGCTCTTGTACTTCTCCGAGAACAGCGTTCCGAACGACGCCTTCATCGAGGGGCGCTTCCGGGGCGTCTCGCCGCCGAACTGCTCGCGCCACAGCCGCGATTCCTTGACGCCCCACCGGATGAACGCGATGAACAGCGCCGGGACTCCGCCAAAGATAAACATCCAGCGCCAGCCGTAGTTGGCGCCGATGAAGTAGTTGGCGACCGACGCGAGGAAGAACCCGACGTAGTAGCCGGTCTGCAGGATGCCGGCCGCCATCTTGCGCCGGTCCTCGGGCAGCTCTTCGGCCACGAACGTCGATCCGATTGGCTGTTCGCCGCCGAGGCCAATCCCGCAGAGGATCCGAAGCACCGCCAGCTGCCAGATGTTGGTGACGAGCCCGCACATCAGCGTGAACGCCGAGTAGGCGACGATTGTCAGCATCAGCGCGCGCACGCGGCCGATGCGGTCGCCGATCGGTCCCCAGACCATCGACAGTCCCCACCCGAGCAGGAACATCGCAAACAGGATGCTGCCCCAGAACCCAATCGTCACCGGCGTGGCCGCGATGCCTGACGCGGGCAGCAGCTCCGTCAACGCGGGGACGAGCACGAGCGCATAGATGAACGCATCCATGCCGTCGAGCGTCCACCCGCCGTAGGCGGCGAGGAAGGCGCGCTTCTGGTTCGTGGTGAGCGCGGTGCGTGTCGTCGCCTGCGTCGCGGTCGCGGTGATCGCCATGATGTAATCTCCCAGGAAAGACAGAAGACCGGCGGCACATTCTATATCGAACGCCACTCATGCCCGACACGCTCGATGCGATGACTGTTGAGCACTTCGGCCGTCAGCTCCGCGCCGGCGACCTGAGCGCCGTGGACCTGACGAACGAGATCCTCCGGCGCATCGAGGCGGAGGCCGGCCGGCTGAACGCGTTCATTCACGTGATGGCGGACGAGGCGAGGCGCCAGGCGGCCGAGGCGGACCGCGATCTCGCGGCCGGCCGCGATCGCGGGCCTCTCCACGGCGTGCCGGTGTCGGTCAAAGACATCGTCGACATCCGCGGCATTCCCACGACCGCCGCTTCGAGGGTGCGCGATGGACACGTGGCCGTCTCTGATGCGCCGATCATCGCGAACTTGAGACAGGCGGGCGCCGTACTGATAGGGAAGACCAACCTCGACGAATTCGCGTTCGGCACGATGAGCCGGGATTCCGCGTTCGGTCCGGTCCGGAACCCGCACGATGTCAGCCGGTCGCCTGGCGGATCGAGCGGCGGTTCGGCGGTCAGCGTGGCCGCCGGGATGGTGCTTGCCTCGATTGGCACTGACACGGGCGGCTCGATTCGGATTCCCGCCGCCGCCTGCGGCATCGTCGGTTTCAAGCCGGCGTTCGGCGAGGTGTCGACCGACGGCGTGGTGCCTCTGTCGCGGACGCTGGATCATATTGGACCGTTCGCCCGGAGCGTCGGCGATGCGTGGGTGATGTACCACGCGCTTCTCGGCGCACGACTGACGCCGCCGCTCCGCGTCCGGCCTCTTGCTGAAGTGAGGCTTGGCCTGCCGCGGGCGTATTTCCTCGAGCTGCTGGATGCCGACGTCCGGGCGCGGTTCGAGGAGGCCGTCTCCAAATTTCGCGATGCCGGCGCGCGGGTTGAGGATGTGGACATTCCTCACGCGTACAGCACACCCGCCGTGTACCGCCACATCCATGGACCCGAAGGAGCGGCGTATCACGCGAAGCTCCTTGACACCATGCCGGAAAAGTACATGCCCACGGTTCGTGAGCGCCTGGAGGCGGGACGGCTCGTCCCGGCGGTCGATTACCTTGGCGCGTTGAGCGAGCGCGAACTGCTGCGGACCGAAGTTGATGCCGCGCTGAGCGGATGCGACGCGCTTGTGCTCCCGACGCTCCCGATCCCGGCGCCGCGAATCACGGCCGACACGGTCGCGATCAACGGCGCCGAAGAGCCGGTCCGCCCGGTGATGCTCCGAAATACGCAGCTCTTCAACCTGACCGGCCACCCGGCGATATCACTGCCATGCGGCCGTACTCGGGACGGCCTTCCCTGCGGGCTGCAGTTGGTCGGTCGACGGTACGAGACGGAGGCGCTCCTCGGCGTCGCGCTCGCCTGCGAAGCAGACGTCCGCTAACGGCGAGTCGGATCGTTCGCGGGATCGACGTAGGTCGTCGATGACGGTCCTGTCCCGGTAACCTGGATGATCACTTCGTCCTTCGTCATCGCGAAGTGCGGCTGGCTGGGTGGTTCGGTGTAGAAGCTGCCCGGCTCGAGCGGTTTGAGCGCTGCCTCGTCGAATCGGGTGCCGTAGGCGAAGTACCACGTGCCCTTAATGACGGTCGCCACGCGGTCGTCGCGATGCGAGTGCGCCTGGATCCTGATGTTCGGCGGGACCCGCAGCACGAGCGTGTAGAGACCTGCCTTCGCGGGATCACCCTTGAGTACCACCGTCTCAATTCCGGCGGCGCCCGAGGTGCCCGTTCCGCCGGCAATCGCGGAGGGCCACGGGACCTCGCCCGGCCTGACCATCGCCCGCCCGCCCTGCGCGATGACAAGAGGGCTTGCCGCGGCGGCTGCCAGCACCAGCGTCACGAGAACGTATCGTCGGGCGTGAGAGGAGGTCGTCATAAGCTGCACTAGAATACTGCCGCTGCGAGCGGCCCCACCAAACCACTCGAACCCAGGAGTAGAGAGATGGTCCATCGGATCGCCGTGATTCCGGGTGACGGAATCGGCAAGGAAGTCCTCCCGCAGGGCATGCGCGTGCTCGAGGCGGCGGGGCGCCGGTTCGGCTTCGATCTCGAGTGGACGACGTTCGACTGGAGCTGCGAGGCATACACGCGGACCGGCCGGATGATGCCGGAGGACGGGCTCGACCAGCTCAAGAAGTTCGAGGCCGTCTATCTCGGAGCGGTCGGCTTTCCCGGCGTGCCGGATCACATCTCGCTGTGGGGTCTGCTGATCCCAATCCGCCGGGGGTTCCGGCAGTACATCGCGAGGCGTCCGGTGCGCCTGCTCAAGGGCGCGCGCTCGCCGCTGGCCGGCCGCGGCCCCGCCGATATCGACATGGTCATCATCCGGGAGAACAACGAAGGGGAGTACTCAGAGATTGGCGGGCGCCTCTATCGTGGAACGTCCGAGGAGCTGGCGGTTCAGACGGCGATGTTTACGCGCAGCGGCTGCGATCGGGTGATGCGTTACGCCTTCGAGCTGGCGATGACGCGCCCGAAGCGCCACGTGACGTCGGCCACCAAGTCGAACGGCATCATTCACAGCATGCCGTACTGGGACGAGCGCTTCGCCGCGATGGCGAAGCAGTACCCGGACGTGAAGACCGACCAGTATCACATTGATATCCTGACGGCCCATTTCGTCCAGCACCCTGACTGGTTCGACGTGGTGGTGGCCTCGAACCTGTTCGGGGACATCCTGTCGGACCTCGGACCCGCGGTCGCCGGATCGATCGGCATCGCGCCGGGCGCGAACATCAACCCGGAGAAGGAATACCCCTCGATGTTCGAGCCGGTCCACGGATCCGCGCCCGACATCGCCGGCAAGGCGATCGCCAACCCGATCGCCCAGATCTGGACCGGCGCCATGATGCTCGATCACCTCGGCCACGCGGATGCCGGCCGCGCCGTCGTCGCGGCGATCGAGCGCGTTGTCGAAGAAGGAAAGGTGCTGACCCGCGATCTGGGCGGGACGGCCTCCACCGATGACGTCGGAAAAGCGATCGCGTCGATGCTCTAATTCACCGACGAACTAAGTGAGAAGTAAGAAGTGGAAAGTTAGAAGTAAGTCCCTCAAGTGCAACCTGCCGTTGGGAGCGACTTCTTCTAATTTGACTTGGCCAATCGCTTCTGCACGTCTGGATGCTTCAGGACGTCGCGATTGACGACGAACGTCGGCGTCCGTCCGCTGGCCACCGCGACGATCGAGCGAAACGCGCTTTCGGCATTGTTGCGGAAGAACTCGTCGGTCCAGCAGATCGAGTGCGGCGTCAGGATTACGTTGTCGAGCTTCACAAGCGGGTGATCGGCGCCGATCGGCTCCTGCTCGAAGACGTCCACCGCGGCGCCGGCAATGCGCCGCTCCACCAGCGCCGTGTGGAGCGCTTTCTCATCCACCACCGGTCCGCGGGCCGTGTTGATGAAGTACGCGGTCGGCTTCATCAGCGCGAACTCGCGATCGCCGACCATGTGCCGCGTCTCCGGCGTGAGCGGCGTGTTGATGCAGACGAAGTCCGACTCCCGCAGCAGGGTGTCCTTGTCGGTCAGCCGGACGTCCAGCCTGGCCGCATCCTCGGCCTTCGCGTACGGGTCGTGGGCCAGGTGGACCATCTCGAGCGGCGCGAGCAGGCGGAACAGCTCGCTGCCGATGTTGCCCATCCCGATCGATCCCACCGTCTTTCCAGTCAGACCGTCGCCCATGTGCATCGTGGTCTCGGCCCACCGCCCCGCGCGCGTGATCCGGTCCTTGGTGAGGATCTTGTGGGAGAGCGCGAGGATGAGCAGCAGGATGCTCGTCGCCACGGGGCGGCGCACGCCGTCGGGCGTGTTGGTGAGGATGATGCCGTTCGCCGTGCACGTCGGCACGTCGATGCTGTCGTAGCCGACGCCCATCCTGGCCACGATCTTGACGCGCCGATCGGGGCCAGAGAGGGTCGCGGCGGTGACGCGCGGGTTCAGCACGCTCAACGCGTCGTACTGCGACGCATGAGCGGGCGTCAGCTCTTTGACGTTGTCGGCGATGAATTCCCAGTCGAGCTGGGCTTGCTCCAGCAGCTGCAGCGCGCGGCGATCGAAGATCGACGTGCCATCGTCGCGCAGCGTGTCACGTGTGATCCCGACCCGGAACCTGTGTGCAGGCATTTGTGAATGGTGCTTACTGATTTGCGGTTGAGATGATTGTGCCGAAGCGACGCTCAGCCGGCGCGGCGAGCCACGACTGAGTCTTCTCGAAGTAGGCCTTGAAGTGCGGCGTCTGCCGGTGCACTGCCAGCGCGGCGTCGTCCTGGTAGACCTCGAAGAAGTACAGACAATTCGGGTCGTCGCGATCGCGGATCACGTCGAACCGCAGGCAGCCCGGCTCGTCTTTCGCCGACCGCGTGGCGTTGGTGAGCGCCGCCTCGACGAACTCCGACGCGTGCTCAGGCTTGACGCGAACAGTGACCTGCAAGACGAGCACGGCGCCGCCCTACCCGGTCGGCCCGGCGAATTTCTCGGGCGCCTTGGAATACCAGTCGTAGATTTCCCGGCCGTTCCAGATCAGGACGCCCTTGTACTTGGCGACGTGCTCGTAGATCGCCTCGAGGTACTTGATGGCGTGCGGCTGGCCGACGGCGTACGGATGGATGGCGATGGCGAAGAATTTCGGCCGCTTCGCGCTTTCCTCGTACAGACGCTCGAACGCATCGATCGACTTCTTCGCGAAGTACGGCGCCTCCTGCGTCTGTACGGCCAGCGTGGTGACGTCCTGCGTCTCGATCGGGTACGGCAGCGTGACGAGCGGGCCATGCTTGGTCGAAATCCGCGTCGGCTCGTCGTCGTACGGCCACTCGGCGATGTACTTGATTCCCGCGCCCGCCAGCACGTCCGGCGTGTTGAACAGCTCGCCGAATCCGGGACTCAGCCATCCGATCGGCCGCTGTCCGGTGTGCTTCTCCAGCAGATCGAGCGACCTGACGACCATCTCCTCGGGGTCGTGCTCCACATGCATCGGCATCTGGTCGTAGCTGTGCCCCATCATTTCCCAGTTAGACTTGGTCACCGCCTCGACGATGCGCGGGTAGTCGATGCAGACGCGGGCATTGATCGACAGCGTCGGACGGATGCCGAGCCGTTCGTACAGCTCGTAGAACCGCCAGAACCCGACGCGGTTGCCGTACTCGTGCCACGCCCAGTTGCCGACGTCCGGAAACCGGACCTGCCCCTGCGGAGGGACGAGCAGCACGCGCGGCATCGGCCTCGTGATGTCCCAGACCTCCACGTTCACGATCGTCCAGAAGACGATCCGGTTGCCGCCTGGCAGTGGCGGCAGCGGCGGCCGATCGACGATGGCGGAGTACGGAGCTCGTTCGCGGGGGAGCGTCATATGCGACCCGTATTTATATAACGGTCAGTTAGCCAGAAACAGGCTCTTCGGAATTTTCGCGGCGACTAGCTGAGTGAGGTCCACAGCCTCGGCGACATGGAAGTCCTCGGCCAGGGTCGCGCGCGAGTACGCCCGGTCGGGTGTCAGTCCTTTCTCCTGGACCAGGAAGGTCACCGCCTCTTCCACCGCCTTCCGCATGGCGCGATCGAGGTCCGTGTCAATCCCCATTAGGATGTAGTGGGTCGGCGTCTCGGCGCGCGGGCTTCGCAGCGGCCTGCCCTTGCGGACGGTGAACCGGAAGACGCCGGTGAGCGACTGCTCGAGCGCGGTACCGCTGACTTCGCCGTCGGCCTGGACGCCGTGCGGATCCCCGGCATAGAACAGCGCCCCGCGTCGGAACACCGGCAAGTACAAGGTGCTCCCCGCGATCAGGTCCTTCAGATCCATGTTGCCGCCGTACTCGCCCGGCGGCCGCGAGCTCTGGATACCGGGCAGCGTGACGCCAGGCTGCCCGACCATCGGGTCTGGCGGCGCCACGGCGAGCGTCCCCATGAAGGGTGCGAGCGGCACACGGATGCGATCGGAGAAGACGACGACCTGCCGGCCGTTTTCGGTCGCGGTGCGGTACATGAATCGCGTGTCGGGCGGCAGGCCCAGCCCTGGAGCGCCCGCCGTGGTCCCGGGGTACTCACGACCGAGCACGCCGGCATTCGTGCCGCCGGTGTTGAAGCCATACGGCACCCGCGGGGTGAGCTCTAGTATCTGGATTTCGAGCGTGTCGCCCGGTTCGGCCTCCGTGATCGCAATCGGACCGGTAAGGACGTGCACGCCGAGATTGCCTTCGCGTGAACGTCCCTTCCTCGACGCCCAGAAGTCGCGCACATCCTGCAGGATCTCCTCGGGCTTGATGCCGAAGGATCCGAGAAACGCCACCGGATCCTGGTCCTGCGTCGAGCCGTGATGCGAGATCGTATCGATGCGGACGGTCTGCCCTGAGCGGATGGTCAGGACCGGCGTTTTGTCAGTCGGGAACCAGCCCCACTGCACGTTTTCCGGTCGCGAGGGCAGGAAGTGATCGGCGGCCGCCGCTGGCCGCTGCGCGCCCAGGGGTGCGACGACAGCCAGAAGCAGCACGATAAACGCGGCGATCATGCGCACTGGTTTGACTACTTCGATGCGAGATACGCGGCGATCGCCATCATGTCCTCGTCGGTGAGGTTGGCGACGACCGGCTTCATCAGTGCACTCTGCCGCGTGCCTTGCTGCATGTCGTAGAGCTGTCTGACGAGGTAGCTGACCGGACGATCGGCGATGCCGGGGACGTTCGCCATCCCGTGCAGATTGGCGCCATGGCAGACG
>Ga0114129_10009698_pt1 | contig 13741 bp, 10 predicted proteins | sample RhiMetdeltSRZDD1_FD_80071 | JGI IMG/M metagenome (GOLD analysis project Ga0114129, IMG submission 80071) | Populus rhizosphere microbial communities from Tennessee, USA - Rhizosphere MetaG P. deltoides SRZDD1 (version 2) (version 2) | ecosystem: Host-associated > Plants > Roots > Rhizosphere >...
ATGAACACCACCGGCAGCATGACGAAGGCCGAGCTCGTCGAGGAAGTGTCGCGGGTGTCGGACCTCACCAAGAAGCACTCGGAGGTCATCGTCGACACGGTGTTCAAGAGCATCATCGATGCGCTGCACCGGGGCGAGAAGATCGAGCTCCGCGGGTTCGGCAGCTTCCGGCTGCGGCGTCGCGAGCCGCGCAAGGGGCGCAATCCCAAGACCGGCGACAAGGTCGACGTGCCGCCGAAGAAGGTGCCCTACTTCAAGCCGGGCAAGGAACTGAAGGAACTGATCAACCGCGAGCCCGATGCGCCGTCGGGCGCGATCCCGGTGGACGGGGACGTCGCAGGCGTGTGACGCTCGAGCGTCTGTATACCCCCTGGCGCCTGGCCTACGTCACCGGCGCCGCCAAGTCGAGCGACTGCGTGTTCTGCGCGGCGCTCACCAGCGAAGACGCCGATCCGCTGATCGTGCTGCGCGGATCGACGTGCTTCATCATCCTCAACCTCTTTCCCTACAACAACGGCCACCTGATGGTGGTGCCGAACCGCCACATCGCGACGCTGGTCGACGCGCATCCCGACGAGCTCGACGAGATGATGGCGCTCACCCGGCTGTCCGAGATGGGCCTGCGCGAGGCCTTCAACCCCGAAGGGGTCAACGTCGGGATCAATCTCGGCAAGGCGGCCGGCGCCGGCATCCTCGAGCATCTGCACATCCACCTGGTGCCGCGCTGGACCGGCGACACCAACTTCATGACCGTCGTCGGCCAGACCCGGGTGCTGCCGCAGGAGCTGCCGGTCACCGCGGAGCGGCTGCGGCCGATCTTCGAGCGGCTGGCTTCCGGACGGTAGACATCAACTCCCAACTCCCAACTGCCAACTCCCAAGGAGAGCCGTTCGAACACCTGGGTGAAAGCCGCGGCAACAAGCGTGTTGACGGACTTTCACCCCATTGTTCGAAGGGCTTCCCTTTGGGAGTTGGCAGTTGGGAGTTGGGAGTTGACGTAAAGTCTCCGCATGCGCCTCGAACTGAACCCCGCGCAGCTCGCCTTTCAGCAGCAGGTCGCCGCATTCACGGCCGCGGAGGTGGCGCCCCGCGCGGCCGCCATCGACGAGAGCGGGGCGTTCCCGCGCGAGGTGATCGCGGCGGCGGCGAAGCTGGGCCTGATGGGGGTCACGATTCCCGCCGACCAGGGTGGCGCCGGCCGCGACTACGTCAGCTACGCGCTCGGAGTCGAGGCGCTGGCGCGTGCCAGCGCAGTCGTCGCGGTCATCGCCGCCGTGAACAACTCGCTGGTCGCGGAGCCGCTCGCGCAGTTCGGCAGCGACGCGCAGAAGGATCGCTGGCTTCGCGCGCTCGCGTCGGGCTCGGCGATCGGCGCGTTCGCGTTGTCGGAGGAGCATGCGGGATCGGACGCCGCCAATCAGCAGAGCGTCGCGCGGCTCGATGAGAACGGCTATGTTCTCAGCGGCCGCAAGGTCTGGGTCGCGAACGCGGAAGTCGCGACAGTCCTGATCATCTTCGCCGCCACACAACCGGGATTGCGCGGACGCGGGGTCAGCGCGTTCCTGGTTCCGGCCGACACCCCCGGCCTGACGCTGACGTCCAGCGGCGAGTCGCTCGGGGTCCGCGGCCTGGGCTGCATGGACGTCGCGCTCGACGACGTGCGGGTTGGCACCGATGCGCTGCTCGGCGCGCCGGGCGAGGGCTTCCGCATCGCCTTGTGGGCGCTGGTCGGCGGGCGCGTTGCGATCGCCGCGCAGGCGCTCGGCGTCGGCCAGGCGGCGCTCGACGAAGCGCTGGCCTACGCCAAGACGCACGAAGCCTTCGGCCAGCCGATCGGAAACTACCAGGCCATTCAGTGGATGCTCGCGGACATGGCCACCGACCTCGACGCGGCGCGAATGCTCACCCTGAAGGCCGCCGACACCCGCGGCCGCCGGAACGAAGGGGTGTCCTCGGAAGCGGTGATCGTCGATTCGAGCATGGCGAAGCTGTTCGCGTCCGAAGCGGCGCACCGCGCCGCCGACAAGGCGATGCAGATCCTCGCCTCGCGCGGCTACCGTCGGGGCTCGGTGGTCGAGCGCCTCTTTCGCGACGTCCGGGCCACGGAGATCTATCAGGGCACGTCGGAAGTGCAGCGGATGGTGATCGCGGAGCACATTCTGTAACAGAGGTGAGCGGACCCCGCGCACGTCCACGACCAGAACGGTCGAGCTCACGACTCCCGGTAACGGCCTCACGTTTGCTCCCGCCTGCGGCGGAGCCACGGATGGTCGAACCCCGCTATGCGTCACGATTCCGTTACCTCGATGCCGCCGATATCGATCCCGGCATGGTGAGGTTCGCCGGCCTCGACGTGATCGGTGCGGATGGCGAAAGAATCGGCAGCGTCGAGGGTTTTGTCGTCGACGTGGACCTGCCGCGTGTCAACCATATCGTCATCGACTCGGGCGGCTGGTTTTCGTCCCGCCGCCTGCTCCTTCCAATCGGACATGCCGCGCTCGCGGAGGACCGGAAATCTTTACGCACTGATGTCAGGCGTGATGCACTTCGCTGGCTCCCCGATTTCGATGCCGCCCGCTTTGGGGCCTTCACCGATGGCGAGCTTCATGCGTTCGAGCGGAACACGGTACTCGTCTGCTGTCCGGACGAGCCACTGGAACAGGTCGCCGGCGCGGCCTGGAGCTACGACTCGGAGCCGCACTACCGGCAGCCGGAATGGTGGGTGGCCGGGTGGTACGCGTCCGAGCGGCTGCGCCCGCTCGGCGCCAGGGGCATGACGAGGAAGACGGTCCCTTCGAAATCCGGACGGCGGCGCGCCGGTTAGCCGAGAACCTGTTTCGCGATCGTCTGGAGCTGAAGGTTGGAGGTGCCCTCGTAGATCTGGCCGATCTTGGCGTCCCGATAGAACTTCTCGACCGGGTACTCCTTGACGAAGCCGTTGCCGCCGAAGAGGTTCACCGCGAGCGAGGCCACCCGTTCGGCGACCTCCGACGACAGGATCTTGCAGACGGCGGCCTCGGTCAGGAACGGCTTTCCGGCATCGCGCAGTCGCGCCGCGTTGTAGACCGTCAGCCGCGCCGCCTCGACGTCGACGACGGCGCGCGCGATCTGGTGCTGCACCGCCTGGAACTCGCCGATCGCCTTGCCGAACTGCTTCCGCTCCTTGACGTAGCCGATCGCGGCGTCGAGCGCGCCCCTGGCCAGGCCGATCATCTGCGCGCCGATGCCGATCCGTCCTTCGTTGAGCGTCTCGATCGCGACCTTGTAGCCCTTGCCGGACTCGCCGAGCAGGTTGGCGCGAGGCACCCGGCAGTCGTCGAACAGCAGCTCGCACGTGCTGCTCGCGCGGATGCCAAGCTTGTCCTCCTTCTTCCCGACCGTGAACCCCGGGAAGCCGCGCTCGACGAGGAAGGCGGTGATGCCGCGATAGCCCGCGGCGGGATCCATCGTCGCAAAGACCACGAACAGATCGGCCTCGTTGGCGTTCGTGATCCAGAGCTTCCGGCCGCTGAGGACGAAGTGGTCGCCATCCTCGCGGGCGCGCGTCGTGAGGGCGAAGGCGTCGCTGCCGGAACCGGCCTCGGACAGCGCGTACGCGCCGACCGTGTCCGCCGACAGCCGCGGCAGGAACCGCTGCTTCACGTCATCGGTGCCCCAGCGGAGGAGGGCGTTGATGACCAGGGTGTTCTGAACGTCCACGAGCACGCCGACGGAGGGGTCGACGCGTGACAGCTCCTCGACCGCGAGGACGGCGTGGAAGAAACGGCCGCCGCCCCCGCCCAGCGCTTCGGGGATTTCGATCCCCATCACGCCCAGGTCGAACAGCTGGCGGAGCAGGGGGGCCGACATCTTCGCCTGTTCGTCCATCTCGCGCACGAGCGGCCTGACGCGGGCGTCGGCGAAGTCGCGGACGCTCTCCTGGAACAGGCGCTCGTCCTCGGCGAGCACGGTGAGCGGCGGGGTCGGGTCGATGGTCTCCTGCGCCACGGCGCGCCTCCTGACTCCAGCCCAGACCGGGGCTCTGCCCCGGACCCCGGCTCGGTCGCTTGCGTCCTTCGACACGGCTCAGGACGCCCCGAGCATCGTCGAGGGGCGGGGGCCCCATGCCCCGCGCCGCTCCTCGCGGGCGCGCTTTGCGCGCCGCCGTTATGCGCTGGGCAACCGCGGACTCGATCCGCAAAGCGGGCCGCATAACGGTCGAAATCGCCAATGCTATCATTGGGCCTCGTCTAGGCCGCGCCGTGCAGGGGACGTCAATCGATATGCGTGCATACTCCCGGATCGTCACGCTGGCCCTGGTGGTAACCGCGATCGCGGCCGGGTCTCCCGGCCCCTCGCTCAACGCCCAGGATCCCGCGCCGCAGCCGCCCGCGACTCAGAAGCCGGCTCCGCCGCCGGGCGATCAAACGCCCGTCCGGGCGCAGCAGCCGCCGATCCGGACCGGCATCAACTTCGTCCGCGTGGACGTGATCGTGACCGACAACAAGGGCGAGCCGGTCCTCGACCTCAAGCCGGACGACTTCACCGTCACCGAGGACAACAAGCCTCAGAAGGTCGAGCAGTTCACGATCGTCAAGATCGACGCGGTCGAGCAGAACGCCGCGCGGCCGACGACGGCGATCCGCAGCGACTTCGACGAGGAGCGCGAGGCGGCCCGGGCCGACGTGCGGCTCTTCGTGCTGCTCCTGGACGACTACCACGTGCGCCGCGGCAACGACATGGCGGTGCGGAAGCCGCTCATCGACTTCATCCAGAATCAGCTCGACCCGGCAGATATGATTGCCCTGATGTACCCGCTCACGCCGGTGGCCGACATCCACTTCTCGCGCGATCGGGGCATCATCTCCGGCGCGATCGAACGCTTCGAAGGACGGAAGTTCAACTACCAGCCGCGGAACGCCTTCGAGGAGCAGTACGCCTACTATCCGGCGCAGACGGTCGAGCGCGTGCGGAACCAGGTGACGATGGGCGCCCTGAAGGCGGCGGCGGTGCGCCTCGGCGGTCTCCGCGAGGGGCGCAAGTCGATCATCTTCGTCAGCGAAGGCTTCACCACCACGCTGCCGGCGCAGCTGAACGATCCGATCGCCGCGATGCCCGGCGTGGGGAACCCCAACGCGCGGCGGCCGACGACGCCGACGCCTCAGACGGACATGGCGCAGCAGCGCGCGGACTTCATCAATCAGACCGACCTGTTGAACGACATGCGCGATGTGTTCGACACGGCGAACCGCCAGAACACGTCGATTTATCCGGTCGACCCGCGGGGTCTCGCGGCGGTCGAGTACGGCATCAACGAAGGCGTGAACCAGACGACCGACCGCAACCATCTGAACGCGTCGCTCGACACGCTGCGCACGCTGGCCGGCAACACCGACGGCCGGGCGATCATCAACCGCAACGATCTCGCGGCCGGCATGAAGCAGATCATCCGCGACTCGAGCGGCTACTACCTCCTGGGCTACAACTCGACGCAGGCGCCCACCGACGGCAAGTTCCACGAGATCAAGGTGCGCGTGTCGCGCCGCGGCGTCGACGTCCGGGCCCGCAAGGGCTACTGGGCGCTGACGGCCACCGAAGCCGCGCGCGCGTCGGCGCCGCCGAAGCCCGAGGCGCCGGCGGCGGTGAGCGCCGCGCTGAATGCCATCGCCGAGCCCGAGCGTGGCCGGCCCGCCAGGTTCTGGATCGGCACCGCCCGCGGCGACAACGGCATGACGCGCGTGACGTTCAGCTGGGAGCCGATCGCGCCGCCGCCCGGCTCGACGGAGCCCGTCACGCAGGCCGCCCGCATCGCGTTGACCGCGAGCAGCCCCGATGGCAAGCAGCTCTACAAAGGACGCGTGCCCGAGGACGCCGCGGCGTCTGCGCCAACGCCGACCTCGCCGGGCGGCGGCTCGGTGCAGTTCGACGCGCCTCCGGGTCAGGCGCAGCTCCGGATCGTCGTCGAAGGGCAGAAGGGCCAGGTGGTCGATTCGGTCGCGCGCGAGCTGACGCTGCCGGATTTCACCCGCGTCCAGGTCTCCTTCGCGACGCCGCGGGTCTTCCGGGGCCGTACCGTGCGTGATCTCAACGCCATCAAGGCGAACGTGGCCGCCGTCCCGACCGCGGATCGGGACTTCTCACGCACCGACCGTCTCCTGATCCGCACCGAGGCCTACAGCCCCGGCGGCGCCGTGCCGGCGGTCACCGCGCGCCTGCTGAATCGCGGCGGCGGCAAGATGGCCGATCTCCCCGTGCAGGCGGGGCAGAGCGGTGTCGGCGATATCGAGCTGCCGCTCTCGTCGCTGGCCGCCGGCGACTATCTGATTGAGATCAACGCCAAGACCGAGTCGGGCACGGCGCAGGAGCTGATCGCGTTCAAAGTCGGCCGATAGATCGGGGCTCGGGACTCGGGGCTCGGCGGAGTCGGTGGTACTTAGAGGCAATTAGCTGCTGAAACGGCGCCTGTTACCTCTGATTACCACCAGGCTTGCGAGCCCCGAGCCCCGAATCCCGAGCCCCGACGCTATCTCCCCCAGAACCCCGTCACACTCTCGATCTTTCCCTCAGACGTCAGTGTGAACACATTGGTCCCGCGGCTCCGCTCCTGGCCGTCCGGACCGCGCGCGATCCAGTTGGCGACCGTCATGCCCTGGCAGTGGCGCACCTCGCCGTCGCGTGTCATGGTGATCCCCGGCATGAAGCGCTGCGCGGCGGCGAGATGTTCGAGGAGATCCGGCAGACCTTCGATGGCGCTGAACTGATCGCGCATGCAGATGCCCGATCCGGCGAGGTTCTCGATCGCCGCCTGCCGTTTGCCGCCATCCGGCTCCGACCACGCGGCGAACCACCGATCCACGACGGCGGCCACCCCGGCGTGGAGCTCGTTGGCCACCGCGTTCGCGAAGAGCGAGAGCTGATAGCGCCAGCCCTGCACGTGCTGATCGCGCACCGAGGGCTCGGCGAAGGCGTGCGACAGGCGCACCCGGGTGCCCGCCGGCTCCACGTCGAGCTCGATGGTCACCAGCGACGAGCCGGGCGGGATCGGCGTGCCGGTGTTGAAGCCATAGGTGAAGATCATGCGCTCGGGCGCGACGATCTCGACGACCTCGCCGCTGGCTTCGGTGCCGCCGGGATAGCGGATGTAGACACGGCCGCCGGTCCGCGGCTCGATGGAGGAGCCGGCGCCCCACCACGACGCCCAGCGGGCGCTGTCGGTGAAGAAGCGGAAGACCACCTCGCGGTCGGCGCGAATCAGGACGGTGCGGTCGAGAGTGTGCGTGAGCGTCGTATCAATCATGGCTTTCTCCGTCGGAGGCCCTTCGACAGCCTCAGGGCATGGCCCGGCTTCGGTCCGCGCCGGGATTGTTCGAGCTCGGCCTGCAATTTCAACCGCAACAACGCGTCCCCCCACATCCGCTCGAGCATCCGGCCGACCGGGCCGAACGCCTCGCGCCGTGCGAGATAGAAACGGTTGCGGCCTTCGCTGCGGACGTCGACCAGCCCCGCCTCGACCAGCGCGCGCAGCTGCAGCGAGACGGCGCCGAACGTGACGTCGGGCATGGCGGCGTGAATCTCGCCGGCCGCCCGCTCGTCGCGCCAGACGAGCCGCAGAATCTCGCGGCGCCGCGGCGACGCCATGGCGGCGAGGGCAGCGGTTTCGGTCATGAGGTGTAGTTTAGTTAAAACTAAAATATTGTCAAGCCCGCGACGCCGGTCATTGTTCCGCGAGCCTTCGCATCATCGCTCTCAGTGTGCCGCCGGGATCGCGGGCGACGCCGCGGCCGACCTCGCCCAGCAGCCGCGCCGCCTGGGCGGCGTTGCCGCCGGTTCGCTTCAGCGCCTCCTCGATCGCGATCCGCTGCAGCGTCATCACTTCTTCCTTCAGATTCATCGCGCCGCGCTCGACTTTGCGTGACACCGCCGCGCGATCGATCGCCGTGTCGCGATCCGGCTCGGCGCCCCGCGTCAGGATCCGCCGGGGCAGATCCGAGAGCAGCAGCTCGGTGCCGGCGCGCTTGTAGACCAGCGTCTCGTAGATCACGTTGCGCAGCTCGCGGATGTTGCCCGGCCAGGGATACGCGAGCAGGGCGCTGAGGGCGTCGGGCCCGATGTCGGTGACGGCGCCGCGTCCCTGTTCGCGGGCGAAACGCTCCATGAAGTGCCGCGCGAGCGGCGGCAGATCCTGGGGGCGCTCCCGGAGCGGCAGCAGGTGAATCGTGACGATGGCCAGCCGCTCATACAAGTCGGGCCCGAACAGGCCGGCCTGGATGAGCGGCCGCAGATCGCGATTGGTCGCGGCCAGGAGTCGAAAGTCCACCTCGTGCCACGCGTTCTCGCCGAGCCGGCTGACCACGCGATCCTCGAGCACGCGCAGCAGCTTCGTCTGTGTCGCCAGCGGCGTGTCGTCGATCTCGTCGAGGAAGACGGTGCCGCCCGCTGCCGCCATCAGCTGGCCGTCGTAGCGCTGCACCGCCCCCGAGAACGCTCCGCGCGCGTACCCGAACAGCTCGGCCTCCATCAGCTCGTCGGGGATGGCCGCGCAATTGATCGGCACGAACCGCTTCTGCTGGCGCGGCGACCAGGCGTGCAGCAGCCGCGCGGCGACTTCCTTGCCCGTCCCGGTTTCGCCGGTGATCAGCACCGGCATCGACGTCGGCGCGACGCGCGCGATCTGCGCCAGGATGCGTTTCGAGGCCTCGCTCTCGGTGACGATGTGCGCCGGGAGCTCGGGCTCCGGATCCGAGACGAGCAGCTCCCGCAGGCGCGCGACGAGCGTCGCGCCCGCGCGCGGCTCCGTCAGGGCGATCACCGCGTACGCCCCTTTCAGCACCGCCTGCCGTCGCCGCCGGTCGTCGACGGGGCTGGCGGTGACCCAGATCCACGGACCGGACTGCGTGGGTCCCGAGGGCATCCGGCCGGTCGGCGTGAATACGATCGAGGGCACCGAGGCGGACCCCGGCTCGCGCAGAATGTCGAAACCCGCATCGCGCAGCTCGCGCACGATTCCCGCTGGCAGGCGCCCGCCGTTCAGCAGCACTCCAGGCATATCCGTCATTATAATAATGAACGGCTCGTGAGCACAATGACGTCACGACGTCCCTTCGAGCCTTTTTGGCCTGAATTCCGAGGTCGCGGCGGGCGGGGTTGATGCAGCTCTCTTCTCCGGTGCGCGAACGGCACGGACGTTCGCGCCAAGGAGACGTCAATGACGACCCTGTCGATTGCGGTGCTGTACCAGCTCGCGGCGCTTGTCGTCGCGGTGCTGGTCGTGGGAGTGCTGCTGGCGAGCACGCGGATCATCGGCGAGGACGAAGCCGGCCTCGTGATCAACCGGTTCGGGCGGCCGCTGCCGTCGGGGCGCATCATCGCGCTCGACGGGGAAGCCGGCTATCAGGCGCGGTTGCTGCCGCCGGGATGGCATGTCGGCTTCTGGCGGTGGCGGTACAAGGTCACGCGCGTGCCGCTGGTCGTGGTCCAGCCGGGCGACATCGCGGCGGTCGTCGCCGCCGACGGCGCGCCCATTCCGTCGGATCGCGTGCTGGCGCGTGACGTGCCCTGCGACCGTTTTCAGGACGCCGAGGCCTTCCTTCGCAACGGCGGCGAGCGCGGACGTCAGATTGCGATCCTGACGGCGGGCACTTACCGCATCAATCCGGCGCTGTTCGAGGTGGTCACGCCGGCCGTGGCCAAGGGGCACGCGATGAGCGCCGCGGATCTGCGCGTCTATTACGTGCCGCCCGATCGCGTCGGCATCGTGACGATGCTCGACGGCCGCCCGATTCCGGCGGGCGATCTCGCCGGTGCGGTCGTCGCCGGACACGAGAGCTACCAGCGCGGCCAGGCGTTCATCGACGCCGGCGGCTGCCGCGGTCTGCAGGAGGAGGTGCTGCTGTCGGGCTCGTGGAACCTGAACCCGTGGCTGGTCCAGGTCGAACAGGTCTCGCTGACCGAAATCCCGATCGGCTACGTCGGCGTCGTGGTCAGCTACGTCGGCCGCGAGCACCTGGACGTGTCGGGCGACACGTTCACGCACGGCGACCTGGTGGAGCGTGGCCGGAAAGGCGTCTGGGTCGAACCCTTGCTCCCGGGAAAGCACCCGGTGAACGCGCGCGTGATGAAGGTGGAGCTCGTGCCGACGACCAACATCGTGCTCAACTGGGCGCAGCGGACCGAGGCGCACCACTATGACGAGCGGCTGTCGTCGATCAACGTGCGGTCGAAGGATGGCTTCTCGTTCAGTCTCGACGTGTCGCAGATCATCCACATCGGGATGAAGAACGCGCCGCGGGTCATCTCGCGCGTGGGCTCGATGCAGAACCTCGTGGACCACGTGCTGCAGCCGACGGTCGGCAACTATTTCCGCAACTCGGCGCAGCAGGTGACCGTGCTCGACTTCCTGTGGGCGCGCTCGGAGCGCCAGCAGGAGGCGTTTCACAACATCAAGAAGGCGATCGAGGCCTACGACGTGGAGTGCATCGACACGCTGATTGGCGACATCGCGCCGCCGGCCGACCTGATGAAGACGCAGACCGACCGGAAGATCGCGGCGGAGCTGCAGCGCACCTACGATGCGCAGCGCGAGGCGGAGGTCCAGCGCCAGACGCTCGAGCGCGAGACCGCGGTCGCGAACCTGCAGAAGGACGTCGTGCGCTCCGAGCAGATGGTCCGCATCTCGCAGCAGAACGCGCTCGCGGTGGCGGAAGCCGCCCGGGGCGAGGCGAATGCGACCCGGCTGCGCGCGGAAGGCGCCGCGGCGGCGGTCCGCATGGCCGGCGAGGGTGAAGCCGCCTCGGTCCGCGCGGTCGGCGCCGCGAAGGCCGAGGCCTATCGCCTGGGTATCGAAGCGGTGGGCTCGGGCGGCTACACCGCCATTCAGCTCGCGTCGATCCTTGGCGAGCACAAGGTCAAGCTCGTCCCCGACATCGTCGCCGGCGACGGGGGCGGCGGGCTCGTCAACGTGATGATCGCGCGCATGCTGGCGGCGGGTGCGCCAACTGAACAGCCGAAGCAGTAAACAGTCATTTCCGGACGCGCCGTCCCGCTTCCGGACAGTGAGGCGATGGTCGCGGGACTCCGGCAACGGAGTCCCGCGGCATTCCGCGGGAATCACGCCGGCGATTGCGGCACGCTTTTCTCTTACGCCGTCACCCGATGCTGTTCGTCCGCAATCTCCGCTTCGCTCTCCGGGTCCTGCGCCGCCATCCGTCCTTTGCGATATCCGCCGTCGCCGTGATGGCCCTTGGGGTCGGCGCGTCCACCGCCGTGTTCTCGGTGGTGAAGGGCGTCCTCCTCACGCCGCTGCCGTATCGCGAACCGAACCGCGTCGTCCTCTTTCGCGTCAACGCGCCAGGTTACGTCCATCAGGCCGCGCTGAACCGTGAGGAGTACTACTCGCTGCTCGACCGCCAGGATCTGTTCGAGTCGGTCGCGGTGATCAACGAATCGCCGGCGAGCTTGACGGCTCCGGACGCCATGGCCGCGATCAGCGCCGCGTCCGCGAGCGACAACTTCCTCGAGACACTGGGAGTCACGCCGATCCTCGGACGCGCGGCGTCCCGCAAGGACATGGGCCGTGAGTACGTCAACGGGGTCACCATCGGCTACGACCTCTGGCAGCGGCAGTTCCGGGGCGATCCACAGGTCGTCGGACGTGCGATTGAGGTCAACAACCGGCCGATGCGCATCCTCGGGGTCCTGCCGAAGCCGTTTCGTCTCTACCTTGGCCCCGGCGTCATCATTCCCGGCGTCGACCTCTGGTTTCCGCGCCCGTTGTCGTACGACAGCGACGATCCGTTCCGGGGCCGCATTGTCATCGCGCGGCTGCGGCCGGATGTCACGCTGGAGCAGACACGCGCGGCGGTGAACGTCATGGCGGCGCGGCTGATGGTGGACTATCCCTCGACTTACGCGGCCGGACCGCTCCGGCTCTCCGTCTCGACGCTGGACGAGGAAGTCGTCAGCGAAGTGAAGCCGGCGCTCACGGCGCTGGCAGGCGCGGTGGGATTCGTGCTGCTGGTCGCCTGCGCGAATCTCGCGAATCTCCTGCTGGCGCGGGCCTCGGCGCGCAGCCGCGAGCTGGCGGTGCGAATCTCGATCGGGGCCTCGCGCGCGCAGATCGTCGGGCAGCTCGCGGCCGAAGGTCTCGTGCTCGGCATGCTGGGCGCGGTCGGCGGGTTGCTCATCGCGAACTGGTGCGTCGACGCGCTGCTCGTGCTGGCGCCCGCCACGCTGCCCCGGCGTGAAGTCATCGGTATCGACGCGCCGGCGGCATGGTTCGCCGTTGGCGTCGCGGTGCTCTGCGCGCTGCTCGCCAGCCTGGTTCCGGCCTGGCACGCGACGCAGACCGATGCCGCCGGCTCGCTGAAGCAGGACCCGGCCACATCGCGGCGCGCGGCGACGGTCCGCGGAGCGCTGGTGGCCAGCCAACTGGCGCTGTCGCTGGTGCTGCTCATCGGCGCGGGCCTGATGGGCCGCGCCTTCATCAGTCTGCGATCCGTGCCGCTCGGCTTCGAGCCGGATCGCGTGCTGACGATGGGCATCGAGCTGCACGGCCAGCGTTTCAATCCCGGCACGCTGGAGGACGCCCGCGTGATGCGCCGCGGGTTCTACCAGCGGCTCACCGACGCGGTGCGGCAGATTCCGGGGGTCGAGAGTGCCGGGGTCGGTCTGCCGGTCCCTTTGCAGGGCATTTCGCTGGTGCAGCGCTATCGAAGCGGACCGGCCGAGCCCGAGCGTCAGGCAGAAACGGTCATCACGTTCGCCGGCTATCTCGATACGCTGCGCGTGCCGCTCGTCGCCGGGCGATTCTTCACGACCGCCGACGACGCGCTGCGGGTCGTCGTGGTCGATCGACGTCTCGCCGAAGAGCTCTGGCCTGGACAGTCCGCGATTGGCCGGCGTCTGGAACTGCTGCCGCCGGTAGGCCTGGCATGGCCGCCCGTGCCCCTCGAGGTCATTGGCGTGGCCGCCCACGTGCAGACGCAGGGCCTTCGGGCGCCGGGATTACCGCAGCTCTGGGTGACGTATGCCTCGAGATCGTATGCCGGGCTGGGCCTCGTCGTCCGCGGATCCAATCCGGCGTCCTTCATTCCGGCCGTCAAGGACGCGGTGCAGCGCCTTGGCGCCGGACGTCCGGTTCACGATGTGCGGCTGCTGCAAGACTACGTCACGGACGCGTCCGCCGACACGCGCTTCGCGCTCTTCGTGCTTGGCGCCTTTGCCACGGTCGCGGTGATGCTCAGCCTGCTTGGCGTCTATGCCGTGATCGCCTACGCCACCGCACGCCGCACCCGTGAGATCCCCTTGCGGCTGGCGCTCGGCGCCGACACGCGCCGGATCGTCTCGCTCGTGATGCGGCAGGGAGCGGCGTGGATTGTCGTGGGTCTCATCGCCGGCCTCATAGGCGCGCGGCTCCTGACCGGCTACGTCTCGGACCTGCTCTTCAAAGTCACCCACCATGACGTTGTCACATTCGCCTGCGTCGCCGCAGGCCTCGCCGGGATCGCGCTCATCGCCACCGCCGTGCCCGCGCTGCGCGCCGTGCGGATCGATCCTGTCCTGTCGCTGAAGGCCGAGTAGGACGGGCTCGGGGCTCGGGGCTCGGGCTCGGGGCTCGGGGCTCGGCGGCGCGGACTTGCCGTGCCGTCGGTCGGTATGTACAATCCTTTCTAGATAGTTTTCTGACTACGGATCGGAGGCCCGCGTGCCCAGGGGTTTTCTGACCTATTCCACTGCCGTCATCCTGCAGGCCGTCGCGAACGGC
>Ga0114129_10009699_pt1 | contig 13740 bp, 13 predicted proteins | sample RhiMetdeltSRZDD1_FD_80071 | JGI IMG/M metagenome (GOLD analysis project Ga0114129, IMG submission 80071) | Populus rhizosphere microbial communities from Tennessee, USA - Rhizosphere MetaG P. deltoides SRZDD1 (version 2) (version 2) | ecosystem: Host-associated > Plants > Roots > Rhizosphere >...
GCACCGCTTCAATTGGCCGATCGAGGCTTCGATATAGGCGCGCCAGCTGAAAGAAGTCCTTGCGCCTGAGTAGTCGCCGTTCCTCGCGGCGTACAACCTCTTTCGGGATCAAATCAACGCGGTTCTGCGCAGACCGATAGAAGATTAGAGACGCATCATCCATTCCGCTCTCGATTGCCCGCTCGATGTACTTGTCCCGGAGTTCGGCATTTCCGAGCGTCAAGTAATGCATGGCCAGCGGCTCGTACGCGTCGGCGTCGCGATAGATTTCAGCAATGCTGGTGGCCAGTTCGAGATCAAACTGGTCGCTCGTGTGTTCTTCTGCAGCCAGCGCCCTAGCGGCGGCGCGTTCACGCGCCACTACGGCGAACCAATCGTCGCGATACAAGATGACCTGATCGGCGTCGAGCTTGCGACGAAAGCCGCCTTGGACCTGAGTCTCGGTATGGCACTCCAGGCACAGGACTGCAAGGTTGTCGAAGCTACCGTTCGATGGATCCTCGTCAACGTGATGGATCTGCACCGATTTGCCTTTTGCCCTGCATACGCAGCACGTTCGATCGGACATGAACAGAACCCGCGCGGACAAAGCCGGCGAGATGGCAGATCGTGTCTTGGGCCGACCAGATTTGGATTTTGGTCCAGACTTTCGCATGTTGATCCGAGCAGACTTGTAGCGGTGTAACAGTCTTTATGGCGCTCCGACTGCCAGGTTCTCGAACCGTGTGTATTCGCGGATGAAGGCGAGCTTGACGACGCCGGTGGGGCCGTTGCGCTGTTTGCCGATGATCAGTTCCGCGACGCCTTGCGCGTCGGTCGGCGGCTGACTGCGATCGGCGTACTGATCCTCGCGGTAGATGAAGACGACGACGTCTGCATCCTGCTCCAAGGCTCCCGATTCCCTCAGATCGGAGAGCTGGGGGCGATGATCGGATCGCGACTCCGGCGCGCGGCTCAATTGCGACAGCACGACGATCGGGACGTTGAGCTCCTTCGCCAGCCCCTTCAGCGATCGCGAGATCGACGCGACCTCCAGCGTCCGGTTCTCGAAGCGGCCGCGCCCCTGCATCAACTGGATGTAATCGAGGATGACCAGGTGCAGCCCGTGCTCGGCCGCGAGCCGGCGGCACTTGGCGCGCATCTCCAGCACGCCGATCGACGGCGTGTCGTCGATGAAAATCTTCGCCTCGGACAGCGTCCCGATCGCCTGCGACAGCTTGCCCCAGTCGCGCTCGCCCAGGAATCCTCCGCGCAGCCGGTGCGCGTCGATTCGCGCCTCCGCGGTCAGCATGCGGAGGAACAACTGCTCCTTCGACATCTCCAGGCTGAACACGCCGACGGTCATGTCGGTCTTCGTCCCGACGTGCTGCGCGATGTTCAGCACGAGGCTCGTCTTCCCCATCGACGGCCGCGCGGCGACGATGACGAGATCCGACGGCTGCAGGCCGGACGTCATCTCGTCGAGATCGGTGAACCCGGTCGGCACGCCGGTGATCAGCTCCTTGCGCGCGTGCAGCTTCTCGATGGTGTCCAGGCTCTGCTGCGCCAGGTCGCGGAGCGACACGAACCCGTCGCGGACCTTGTCGTCGGCGATCGCGAAAATCGCGTGTTCCGCCTGATCGAGGATGACGTCGGCGTCCTCTTCGGCCTCGTAGGCCGCCGCGACGATCTTGGTCGCCGAGAAGATGAGATTTCTGAGTGTGGCCTTCTCCTTGATGATCCGCGCGTAGTGCTCGACGTTCGTCGATCGAGGCAGGCCGTCGACGAGCGCCGTGATGTACGCGGGGCCGCCGACCTGGTCGAGATCGCCGGAGCGCCCGAGCTCCTCCTTCAGCGTGACGAGATCGATCGCGTGGCCGCGCTCGACGAGCTTGACCATCTTGTCGAAGATGCGGCGGTGGGCGTCGCGGAAAAAATCCTGCGCGTCGATGACCTCGGCGGCGAGGTTGAACGCGTCGTTGTGGAGAAGAATGGCGCCGAGAACGGATCGTTCGGCTTCGAGGTTGTGCGGGAGCGTGCGTTCAGCAGCGACGACGTCAGGCATCTACATAGGCAAACCGGGGGAGCCACAGTGTAGCCGAAAAGAAAAAGGCCGGAGCAGGAATCTCCGGCCTCACGAATTTTTTCCGCGATCGATTTTTATTTTTCGGCTTTGGCTTTTTCCGGTTCGCCTTCGGCAATCACCCGAACTTTGATCTTCGTCGTCACCTCGCGATGCAGCTTGATCGGAATTTCAAATTCACCGAGCCGCTTGATCGGTTCCTGCAGGTGTATTTTCCGGCGATCGACCTCGAAGCCCTTCGCGGCGAGCGCTTCGGCGATGTCGCTCGTCGTCACCGAGCCGTAGAGCGCTTCGGTCTCGCCGACTCGGCGCGCGATCTGGAGCTCGACGCTGCCCATCCGCTGCCCGATGGCATCGGCGGCGCCCTTCTCCTCGGCTTCCTTGGCGTCGAACTTCACCTTCTCGCGCGCGATCTGCTTCCTGTTGCCCTCGGTCGCGATCAAGGCGAGCTTGCGCGGCAGCAGATAGTTGCGGGCGTAGCCGTCGGCGACCTTCACCACTTCGCCGCGCCGCCCGAGATTGTCGACGTGCTCTCGAAGAATGACTTCCATCGTTTTCCTCGTGGATTGCAGATTGCAAATTGCAATCTGCAATCTCAATCAGTGACATACGGAATCAGCGCAATCTGGCGGGCGCGCTTGATGGCCGTCTGCAGCTTCCGCTGGTGCATCGCGCACGTGCCGGAGATGCGCCGCGGCAGGATCTTGCCGCGCTCGGGCACGAACGGCCCGATGAGCTTGACGTCCTTGTAGTTGATGTCGTCGATCTTGTCCGCGCAGAACTTGCAGACCTTGCGCCGGCGGAACAGCGTGCGGCGCTGCTGCTGCCCCTTCTCCCCGCCCTTCTTGTCGCTACTCTTGCCGCGGCCCCCGCCGCCGCCGCCGCCCGAGCGTCCCTGTCCGAATGGCATGGCTTAAACCTCCACTCCGTCGAAACGATCGTCGTCCAGATCGTCGAGCTCCTGCGAGCGCCCCTCGCCGGGCTGCCGCGTCGGCGGCAATCCGCGCTTGACGCGGCGCCGCTCCGATTCCGTCTGCCGCTTGGTGCGCGTACGCTCGACGACTTTCTTTTCCTCGTCGACGCGCACGATGATGTGCCGAATCACCTGATCCATCACGCGGAGCCGCCGGTCCAGCTCCTTCATCAGCTCGCCGGTGCCGTTGATCACGTCGAGGACGTACACGCCTTCTTTCTGGTGGCCGATCTCGTAGGCCATCTTCTTGCGGCCCCAGTTCTCGGTCTTCTCGATGTGTCCGTGCAGGCGCGACACGACGCCCTCGACCTGCTGATGCAGCTCGGTGACCTGCTGTTCGGTCGTGTCGGGGGGAAGAATGTAGACGAGCTCGTACTGTCGATCTGCCATCGGACTCTCCTTCTGGACGTCGTCTTACGCGCGGGCATCGAGGCCGCGCGAAACGACGGTTGCTCAATCGAGCAACAAGGGCTGTTCGGCCCTTCGAGTTTGGCTCGGGGCCTATTCGGTTGTTGCCGGATCGCCGCCGTTGTACTGGTTCATCACCGCGGCGATCCCGGAGGTGATGAACGTCTCGGCCGCGTCGGCCGCGCGCCCGATCATGCGCACGACGTCGGCGGCTTCATCCGCATCGAACTTCGCGAGCACGTGATCCGCAAGATCTCTGCGGGAATCTCCACGCCCGACGCCGATCCGCAGCCTCGAAAAATCCTCGCCGAGGTGCGCGATGATGCTTTTCAACCCGTTGTGCCCGCCCGCCGATCCGCGCATCCGCGCGCGAAGCTTGCCGAGCGGCAACTGCGCTTCGTCGACGATCACCAGCAGGTCGGCGACGTCGATCTTGAAATAGCGCTGCAGCTCGCCGATCGCCTGTCCGCTCAGATTCATGAAGGTGAGCGGCTTGACCAGGATCGAAACGACATCGCTCTCTCCGGGGGCCCCTTCCCCCCGGACCGATCGGCGCCATCTGGCCATCAACGCGTCTGACGGCGCCGATTCGAACCCGATCGACGCCCGCTTGGCGAGCTCGTCGACGACCTCGAACCCGACGTTGTGCCGCGTCCCCTTGTAGCGCGGCCCCGGATTGCCCAACCCCACGATGAGCTTCAATCAGCAATCCGCAATCAATCCGCAATCGACAATCTACAATCAATCTGCAATCTGCAATCTGCAATTCGCGTTACTTCTTCTTCTCTTCCTTCTCCTCCCCTTCCTCTTCCTTCTTGCCCTTCTTGATGACTTCGGGCTCGGCCGGCGTCGCCGTTGCCGCCGCGGCCGTGGTTTCCGGCGTCGGCGCCTCTTCGGCCTTCGGCATGATCACGTGCACCAGCATCGCGTCGCCTTCGGTGACCGGCTTCCACTTCGGGTCGGTCGCGATGTCGCGGACGCGGATGCCCTGATGCAGCATCAGCTCGCTGACGTCGATGTCGATGTGCTCGGGAATGTCGCCCGGCAGACATTCGACGACGATTTCGCGGCGGATGAACTCGAGGATGCCGCCCTGCTGCTTGACGCCCTTCGGCTCGCCGTGGACGGTGGCCGGGATCGTCACCTGAATCACCTTGTCCATCGCGACGCGGTAGAAATCCGCGTGCAGCACGTGGTGCGTGACCGGATCGAGCTGGAAATCCTTCACGAGGACGCGCGTGTCGCTCGCGCCGGCCAGCTTCAGCGCGATGAGGGTGTTCTGTCCCGACTCCGAATGCAGGATCTTCAACAGCGCGCGCGGCTCGACGGCAATCGGCGTCGCGTTCCTGCTCTCGCCGCCGTACAGGACGGCGGGCACCTTGCCTTCGCGACGGAGTCGCCGCGCCTCGTTCTTGCCGAAACTCTCACGCGCGATCGCTTCAAGTGTCGCTTCCATCTTCTGTTCCTTCGTGGCTATCAGCCGTCAGCTACACAAACAAACTGGAGACCGACGTCTCCTCGTGAATGCTCTTGATCGCCTGTCCCAGCAGCCGCGCGACCGACAGCACCACGATCTTGCTGGAGGAGGCGGCGGCTGGCCTCATCGGGATCGTGTTGGTGACGATCAGCTTGTCGATCGGCGACTTCTCGATGCGCTCCATCGCCGGCCCCGACAGGACGCCGTGCACCGCGCACGCCAGCACCTGCGCGGCGCCGTTCTCCTTGAGCGCGATGGCGCCCTTCGTAATCGTGCCGGCGGTGTCGATGATGTCGTCCTGCAGCACGCAGGTCTGCCCTTCGACGTCGCCGATCACGTTCATGACTTCCGCCGTCCCATCGTCGCTGCGCCGCTTGTCGATGATCGCCAGCTCGGCGTCGAGCCGCTTCGCATACGCGCGCGCCCGCTCGGCGCCTCCGGCGTCGGGCGAGACGATCGTCAGCTTCGACGAGTCGAGCCGCGACAGGTACTCGATGATCACCGGCGCCGCGAAGAGATGGTCGACCGGAATGTCGAAGAATCCCTGAATCTGCGCCTTGTGCAAATCCATCGTGAGCACGCGGTTCGTGCCCGCCGCGCTGAGAATGTTCGCCACGAGCTTCGCCGAGATCGGCACGCGCGGCTTGTCCTTGCGATCCTGGCGCGCGTAGCCGAAGTACGGCAGCACGGCGGTGATGCGCGCGGCCGAGGACCGCTTGAACGCGTCGATCATGATCAGCATCTCGATGATGTGCTGATCGACCGGCGTGCACGTCGGCTGCACGACGAAGACGTCGGTGCCGCGGATGTTCTCGTCGATCTGGAACGAGACCTCCGAGTCCGGAAACCGCCGCAGCCGCGCCTGGCCGGGCGTCACGCCGAGGAAGGCCGCGATTTCGCGCGTCAGGTCCGGATGCGCGCTGCCCGAAAAGACTTTCAGCTCGCCGAACCCGGTCGCCATGAACACATCCACCATGGACGTTCAGCCCCGCTCTGTGTCGCGCCAGGAATGGCTGGGGCGGAAGGATTCGAACCTTCGAATACGGGATCCAAAGTCCCGCGCCTTACCGCTTGGCCACGCCCCATTGATTACCCCGGCCTTCAACCCGGCTCAGGCCGCCCTGAGCGTGTCGAAGGGCGGCGCCTCTGCTCCGCACGCCTCGTGGGGACTCCACGATCCTCACTTCGCTCGGTGTCGGTTGGAAGTTGGATCCTACAGGACTGCCCGCGCCGCGTGCTGCAAACGGTAAGTGTATACGATGGCCTCATTTGGCGGCAAGTCGCAGGTATTCCGCGCGCGTCAGCGTGCGCGTCACGAGCGTGCGGCGCGCGTGCGTCCGCAGCGTCTCGGCGGCGCGGAACGCCGCGTGGCGTCGATCGAAGAGTCCAAATACGGTCGAGCCGCTGCCGGTCATCGCGGCAGTCGACGCGCCGGCGCGGCCAAGCGCGCGGACGATGCGACGAATCTCGGGGTGATGCGTCGCGACCGGCGCTTCGAGGTCGTTTTTTCTCTCGGGACCGCGCCCGCCCGCGGCGACGTGCTCCTCGAGCCGCCCCCGCTCCGCCGTCGCTTCCGCGCCGTGCGCTTCGGCGTCCCACCAGGCGTACGCGTCTTTCGTGCTGACACCGAACGACGGCACGACGAGTGTGACCCATGCACGCGGTTGATCGATCAGCGGAAAGACGAGGTCGCCGCGCTCGAGGCCGAGGACGGTCCCGCCGTGAAGAAAGTACGGGACGTCGGCGCCGAGCGACGCCGCCATGTCAGGAAGTCGATCGGCGCCGACGCGCCACAGCTTCGCGAGCGCGCGCAGCGCGGCCGCGCCGTCGCTGCTGCCGCCGCCGAGCCCGGCGGCTATCGGGATGCGTTTGGTCAGCGTGATCCTGATGTCGCGCGGCGGCCCGCGGCGGTCCGACGCCGTCCAGACGGCGTCCGCGGCGCGCCAGATGAGATTCGTCGAATCCGTCGGACACCCTTCATCGTCACAGTCGAGACGAAACGGGCCGCGCGCGCGCCGAATCGTCAGCGTGTCGTGCAGAGCGATGGACTGAAAGACGGTCCGGAGCTCGTGATAGCCGTCGGCGAGCATGCCGAGGACGCGCAGCGACAGGTTGATTTTCGCGAACGCGCGGACGCGGACGATCCGGCTAGCGGGCATCGCCGAGCGGACCCGATCGTTTCAGCTCCTCGAGCGTGATCGGCGCGGCGTCCCGCGGAATCTGCACCCGAAAGACGTCGGGACCGAGCTGCGCATTCACTTCCACCTGCGACAGCTTCAAGCGCAGATCGAACCGCTTGCCGTCGGCGCTCGCGAGGCGGATCGAGCGCGGCATGCCTGCGTCGATGTCCGCATACTCGGCGCGCCATCCGCCGCCGCCGACGCGGTGAATCGCGGCCGCCATTTCCCAGCGCCCGGCCGCGGCATTGCGGCGCAGATAGACGTCCGCGTCGCCGATGCTGACGAGCCGCCACGCGGGCCCGAGTTGACGGCCCTGCGTTCCGCCGGTGGACCGCACGCAGCCCGTCAGCGTCTCCCGCAATTCGACGGCGTCGAGCGGCGCGCCCGCCACCGCTTCGAGCACGGCGGCCGGACGCCCGTGCTGCAGCACGCGGCCGTCCCGCGGCAGAAACAGCGTGGCGTCGTTGCCGGTCGCGACGAAGATGAAGATCGGCTGGCCGGCGGGGGCGACCGCTTCGATGCGGGCGGATGCCGGCGGCGCGACGCCGACGAAGAGATTGCCGCGGAGGCGGCGGCCGCCGACCGATCCGCTGACGGCGGCTTCCGCGCTGAAGGTCGAGACGGCGCGGCACGCCGACGTCGCGTCGGCCAGCGCATCGGCGGCATCGGGCGCGGGCGTGCCGGGCCCGGACGGCAGTTTCACCAGCGGGCCGCCGCACGAGACGCCCGCCAGCGCGAGCGCCGCCACGAACGCGCGCGTCATTTCTTCGGGAGCTTTTGCTTCGCGCTGCGGATCTTCTTGTCGATGTCCCCGCGATTGACCGAGTCGCCGTCGCCACTCAGCGCGCGGTTCCAGGCGGCGATGGCGTCCTCGACGCGTCCGAGCTTGAAGAGCACGTCGCCGTGATGATCCTGGATGACCGAGTTGGTCTTGAGCTGATCGGCCGCGCGGCGCAGATTGTCTTCCGCGAGATCGAGCTGGGCCAGCTTGAAGTACGCCCAGCCGAGGCTGTCCAGATACGAGCCGTTGTCCGGCTCGATCTGCAGCGCCTTCTTGAGGAGCGTCACCGACTCGTCGAGCCGTTCGCCGCGCTCGGCGAGCATGTAGCCGAGATAATTGAGCGCGGCGGAATTCTCCGGCTCGCGCGCGAGGAGCTGCTTGAACGTCGCCTCGGCTTCCGCGAATTTTTTCTGCTTGTCGTACACGGCGCCGAGCTCGAAGACGATCGCGGTGTCCGATGGGAACTTCGTCTGCGCATCCTGCAGCACTCTGACGGCCTGCGCGCCGCGGTCGACGTCGGCGTAGAGCTGCGCCAGCGCGATGTAGGCCGCCGGATCGTCGGCGTGTTTTTTCACCGCGTCTTCGAGCACGGCGATGCCCTGATCGGCCTTGCCCGAATGGCGGAGCGCCTGCGCGTGGAGACGCGCGAGCCTCAGGCTGTCGGGGTTCTCCGCGACGGCGGCGCGCGCGACGTCGGCGGCCGCGGAGTATTTCTTCGCGGCGATGTTCGCTTCGATCAGATAGCCGGAGACCGTGGGATCCTTCGGCGACAGCTTGCGCGCCTCCTCGAACGCCGCAATCGCCTTGTCATGCTGCCCGAGCTCCTGATAGGCGAACCCGAGGTGCGGCAGCAGCAGCGCCATGCCGAACGACGAGTCCGCCGACCGTCCGCGGAAGTCGTTCACGGCCGGCGCCAGCTCGTTCACCACCGATTGATACTGGCGCCGCTCTTCGAGCGCCTCGGCGAGCGCGTAGTAGCCCCACGGACTCCTGGCGTTCTGCGCGATGGCGCGCCGCGCGGTCGCTTCCGCGGCCCTGGCGTCGCCGAGCCGACGCTGCGCCTGCGACAGCAGGTAGAGCGACTGGACGTCGGGGCGCGCCGCCACGACTTCCGTCAACACGTCGCGCGCCTTGCCGGCATCGTCGCGGTTGCCGCTCTTCAGCAGGACCGATGCGTACCGCGTCTTCAGCTCCATGTTGCGCGGCGTGCGCTGCAGCGCCTTCTCGTACGCCTTCGCGGCGTCGCTCCATCGCTGCTCGCGCTCGTAGAAATCGCCGAGCGCCGGCATGAGGCGCGGATCGTTCTGCTCTTCGAGCCATGCGATCGCGTCCCTGGTGCGGCCCGCGCCGGCGTACGCTTCGGCGAGCAGCATCGGGCCGTCGCCCCAGCCCGGTTCCTGCCTCACGAGATCGGTCAGCAGCGGGATCGCTTTGTCGAACGATCCGCCTCGGATGTACGCGCGCGCGAGCGTCGCGCGGACGTTCGGGTCGACCGTGCCCTGCTGGGCATGGGCGACGGCGAGCTCGAGATGGCGAATCGCTTTCGTCAGGTTCTCGTCGTTCTTGGCGGATGGCTGGTCGCGCTGGCTCGACGTCTCCGCGAGTGCCGCGTACACGATTCCGAGGACGCGATTGGCTTCGTTGTTGGCCGGCGCGATCTTGAGCGCCTGTTCCGCGGTCGCCATCGCCTCCTGGATCTTGTTCTGCCGCAGATACAGGCTCGAGAGCTGCGCGGTGATGTCGGCCGCCGCCGGATCGAGCGCCATCGCGCGCTTGTACGCCGCGATCGCGCCATTGACGTCGTCGTCTTCTTCGAGATGATGGCCGAGCAGGAATTGCGCGTACGCCTCGGCGACCTTGTTCGACGTCGACTGGGCCGGCGCGTTCTGCGCGATCGCGGCCAACGGCATCGAGACGGTGAACGCCGCGGCGAGAACAACGATCTTCATATAGCTCAAATTGTTCCACAAAAGCCGGGAGGTGTCATATAGTCCCCCGCATGCCGGTCGATCCCGAATTGCTGGAGATTCTCGCCTGTCCCAACTGCAAAACGCCGGTGACGCTTGTCAAAAACGGCGCCGCGCTCAAGTGCGCGACGTGCAAGCGTGTATACCCCATCAAGGACGAGATTCCGGTCATGCTCATCGACGAAGCGACCATCGAGGAATAGCCGACATTCGAATTCTGCTCGTCCGGCTGCGGCAAATCGGCGACGTCGTGTTCACGACGCCCGCGATTCATGCGCTGCGCCGGCGATTTCCCGGCGCGCACCTCACCTACGTCGTCGAGCCCGCCGCCGCGCCGGTGGTGCTCGACAATCCGCATCTCGACGAGGTGATCGTCGCGCCGCGCGCGAAAGGCTGGCGCGGCGTCCGCGGCGACGTGATGCTTGGGCGACGGCTGCGCGCCGCACGCTACGATCTCGCGATCGACTTTCACGGCGGACCGCGCGCGTCGCTCCTGACGTGGCTGAGCGGCGCGCCCGCGCGGCTTGGTTACGAGATCGCCGGACGCAGCTGGATGTACACGCGGACGGTCGCGCGGCCGCGCCAGCTTCGCGCACGGCATTCAGTCGAGAACCAGTGGGACCTGCTCGCCGCGCTCGACATCCCGCCGCCGGATCGATCGCAGTTTCCAGTCGAGATGATCGTCGGCGCGCCGGCTGTCGCCGCCGTCGCGGAGCGCCTCGCGCGCGCCGGCGTGCAGCCGGACGATCCGATCGTCCTTCTGCACGTGAGCGCCGGCAATCCGTTCCGGCGCTGGCCGATCGCGCACTTCGTGGCGCTCGTCGACGTGCTGGTCAGAGACGACCCGCGGCGGCGCATCATTATTACTGCGGGACCGTCGGAGCACGATGCGGCGGACCGCGTCATGGCCGGCGCCCGCGCGCGGCTGCAGGGATTGGCCGATCGCGTGCTGTCGTGCGGAGAGTTCTCGCTGACCGAGCTGCGCGCGCTCGCCGACCGCGCGGTCCTCTACATCGGCGGCGACAGCGGACCGCTACACATCGCCGCGACGACGGGCGTGCCGGTGGTGGGATTGTATGGACCGACGCTGCCGGTGCGATCGGCGCCCTGGCGCGACGATCGGTTCATCACCGAGTCGGTCGATGCCGGCGAGCTGCCGTGCCGTCCCTGCGATCAGCGCGTGTGCGCGCCCGGGGATTTCCGCTGCCTGACGTCGATCCAGCCAGAGCAGGTGTTCGAAGCCGCGAAGCGCGCGCTCGGTCACGTTGAACGCTGAGACCGCAAGGCCGCAGAGAAGGATTCACGATGGATCGCGATTCAGCCAGGTGCCCCACGCCCTCGCGTTGAACGGCCTGCCGAGAAAATCCTGCACGAGCGCCGCCGCCGGTTTCGATCCGCCGGGCGCGAGCACCCTGTCGCGGAACCGGTGCGCGACGCCGGGCGCGAGCAGATCCTTCTGATCGAACTGGCTGAACAGATCCTTCGCGATCACCAGCGACCACATGTAGATGTAGTACGACGAGGTGTACGTGGGGTTCGCGAAGTGCGTGATCACCGTCTGGCGATGCGTGCCTTCGACGTACGGAAACGGGAGGTACTTCTGCGTGCTCTCGCGCAGGAGCGCCGTCGAGTCCACGCTCTTCGGATCGCGGTCGTGCAGCGACAGCAGCAGGCGCGCAACCATCATCTGCCCGCGAACGCCGGTGGGGCCAATCGCTTTCCCGAACTCGTTCGCCCGCCGCAGCTGATTGACCAGCGACACGGGGATCGGCGCGTTCGTCTCGTGGTGCTTCGCGAACGTCGCGAGCGTCGCCGGATCCCACATCCATTCCTCGAGCATCTGCGACGACACCTCGCCGAAATCACGTTCGGCCAGGGTCCGCAGGCCGAGATATTTCACGTCCCTCGAGACGAACGCGTGCACCAGATGGCCGAACTCGTGGAAGAACGTCGTGGCCTCGTTGTGCGTGAGCAAGCCGGGATCGCCGGGCAGACCGCCGGGCAGGCTGGCCACGAGGACGATTTCCGGCAGCCGGCGGCCCGCGACGCCGCCGCGGACCGTGTAGGTGATCGCGCCGGTGTTCTGCTTGTTCGGCCGCGGATGCGTGTCGAGATAGAAGCGCCCGATCGGCTTGCCTTCGTCGAGCATCTCGTAGACGTCGACGGTCGGATGCCACACGGGGACGTCTTTCACCTGGCGATACGTGACGCCGAACAGCCGGCTCGCGACGTCGAACACGCCCTGGCGCACGCGGTCGTACGGGAAGTACGGACGGAGCAATCGCACATCGAAGTCGTACTGCTCTTTCCTCACGAGCTCCGTGTAATAGACGCTCTCCCACGCGTTGATCGCCGTCGCGCCGGGCACGTCCTGCCGCTTGCGTTTGAGCAGCTCGTCGTATTCGCGCGCCGCCTTGGCGCTCGACTCGGCGGCGACGCGATCGATGAAATCGGAGACGGCCTGGACGCTGCCGGCCATGCTGCCCGAGATGTCGTACGCCGCCCACGTGTCGAATCCGAGCAGCTTCGCGAGCTCGGCGCGCATCGTCAGAATCCGGTTGAGCACGTCGACGTTCGCCGGGTAGCCGATGTTGGCCCACTCCATGTAGAGCCGCTTGCGCACGTCCTCTTTCTTCGCGAACGTGAGGATCGGCCGGGCGTCGCTGTCGCCGGTGCTGATCGCAATCGCGCCGCTCGCGTCCGGTTTGTGGCGGAGGATGAAATCGGCCGGCAGTCCCTCGAGATCCGCGGCGCTCGCAACCGTGATCTGCCGGTTGTTGGCGCGAATGTTCGCGAGGAACTCCTGCTGGGCCGCGGCGAGGTCGCTGCGCAGCTGCTTGATCCGTTCGCGCGCGGCCTCGTCGCGATCGCCGCCGTTGCGGCGGAACTCGCGCAGCTCGCGCTGCATGTAGTACTTCGTTGCGGCGTCGGCGCGGCTCACGTCGATGGCGGCCAGTGCGTTGTAGACCGCCCGATTCAACCCGATATCGGTGGACATCGCACGCGCGCGCTGCGCCGCCTCGCTCGCCGCCTGCCGCATGCTCTCTGCGGGGTGCACCGCGAACACGACCGCCGCCGGCCCCGCCACGTCGGTCAGTTTGATCTGGATGTCGTCGTACGGCCGCAGCGTGTTGTCGACCGTGCGCGGACCTTTGACGGCGAGCAGCGCGTCGAGCATCTGCCGCGCCTCGGCAAGCCGCGCATCCATGGTCGTCTTGAACGAGACGGGGTCGGCGACGGGGGCGAAGAATGGCGCGGTGTCGACGCGCTCGCTGGCAGTCGGCGCGACGTGAACCGCGACGCCGGCGTACAGCGACACGAGAACGGCGACGACGGCGATTCTCAACTGTTTCATTTCCTTACGAGAATACCCCACCCGTTCTATCGGCGCGATAAGATGAAGGCTTCATGGATCAGGTGCTGGCGGCACGTAATCCGGGCGACGTCATCGCCCGGCAGCCGGACGTCGATCACCGGAACCGCCGGGGTCACCGGCTCGAGCTCGCGGGCGTCGTGGCGCTCGCCGGCGTAGCCGGCGCGCTCCAGTTTTCGATCGCCGCCGCGCAGATTCTGCTCACGATTGCACTCGCCTGCTGGGCCGGCCTCGCGCTCGTCGGGCGCGAGCGGCTCGACGTGCCGCGGTTCTTCTGGCCGCTGGCGGCTTATGCCGGGATCACGCTCGTGTCGGCCGCGTTCTCGATCGATCCGCGCGCGAGCCTCATCGATTCGAAGCAGCTCGTGCTGTTCCTGATCGTGCCGCTCGTGTATCGTTTCGCGACCGGCTCGCGCGGCCTGACGCTGATGACCGTCGTGCTCTCGTGCGCCGCCATCAGCGCCATCGTCGGCATCGTCCAGTACGCCATCCTGCATTACGACAATCTCGGACAGCGCC
>Ga0114129_10009700_pt1 | contig 13738 bp, 10 predicted proteins | sample RhiMetdeltSRZDD1_FD_80071 | JGI IMG/M metagenome (GOLD analysis project Ga0114129, IMG submission 80071) | Populus rhizosphere microbial communities from Tennessee, USA - Rhizosphere MetaG P. deltoides SRZDD1 (version 2) (version 2) | ecosystem: Host-associated > Plants > Roots > Rhizosphere >...
GCAGGCGGCGCCAACACGTCATCCCCGAACCGCACTCGAGTTCCTGCGGGAGCATCTGCCAAGAGATGCCGCTGCGGAGGACGAACAAAATGCCGGTCAGACACGCGCGATCCGAAATGCGCGGCCGTCCGCCCTTCGGCCGACGTGGCGCAGTGGGCAAGAACGGTTCGACTAGATCCCACAATGGATCGGGAAGCAGCGCTGCAGCCATACCCGTTCACGCTACTTCGCCGGCGAGGATCAGGTTTCGGAGGTTTTGTTACCTGCTCTTAGGAGAACTGCACGCAGATCCGGCCGAGGCCCGCGGGTGCTCTCCCATCTGGAGCGGCAGCCACATGCTAGTGTCGTGTCTCGGAAGTTCGTTCGCAGAATCGTTTAACTTTGTCGAGAATCGCGTCTGCGGTCGCGGTCCAGACGAATGGTTTGCATCGGTCGTTGTGATGCGCCAAATAGTGGTCGATGGCCGCCTCCAGCGCGGAGACAACCCCTGTCCCGCCGGAAATCCGGTGAGACGACGGCCCGTCGACGTGTTTACCGCAAGACAACCGGTACGACATGGAGGTGATACGTCACGTCCAGCTCGAACCCAGCGCCAGGGTTCTCGGCGTGGATATGGAGCGTGTGCGTGCCGACGGACAGCGGGTTCAGCCGCGCGTAGATGCCTGCGTCGACAGCCGGTGAATAGATTCCGGCCGGCAGACAGAATGAAAACAAGTTGTCGGCGGGCACCGCGACAGCAAACACTGGGGACGCAGTCCGGTGCAGTGGACTAACCGGGTCGCCGTCAAGTGTGACGGACAGGTTTGTGGCGCCGTTCACGAACTGCTCGGACAGATCACGGTAGACGCTGACCGGCACCGGATCACCCTGTCCACACTGGCCAGGCGTGTCGATGTTGATCGAATTGATAACCGGGAAGAACAGCGTCGTGCCCTCTGGCACGTCGCATTCGCGCACGACAGGGCCGCCACCGAAGGTGCCGGCTAGGAACCACGTTGTCCCGCGCTGCCCTACCATGCAGTTGCCGCCGGTCGGGTCAATTAGCGGATTCACCGATGTCGGGATTGAAAGTACCCATTGCCACCACTGGGCGCTTAGTTGGTTCCACGGAACGGCATCGTCAGCAGATGCCCCATTCACCGGTAGGAACGCCACGATGGTGATGGCGACGATCCGGCTCGCTCGACCGATGGCATTGCGCATGTTCCTGCTCCTTGGCAAAGGTCACGTCACATCACGCGAAGGGCGCACAACATATCACGGCGAGTACGGCCGAACACCTGAGGTGAGTGATTGGCGAGCCCGTGGAGCTCAGCAGCGAATGCCTGTCGACGTTTCGTCTTTACGGAGCTAGTGTCGTGTCTCTGAAAAAGCCAAGTCGAGCGCTTCTTTGCCAGGATCACAACGCAGTGGATTCGCCGGGGTACCTTCGAGAGTGTCCACGCCCTCGAGACGGCGATCGACCACTACCTGGCGCACCATAACGATCACTGCAAGCCGTTTGTTTGGACCGCGACCGCAGACGCCATCCTCGACAAGGTCAAGCGATTCTGCGAACGTACTTCTGAGACACGACACTAGGATCCCGGCCTCATGAACACCACACCACAGTGTCAATTCTGGAACGGCCAACCCGCAGCGTTGGAAACGGTGTGGACCCTCTCCAAGAGAGGGCAGGTGGCGCTGCTCGTGCTCTACACCCACCAATTGGGCTGGGAACTGCGGATCGAGTCCGGCGATCTCCTCATGACGCAGGTCTGTAAGTCGGATCGAGAGATCGAGGACGTCTCCGCGGCGTGGAAGGCCGCGATGCTCGAGAAGGGCTGGCGGTAACAGGTAAGATGCCGGCACGGGGAGTGAACCCTGTGCCTGCGGTGAAACCTTCTCAGGCGAACAGCCAGCGCCGCGTCTGATCTCTTCTCGCCACCGCAGGAATGCCGCCCACCATCGGCGAGTCATTTTGCCCCCCGCGGTCTACGGGTCTTCGGCAGGTAGGACTGCGGCATCGAGCGTTGCGGGCCGATGGCGACTGTCAGGCGATAGCGTTCTCGATCGATAAACATCTCGGACGACACGTCGAATCCCGGGAGGATGCGCTCAAGGCGTTTGGGGACGTGCGGAGCCAGGTCTTGGCTGGAACGTTCGTGCTGGGTGCTCCGCTCGGATCTCAGGCCTCTCTGAGCAGCCAGGGGGGACCCCAGCCATTGCCAGCGCCGCAGATCGAACAGCCGCCGGCTGAGACTCTGAAGACATACGCCGAAGACTGGCTGAAGACCGCCGCTCAGAATCTGAAGGCCAGCACGGTCGGGTTCTACCGCGACCACCTCGAGAACCACGTCTATCCGCTCCTGGGCGACCGGCCGATTACCGACGTCACGCGTTCCGACTGCCGCCGACTGATCACCACCGCGAGGGAAAAGGGTCTGAAGGTCCGCACCGTTGCGGGCATCGTTCGTTCGCTCAGCACCGTGCTGTCGCAGGCTGTTGAGGATGGGCACCTGCAAGCCAACCCTGCGCTGCGCCCGGGCAAGTATCTCCGCCGCGGCGATGAGGCCGCGTCACAGCCAAACCCGTTCACTGTCGATGAGGCTGTGCATTTGGTCGAGACGGCGCGCGAGCACTTCCCTGAGTGGCACGCGTTCGTGCTAACAGGGCTGCGCACTGGGCTGCGCCTCGCAGAGCTCCTCGCGCTGCAGTGGGGCGATCTCGACATGCGGGGACGGTTCATCAGCGTGCAGCGGAGCCTGCCCAAAGGAAAGCTGAGCACGCCGAAAAACCATCAGCAGCGTCGGGTCGATATGTCGCCACAATTGAAACGGCAGCTAGAGTCCTGGCGTCGGACGCAGGGCGCGAAGTGGTTAAAGCTCGGGGAGCCACGTCCGCTGTGGGTCTTCCCTTCCGAGGAAGGCACGCCGCTGGACGAGTCCAACGTGCGCAAGGCGTTCAACAAAGTTCTCGACAAGGCCGACCTGCACCGCCGCGGCCCGCACCAGATGCGGCACACGTTCGCGTCACTGCTGCTGCAGAACAATGCGCCAGCGACCTACGTGAGCAAGCAGCTCGGGCACCGCGACTCGGCGATCACGCTCACCGTCTATGCGTCCTGGCTTCCGAAGCCCGATGAGCGGCGCGATGTCGATCGGCTAGACGTCGATCCGCGTGTGGCAAAGAAGTGGCAAAAAACGCGAGAGCAGGCCGGAACGCGTCAAGCGTGAAGAGTCAAATGAAGCGAAATTGTTGGGAAATTGTGGTGAGCCGCGAAGGAATCGACCCTTCAACCCGCAGATTAAGAGTCTGCTGCTCTGCCAATTGAGCTAGCGGCCCACGTGCGCGGTGCGCTTGGGAATCTGTCCACGCCAGGATTGAGGAAATCCCGCGACGGACAACGTGTGAGTATATCACCTCGATCCGCTGAACGCGAGGCCCCGCAGCTGCGCGTCGGCTCAGCGACGGCACGTCCTCAGGCCTCATCCCGGCGGCGCGGAGGCAAAGACCGCGGCTCCACTCGATGGAGTTGCCACTCGGATCGTCGTGACGGTACTTCCGCGTGGCCACACGTCATTACCGCTGGACCAAGGCGACCAACCGACGCTGAGGCGTGGCTTCGCGAGGTTCACCCTGGCAGTTCATTCTGAGGTGGCAGAAAGCGCTGCTTCCTACCGACACGACAATTCCTAGCACGACCGTTACCTGGTTTGCAGCTTGCAATGCCCCTCTGCGGAGGGGTCGATGAATGGCATCGAGACCAGCGATGTCCAACGTATCAGGTAACCACGATCGCGGAACGGATCGCCGCCAGGGAGGTCGAGGCGGCAGGAGACGTACCGATCAAGGCAACCCGTGGTGGCAGAAGGGGTTGGTCTTTGCGGCGATCTGCGCGGTGCTGCGATGCTGGCGGCTGTTCAGGCCGCTCGCGGCCCGACTGCAGCGTCACAACGCGAATACGCCTTCCTAGGGTTCTGAAGCGACTCTCCACCGAGTGGAACATCAGCTCACACCGTGAGCACCCGCCAACCAGTCGGGCCGGGCTGCGCCGGAATCTACATCGGGACTGCACGCTCTGGTCCGGTGATATCCAGCGAGCATCGCTGAATCGCAATGCGCGTCATCTCGACCCGCTCGCAGCCACGCTTCTGGACGCGTGTCGCGATCTCGCGCGTGGACTCGGGAACGCTTCGACGGTTTCGTTTCTGGAAGCGCAGCCGCATAGCGTGATTCAGGAAGAGATGCGGCGCGCTCGGGCCTTCGTGCAGCATTCCGTTCCTGCATCGACGGTCATCACTCGAGCCCGTTGTCGCCGACACGCCCGCACACCGCGGGCTCGTCCCCGGGGCATCTCGACCCATCTATAGAAGAAGTCGTCCGCCGCTGCGGCATGGAATATCGGGAGACGTACGCAGATTAGGCGAGATGTGGACGCTCGGCGCAAGCGGCCGCGGCGTGTCAGCCCATCCGGTGGCACGACCTGCTCACGCGCTTCATAGCTGGAGATCACATGTTCTTTTCGCGTCTCGCACTCATCACGGTGACTATCGCGTTCGCGGCAGCCTGCGGAAGCGACAAGCCGGCGCCGCCGGTTGCACCGTCACCCACGCCTTCGCCCAACCCGGCACCGGCACCGGCCCCGGCACCTCCGCCCGTACAAGCGACGGCATCCGTATCCATTCCGACAAACGCCGCCACGCTCGGGAATCGCGCGTTCGCTCCGCCGGAACTGACTGTGGCGACCGGCACCACCGTCACCTGGACGAATACCGACACGGTGACGCACACCTCGACGTCCGACGGGGCGGGCTGGGACTCGGGCGCGCTCGCGCCGGGTGGTCGCTTCTCGTTCGAGTTTCGGACGGCGGGAAACTTCCCGTATCACTGCGTCATTCATCCGGGGATGGTGGGAAGGGTCGTCGTCCAATGACGTTACTGGTGCGGCGTTCCGCCCGCTCAGGGAAGCAACGCCGCATCGATTTGCTCGAGCAGCCCGTTGATCGTGGAGCTGCGGCCCGCCTCATACGCGCGGGCCCAGCGCGCCGGGCCGAGCCGGGCGCGGGCGCCGCGCTCGGCCTGGTCGCGCAGGTCGGTAACGGACGGATCCAGGAGCGCAGCGCCGGTGCGTTCGGTGATCGCGTCTCGCGCGCCGAGGCTTCGTGCGGCCCATTCGTCATCCCCCTTGAGGACCGCCGCCGCGGCGAGCGGAACCAGCGCATAGACGAAGGCGAACTTGTCCTGGAGCTCCAGGATCCGGGTGAGGCTCTCGCGAACGAACCGGATCGCCTCGCTGGCGTTGCCGCACCGCACAGCCATGACGGCGCGGATGTAGAGGCCGAGCTCGCTGAACCACGGACCTGCGCGCGCCAGCCAGGGGAGGGCCTCGTCGAGCAGCCGCCCTGCCCCGTCGATGTCTCCGCGCGTCACTGCGACCCATGCCATTCCGCTGAGCCCATTCCCGACCCCCCAGGGAATGTCCATCGCCTCGAACATCTCGACGCTCTGAGAGAACCACCGGAGAGCCGCGTCATTGTTCCCGGCGGCGTGTTCCAGATGCCCGAGCAGATTCCTGGCTTCGGCGACGATATCGAGCTGGCCCGCGGGTTCGGCGAGAGCGAGCGCCTCGGTCATAGCCGATCGGGCCGGCTCCAGTTCTCCCTGCGTATACGACATGACGGCGGCCCCGGCGAGCGCCCTCGAGCGAACGGCGGGCGTCAGCCCTGGCAGCTGCAGGATCGCGTGGTACCAGCGCAAGCCTTCCGCGCCGTGCCCCCTGATGACCCAGAAGAAGAGCAGGCTCCAACCGATGCGTGCGGCTTCCCCCGACCGCCCGCTTTCGATGAGCCAGCCGAGCGCCGCGCGGTAGGATTCGAGATCCTCGCGGGCTCGATCCAGCCAGTTGGCCTGGTCGGGACCGACCAGCCCTTCGGCGGCCAGCGATGCCTCGGCCGAGCAATAGCGCACGAGCCCTTCGAGCGTGTCATCGCGCTCACCGGACGCGACCAGTTCGAGCGCCGCATACGCTCGTACGGTTTCCAGCATGTAATAGAGCGGACAGGTCGGCATCGCCGAGGTCTCGGCGCGCGACAGCAGGCTCTTGTCGATCAGAATCGCGACCGCGGCAAGAGCGCGCTCCGTGCCCGACGCCGGCTCGCGCCCGGCCAGGAGCTCGGCGGCCGCATCGATGGGAAACAGGCCTGGCAAGGCTCCGAGCCGCCGGAACGCGCGTCGCTCCTCGGCATCCAGAAGCTGGTAACTCCACGCCACCGTCGCGTTCATCGTCCGCTGCCGCTCGGGCAGGTCCCGGGGCGCGATCGCCGAGAGCAGTACGTCGCGCTCGAGGCGTCGCCACAGGCCGTCGGCATTCAGCGTCTTGATCCACGGTGCGGCCAGTTCGAGTGCCAGCGGGAGGGCGTCGAGCCGGCGGCAGATCGCGATGACGGTCTGTCCATTCGCCGACGTGAGCTCGAACTCGGGCAACACGTCGCGGGCGCGCTCGACGAACAGCCGCACCGCTGGCAGGCGCGCCATCTCCTCGGGCGGAAGTGTCTCGGCGCCGGCATCGAGCGCGAGCGGTCCGACGACATATTCCCGCTCCCCACGAATCCGCAGCGGTGCGCGGCTGGTCACCAGGACCTGCAGTAGGGGAACCGATACCAGCAGATCGCCCACGAGCGGCGCCGCCTGGAGCACGTGTTCGAAGTTGTCGAGCACCAGCAACGTCGCGCGGTTCTGACAGGCAACCCGCGCCCGCCTTGGCAGATCGGCGACGGTCGTGTCGGAGAACCCGAAGCCCTCGGCGATCGCCGCAGGCGCAAGTGCGGCATTTCCTACCGCCGCCAGCGGCACGAACACCACGCGTGCGGTTTCGTCTGCGGCCGCAGCTCCGGCGATCTCCAGCGCGAGACGCGTCTTCCCAACGCCGCCGGGTCCGATGAGGGTGATGAGGCGCAGGTCGCCTTGTCCCAGCCACCCCCGCACTACCTGCAACTCGACGTCCCTGCCGAGCAAGGGTGTGAGGGGCATCGGCAGGACCGTCTCGCTCAGTTCCTCGGCCGCCGGACGCACTTCTTCGCGCGCGCGCGCGAAGAAGGCGTCGTGACCGGCGCCCGCGAGGTCGAGCGCAGCCGAGAGCAGGCGGAGTGTCTCCAGCTGCGGCCGGCGTCGTTCGCCTCGTTCGAGCGCGCTCACGGCGTGAACGGAGAGGCCGGCGATGGCTGCGAGCTCTTCCTGGGTGAAGCCGGCGGCTTCACGTAGGCCTTTCAGGTGCGCGCCGAACGGACCGGCACCGCGCTTCATGGAAAAGCCGATCTTACTGCCGTCGAGTTCTCTAGCGCCCCCGCGTCATTCCGTCTTGAGCAACAGCGCGGGATCGATGCGCAACGCGCGCGCGACGGGAATCCAGCTGGCCAGCGCGCCGACGCCGACGACGACGAGCACCGGAACGGCAAACGCCTCCCAGCCGGGAGTACCAAACGAGCTTCCACCGCCGCCGGCCGAGCCGAGGATCCTGGTCAGCGCGAACGTCGTCGCGACGCCGACCGCAGAACCGGCGGTCAGCAAGCCCAGGGTGTGGACGATGACGACGCGGCCGACCTCGCGGCGGTTGGCGCCGAGCGCGATTCGCAGCGCCAGTTCCTTTGCCCGCCGCGCGATCGCGAATGCGAGCACGCCGAAGATGCCGGTCGCGGTCAGGAACACGCCGATCGCCAGGAGCGGACTCATGGCGGCGGCGAACGCGAGAATCTCCCTGGCACCGACATCGATGACGTCGTTGATCGCGAACGCTGACGGCACCGTGTAGGCAGGGCCGAGATGTCGTACTTCCTGCCGGATCGTGGCGATCAGCGGGCGCGGATCCCGGGTCGCACGAACGACGACCTGCAATCGGGTCGGAGCGGGTTCGGACGGGAACGGCAAGTAGTAGCGCGGTACCGGCCCGCGCAGAGGGCTGGTGGCATAATTGGCGACGATCCCGACGACTTCATAGGCAGTCCCGCCGGCGTTCACCCGATCGCCCGGCGCGCCGCGCTCGCCCCAGAGTTGCCGGGCGAGTGTTTCGTTGATGATTGCGACCCGCGGCGGTCCCTGCGCGTCGGCATCCGTGAAAGCGCGACCGGCACGCAGCGGCACGTCGAGCGTCGTGAAGTAAGTGGGAGTGATCGACACGCGCTCCGCCGTCACCGCGGGCGAACCGGGCGCAGCGGAAACACGCTCGGATGCGGCTCCCGCTGCGAGCGGCAGTGCGGTACCGGCGGCTGCACGGTGAACGCCGGGAATCGTCCCGATCAGGTCGAGCACCCGTGCGACGTCGACGCCCCCGGGATGCTCCACGCGCGCGGTCATGAGGGACGCGGTGGGGAATCCGAGGTCCGACGTGAGCATCCGCCGCGCCGCGTCGACCTGACCGGCCGCGACCACCATCAGCGCGACGGTCACCGAGATCTCGAGAACGACGAGCGCATGACGCCAGCGCTGGCGCGCGCGATCCGAGGTCGCGATCAGTCGAAGCGGATTCGTCTGAAGCCGGCGTGTCTCGTAGAGCGCCGGCGCAATCCCGGCCAGGACACCGGTCGCGATCGTCACCGCCGCAGACTGCAACAGGATCACGGCGTCGATCGAGAGGTCGAAATTGGCAGCCCCCCGCATGTTGCGGATCAGCAGGCCGCGAAGGGCAAGCGTCGCGCACAGACCCAGCGCACCACCGCACAGGGCCAGAATCACCGACTCGGTCAACAGGAGCCGCACGATCCGTCCGCGTCCCGCTCCGAGCGAGGAGCGAATCGCCATCTCGCGCTCGCGGCCGGTCCAGCGGGCGAACATCAGGATCGCGACGTTCGCACAGGCAATCAGCAGCGTCAGGAACACGGCAACACCCACCAGATAGGGGATCACGACCGCCATCTGGTCGCCGAGCCCGGTGCCACCGACTCCGGACGCCGCCACACGAACGTCGCGCGCCGACGCGGCCTCTCGCTGCCGATACGGTTCGCTGTTGTGTTGCAGTTGCTCCGCGAGGGCGGCGGTGGACAGTTGCGGCGGACGCCGCACGATGACGTCCAGCGCAGGCTGCGCGGCGGTCGCTTCGCGCGGCAGGTGCGTCCACACCGGCGCCTGCAAGGAGCCGAACCAGAATCGTTCCGGCGTCACGCCGATGATGGTGTGCGGCCGCTGATCCAGCCACACGGTCGTTCCGATGATGTCGGCGCGGCCGTCGAAGAGAGTCTGCCACACCGCGAAGCTCACGATCATCGGCGCCGCCCCGTTGCTTTCGAGGGTGACCGGGAACGCCCGGCCGATGGCGAGCGGCACGCCCAGCACCGCAAACAGGTCCGGCGTCGCCGCCCGGATCGGCCGCGTTTCCACCCGATCGCCAACGCGAATCTCGCCGCTGCGCGGCGCGGTCGCGGCGGCCATCCTGCCCCGCCACACGTCATCGGCGATCCACGTTTCGTAAAGGGAACCGGGAACGCCGGCGCGGCGCCGTTCGGGCGTGCTGATCTCGACACGCGACAGCTCTGACGGCTGCGCGTACAACGGTGGAGGATTGTAGAAGATGGCGTTGCGCAGGGTCAGCGTGGCCGTCGTCGCACCAATCCCGCCGGCCAGCGAGACAACCGCCACCAGGCAGGTCAGCGGAGACTTCGCGATGCTGCGGATCGCCACGCGGACGTCCTGGGTGAAATCCGCCATCGCCGGCGTCCGCCGTCGCCACCACATAGCTGCCACCTTTCAGTCCCAGCCTACCTGTGCGTGATCGCAATCACACAATTGGATGTCTTTATAGCGGCGACGCGCGCAGAGTAACGTCGCACCACCTACAAGCTGCATCTCCGTTCCGGACGCGCCGGAGTGGCGTCGGCTGACGACAAAAGTCGGCCGCAATTCGGGTCATCCGTTGGCCGGTGGTCAAATTGTTGGCCGATCCCTGCGCCAAAACTACAAAATGTTGGCGCCTTCCAGCGCCTCCCACCTGTCGCCTTTCTTGCAATGGGACGATATACCGAACACATATAACGGTTGGGCTGATTCCGGCGAGACGACCCGGAAGGGGGACACGGATGGCATCAGGACGGTTGGTTATCTGGGAAGCCATCCACGAGAACGGCTGGACGACGACTGTCGCCCAGAGATCGGACGGAACATTCGCCGCGGTGACCGAGAATACTGCCGGGCTGCGGCAATCGGACGTGGCCGTGACCCTCGAACATGCCTACGACGCCGTACGACGCGCCCTCGCCCGAGGCGGCCATTCGCAGTGCTCGCTTGGGTGCTCCGAGTGGGCGATGCGCCTGACCAGGACCGCGCGGACCCCGAGCGTCCATCGCTCCCCCGATTCGTCCGAGGCGCCGACCACGGGCCCGGTTGTGCCTTCATCGGCGCGCGAGGGACGCGCCGCGAGGCGCTGGAGCCACTGAGCGCGACCTGGTCTGCTACCTTCCTCCGCCAGAGAGGCTGACCTCTACTCGCACCGCAGCGCCCGGACGACCTCGATTCGCGAGGCTCGCAAGGCCGGCATCAACGTCGCCGCCGCGGCAGACACCAGAAGAATGACGACGACGGCACCGAACACGAGGGGATCGTCGGCATCCAGCCCGAACAACTGGCTCTGAACGTATCGGCCGGTTGCGTACGCGACCCCGACGCCGGCGGCAAGGCCGCCAAGGATCACGAAAGACATTTCGCTGGCGACGAGGCGCACGATCCCGGCCCGCCCGGCGCCGAGCGCCATCCGGACGCCGATCTCGCGCGTGCGTCTTGCCACCTGGAACACCAGCACGCCGTGAACGCCGACGATCGCCAGGATGGTGGCGAGCGCGGCAAAGCCCATCGACAGGAATGACAGCATCCGCTCGTTCGACATCCGCGTGTTGATTTGATCGTCGAGCGTGCGGAGATCGGTCACCACGATGTTGGGGTCGATGCGCCGGACTTCGCCGGGAATGATCCGCATGACCTGCCGCTCGTCACCGGCGACGCGGACGTAGACGCCGATGCGCATGACCCCGCCCAGCAGCGAATCGAGATTGAAAAAGGTCTGAGGCGGTATGGGGCCACGCACGTCGTGATACCGGGCATCGCCCATGATGCCGACGATCTCCACGTCGGTCGCCGCTCTCGTGCCCTGCCCGACCATGCGGCCGATCGGCGAAGTGCCGGGAAAGGCGGTGGACACCAGGGTTTCGTTCACGAATGCCACGCGTTTTCCGGTTCCCCAGTCGCGCCATGTGAACGGTGTGCCGGCCCGCAGCGGAATGCCCAGGACCTCGAAGTAGCCCGGCGTCACCGCGTTGAAGAACGTGAAGGGGGTTTCGGGCGCGCCGCCGGTCTGGCCCGAGACCGTGAGCGCGCCATCCGTTCTTCCGCCGGTAAAGAGCGGCGTCCTGCTCGCCCCCACCGCCCGGACACCAGGCACGGCCGTCAGCCCCTCCAGGAGGGCTCGATACGCCTGCGCCTTGCGGGCGGTCTCGTAGGGAACGGCCGGGCGGGCCAGGAACGCGATCACGTGTTCGGTCTGCAGTCCGAGCTCCACGCGCCGCAGGTTGTCGAGCGAGCGGATGAACAGCCCCGCGCCGAGCAGGAGCACGGCAGACAGGCCGACCTGCAGACCGATGAACAGCTTGCGGATGCGCAGATGGGTGCGGCCGCCGGCAATCGCCCCGGATTGTTCACGCAGCGTGGCCGCCGGCCCGGTCTGCGAGTTCTGCCAGGCGGGCAGCAGGCCGAACAGGACGGCCGTCGCGGCCGCCACCGCGATCGTGAAGACGATCACGCGCAGGTCTGGAGTGGCCGACAGCGAAAGCCCCGTGGCGTCCGCGGGAATCCAGGCGATCACGAGCCGCGTCAGCCATGACGCGAGAAAGAGCGCGGCCACTGCGCTGATGACCGCGAGCAAGACGCTTTCCGCGAACAGCTGGCCGATGATGCGCCCGCGGCTGGCGCCGATAGCGCGGCGGATCGCCAGATCCCGCCCGGCGGCGGCACCACGTGCGAGCAGGAGCCCGGCAATGTTCGCGCACGCAATCAGCAGCACGACCGCGGCAAGCCAGCTGAGAAGCGTGAGCGGCTCTTCGTACCGCGACCGCAGGCCGGAGCTGCCGGCTCCACCGGGCTCGAGCGAGAACTGCTGCTTCAGGAAACCATCGCGGGCTTCGGGAAAACGTGAGAAGTACGACTGCGCGAGCTCCTCCCGCTGGCGCTGCGCGTAGAGCACCTTCATCGCCGCTTCCGCCTGCGCGAACGTGATCCCCGGCTTCAGTCGCGCGAACGGATAGAACCATGCGGCGCGCTCGTCCTCCTGGGACGGGTTCGTGGGTGCGATGGTCGGCTGCATCGCCAGGGGGACGAACAGCTTCGTTGGTCTGCCGACGTCCGTGCCCTCGAACCCGGCCGCGGCAACACCCACGACGGTGAAGGGCCGGCCGTTGACCCGGATCGACTCGCCGATCACACCGGGTCGCCCCTGGTACTGCGATTGCCAGAAATCGTACTGAAGCACCGCGACCGGATGGCCGTTCCGATCGCGGTCGTCGGCGGGCGTGAGCAATCGCCCCAGCTCCGATCGAACGCCGAGGACCTCGAAGTAGTTGCCGGCGACCATCGCGACCGTGACCGCGGCGCTCCGGTCATCGTCCACCAGGCTCGCCAGCTCGATCCGCTGCCCGGTCAGGCCGGAGAACACCGTATTGCGATCGCGCAGGGCGAGGTAGGTCGGATAGGGAAACGTATGGGTGCCATCACCCCAGTTGCCGCCGGGCCTGACGCCTTCGAGCCGCAGCCACACCAGCCCGCGGGGATTCTCGACCGGCAGCAGCCTGAGCACGAGTTGATCGACGAGCGTGAAGATCGCCGTATTCGCGCCGATGCCGAGGGCCAGCGAGAGGATCGCGGCGGCCGCGAAGCCTGGCCGCCGCCGCAGCTGGCGGAGGCCGTATCTCAGATCCTGGATCACGATCTCGAACCAGTTGACGCTGTTCATTCGGTAGACCGCCTCTCGTACCACCTGCCGGTTGCCGAATCGTCGCACCGCGGCCAGGCGGGCATCGGCGGCACTCATGCCGCGCGCAATGTTGTCCTCGGTCTCCTGCGCGATGTAATGCGCAATCTCCTGCGCGAGCTCGTCGTCGCGCCTTCTCCGCTCGAAATAGCGGCGCCAGCGCATCTCGCTACTCGGTGGCGGGACCCAGCACCCGCGTCACGGCGCTCACGAGCAGGCTCCACCGGCTGCGCTCCGCCAGCAGGTGCCGTCGTCCGTTCGGCGTGATCCGGTAGTACCTGGCCTTCCGGTTGTTTTCGGAGGTGCCCCAGAAGGACGCGATCAGACCAAGGTCCTCGAGTCGATGGAGCGCCGGATAGAGCGATCCGTGCTCGACCTGCAGGATGTCGTCGGAGCCCTTCTCGATCACGTGCGCCACGGTATGCCCGTGGGCCGGCCCGGTGAGCAGCGTCCTGAGAATCAACATGTCGAGCGTGCCCTGCAGCATGTCGCCGCGAGCGTCGGCGCGGGATTTCCTCGGCATGCGCACCAGCATACCAGAAGAATATCTAGTGGAAGAAGTTTCAATAAATCAAGGTCGATACCAGCGCCAGTCGCTTCTCGCCCGGAAGATTTTCAAGTTCAACCATGGCGGCTGTGATTCTGAACAGGAGGGCCAAGAGTTCGGGAGACAGCGTGAATTTCAGCCCGAAGATCCTGTCGCCGGCGTCCGCGTCGAAACGAGGCGGAGCAGGTCGAGCGGCAGCGGAAACACGA
>Ga0114129_10009701_pt1 | contig 13737 bp, 13 predicted proteins | sample RhiMetdeltSRZDD1_FD_80071 | JGI IMG/M metagenome (GOLD analysis project Ga0114129, IMG submission 80071) | Populus rhizosphere microbial communities from Tennessee, USA - Rhizosphere MetaG P. deltoides SRZDD1 (version 2) (version 2) | ecosystem: Host-associated > Plants > Roots > Rhizosphere >...
ACCCGGTGAGTTCGGAAACCGTCAGTACTTTCTTGGAGGGGTAGAGCAACGTCTGTTGCCTCTTGGCCGACACCCGTTAGTCGAGTACGCGGATACGTTCGATAGACAACGCCTTACCGATTCGCGCATCGAGTTCGATCAGGGCGGCGCAAAACACGGTCGGACCGGAGGCCACTTCGAAGCGGCGAGGCATACCGGTCAGAAACTTCTCAATGGCCAACTCCTTTTTTACCCCGATGACACCGTGGAGAGGACCGGTCATCCCGATATCCGTCAGATAGGCGGTGCCTCTCGGAAGTATCTGCTCATCCGCCGTTTGCACATGGGTATGAGTGCCGACTACGGCGGTCGCTTCACCATCAAGATAATGACCCATCGCCATTTTTTCAGACGTGGCTTCTGCATGCATGTCGACCAGCACAGCGGCGACCCGCTTTTTCAGCCTGGCCATCTCCCGCTTGGCAACCTGGAAGGGGCAGTCGAGGGTCGGCATATAGGCACGTCCCATCAACTGCAGAACGGCCAACTCCTCTCCACCTTTCGTTTCAATGACGACGCTGCCTTGCCCCGGGACACCTTCGGGATAGTTGGCCGGTCGAAGCAGCCGACGCTCACGCGGAAAATAATCGAGGATTTCCTTCTTATCCCAGGCATGGTTGCCGGTGGTGATCGCTGACAATCCCATACCGAACAATTCTTCGGCGAGCTCAGGCGTGATCCCAAATCCCCCCGCGACGTTCTCACCGTTGCCGACGACGACATCGATCTGGCGTTGAGATACCAGCCGTGGGACGGCGCGAGCCACGGCGCGGCGCCCAGGCTCTCCCATGATATCGCCGATATACAGTACCTTCATTTGGCGTACTCGATATATCGACTTTCACGGATCACTGTGACCTTAATCTGGCCCGGATAGGTCAATTCCTGCTCGATCTTCTTGGCGAGGTCACGCGACAATTGAAACGACTCGGTGTCGGTGACATCTTCCTGACGGACAATCACGCGAATTTCCCGACCAGCTTGTATGGCGTACGCTTTCTGCACACCTTTTTGTGCATGGGCCAGCGATTCCAGCTTCTCCAGCCGTTTCACATACGATTCGAGCGCTTCGCGCCTCGCCCCTGGGCGTGCCGCTGACAGGGCCTCTGCCGCCGCCACGAGAACGGATTCAGGACAAATCGGTTCCACCTGCTCATGGTGTGCCGCAATGGCGTTGACAATTTTTTCGCTTTCGCCGTACTTCTTGGCAATCTCCGCGCCCAACATCGCATGCGGACCTTCCTCTTCATGACTGACGGCCTTGCCGATGTCGTGCAAGAGAGCTCCCCTTCTGGCTAAACGCACATCCAATCCCAGTTCAGACGCCATGATGCCGCAAATGTAGGAGGCTTCCCTGGCGTGATAGAGATTGTTTTGACCGTAACTGGTCCGATACTTCAAACGACCCAGGACCTTGATCAGTTCCGGATGGAAGTCGGAAAGACCTAATTCAAAAATGATCTTTTCCGCTTCTTCGTACATCAGCTTATCAATGTCGGTCTTGACCTTCTCGACGATCTCCTCTATCCGGGTCGGATGGATACGTCCATCGTGCATTAACCGCTCAAGTGAAACCTTGGCGATCTCTCGTCGCAAGGGATCGAAGCCGGAAATGATGACCGCCTCCGGTGTCTCATCGATGATTAAATCGATACCGGTAGCAGCTTCAATCGCCCGGATGTTTCGACCTTCTCTCCCGATGATACGCCCCTTCATCGCATCGTTGGGGATCGGCACCACCGAAATCGTCGACTCGGAGACGTAATCTCGCACCACGCGCTGGATGGACGTCGTGATGATCTCGCGCGCCTCCCGCTCGGCATTTTCTCTGGCTTCTTCCAGTGTCCTCTTCGCGATCCCGGCAGCATCCAGGCGCGCCTGGCTCTCCATTTCCTGCATGAGATACTTCTTCGCTTCGTCAGCTGTCATTCCGGCCACGCGTTCGAGCGCCTCGCGGTGTTCTTTTTCCGCCTGAGCGCAGGCCGCTTCCTTGAGCGTCAGTTTCTCTTCCTTCCTTGCGAAGTCCTGCTCGCGCTTCTGCGCATCAGCGTCCCGCTTGTCCAACGTGCCGATTCGTTTGTCGATGGCCTCCTCACGCTGTACCAGCCGCTTCTCGGTCGTCAAAAGCTCCGCCAACTTGGCTTTCTGTTCTTTCTCCAATTCTGTTTTGGATTGAAGGAGGAGATCCTTGGCTTCGAGCTTGGCTTCCTTTACGATATTTTCGGCTTCGCGCTGTGCGTTGAGCACGGCCTGGCGAGCCTGTTCTTCTTCCTGAGATCTTTTCCCCGCCGCCGACGTCCGGCGGATGACTTCGAACAACCCCACACCCAGCATTGCGCCGACAAGTCCGACGAATATGTACACGACAATTGAGGTCGACATAGGACTGACCCCTTTCAGCTGAAGACTAGACGACTCCGCACGAAAGACTGTTCACGATGGTGGCGTGAAGAGGCAGCAGGAAGACGATGGGACCGACGAAGCTATCGGGCGTGACGACTTCGGAAGGATGAACGTGTTGCTGGGTCGACGGAACGAGCCTGCCTCCATTGCAGGCTCCTACTCGCCGCTCGGTGACAACGACTCACTAGCGTGATCCGTGAGTCGATGGAACGCACAGGTACAGGAACCAACGCCAGCCTGCCGCAGCCAAACTCCGGTCCGGTCGGAAGCAGGTACTCGGCGGCCCTACTCAGCATGGCAACGAGGGTTGGCAATAAGAGAAGGACGGCCCCTTGCACAGCGCTCCTCTTTCTTAACAGCCCCAGCATCGACAAACCCACATTCATAACTTGCGACGAAATCGTATCCCCGATGTGTTACCGGTTCGAGGTTGACTTAATCCTCATCCCTATCGTCATCAAACTGCTTCCACACACTTACCTAAGGTCACGATATCAAAGGCCTACGGCCATTTGCAAGCGCATTTAGCGAAACAGCGAGGTCGGAACGTGCTCTTCGATGGACTCCATCAGAGACGTCATTCGTCGTTCCACGTCCGCTTCACCCTGTGCCCGTTTCTTCTCCGCTTCGAATAATTGATGAGCCAGATTAAGGGCCGTCAGCACGGCAAGTCTCGACGGCGTGGTCGTGTTCATCCCTTCTGCCAGGTGACGCATTTGGCCGTCCACGAACCCTGCCAGGCGGCGGATATAGGCTTCATCGGCTTCACCCCTGATCGCATACCGCTGGCCGTAGATTTCGACATCTGTTGTCTTAGTCAAAGGCCACCTCCTTGCGTTCTTCAAAACCCTCTAACAGCTCAATGTCTCCAAGCACCTTCTCAACACGGGATTTGATGTCCATGCGCTCCCGCGTCCAGCGCCGGTTGGAATCACTCTCTTCAGCCAACCGCTGCCGAGCCGCCTTGAGATCATCCTCCAAGCCGGCATTTCGTTTTTTGAGCTCCTGGATGAGCTTGACTAAGTCCTTGATACGAGTTTCAAGCGCATCCAACCGATCCAGTGCCATATCAGTTTACCTCTTCGAGCCCCTACCGATTGGGGGGCACTATAGGAATTTGCCCACATCTTGTCAACGGTTCAGGACAGGCCACCAAGCCGTACATATTCCCGATAGCTTCTTAATACCCGCTTCACGTACTGCCTGGTCTCTTGGTAAGGAATCAGCTCGACAAATTCGTCCTGACTCTGGGCGCGATACTGTGCAATCCAATTGCCGACCGCGATGGGGCCTGCATTGTAGGACGCGATGGTATAGACGAGGTTGCCGGAGAACTGCTCGAGCAGTTGCTCCACATAACGAACACCGATGCGGATGTTGGTTTCTTGATCGAAAAGATCATCACGCCCTACCGCGGGAAGTCCCACCCGCTGCGCCACGTTGTTCGCCGTGGATGGCATCACCTGCATCAATCCGATGGCACCAACGCGCGAGACCGCCCTCACATCATATTGGCTTTCTTCACGAATAATGGCCGCGATCAGGTAGGGATCGACCCCCTTGGCCCCTTGCAGCCTGATGGTGGGCAACAGCCCTGTCGGATAGGCCACATTCCAGAGCGAGGGCGACACGGTGCCCCCTGTCCGCTCCAACTGATCGCGGAACCTCGCACGAGCCAAACGCAGCGCATGGTGATAAGCGCCCACCTCGTTGAGCATGGCCGAAAACTCGATCAACACGTCTGGATCGCGGCTGTAACGATCGGTCAGAAATGCCACTTCCTGAGCGGCTTCGGCATCCAACCCCAGCGTCTTGAGTTCAATGGCCCGCCGATAGGCTGTCTGCTGTTCGATGTCTGCGCGTGTGACGACAGATGGCGCTGGTTCACTATTCTTGGCCGGCTCGCTGGCAGGAGACGCTGCCTCAGTGAGCGTTTCTTTGTTTAAAGTCATCAGTCGCTCTCGTGCGAGCTGACAATAGTAGGTATATCGATACAGCTGACAGAGTTTCCGATAGAACTCGTCTGCACCCGACTGTTGACTCTGTTCGGCAGCTCGCCCCAGCCAATAGAGCGCTTGTGGCTCGAATTCGCTATCATGTTGTTCTGTGAGCAACCGCAGGGTGTCTGCCGCCTCGCGGAACCGACTGGTTCGATACTGGACCCAGCCAACGCGCCATTGCCCTTCCGCTCGTTGCGCTGCAGGCTCACCCTGTTTCGCTACCTGGCGATAACGAGCGATCGCCTCGTCGAATTGCTTCTGATCTTCGAACCAGATGCCCGCAAACAGGATGATTTGTCCCTTCTGCTCCGCCGAAAGAGGGGACGACGAGAGTGCCTTCGTAAGCTCCAGCAATTTATCCCCCTGCCCCTGCCGCAGATACACACGAGCGAGCCATACCGACGCCTCGTTGGACTCCGATCCGCTTTCCTTGGATAAGGCGCGAAATGTCTCGCGCGCCTGGTCATATTGTTTGAGCCTGACCTGTGCGATGCCCACCTTCAACTTCGCCTCTGCACGGCGTGGCGAGGAAGGATCGGCCGCAAGAAACTTTTTGAATTCCTCGATCGCTTCAGCGTGAAACGCCTGACCTAAATAGGCTTGCGCCCGGTTAAATCGCTCGGCCGGTTGCACGCTCCACTGTTCGCCTCCCAGATTCGATGCCAATAGCGTTTCTGCTTCCTTCGCTTCGGGAGCATAGGGGAAGCGCACCCATAGTTGTCGTAACGTCTCGCGGCCCTCGGCAATATTGTTATCCCGTAACTGGCATGCACCTCGCCGTAGGAAGGCTTTGGGAGCGCTCGTGTCTTTGTCATTCAGCAAAATGGCCTTACTCAACCAACTGGTGGCCTCCGGACAGCTTGAGGCTTGATACCAGGCCTCGCCGGTCTTATAGGCAGCCTTCGCCAAGATGTTGGAGTCGGGCACGGCCATCGGGATGCTTTCCAACAAGACCGCCGCCTCTTTCGCGTCGCCAAGATTCAGCTGCGCCTCTCCGATCCAGAGGCGGATATAATCGTCCAACACAGGAAAATCACGTTGAGCCCCGCGAAGGAATTGAACAGCGGAGGGCGGATTGCGTTCGATCTGCAGCACACCGGATAAGAGCCCGGCCCGTTTTGCCCAGATGGAAGAAGGAAACCGCTCCGTCAAGCGCTGAAGCCGCTCGAGCTTGAGAGTCAAGACCTGCTCTTTCGTCAGGATTTTCCCGAGCCGTTCTTTTGGAAATGCCGCTGCCTGGAAACAGAGCTCAGGCTGGTCGCATGTGTCCTCACCAGATCCGGGTGTCCCAGCAAAGGCGGCGGCCAGCAAGAGTAGGCCGCACAACCACAATCCCACGGTAAGAGGGAGCCATCGGGAGGAAGGTTTTGCACTATCGTTGTACACGAGGAACGTCTCCAAAACCTTCCATCATATATAACAGTGTCTCTCCTTGCTTACCAGCAATTGGTACCAGCCATCCATCCTTTCTTGTTCCACTTTTTCTCACTATGTTAGGCTGCGTCATGCATCATTCAAAAGGTGCCAACTCACCAACGCACAGAAACCTGCTAAGCCTGGATGAGCAAGACATGGCACGGCTGATCAACCAGTTCGACTGGCCTGCTTACCGCGCCGGCCAGATCCTTCGGTGGCTCTATCAGCGACGTGCGCGGACAATCGATCAGATGACAGATTTAAGCAAAGCTGACAGGGCGAAACTAGCGAGTGACGCCACCATCACACGAGCCGTATCCTGCACCATCTTCTGCTCTGCGGACCGTACAAAAAAATTGATCCTCACACTCGAAGACGGCCTTGAGGTTGAAGCCGTGCTGATACCTGACGACGATCGACTCACTCTCTGCGTCTCAACGCAGGTTGGTTGCACACTGGACTGTGGTTTCTGTCTGACCGGCAGGATGGGTTTGAAACGGAATCTGAAGTCGCATGAAATCATTGAGCAGGTCCTGACCGCTCAAGATCAACTGGAACCGGGTGAACACATCACAAACATAGTGTTCATGGGGATGGGCGAACCTCTGGCGAACCTGGATGCGCTGGCGGAAGCCATCCGGCGCATGACGAACAAATCCTGGGGACTGGGCTGGTCGTCGAGACGGATCACTGTGTCAACAGCGGGGATGGCGTCACGTCTCAAAGATGTCGCGCCGCTTGGGGTCAATCTTGCGATTTCGTTGAATGCCTCGACCGAAGCGCAACGCGCGAAGCTGATGCCTGCAGTGAACGGCATCGCTTCACTCAAGACGCTGCTCGCCGCGTGCCGCCGCTATCCGTTGGCTCCGACCAGGAGGCTAACCTTCGAATACGTGATCCTGGCCGGCGTGAATGATCGAGAAGAAGATGCGCGGCGCCTGGTTCAATTAGTCCGTGGCATCACCTGCAAGATCAACTTAATCCCCTTCAATCCGTTTCCAGGCAGCGGGTTTCAGCGTCCGTCCGACCGTGACGTCCTGGCCTTCCAATCGATCGTGCGACAGGCCGGCATCGATGTGTTCATCAGAAAGAGTCGTGGCCGAGATGTGCTGGGAGCCTGCGGGCAGCTCGGAAATCTTCCTTCGTCATACCAAGCACAAACCTTGACACAAATTGAATCTCGTTGTTAGCATGCACCCGTCTCTTCCTCACCACGAAACATGATCAGTTCGCACCTCCGACACATTATTTTTGGGTTGCTTGCAACCATTCCGTTCGTCCTTCTTTCCGTTCAACCAGCTGCCGCTGATCCCCATGAACATATCCTCTCCAATGGCATGAAAGTGTTGTTGGTGGAGGTCCCCAAGGCTCCTGTTGCAACTGTGCAGGTCTGGTACAAGGTCGGTTCCCGCAACGAGGTCATGGGCCGTGCGGGTCTCTCCCACATGCTCGAACACATGATGTTCAAGGGCACCGCAAAATATCCAAAGGGTTCGTTCTCACGCCTGATCCGCAAGAACGGCGGCGTGGACAACGCCTTTACCAGCCAGGATTTCACCGCGTACTTTGAAAATCTTGCAGCCGATCGGGTCGAGTTAGCTCTGGAAATGGAAGCCGATCGCATGCAGGGTCTGATCCTGGACATGAACGAACTCAAAACCGAACGTGAAGTGGTCAAAGAAGAACGGCGCCTCCGCACTGAAGATGATCCACAAGGTGCTCTCGTCGAGGCATTGTTCGCACAGGCCTACCTCAGTCATCCGTATCATTGGCCCGTCATCGGCTGGTTTGGCGACTTGGATGCCATGACGCTCGAAGACCTTCAGCGGCACTACGACACCTATTACTCTCCCAACAATGCCACTCTCGTCGTCGTCGGCGACATCAAGCCCGACCAGTTGCTGCCGTCGATCAAGCATTTGTTCGAACCAATCCCGCGGGGGCCAGAGCCCAAACCCGTCGCCACAATGGAGGGTGAACAAAAGGGCGAACGCCGTTTTCTTCTGAAGCGGGAAGCTCAAGTGCCCTTTGTCATGATGGGCTATCGCGTCCCGAACTACTCGAGCGAGGACTCTTACGCGTTGGACGTTTTGGAATCGATTCTGTCTCGCGGGAAAAGTTCTCGTCTCTATCAGAGCTTGGTCTACGATCAGAAACTCTCTCTTGCGGTCGGTGCTGAATATGGGTTGATGCAAACTGATCCCGGGCTTTTCTATTTTTACGCACTTGTGAGTCCGGGCCAAAAGGTCGAAGTCGTTGAGGAGGCTCTGCAGAAGGAGATCAAGCGTCTGCAGGTCGACCCGCCGACAGAACAGGAATTGCAACGGGCCAAGAACCAAGTCGAAGCGGCTCGAGTCTTCGAACAGGATTCGAACTTCCGGCACGCGATGCTGCTGGGCCAGGCTGAGTCCGTCGGTGCTGGTTGGCGCAAAGTCGATCAATTTCTCGACCGCATCAGGGCCGTCACAGCCAAAGATGTCCAGCGGGTCGCCCGGCAATATCTGATCGACGATGTCCGAACCGTCGGCACGTTGATTCCTGTTCCGACGAAACAACCGGACGCGCCGTCCGCCGCGCTGCAACAGGGAAAACCATGACGATAAGGACCGCTCTACCGGCCGTGACGCGTCCGCGCCTCTTGGCAACTTGGGTAGTCGTGCTTGGCTGCATCATCCTCGTCCCCGCTGTCACGCAGAGCTTTCCCGCCGACATCGCTCCGACGAAATTCGTCACACCAAACGGCATGACTGTCCTGGTCTTGGAGCAGCATTTCTTGCCGATCGTTGAGGTCCACGCCTTAGTCAAGACCGGATCCGTACAAGATCCGCCGGACAAGGCAGGCCTTGCCAATTTGGTGGCGAGTTTGCTCGACGAGGGCACGACGACCCGCTCATCCAAACAATTGGCAGAACAGATCGACTTCGTTGGCGGCGCTTTGGAAGCCAAGGCCACTGAAGACTACACGACTGCCTCTGCACGGGTGTTGAAGAAAGATATTGACCTGGGGTTCACACTGCTCGCTGATATCCTGCAACATCCAGCCTTCCTGAAACCCGAATTCGAACGGATTCGTTCGCAGATCCTGGGCGAAATGGCTAGCGACAACGACGACCCCGGCCACGTTGCGATGAAGGCGTTTAACCAATTGGTCTTTCACGGCCATCCCTACCGTTGGCCGTTGAATGGGACAGAAGAATCACTCGGCCGGATTACGCATGCGGACGTCCTCAACTTCTACGCGAAGGAGTACATACCAAGTCAGGTGATTCTGACTGTCGTCGGTGACGTCACGACGGAGCAAGTAACGGGATTGGTGCAAACGCACTTCGGAGCCTGGAAGAAAGTCATGCCACAGGCTCGGAACGTCAAGGGCGCGGCTCCAGTGGAGAAGAAAACTGTCCAGCTCATTGAAAAGGACTTGACTCAATCGAATGTCATCCTCGGCCACGGAGGAATCAGCCGCACGAATCCGGACTTTTATGCGGTCACGGTCATGAACTACATTCTCGGCGCAGGCGGGTTTTCTTCCCGGCTGATGGATTCGATCCGCGATAAGCAGGGACTGGTCTACGGCATCATGAGCCATTTCGATGCGCGGCTCATGCCCGGCTCGTTCTGGATCAATTTCCAAACCCGCACTGAAGCCACGAACCAGGCGATTCAAGGTGTTCTGGCCGAGATCAAAAACATTCGAGAAACACCTGTCTCCGATCAGGAACTGTCCGAGGCCAAGTCTTTCCTAATGGGGAGTTTCCCTCTGCGACTGGATTCCACTGCCAAACTGGCCCAGGTGTTGGCCCAGGTTGAATTCTATGGACTGGGATTCGAATACTTTTCCCAGTATCCTAAATGGATCGAACGGGTCACAAAGGAAGATGTACAGCGCGTCGCGAAACAATACTTGTACCCGCAACGTTATGCCTTGGTTGTCGTCGGTAATATCGCGAAAGCGAAACTGAAGCACTGATGGCCACAGAACTTCTGACTGCCAAACTCGATCGTCTGCGGCATCTCGTGGGCGAGATGCAATCCGTACTTGTTGCCTACTCAGGCGGCATCGATAGCACACTCGTACTCAGGATTGCACACGACATGCTTGGCGACAACGCGCTGGGAGTTACGGCTCTCTCGCCGACCTTCCCCGCGGCCGAAAAGGAAGCGGCGACTCGTACCGCTCGGGAGATCGGCGCACGGCATGAAATCGTGGAGACTGATCAACTGGCGATTCCCGCATTCGTGCAGAACGATGCAACCCGCTGCTTCCACTGTAAGACGGATCTATATCAGTTGATGGAAGGACTACGGGCGGCCAGGTCCGCCCAGTGGGTTCTGGACGGCACCAACCTCGACGACCTGGGGGATGATCGTCCCGGCATCAAAGCGGCACGAGATTGGAAGGTACGGAGTCCCCTCGTCGAAGCCTCACTTACAAAAGCCGACGTCCGCGCCGTTGCACAGAGCCTCGGACTTTCCAGTTGGGACAAACCCGCGGCAGCTTGTCTTTCCTCACGCATTCCCCGTGGCATCCCCATCACCATGGAGAAACTCCAGCGCGTCGAACAGGCCGAGGCGGTCTTACAAGCCGAAGGGTTCCGCCATATTCGCGTGAGGGACCACGGCGACATCGCGAGAATCGAAATGGCCGCGGAAGACTTTTCCAAACTCAACGAAGCAAGCATGCGCGCACGCGTGAGCGCTCGCCTGCGCGAGATTGGATTCCGATTTGCTTGTGTGGATTTGGAAGGCTACAGGACGGGGGGCATCAGCTTGGGCTGATCCGCGAACTTAGTCTGCTACTCTAAAGGCTGTTCAAAATCGCCATTCAGCAAGGCCGCAGCGAGAAAAAGGCCGAAGCGTACTTCTTCCCGTACGTTGAGGCCTTGCGAGAAGCGAGAACGATGCTGAGGGCGATTTTCAGCAGCCTAACGTGAAGACTTCGTCAAAGCGTCTAAGGCTTCATCGGCCAACCTGCGGTTATCCGCCTCAGTGAGGCTCCGCTGAAGCACTTTTTCAGCCACCATTAAGGCCAGGTCGGTCGTCTGTGTCCGGATCTCTTGAATGGCCTTTCGGCGTTCGTGATCTATCTCACGAGTCGCATCACCCTTAATCCGCTCGGCCTCGACTGTTAACCGCTGCTCATTTTCTTCCATCAACTGTTGTGCCCGTTCTTTCGCCATCGCCAGAATCCCTTCGGCTTCTTTCGACGATGCAGCCAACTTCGCTTCGTACTCTTTGAGTGTGCGTTCCGCCTCGGTTCGGTGACGTTCCGCCTGATCGAGACTATCCTTGATCTTTTTCTCTCGCTCCTCCAGCGCGCTCAAGATGCCGGGGAAGGCAAACTTATAGAGAACGAACAAGAGAATCGCAAAGGACACGACTTCCCAGAAAATGAGGGAAGAGAAAAAATGCGATTCGAACTGCGGCATGTTTTTACCTAGTCCTGTGTGCTAAGTTCTGAGTGCGGAACGCCTTGCAGCACTAAGCACTCATGGCTCGACACGGTTATTTGCGAAGGCCCATGATAATGAATGCGATGACCAGACCATACAGCGCGATGGCTTCCACCAGTGCGAAGCCGATCCACATGTACTTGCCGACGCGACCTTCGGCTTCCGGCTGGCGCGCTACTGCCTCGATCATCTTACCGAAAATGTAGCCGATGCCCACGCCGGCTCCGGCGAATCCGGCTGCGGCTAAGCCCATCCCCAACAATGCTGCGGCTGCTGAATCCATTGATCTACTCCTCCTTCTCTAGCTGGCTTACCATGGGAAATTAGTGTGCGTGCTCACTATGACCATGTAAGGTGACTGCGTCTCCAAGATAGACGCAGGTCAGTATCGTAAAGATATATGCTTGAATCGGTGCAATCAGACACATTTCCAAGGCATTCACAAAAAGGGTGGCAGCGAACGGTAACCAGCTGACGTAGAGGGGCAAGGAAACCACCATGCCAAACAGCACTGCGAGAATTGTATGCCCTGCAGTCATGTTTGCGAACAAACGAACTGCGAGCGACACGGGTCGTGCAAGCTGACTGATAATTTCGATCGGGACCATTAAAGGGAGCATCCACCCTGGCGTTCCAGGGGGAACCAGTATTCCAAGAAACTTCAACCCGTGGAGGGCGAACCCAAGGGCTAGACTGAGCATATACACCGTGCCTGCAAACACTCCGGTCACGATGATTTGGCTTGTGACAGTATATGTCCCTGGAATGAGCCCTAACCAATTGCAAAATAGGATAAAGAGGAAAAGCGTTGCAATGAGAGGGAAAAACTTCATTCCATCCTTACCCATCGTGTCCAGAATCATCCCTCGAATAAAATCTACTAACATTTCGGCGAGGCTCTGTAGCTTTCCGGGCACGAGCCTTCGGGTACCTCCAGCCATGACCATGAGAATGGAGACGAGCCCCACGACCACCCACATCATGATCACGGCTTTATTGATGGAAATGTCGAGGCCGCCGAGATTGATGGGGATAATATTGTGTAATTCAAAAGGATGTAGCGGACTTTCTTCCATTGAACCCTTCGCGTTTCAATATTCGATTACTTAGGCCACCGCTGTGCCATCCGATAGGCGTTTCGCACTCCGGCGCCCGCACCCAGCATCAGGCCGACGACCATTCCCCAAGGAGTCGTTCCCAGCACATAGGTGTCGGCCACCCACCCGAGCCCTCCCCCGACGATCAGCGCAGCCAGCAGTTCCGTTCCGATACGAACGGCCTGGCCGAGCCCCGCATACAACGGATCCTGTGACTGGGGCATGGTCCGCCTAGGCTGACCCACTGAGGCGAGTACTCAACCAGCAACACTGAGTAAGAACTCTCCCGATGGCGGGCGGGCAATTCAAGCAGAATCCCCGTGAATTTGTCAAGTTGCACTGCTGGGAAATGACCGAATGGCTGCGGTATAGTGAATCCCTCCCGATCCTAAACCGATGCGCATGCGATGACCCGATTTTCTCAACCTACGTTCCTGCATGGCCCTCCCCGACCGCTTGTCCTCACCATCCATGGCCGCGGTGAGAGTCCCCTTGATCTCTACCAAAAGATTGCGTCTCCATCTCAGCCATCCTTTCTATTAGAAAGTGGAAAGCCCCAGCCGGGAACTTCACGCTATTCGTTTTTAGGAAGCGGTCCGAGCATGATTTTGTCAGAAGAGGCATCGGTCTGGGGCGCGCATACAGAGGACCCATTCGCACGCCTGAGGCAGGCCCTTAAGCCTCCCGGCATTGAACGCACTTCAGACCTTCCGCCATTCTTCGGCGGAGCCGTCGGGTATTTCAGTTACGATTTCGCACGCCGCCTCGAAGCGTTACCGTCTTTTGCACTAGGTGACCTCACGGTTCCGGACGCCCATCTTGCACTGTATGAGCTCATCACGGCGATTGATCATGGAACCGGCCGCATTCAGATTATTTTTTGTCCTTCGATGGAACGGTTTCTTGGAGAGGCTCGAGATAAACTGTATCGGGAAGGACTGGATAGGCTGACCGAATGTGAGGCGAGACTGACGGGCACCACGGTTGCGGACGACAAGACACTCGATTCGCTCTCATTTACACCGGAACAGACAAAGGAGGCCTATCTCGATCGCGTGGGGCGTTGTCAAACTTATATAGCAGCAGGCGACATCTACCAGGCCAATCTCTCGCAACGATTCACCGCAAACATTCCTGAACGATACCGGACGGGACTCAATCGTCTCCGTTACGAGCAGGCAATGTACCGGCAGCTGCAGGCGGTCAACCCTTCGCCCTTCTCGGGACTCTTGCGCTTTAATGACCTCTCGCTCATCAGTTCCTCCCCTGAACGGCTGGTGCGCCTGCAGGGACGTCGTGCAGAGACAAGACCGATCGCCGGCACCAGACCGC
>Ga0114129_10009703_pt1 | contig 13736 bp, 15 predicted proteins | sample RhiMetdeltSRZDD1_FD_80071 | JGI IMG/M metagenome (GOLD analysis project Ga0114129, IMG submission 80071) | Populus rhizosphere microbial communities from Tennessee, USA - Rhizosphere MetaG P. deltoides SRZDD1 (version 2) (version 2) | ecosystem: Host-associated > Plants > Roots > Rhizosphere >...
AGCAGACGTGGGCGACGTGCTCTACCAGGTCGGCGACCACGGCTATCCGTTCATCGCGATCGTCGAAGGCGAGGTCGCGATCCTCGACGCGGCCGGGAACGAGATCGTGCGGCACGGAAGGTCGGGCTTCCTCGGCGAGATGAACCTGCTCACTGGGCAGACCGTCTTCCTCACGGCGGTCGTAGCCGAGCGGCTGCGCTACATCGCCGTCGAGCGCGAAGCACTGCGGGCGCTCTTGTTCGAGGACGGGCCGCTCAGCGACCTGGTGCTGTCCACGTTCATCTCACGCCGCGAGGCCCTCCAGCGCGTTCAGGGCATCGGCCTCGAGATCGTCGGACCGCACTCCTCCGAGCCGACGATGAGGATGCTCGATTTCGCGCGGAGCAACCGGCTCCCGTTCACCTGGCGCGACCCGGCACATGACGAGTCCGCAGCAGCGCTGATCGCCGGCCTCGATGACGCAACCCTGCCCCTGGTGCTTCTGCCGGGCGGGATCGAGCTCCGCGGACCGTCGACAGGGCACGTTTCGCGCCTGTTGGGAGTGGGCCGCGAGCTGGCCCACCGGGAGGAGGTCGACCTGCTCGTGGTGGGCGGCGGGCCGGCCGGGCTCGGTGCCGCCGTCTACGGCGCATCGGAGGGGCTCGAGACACTCGTCATCGAGAGCACGGCGCTCGGTGGGCAAGCGGGATCGTCCCGACGGATCGAAAACTACCTCGGCTTCCCGGCGGGAATCACCGGGACGGAACTGACGAGCCGCGCCGTCATGCAGGCACGCAAGTTCAATGCCCGCACGGCCAGCCCCTACCGCGCTCTTTCACTCGAGCCACTCGACACGGGCTACGTCGTGCGCCTCGAGGACGAGCGCGACATCGTCGCGCGCGCAGTCGTGCTGGCTACCGGCGCGCAATACCGGCGACTGCCGGTCGACAACCTTGCCGAATACGAGGGCATCAGCGTCTTCTACGCGGCCGGGCCGCCCGAAGCTCAGCTCTGTGGCGCCTCGCGCGTCGGTGTGGTCGGCGGCGGGAACTCGGCCGGGCAGGCCGCCATCTGGCTCGCTCGAGGCGGGGCACTGGTGACACTTCTGCACCGCCGAGCCGACCTGCGCGAAACGATGTCGGACTATCTCGTCCACGACCTCGAACGCTTCGGCGTCGCCGTGCGCGACCGGACCGAGATCGCCGCCCTCCACGGGAGGGATGGGCGACTTAGGGCAGTGACGCTCAAGGACGGCCAACGCCTGCCGCTCGCCGTCCTGTTCCTCTTCCTCGGTGCGCTGCCTTGCACGGACTGGCTGCACGGGGCCGTCGCACGCGACGAGGACGGCTTCATCCTCACGGGCGCCGCCGCCGATGCGGAGAACCTGCTCGCGACGAGCCTGCCGGGCGTGTTCGCCGCAGGTGACGTCCGTTCGGGCTCGACCAAGCGATGTGCGACCGCGGTCGGCGAAGGCGCGATGGCCGTCCAGTTCGTCCATGGGCTGCTGGCGCGATCGGCACGACCGGTCGCGTCCTCTTGAAGACCGTGGGCTAGGCCCGCGGCCTGCCCGGTCGCAAGTAGACAAACCAGTAAAGCGCGCCGACCATGATGGTTCCGCCGATCAGGTTGCCGATGGTCACCGGGAGAAGGTTGTCGACGATGAACGACGACCACGTCACGCCGTTCATGTCCGGCAGCCCTTGCATCCCGGACAGCCAGGCTTCGTCGCCCTTGACGAGCAGGCCGAGGGGGACGAAGTACATGTTGGCGACGGAGTGTTCGAAGCCTGAAGCCACGAATGCAGCGATCGGCGGCACGATCGCGAGGATGCGGTCGCTCGTCGTGCGGGCGCTGAAGGTCAGCCACACGGCCAGGCACACCAGGGCATTGCAGAAGGCGCCGAGCGCAACTGCCTGTGCGAAACCCACGTCGACCTTGGCCGCGGCAATCCGAAGGGCTTCCTCGCCGACAGCGCCGCCGCCGAACGTGTACTGCTTGGTGACGAACATCAAGCCGGCCGTCAGCAAGGCCCCCACGAAGTTGCCGAGGTAGACGAGCCCGAGGTTCGACGCGAACCTGCCCGTCGAGACGAGCCTGCTCGCCCATGCCATCACGACCAGGTTGTTGCCGGTAAAGAGCTCGGCGCCCGCGACGACCACGAGGATGAGGCCGAGCGAGAATGCCACACCGCCGAGCAGACGCTCGACCCCGTAGGCCAGCCCCTCGCTGCCCGACATCACGGTCGTGGCGAAGGCCGCACCCATCGCGATGAACGCGCCGGCGAGGACGGCGAGGACGAACACCGTCGCGGTGTCGGTTCGGACCTTTCGGGCGCCGACTTCCTCGGCGCGGCGCGCCATCTCCGGCGGCGGGAGCGCATCCAGACCACGCGGCTGAATCGCGCCTCGCTCGGGCGCAACGTGCGTCGATGCAGTCATCAGCCCCACCTCCTGTCAACCTCGAGAGCCGGCGGCGGGAAAGGGGAACTACGCGCCGCTGCGCCGGTGCACGATCACGATCGGGCAGGTCGAGTGCTGGGCGCACTCGTGGCTCACCGATCCGAGCAGGAGCTCCGAAAATCCTCCGAGCCCGCGTGAGCCGACGACCAGCAGGTCCGCATCGGCGGCGGCGTCGAGCAGAACCTTGGCGGGATGACCCTCCCGAATGACGGCGTCGATCTTGACGTCGCCGTCCTCGGCACGCACCGAATCGAGAGCCGTGGCCGAGATCGCCTCGGCATCCTCTTCGAACACTTCGCGCACATTCACGAGCGGGCTCGCCCCGGGGCCGCCGTAGGTCGCGGCTGGCACGTGCCAGGCGGTCACAGCCCTGATCTCCGCGCCTTCGAGCGTCGCCTGGTGCAGCGCGTAGCGAAGCGCTTCGTTCGACGGCTCAGAGCCGTCCACTCCGACGACGATCAAGCTCATCTCACACCTCCGAACCTTCGGTGGAGTCGGAAGGTGGCCGCTACGCCACTGGACGCTTCAGCAAGACCACCGGCCACGCCACCAGGTCGCCCTGCTTCAGCGACAATCCGACAGCTTCCCATCCCTGGGCGCCGAGCTCGTTCAGGTCGCTCGGCGGCAACCCGCCGGCGTCCTTCTTGATCTTCCTGGCGTCCGCCAGTGGCACGACCAGATATTCCCACTTCTGCATCTCCATGCCTCGAGTCTCGCGCAGGCCACGCGCGCTCACATCGGGGGATGCACAGAAGCTGCTGCGGCTTACTACCTACTGGGCTCCGTTGCCGTTCTGGTGTTCACGATCCGCCGGGGCCGGCGCGAGCTAGTCGGCGGCGCCGGTTTCGAGCAGCCGCTTGAGCCGGGGGTAGGCGCGGTCCAGATTTGACTGCGTCGTTCGCGCGACCATCGGCTGAAAGGCACGCATCAGGCCTGTCGGCCGCCCGGTCACCGACGCCTCGACCAGCGTGCCGCCCTGTTGCTCGCTGAAGCGGAAGGCGAGCGTTGTGGGGAACGGCCCCGACGTGCTCTCGACCTTCATGCGGACCGGCGCCTCGTGCTCGACGATCTCCCACGTGTACTCGTAGGGACGGCCCATCGAACGGAACTTGGTGCGAACCGTGCTACCGACTCCGATCGGCTCGGGCGACGTCAACTCCTCGCTGTCGACGCTCTCATCCCAGTTGGGCCGGTTGCGGGCGTCCGCGACATAGGCGAACACCTCGTCGATCGGCCGCGCAATCGGTACTGCGACGCTCCTCGTGAACACGGTCCCCCTAGCCGGCGCCCAGCATACGAGAATGACTTGCCCGGGGTCGGGCCTCGTGCGACCATAGCTCCCGCGTGCACGCCTTCTCCGTCGAGGTTCCGTCGCAGGCGAGCCCTGAGCGGGTCTGGGAGCTGCTCGCCGATACCGAGACATGGGCCGAATGGGGCCTGTTCGACGAATCCGTGCTCGAACAACCCGGAGCCTCGGAGCCCCAGGGTGTCGGTGCGGTGCGGCGGTTCCGCACGGGTAAGCGGATCACCCGCGAGCGAGTCGTCGCCTTCGTACCACCCGAGCATTTCGGCTACGAGCTGCTCTCGGGATTGCCGATCCGTGACTACCGTGCGGATGTCACGCTTCGCCGACAGGCCGCCGGCGGCACCCTCATACGTTGGGAATCTCGTTTCCGCGGCAAGTTCCCGGTCCCGGGCGCCCTCGCGAAGCCGAAACTCGAGCAGTTCGTGCGCCGGACGGCCGAGGCGCTCGCCGGCGCGGCTGAGCAAGCGCAGTGAGTGCGGGTCAGTCGGGCGTGGCCGGCGCCGCGATCTCGGCGGGCGCCGGCCGCGTTGCAGGGGTGCGCGAGAGCGCGATGCCGGCGACGATGATGATGCCGCCTGCCCATTGGAGGGCGAGGATCTTCTCGGAGAGCAGCAGCAGCGCGGACAGGGCACCGAAGAACGGTTGCAGGTTGAGGTAGACGGATGCCCGAGCGGCTCCCACCTTCCCGACCCCGGAGAACCACAGGATGTTCGCGGGCGCGAAGACCAGGGCGGTGAAGGCAAGGCAAAGCCATGCGAGCCCGCTCACCGCGCCCCAGTCGGTCTGCGCGAGCTCGGGTGCCGAGGCCGCGAGCAGGACGGGTAGGCAGAACAGCGTGGCGAGGGTGTTCACCCGAAGCGAGCCGTGCCGGCGCACGATCGGGGCAAGCCCGATCGTGTACAGGGCGAAGGAAGCGGGGACGTAGAGCGCGAGCAGCACGCCGCCGATGCTGGCATGCAGACCTGTGGTGGCCCCGACGGCGACCAGCCCGACGCCCGTGAACGAGACCAGCCCCCCCAGCCAGCGGCGCCTGTCGAGGCGCTCGATCCCAAGCAGCTGAGAGAAGAGGGCTGCAAACAGCGGCATCGTCCCGATCAGCAGCGACACCGTTGCCGCGCTGGCGAACTCGACCGACCAGGAGAACGCGATCCAGTTCGTCGAGAACACGAGCCCACCCCACAGCGCGAGGCGCAGCACGTCACGGCGGTCGAGCCGAAGGCTTCCGTAGCGACGGAACGCGAAGGCAACGAACGTCAAGGTCGCGATGGCGAATTGCGGCGCAGCGAACGAGAGCGGAGAGAAGCCGTGGCCGAACGCGTATTTGGTAAGCGCAACGTTGAAGCCCCACACGGCCACGCACGCGAGCAGGATCAGATCGGTGGGGTAGACCCGACGCACGGCGCATGTTTTCACGCACGGCCACCGGACTGCTGCAGTACGTCGGGCCGAGGGCTCCGCGCGGTGGTGCCGGGCTCTCAGAAAGGGCTTGGCCCACCGCGGCCCGGGAAAATCCCGATGCGAATCAGCGTGGATCCCGATGACACGATCGGCGCCGCGCGACAGAGTGCCGTCATCAGCCTCGAAGGAGGGACGGAACGTGGGCACGAGGGCCTCGAGGAAGCAGCGATCGGGATGACTGCCTCGGCCCAGTGCGGGGGTAAGGATTGACGATCGCGCCTTCGCCTGTCCGGTCCGAGCTTCCCGTCGCGCTGGCCCGCCGGTTCGAGGCCGTCGTCTTCGACTGGGACGGCACCGCTGTGCCCGACCGCAAGGCCGATGCGAGCGTGCTGCGCGGCGTCATCGAGGCGCTCTGCGGGCTCGGGATGGACGCGTTCGTCGTCACCGGGACGCACGTGGGGAACGTCGACGGGCAGCTCGCCGCCAGGCCGAGGGGCCCGGGCCGTCTGTACCTGTGTGTCAACCGGGGCTCCGAGGTGTTCCGGGCGGGTGCAACCGGCATCGAGCTTGTCGAGCGCCGCCTTGCCAGCGTGGAAGAGGAGGCGATGCTCGATGCCGCGGCGCAAGCAACGGTCGAGGAGCTCGCGACGAGAGGCCTGGCGGCAAAGATCGTGTCCCAGCGGCTCAACCGGCGAAAGATCGATCTGATTCCCGAGCCCGAGTGGCTCGATCCGCCGAAGGCGAGAATCGCCGAGCTCGTGATGGCGGTGGAGGGACGGCTGCGAGCGGCCGGGCTGGCAGGGATTGCCGAGGCGGTCGAGCTCGGGATCGCGGCTGCACAGGCGAGTGGCCTTAAGACGCCCCGCGTGATGAGTGACGCCAAGCATGTCGAGATCGGGCTTACGGACAAGGCAGATGCAGCGCGTTGGGTGTTCGGGAACCTGTGGCGCCGCGGCGTGTCGCCTCGGCTGGTCCTGGTGGCGGGCGACGAGTTCGGGCCGCTCGGGGGCCTTCCGGGCAGCGACTCGCTCCTGCTGGTCCCGGAGTCGGTGGGTTCGGTCGCGCTCACCGTCGGCGCTGAGCCGACCGGAGCCCCGCCCGGTGTCCTTCACGTCCGCGGCGGCCCGGCGGCGTTTCTGGCCGTGCTCGACGATCAGCTCGCGCGGCGGAGGGCAGGTGCGGTGCCCGAGGTCGGTCGCGAAGCGGGCTGGACGATCACGATCGACGGCGTCGATCCGGAGCTCGAACGGGTTCACGAGACGCTCCTCACGATCGCGGACGGGCGGATCGGTGCAAACGGCGCGTCACCGTGGGCCCATCCATCGGCGACGCCACGGGTCCTTGCCTCCGGCCTCTACGACGGCGAGGGGCCGCAGACCGAGCTGCTGGCCTTGCCGGTCTGGCAAGTTCTCGCCGCAGACCTGCCTGCTCGGGCGAGGCTCGAGCGCGCGCTGGATCTCCGGACGGGAGTGCTGCGCCAGACGCTGTCGGCGCCGGACGGCGACGCAGCGACCCTCTCCTTTTCGTCGCTGGCACGCCCGGGCACGTTCGTGCTTCGCGGCGCCGGGCCGGTCAACCTTGTGGCTGGAGGAAACCCCCTTCTTTCAGTCGACGGCGCCCGAACGGAAGCAGGGAGAGCCGACGCCGCGACCTTCGTGCGGGCTTCTGCCAGCAAGGGCGGAATTGCCGCCGCGGCCGTCGAGGAAGCCTCCGCCGGCCGACTCGACAGGCTCGGCTGCTACGTCGCCGATCCGGAAAGGCTTCCGGACCCCGAGCTGGCGGTGGCCGCGCTCACGGATGTGCGACGGCACGGGTTCGAGGCCCTGCTGGCCGAGCATCGTGCGGCCTGGGCCGGTCGGTGGGAAGCGGCCGACGTGGTCGTCGACGGCGACGACGATCTCCAGCTCGCGATTCGCTTCGCGCTCTTTCACCTCATCGGGTCGACTGCCACGGAAGGCGAGGCCGCGGTCGGCGCCCGCGGTCTCACCGGGCCGGGCTACCGCGGCCACGTGTTCTGGGATACGGACGTCTTCGTGCTGCCCTTCCTTGCAGCGACCCATCCGCCCGCGGCGCGCGCGATCCTCGAGTATCGGATTCGCCGCCTGCCTGCCGCATTGGGGGCCGCACGCTCGCTCGGCCTTGCGGGGGCGCGCTTCCCCTGGGAGTCGGCCAGGGACGGCATCGACGTGACGCCTGCGTCGGCCCGCGACCCGACCGGCAAGGTCGTTCGTATTCGAACCGGAGAGAGCGAGGAGCACATTGTCGCCGATGTCGCTTGGGCGGCCTCGACCTACGTCGACTGGACGGGCGACACGGCGTTCGCGGCGGGTCCCGGGCTTCAGTTGCTCGTCGAGACCGCACGCTACTGGGCCTCGCGCGCTCGCTTCGACCGCGACGGGCGCGCCCATATCTACGGAGTCATCGGCCCGGACGAGTACCACGAGCCGGTCGACGACAACGCCTTTACGAACGTGATGGCACGGTGGAATCTGCGCAAGGCAGCCGAGTGGGCGGCCGAGTTCGACGGCTCTGTCGCAGAGGGCGAGCAGGCGCTCTGGCTTGACACCGCGGCCGCGCTGGTCGACGGTCTCGACAGCTCGACCGGCATCTACGAGGAGTTCGCCGGGTTCCATGAGCTCGAGCCGCTCGTCATCGCCGAGCTGTCCCCACGGCGACCGATTGCCGCAGACTTGTTGCTCGGGCACGACCGTGTCGCCGCGGCACAGGTCGTCAAACAGGCCGACGTCCTCATGCTTCACCATCTCGTTCCCGACGAGGTGCGGCCAGAATCGCTGGTGGCGAACCTCGACTTCTACGAGCCGCGGACGGCCCATGGAAGCTCGCTCTCCCCCGCCGTGCACGCGTCGTTGCTCGCCCGCGCCGGACGTTTGGGGCGCGCGCTGCAACTGCTTCGAATCGCTGCCGCAATCGACCTCGAGGACCTGACCGGAACCACCGCAGGCGGCCTCCACCTCGCCACGATGGGCGGCGTCTGGCAAGCGCTCGCCTTCGGATTCGCCGGCCTACGCCCCCGAGGCGAGACGCTCGTTGTGGATCCGCGGCTCCCCGAGGGATGGGACCAGTTGACACTGCGCGTGAGCTTCCGCGGGGCTCGGGCGCAGATCCTCATTCGTCACGACGGAGTGGCCGTCGAGGGCGACGCAGAGCTGCGGTGGGAGGTAGGAAGAACATGAGAGTGCTGGCTGCCTGTGACAACTCCGACGACGCACGGCCGGTCGCCGAATTCGCCCGTGCGCTCGCGAAGGTCCTCGACGCATCTGTCGACGGTCTGCACGTGCAAATGGACGGCGTGGATCACGCTCGGGCAGCCGCGGCGCAGGCCGGAATTCCGCTGCGCGTGCAAGGCGACGATCCCGCGGCCTGCCTGCAACGCGAGGCGGACCCGGACGACGTCGCAGCCGTCGTCATCGGCTGCCATCCTCGCCCGCAGTCCGATAGCCCTGTCGGCGCCGTCGCGTCGAAACTCCTCGCGACACTGTCGAAACCTGTCGCGATCGTTCCCGCCGAAACGCCTCACCCCGCTCGGCTCAGCCGAATCCTCGTTCCACTCGAAGGCACTCGCTCGAGCTCGCTCGCTCCCCGACGGACGATCGAGCTCGCGCGCGATGCAGGCCTGGAAATCGTGCTCGTCCACGTCTTCGGGCCCGAGTCCGTCCCCATGTTCACGGATCAGCCCCAGCACGAGACTGCCAGCTGGGCCCGCGAGTTCCTGGAGCGCTACTCGCCGTGCCCGCCGGAGGACGTCCGGCTCGAGATCCGGGTCGGAGAGCCGCACGAGCACGTCGTCGCCGTCGCACGGGAGATCGACGCCGACGTCATCGCTCTCGGCTGGGCCCAGGAGCTGGCTGCCGGGCGCGCGCCCGTCGTCCACGCCGCCCTGGAGCAGGCCCACCTACCGGTCTTCCTGATTCCCGTGACCACCGGGCAGGAGACCGGGCCGGCGCACCCGGCGCGGTCCTCCTCGTCTCGCGACGAGTAGAGGTTCCAGGAGCCGCGGCGCGCGGAATGCGTGGATCGTCCAAGTCGAAGGAGGAACTCCGTGACACTTCTCTGGTTCATCGTCTGGGTGATCGCGAACGCCACCGGTGACCACGAGCCGCTTCTCACCGATCCCGTGAACGTCTGGACGTGGACGCTGATCCTCGCGGTCGCGCTCGATCTCGGCAGGCAACACACCGATTTCGGCAAGAAGAAGACCGGCGCCTAACCCGCATCCGCGCAGGCGGGGAAGCCCACCTCACGAGCTGACCACATCGACTAGCGTCAACGCTTGCCGTGGAGCGCATCGCGATCATCGCCACGCTGAGGCCTGACGCATACGAGCGCGCAGAGCAGATCCTGAAGGAGGGGGCACCCTTCGATCTGGGTACCGGAACCTTCGAACGCCATGCCGTCTATCTCAGCCACGAAGAGGTCGTCTTCGTCTTCGAGGCCAGCGAGGTCGAGTGGAAGCTGGACGATCTCGTGAGTGACTTCACCCAGTGGAAGCTCAAAGAGGCGTTCAGCGAGTGGCAGGAGCTCGTGGAAGGAAGTCCCAGGCTCGCGCGGCAGGCCTTCTATTCGGAGGCGTAACCAGCCCAGCCCTGGTCCAGCCCGAGGACGCGTACTCCCAGGTGTCGACGGCCGTTGGCGTCGGCAGCCCGCCTGGGTCAAACAGGCGCCCGTGCTCTACAAGGGCCGATGATCGACGCGCTGAAGATCTGCAAAGCTCGAGAGCCGTACCCCGCTCGTATCGAGCGTCTGGCGCACGGACGGGTTGCAGAGGGAGGCAAGCTCGATGACGCGCGGTAGGCCGTAGGCAAAGCCAGGCTCCGGCCGGCTGGCTGGATGACAACCGAGCTCGGTGATCCCGTCTGGTAGCTCGCGAATCAGCTGAACCAGAACGGCGGGTGTGATCGCCTCGGGCAGCGGGTGGCCTTCGCTCGTTTGGCCGTAAAACCTGCCGCAGTAGTGGATCGGCGCACGGTGGCGCAGGGGAACACCGAGCTCTCGTGCCATGGCCCCGATGAGCGAGCGCGCGGGCTCCTCGAGGTGCACGTGTTGGTGAGAGTCGAGGTGCGTGGGGTTGCGACCCACGAGCGCGACGAACGTGGCAACCTGGCTCTCCAACTCGGCCGCGACGGCAGCTTCATCGGAGGTTTCCGCCCATACGTAGAACGGGCTCCACTCGCCGTCACGGTAGCCCCATTCGCCGAGGTCTACGTGCAGTCCGAGCGACAGGCCCGGGAAATCATTCGCCGCGGCCACCGCATGAACCGTCGCGCGGCGGCGCACCATGAGGCTCGCGCTCGTGACGATGCCCTCGACGTGCGCCTGGAGCACGCCGTCGTTGACGCAGGGGCTGAGCCCGAAGTCGTCTGCGTTGACGATCAGCGTCCTCATAATCCGAGCCGCTCGATGAGCGTCATTGCTTCGTTGCGCCAGTCATGCGCATGCTCAGGCGGCGGTGTCCAGCTCGAGGACCAACCGAGCCATTGCGCGGCGAGCAGCAGTCGCGCGCAGTCGAGATCGTCTGGTGCTGGTCGCAGACTCGGCGCGCATGCGTCGACGTACGAGCGCTCGATGCGCGAACACTCTTCCTCGTTCCAGGAGCCTGCGGTCAACGCCGCGAGATCGAGCACGCCCGGGCCGATACCCGCGGTCTCCCAATCCACCGGACGCACGCGCACGGCGCCGTCTTCACGCTGGATGAGAACGTTGGAAGCATAGAACTCGCCGTGGATGAAGGCGGCCGGCAGTCCGGCCAGACGCTCTGCGAGGCGTTCGCCGATCTCTGCTGAGCGGGGAAGCGACTCTGCGAGCGCGAAGCGCCGGCGGAGATGCGCCGCGTCGTAGGTCAACAGGCGTGGCGCGTGGAGCGGAGTCAGGGAGTGCAAGGCGGCGAGCCAACGCGCTGCCGCCTCCCAGATCTCGATCTCGCCAAACTGCCACAGCGGTTGGCCGTCGACGAGCTCGAGAAAGAGCCATGCTCGACCCGGGTCGGTGACGGCCGCATGGCAAGCCGGAGCGTCGATGCCAAGCGGTTCCAGAATCTCCCTGTAGACCGCGATCTCACGAAGCGGATCTGCGAGGAACTCGGGTCGTCCCGGTCGAGCTTCGGACAAATCCTTGAACAGGAGCCGCTTCGTCACCCCACCGGTCACGTGCAGCTCCTCCATCGGAAAGCTCGACGCATACGGCCAGGTGCTGCGTCGCACCTTGGCGCCGAGCACGGCCGCGAGGTCGGCGTCCGTCGCAGGTGCGTGCGCAACAGCGCGAACCCGAGGTGTCATGGTGCGACCTCCGCCGCCTCGAGCAGCGGGGCCAACGCTCGGTCGGAGGCGAAGAAGTCTTCAGCCAGCCGCCGCGCTGCGCGGCAATGGCGTCTGTGGCCGAGCACGATCTCACTCGCGCGAGCAGCTGCCTCCTTGGGCGTACGGAAGCTCAGCAGCCCGTCGCCAACGGGGAGCGTCCTGGAAAAACCCGTGTCCTGGACAAGCGCTGGGCGGCCGCTCGCGAGATACCGCACGGTGCGGTCGCTGAACCAGCCGCTGCCTGTGTCCACGTACACGCCTTGGGCGACAGAGAACTCCGCTCCAGAGCCGCGCACGAACCGCGCAAAGGCCGCGGGCGAGGCGACCGCGCGCGGTTCGGTGAGAGTCCAGCCTGCGCTCAGCAACCGCTCGCGGTCAGCCCGATCGGCTGGTTCGAGGTCGAGTGCGATCTCGAACGGGAGCTCACACGCGCGCGGCAAATCGGCATAGCGTCGGAACTCGTGCGCCTTGACGCCGTAGCTGTGCCCTGCCCAGGAGACCGGGCCGTACGCGCCTCGCCAGCTCGCGACCGTCGTGAAGCGCGTGAAGTGTGCGTCTACCATCGGCCAGCGGTCGAGCACGACCGGCTGCCGGATCGGCAGCCACGTGATCGTGTCCGTCGGCACCGGGCAGTACGCGGTACCGATGTTGCTGCCCACCGTGAAGTACAGGTGGTGGCCGGCAAGGCCGATGTCGCGACCCTCGGCATGCCAGATCTGCGTGTAGCCGGGATCCAGGTCGATGAAGACGCGCCTGCGCACCCGTCGAAGCAGCTCGCTCCGTCGTAGGTGGCCACTCAGGTTGACGAGCAGCGCCGCTTGCTCAGCATGCTCGAGCAACTCGCTACGGCTCATGCCGACCACGTCTTCGCCGACGAGCAGGGCGCCTCGCAGGCCGAGCTCTTCCATCACGGCGGCGAACGTCGCGGGATCACCCCCCGCGTGGAGCTCCTCGACGAAGATCACCTCGAACCCGAGCCGCTGTAGCCCTTCCGCCCAGCTCATTCGCACCCAGAGGGAGCCGCCGTGGCGGTACTTGTTCGCGACGGCGCCGGAGACGAGCACCGTCGTCATGCCAGTCGCTCCAGAAGCCGTGCCAGAACCTTGTCGGAATCGAAGTGCTCCTCGGCGAGCGCCCGCGCGGCTTTGGCGTGCTCGCGCGGGCGCGTCCTGAGCGCTTCGACACCCGCGACGGCCTCCTCCAGCGTGCCGAAGGCGAGTAGGCCTTCACCGAGCGGATAGCGGTCGTCCAGCCCCGTGTCCTGGGCGAGCACCGGGCGGCCTGATGCCAGGTAGCAGATGCTGCGCTCGCTAAACCAGCCGCTGCGTGTGTCCACGTACATGCCCTTGGCGACCATCAGCTCCGCCCAGGAAGCGCGAACGTAGTCCTGGTATGAGCGCGGCGTCGAAGCAACCCGGGCCGGATCGAGCAGGGCCCACCCGCCGTCCTTCAGCAGGCTGATGTCTGCCGATTCCGCCGGATGGATGTCGAGTGCGAGCTCGAACGGCACTCCCGTGAGGCGCGGCAGCGTGGCAAAGCGGCGGAACTGATGGACACGAAGGCCGTAGCGGTGACCGCGGTACTCGACCGGGCCGTAGGCGCCGCGCCAGCTCGCGATGCTCGTAAAAGAGCCCGGACGGGAGAGGGGCCGGGTAGCCGGCCACGCATCGAGCACCACCGGCTGGGGCGTCGTGATCCAGGGCAATCCGCAGGTGGGGATCGCGCAATCCGGCGCTCCGATCCGTTCGCCGATTGTCACGTACGCGTCGTGGCCGGCGAAGATGTCAGCCAGTCCGAGTTCCCGCCACATCTGCCCGAAGCCTGGATCGGTGTCGAGGAAGACCCGCCTCGGCGCGGTACCGAGTAGTTCCTGGTCGGTGCAGAAGCCCATCACGTTCAAGAGCAGGTCGGCGTCGTGAACGCGCCGCAACACCTCGTGGCGGGGCACGCCGGCTGAGCGTCCGCGATCGAGACCGATCGTCCACGCGTCCGCGAGTCCGGCCTGGCGCATGACCGTCGAGAGGTAGACGACCCGAGGATCGTCGCGCGCGACCTCGCCGGTGAGTCGGTCGACGAACAAGACGTCCCAGCCGAGCCGCCGGAAGCCGAGCAGGTACTGCAGGTACTGCCAGGTATGGCCAGCCTGGAATGCCTTCTGCGCCACGGCGCCGCAGATTGCGATCCGGCCGCTCATGGCCGGAGGTCGTAGACCGCGCAGTCCTCGTCGCGATGCGTCAGCCGGTAGGTTCGCTCGAGATGGCCCGCGAACGCCGGATAGTG
>Ga0114129_10009704_pt1 | contig 13735 bp, 11 predicted proteins | sample RhiMetdeltSRZDD1_FD_80071 | JGI IMG/M metagenome (GOLD analysis project Ga0114129, IMG submission 80071) | Populus rhizosphere microbial communities from Tennessee, USA - Rhizosphere MetaG P. deltoides SRZDD1 (version 2) (version 2) | ecosystem: Host-associated > Plants > Roots > Rhizosphere >...
CCGCCGCTGTCGGCGAGCGTCACCACCGGCCGGTGCGCAGCGAACCCCTCGATCGTCACGTACCCGTAGTCCTCGTCGAACGGCCCGTAGTACACGCCGAGCGCGCCGAGGAACAGCTCGCGCAGGCGCTCGTCCGTGACGCCGACCTCGATCGACACGCGCTCGCCGAGGTCGTGCTCCTGGATCTGCCGCCGGAGCGCCTGCTCGTCCGGGCCGCGACCCACCAGGACCAGCCGCATGTCGCTGCGCACGTGGCGCATCGCGTCGACCACGATCGACTGGCGCTTCAGGCTCTCGAACCGGCTCGGGAACACGACCGCGTCTCCGTAGGGCCCGGGCGACTCGTCCAGGAGCGCCTGCGTGAGCGGCGATCGGTGGTACAGCGGCTCGGAGGGGATCCGCAGCGAGTCCCACAGGCGGCGCTGGACGTTCTTCGAGTTCGCGAACACGCGCTTGGCCTCGCCGAGCGCGACGCGGTCAGCCGCGTGGATCATCTGGCGCACCTGCACGCCCTCGGGCTGCCGGGCGAGATCCGCGTACTGCGGGTGATCCCACAGCTCGTACGCGGTGCGGTGCTGGTGGATCAGCCAGACGATCTTGCGCTCGTGGTTGAGCAGGTACGCCGGGAACTTCAGGGGGATCACGGCGTCGATCGGGAGCCCGTTGGACTCGGACAGCTCCATGCTCCGCCAGACGGCCATCTGGTGCACGAGCTCGGCGCCCGGGTACCACTTGCCGGCGACCAGCACGAGCTCGGCCTCGTGGCCGGCGTCGCGCAGCGCGCGCACGAGCTGTTCGGCGTGCGTCTCGGCCCCGCCGCGCACGAACGGCGTCTGCGGATGGCAGACCGCGATGCGCATCAGGTCTGCTCCGAGGACCCGCGCTCCTCCGATGCGCCGCGCAGTCGTTCGATCTCCGCCTCCGCGTCGGCCAGGCGCTCGGCCAGCATCCGGTTCAGGGTCGCGAGATCGCCCAGCAGCCGGTCGTAGCGGTGGGTCACCGGGCGAAGGACGACGTAGAACCAGCCCTTGACCTGACGCTTCCACGACGAGGCCGAACCCAACAATGGCTCGCGGCGCGGGATGCGCGAGCGCTCGTCCGCGTGCATCGCGGCCGCGAAGTCGTGCAGCGCGATCCGGATCTGACGCGTGCTCTGGTCCTTGGCCGAGCTCGGGTCGACGCCCCAGTACAACTCGCGCTCGAGCACCGATCGAGCATCGTCTGCCTGGTCGTCGGGGTCGTTCGGCATCGGTGGGCGAGCGTATCACCGCCGACCTGGGCACCCGCTTTTCGTCGCTCCATCGCAACATGTTCGGCCGGGCGCCGTCGGTACGATGCACGCCGTGAGGACCCACGCGGGGCGCCGAAGCACGCCCGACAACTGCTAGCGATGCGTGTCGCGATCGATGCCAGGCCGGCGACGGCGCCCGAGAAGACGGGCGTCGGCTACTACACCTCGCACCTCATCCATCGCATGCCGGTGCTCGACCCCGAGAACGACTACGTCGCCTGGTACCTGAACGCCGGCGGGTTCCTGCGCGGCCGGCGCTTCTTCCGCGACGTCCCGGCACCGAACCTGCGCGAACGCGGCACGCCGATCCCCGCGCAGCTGTTCAATCGGATGACCGCGCGGCTGGACCTCCCCCGCATCGAGTGGTTCGCGCGCTTCGACGTCCTGTTCGGGCCGAACTTCGTTCCGGCGCCCACGCGCGCCGAGCGCCTGGTCGTGACCGTGCACGATCTCGGGTTCCGCTTCCATCCGGATACCGCGCCGCAGACCGTCCCGTGGTGGCTGCGGGGTCTCGAGCGCACGCTGCTCGTCGCCACACGGGTGATCGTGCCCTCGCAGGCGACGCGGCGAGACGTGATCGAGCTGTACGGGGTGGAGCCCGATCGGATCGCGACGATCCCGCTGGGCGTCGACACGCTCACGTTCCGCCCCCCGCGCGACGACGAGGTGCAGAGCGTGCGTCGGCGGTTCGGGATCGAGGGGCCGTACCTGGTGTTCGTGGGTCTCGACCGGCGCAAGAACCTGGCGGCCCTCGCCGAGGCGGTCCGTCGGATGCCCGAGCAGGAGCGGCCGACGCTGGTGCTCGTAGGCGGGCGTCCCTGGGACCCTGACGGCCGCGATCGCGTCGGCGAGGCCCTGGACGGCGTCCCGCCCGGTTCGCTCGGACGCGTCGTGCTCACCGGCTACGTCCCGGACGCCACCAAGGCCGCGCTCATGGGCGGCGCTGACGCGCTCGTGTACCCCTCGCTGTACGAGGGGTTCGGGCTCCCCGTGCTCGAGGCGATGGCGTGCGGCACCCCGGTGATCGCCTCCGACGTGGCGGCGCTGCCCGAGCTCGTCGAGGGCGTGGGCGTGCTGGTCGACCCCGCCGACCCCGACGACCTGGCCGAGCGCATCGGGTCGGTCCTGGCCGACGACGAGCTTCGAGGCAGGCTCCGCGCGGCGGGGATCGAACGATCGTCCGCCTACACGTGGGACGAGACCGCGCGCCGGACGGCAGCGGTGTTGCGCGAGGCGGCCGATGCCTGAGCGGATCCTGATCGTCAGCTCGTTCCCCCCGCGTCACTGTGGCATCGGGGCGTACGCGAGCGCACAGGCCGAGCGCCTGCGGGCGGAGGGCCACGACGTCGTCGTGCTGTCGCCGCCCGACGGAAACGGGGATGTTCGCAAGCCGTTCATCGGCGGCGCGGCGTTCCGGCACGCGGCGGCGATCGGCGGCCGGTTCGACCGCGTGGTCGTGCACTACGAGACGGGCCTGTACTTCCGCCCCCGCTCGCCGTTCACGCACGTCATCACGTCTGCGTCGCTGTGGTACCTGACGCTCCGCCGCTCGAACGTCGAGATCGTCCTGCACGAAGCCAACGTGCCGCCGAACCGTTGGCGGCCCGACTACTGGATGCTCGGTATGGCGTTCGCGCGGGCGCGGCTCGCGTTCCACACCGACGCCGAACGGATCGCGCTCGAGCGCGCCTACCGGATCCGAACGCGGTGGCGGCTGATCGACCATACCGAGGGCGTGACGGTGCACGCGCGACTCTCGCGGGAGCAGGCGCGCGAACGGCTGGGGCTCGAGGTCGAGGGGCCGGTGTTCGTGTGCGCCGGCTTCCTCCAGGTGGACAAGGGGTTCGACCGCGCGATCCGCGCGTTCGAGGCCGCGGGTTCGCCGGGCCGGCTCTACGTCGTGGGGTCCATCCGCATCCCGAGCGAGGCAACGGATCGCCACGTCCGGGAACTGCGCGCGCTGGCGGCATCGACGCCACGCGTCACGCTGCTCGAGGCGTTCGTGTCCGATGAGGACTTCGACGCGTGGGTCGAGGCCGCCGACCGGATCGTGCTGCCCTACCGCAGCGCCTGGTCCTCCGGGGCGCTCGCGCGGTCGCAGCGGCTCGGGACGCCGGCGCTGGTGTCGAACGCCGGCGGGCTCGCGGAGCAGGCCGGCCCCGACGACGTCGTGTTCGAGACCGAGGAGGCCCTGGCCGAGCTCTTCGCGCGTGCCGTGCCCGCCGGAACGGCGTAGTCAGGCGCGCCGCGCGGCCGGGGCGGCGCACCCGGCGAGCGGCTCGGCGGCGAGCGGTAGCATCCGCCGATGGAGCGCTTGCGCTACCGGGTGATGACGCGGCTCGCGCGCCGGCCGGCGTTCGCCCTGCCGCTCGCCCGCCTACGGGGCGAGGGCGAGCTCGTTGCCGAGGACACGGACCTGCTGATCGAGTCGTTCCCGCGATCCGCGTCGTCGTTCGCGCTGGCGGCGTTCAACCTCGCGCAGGAGCCCGCCCGGCTCAAGGTCGCGCACCACACGCACGCGCCGGGCCACGTGATCGCGGCGATCCGTCTCGGCGTGCCCGCCCTCGTGCTGGTCCGGGACCCGGAGGGCGCGGCGGTCTCCAGCATGATCCGGCATCCGGGACGGACCTCCGGCGGCGTGCTGCACGGCTACCTCGACTTCCACGAGCCGCTGCTGCCCCATCGCGGCGACCTCGTCATCGGCACGTTCGCGGAGGTGGTGGGCGGCGACGTCGGCCGCATCACGAGGCGCGTGAACGCGCGGTTCGGGACCGCGTTCGCCGAGTTCGAGCCGACCGAGGAGAACGTCGCCCGGTGTATGCGAGAGATCGACGAGGACTGGCGCGAGCGGCGCGGCGGCGGCGAGCACCTCGAGCGCATCGTGGCGCGACCCTCGGCGATGCGCGACGGCCTGAAGGGCGAGATCCGGGAGCGGTACCGGCGCGAGGTCCCGGTTCGGCTGCGCGAACGCGCCGAGGCGCTGTACGAGGCCTTCGCCCCCGCCGGCGCCGACGCCGGCGAGCGCCCGTGACCTCCTCCGTCTTCGGGGTCCAACTCGACGAGCTCGACTCGCGGGGGCGGCTGCTGTGGGAGCTCGGGCGGATGCTCGACGACGAACGCCCGCATCGCGTCTTCACCCCGAACCCCGAGATCCTGTTGATGGCCCGGCGCGATCGCTCGTACGCGTCGGTACTGAACACCGCCGACCTCGCGCTCCCCGACGGCACGGGGGTCGCCCTCGTCGAGTCGATCCGCGCGCGCCGGCGCGTCCGGCGATGGCCGGGCGTGGAGATCGGGGCCGACCTGCTTCGCATTGCCGCGACCAGGGGCGAGGCCGTCGCCCTGCTCGGCGGATGGGAGGGCTCCGCCGAGCGCGCCGCGAGCCGGTGGCGCTCCGCGCTGCCCGGGCTGCGCCTGGAGGCCGTAGGCTCGGACGTGGACTTCGGCGACGACGGCCGCGCCGACGATCTCGCGGTCGAAGCCGAGCTCGTCGAACGCATCCGGTCGATGTCGCCCGCGGTCGTGCTGGTCGGGCTCGGCGCGCCCAAGCAGGAGCGATGGATCGCCGAGCATGCCGAGCTCCTGCCGTCCGTCCGCGTGCTGATGGGCGTGGGGGGGGCGTTCGACATGTGGGGTGGGACGCTCCGCCGGGCGCCGGGGTGGATGCATGCGCTCGGTCTCGAATGGCTGTGGCGCCTCGCGCTCGAGCCCGCGCGCCTGCCGCGCATCGCCCGCGCGACGATCGTCTTCCCGGTTCTCGCGCTGGTGGATCGGACGTGAGATGCGCATCCTGTTCCTGACCCCCCGCCGGCTCGACGACCCGCGCAGCGGCGGCACGATCAAGTCGGCCGCGCTGCTGCGGTTCCTCGAACGTGACCACGAGGTGGACGTCGCCACGTTCGAACCCCCGGGCGCGGAGCCGTGGCGGCGAACCGAGGGCCAGATCGTCGCCGTCCCGATCGAACGCGGACGCACCGGCCTCAACCTCGCCCGCAGCTACGCGGCCGGCGTCCCGCTCAGCATCCAGCGCAACGCAAGCCGCGAGATGCGATCGCGGATCGAGCTCTTGATCGCCGACCGCGAGCATCACGTCGCCTTCGTCGACGGATGGCTCATGGCACAGAACCTCCCCGCCGGCTTCCCCGGGGCGCGCCTGCTACACGAGCACAACGCCGAGTACGTGATGTGGCAGCGGCAGGCGGCGCTGGAATCCCGCCGGGCGCGCCGGGCGTTGGTTCGGTTCGAGGCCGGCCGGGTGCGGCGCTACGAGCGGTCGATCCTGGACGGGTTCGACACCGTGTTCGTCGTCTCCGAGCCCGACCGGCGGGCGCTGCTGGAGCTCGGCGAGGTGCCCGAGGACGTGCGCATCCTGCCGAACGTCCCCGACCCCGCGCTCGCCGAACGCCCGCCGCTGGATCCGGCCTCCGACCCCGTCCTGATGTTCTTCGCCACACTGTCGTGGCCGCCGAACGCCGAGGGACTCGCGCGGTTCATCGCCGACGGCATGCCCTCCCTGCTCGAACGCGTCCCGAGGGCCCGGCTGATCGTCGCCGGTTCGGGCGCGCCGGACGCGCTGATCCGACTCGCCCATCAGGCGCGCGGGGTCGAGTACGCCGGCCCGGTGGACGACGACGAGCGCCTCTACCGCCGGGCGCGTTGCTTCGTGGACGTGGCCGTCGGCGGGTCCGGCAGCCGGGTGAAGGTGCTGAACGCGCTCGCGCGAGGGCTCCCCGTCGTGACAACGGCCGAGGGGGCCGAGGGACTCGAAATCCTCGCCGGCGAGCATCTGCTGGTCGCCGACCGCCCCGAAACCATGGCCGGCCCGGCGGCCCGCGTCCTGACCGACGACGCGCTGTGGACGAGCCTTCGGGATGCGGGGCGGGGGCTGATCCGCGACCGGTACGTGCCCGACGTGGCGTTCGCGGAGCTCGCGACCGTGCTCGAGGCCCGGGCGGAACCGAACGCCCGCCCCTAGGGGCTACGTCGGGCAGTCGATCGGGCCGTTGGGGTTCGGCGGCGGGACGTGGTAGTGGTCGGTCACGACGACCGCCACGTCCTGCCCCTTCGGGAGCGCGCCCGGTGGCGCGGGCACCAGCTGGAGGTTCCCGAAGTAGGACCCGACGACCTTGGCCATGTCCTCGGCGCCCGAGCGGTACAGGATCATCGACCCCTTCGCCGGCGGGGAGACGACGGTCTCGTCCACGATGCCGGGCGACTGGTTGAACCCGCCCTCGGTCAGGATGTCGAACACGTCGTTCGCGATCGGCGCCCCGGCGTCGCGCTCGACCACCGAGACCACGATGTTGGCGGGCGAGGGCGCGGTGCCGGCCAGCTGCGTCCCCAGGGTGCCGAGCGGCCTGTTCTCCCGCAGGCGGCGCAGCAGCTCGTCGGCGTCCGGCTGGACCATCCGAACGACCGACAGGTACTGGCCGCTCGAGTCGTAGATCCCCTCCGGCACGGTCGGGAGCGCACGGAAGTCGGCGTTGTCGGTCCCAACGCCGTGCAGCAGGCCCGCGAGGTATACGAGCTCGGCCGGGTTCAGGCCCTTGTCCACGACGAGGTTGCCCAGCAGCTCCGGCACGAGGTTCTGCAGCTTCAGCAGCTCGCCGGGCTGCAGGAGCTTCGCGATCACCGCGCGAAGGAACTGCTGCTGGCGGCTGATGCGCGCGAAGTCCGGGACCGTGTCGCACGGCTGGTGACGGGTGCGCACGTACGCGAGCGCGGTCCTGCCGTCGAAGTGCTGGCAGCCCGCCTGGATGTCGAGCAACGTGAGCGGGTCGTACATCGGGTACGGCACGCACATGTCCACGCCGCCGAGCGCGTCCACGACCTTCTGGAAACCCAACAGGTTCACGTACATCACGTGATGGATCTGCATCCTGGAGATGCTCTTGACGGTGCGGGCGACGCGCTGCGCTCCCCCGCCGTCGATCCCACCCTCGAACGCCGAGTTGATCTTCCCCAAGCCCAGCCCTGGGATGTCGACCCAGAGGTCCCGCGGGAACGACAGGAAGGTCGCCTCCTTCCGGTCCGGGCGCGTGTGCACGAGCATGATCGTGTCCGAGCGGTTCTCGCCGCCGATGTGCGCGTTGCTGCCGAAGGCCGCGATCTCCTCGGGCGACAGGCCCTTGCGCGAGTCGCTGCCGAGTAGGAGGTAGTTGCACGCCTTCTCGGCGCACTTGCCGGCGATGTCCTCGGTCGTCGGAGACCCCTGGCCCGACGGCCCCTGGATCTCCGGGATCACGTGGATCTGCCCGCGCGCCCAGAAGTACGTTCCGAACGCGACGGCCGCGATCACCATGACGAACGCGGACGCCGTGGCCGTCACGCCGAGGAACACGCGGCGAAGGTGCGGGTGCGGACGCGACGGTGGCGCCGCCTGGGTGCGTTCGGGCGCGCCCGGTTCGTCCGTCTGCGTGGAGGTGTCGTGGGCCATAGGCTGGTTCCGGGAGCCGTCACCGGCCCCGGGCCATCAGCCTACCCACAAGCCCCGAATCGGAAGCGAGGCAGCGGATGACGATCGTGTGGAGTCCCACCCCGGAGGTGGTGGAGCGCGCAAACGTCACCCGGCTCATGCGAGCACACGGCATCGCCACCGAGCAGGAGCTGATCCGCCGCTCGATCGAGGACGTCGAGTGGTTCTGGGACGCGGTGGTGCGCGACCTCGAGATCCCGTTCCTCGAGCCGTACACGAGCGTCCTGGACGCGTCGCGCGGGATCGAATGGGCGACGTGGTTCGGCGGTGGTTCGGTGAACCTGGCCCACGCCTGCGTCGACCGATGGGCCGAACGAACGCCCGAGGCGATCGCCGTGCTCTGGGAGGGCGAGGAGGGATCGTCGCGACGCCTGACCTATCGCGAGCTCCGCGAGCGCTCCGACGCGCTGGCCAACGGCCTGCGCGCGACGGGCGTTCGCTCTCGCGACGCGGTCGGGATCTTCCTGCCCCCGGGCCCCGACGCCGTCGTCGCGGTGATGGCGTGTTCGAAGCTCGGGGCGGTCTGGCTGCCGCTGTTCTCGGGGTTCGGCGCCGACGCGGTGGCCAGGCGGCTCGACGACGCCGGCGCGGCCGTGCTGATCACCGCCGACGGGTTCCCTCGCCGTGGCAGGCTGGTGCCGATGAAGGAGACGGCCGACGAGGCCGTGGCGCTCGCGCCGTCGGTCCGGCGCGTGGTGATGGTCGAGCGCTCGGCGCGAACCGACGTGCCATGGGACCCCCAGCGCGACGTCCGGTGGGACGACCTGCTCTCTGACCACGTCGGCCCATTCGAGACCGAGCCCCTGGACCCGGAGCACCCGCTGTTCATCGCGTACACCAGCGGCACGACCGGCACGCCCAAGGGCGCCGTCCACGTCCACGGCGGCTTCCTGGTCAAGATCGCCGAAGAGGTCGCATATCAGACCGACGTCCGGTCGGGCGACGTCCTGTACTGGGTCGCCGACCTGGGCTGGATCATGGGGCCCTGGGAGATCGTGGGGGCGACGGCGCTCGGCGCCACGGTCTTCCTGTACGACGGGGCGCCGAACCATCCCGGGCCGGACCGGCTCTGGGACATGGTCGAGCGACACGGCGTCACGCAACTCGGCGTGTCCCCCACGCTCGTTCGCGCGCTGATCCCGGCTGGCGAAGGGCCGGTCCGCTCGCACGACCGATCCTCGCTTCGGATCCTGGCCTCGACGGGCGAGCCATGGAACCCCGAGCCTTACCGGTGGTTCTTCGAGGAGGTGGGCGGAGGGCGCCTGCCGATCATCAACCTGTCGGGCGGCACCGAGGTTGCGGCATGTTTCCTCTCGCCGCACCCGATCAGCCCGCTGGAGCCGTGCACTCTCCGCGGCCCGGCGCTGGGGATGGACATGGCGGTGTATCGCCCCGACGGCACGGAGGCGGCGCCTGGCGAGGTCGGCGAGCTCGTGTGCCGAAAGCCCTGGCCGAGCATGACCCGCGGGCTTCGCGGCGATCCCGAACGCTACCTGGACGCCTACTGGCGCCGCTTCCCGGGGGTCTGGTGCCACGGCGACTGGGCGAGCGTGGACGAGGACGGCTTCTGGTTCCTGCACGGCCGAAGCGACGACACGATGAACGTGGCCGGCAAGCGCCTAGGCCCCGCCGAGGTCGAGAGCGTCCTGACGCTCCACGCGAACGTGGCCGAGTCCGCCGTGGTCGGGATCCCCGACGAGATCAAGGGCGAGGCGGTCTGGTGCTTCGTCGTGGCCAAGGGCGAGCCGCCGGAGGACTTGCCGCGCGAGCTCTCGGACCTGGTGGCCGAGCACCTCGGCAAGGCGTTCAGGCCCTCGCGCGTGATCGTGGTGGACGAGCTCCCTCGCACGAGGTCGGCGAAGATCCTGCGCCGGGCGATCCGCGCGGCCGTCATCGGGAACGAGCCCGGCGACCTGTCGAGCCTGGAGAATCCCTCGTCGCTGGAAACGATCCGAACCGCGCTCGGCGGCTGAGTTCGGGCCGACGAACATGCGCCGCCGACGGCGCGGCGCGACGGCACCGGGATAGGCTCTTGCGAGCCGATGAACGCGACCGCAGAGCCCGAGCTGTCCGTGCTCGCCGTCGGGGTCGACCCCGGGTCGATCGAGGGCTGCGTCGTCGAGATGGCTGACGACATGCTGGGTGCGCTGGCGCACCTGTCCGACGGCGGCATCGACGTCGTGTATGCGTCGCTGCACCTGCCCGACGCCTCCGGCGCCGACGTCGTGGTCTCGCTGCGCGAGCGCGCCCCCGACGTGCCGATCATCGCCGTGGCCCAGGAGCAGGGCGACCTGAGCGCGGCCCTGCGCGCCGGCGCGACCGACGTCCTGCCGCCGGACGCGGCCGCGGAGGTCATCGCGCGCTCCCTTCGCTACGCGGCCTCGCTGCAGCGGGTCGAGGCGGAGCTCCGGCGCCAGCAGACCGTCGACGAGCTCACCGGGTTGTTCAACGCGCGGGGGTTCGAGCTCCTGGCCGGCCATCACCTGCGCCTTGCCGACCGCTCCAAGCAGCCGGTGATCATCGTCTTCGTCCGCGTGGACGTGCCCGCCGGGGAGCGGGCCGACGCGCCGATCGCCGACACCGCCGAGCTGATCGGGTCGGCCGTCCGGGCCTCCGACGTCGCGGCGCGGGTGAGCGCCGACGCCTTCTGCGTCCTGCTCGCCGGCGCGGCCACGGGCACCGAGGCGATCGTCCTCGAGCGCATCGTGGAGGCGGTCGCCGAGCGCAACGCCCGGACCGGGCTCGGTGCGGGGCCCCCGATCTCGCTGGGCTCCGCCACCTACGACCCCGAACGGCCGGTGGGCCTGCACGACCTGATCGCCGAGGCCGACCGGCGGATGCGACAGCAGGCGGCCGGGCCAACCGGCGCATGATGAGAACGCGTTCCCCCGTCCCGCCTCGCCGATCCGGGCACGGGCGCTCTGCGAATGTCCCCCGAGGAACGGAACGCACGACCCCATGGCCGCGACCCTTCTGCTCGAGCACGTCGACGCCCGCACGCGCACGGAGGCGCGTGTGACGGCCGACCTGTCCGAGGCGCGGGACCGCGAGCTCGTCCAGCGGATCGAACGCGGCGACGAGGATGCCTTCCGGGGTCTGTTCGGCCGGTACGCGCCGAGCGCGATGGCGCTTGCGCGCCGCGTCGCGCGGCAGCCGTTCCTCGCGGAGGAGATCGTGCAGGAGGCGTTCTTGGCGGTATGGCGCAATCCGAGCGGGTACGACCAGCAACGGGGGTCGGTCCGCGCCTGGCTCATGGGCATGGTGCATCACCGTGCCGTGGACGCCATCCGGCGCGAGGAGTCGCAGCGCCGGCGCGTCGAGGAGTCGATGGTGTCCGATCCCGTGGTCTCCCCCGACCCGGCCGACGACGTGGCCGACCAGATCGACCTGCCCGAGGAGCGAAAGGCGGTGCGCGCCGCGCTCGACGCCCTGCCCGACGAGCAGCGACAGGTGATCGAGCTCATGTACTTCGACGGCCTGTCGCAGTCGAAGATCTCGGAGCAGCTCGGCCTCCCGCTCGGCACGGTGAAGTCCAGGACCCTGCTCGGGATGCGTCGCCTGCGAGGCGCGATCGGGGGGTCGGCGCGATGATGCGCGACCACAGCCGCATCGAGGAGTTCCTGGCGATCCGCTCGATCGGCGGGCTGGACCCGCAGGACGAGGCCGAGCTCGAGCGCGAGATGGCGTCTCACGGTCCCGACTGCCAGGAGTGCCGCCGGCTTCAGGCCGAGTACGAGGAGACGGCGGGACGGCTCGCCTTCGCCCTGGACCCCGTCGCGGTTCGCGACGGGGTCGCCGAGGAGACGTTCGAGCGCGCGTTCGGGCGGGCCGAACCCGCCGGCGGGCGGCCGGGCGTGCCCGCACGCAGGCGCGGATGGCTCCGCCCCCTGGTGGGCGTCGCCGCGGCGATCGTGCTGTTCGCGGGCGGCGTGATCGTTGGCACCGCCGTCACCGGCGAGAAGCCGAACGAGAAGACCGTCCTCACCTTCCAGAGCGAGACCGAACCAGGGACGCTCGCCGCCGCGTTCACGCCGGGCTCCTCAGGTGTCTACATGGTCGGGACCGGGCTTCCCCCGCTGCCCGAGGGCAAGGTCTACGAGCTGTGGCTGTTCACCGGCGACACGCCTGCGTCGGCGATGTGCGCCGTCCCCACGGCCGACGGGGCGGTGTTCGGGTTCTCCGACGCGTCGCTCGAAGGCGTCGGCCTGATGGCGGTGACGGTGGAGTCCTCGGACTGCCCGTCCGCGCCGACGACCCAGCCGGTCTTCACGGCCGAGGTCAGCGCCTGACCGGCTAGACGGCCTTCGCCAGCATCTCGCGCAGCACCATCTGCAGGATCCCGCCGTGGCGGACGTACTCGACCTCGGCGTCGCCGTCCACCCGAAGCACCGCGTCGAACGAGGTCTCCTCGCCCGAGGCCGAGCGGGCGAGGACACGGACCCGCTTACCGGGCTCGATCCCGCCGGCGATGCCCGTGATCTCGAAGGTCTCGGTGCCGGTGATCCCCAGGCTCGTGGCCGACTCGCCGGCGAGGTACTGCAGGGGCAGCACGCCCATGCCGATCAGGTTGCTGCGGTGGATCCGCTCGAAGCTCTCGGCGATCACCGCCCGGACGCCGAGCAGCGCCGGCCCCTTGGCCGCCCAGTCGCGGGAGGAGCCCGAGCCGTACTCCTTGCCGGCGAGCACGATCAGCGGAACGCCCCCGTCCCGATAAGCGGCGGCCGCGTCGAAGACCGACATCACCTCGCCGTCGGGCAGGTGCGCCGTCCACCACCCCTCCCGGTCGGGTACGAGATCGTTCCGCAGCCGGACGTTGGCGAAGGTCCCGCGCATCATCACCTCGTGGTTGCCGCGGCGGGCGCCGTAGGAGTTGAAGTCCCTCTGCTCGATCCCGTGCTCGGTCAGATAGCGGCCGGCGGGCGAGTCCACCTTGATCGAGCCCGCCGGCGAGATGTGGTCGGTCGTGATCGAGTCCCCGACCTTGACCAGGCATCGGGCGCCGAGGACGTCGGGGGGGTCCGAGGGTTCGGCGTCGATGTCGAGGAAGAACGGCGGCTCCTGGACGTAGGTCGAGTCCGGGTCCCACCCGTAGGCGGGCCCCTCCGGCGTCGGGAGCGAACGCCAGCGCTCGTCGCCGTCGAAGATGCGCCCGTACTCGCGCTCGAACTGCTCGGGCGAGACGGCCGCCGCGATCGCCTCGCGCACCTCCTCGGCACTCGGCCACAGGTCACGCAGGTACACCTCGGTCCCGTCCGCGGAGGTGCCGAGCGGCTCGCTCGTCAGGTCCACCTCGAGGTGGCCCGCGAGCGCGAACGCCACGACGAGCGGCGGCGAGGCCAGATAGCTCGCGCGGACCTGCGGATGGATCCTGCCCTCGAAGTTCCGGTTGCCGGACAGCACGGCCGCGACCGCCAGGTCCGCCCGGGTGACGGCATCGGCCACGTCGTCGGGGAGCGGCCCTGAGTTCCCGATGCACGTCGTGCACCCGAACCCGACCAGCGAGAACCCGAGCTTGTCCAGGTACGGCGTGAGCCCTGCCGCGTCCAGGTACTCGGTGACCACGCGCGAGCCGGGGGCGAGCGACGTCTTCACCCAGGGCTTGGTGTCCAGGCCGGCCTCGACGGCCTTCTTCGCCAGGAGCCCCGCGGCGATCATGACGGTGGGGTTCGAGGTGTTGGTGCAGCTGGTGATGGCGGCGATCACCACCGAGCCGTGGCGCACGACGCCGTGGTTCAGCCGGATCGGCTCCTCCGAGCCCGGTTCGATCCTGTCGTCCGGATGGACGGCCACATCGGGGTTCCCCCCCTCTTCCAGCAGGCGGCCGACCTCCGTAGGTTCCGGATCCGGCTCGAGCCGGTCCCGGAACGCCTCGACGAAGGAGCCCCAGACGTGGCCGAGGGGGACGCGGTCCTGCGGCCGTTTGGGGCCGGCGACCGAGGGCTCGACCGTCGACAGGTCGAGCTCGACCA
>Ga0114129_10009705_pt1 | contig 13735 bp, 12 predicted proteins | sample RhiMetdeltSRZDD1_FD_80071 | JGI IMG/M metagenome (GOLD analysis project Ga0114129, IMG submission 80071) | Populus rhizosphere microbial communities from Tennessee, USA - Rhizosphere MetaG P. deltoides SRZDD1 (version 2) (version 2) | ecosystem: Host-associated > Plants > Roots > Rhizosphere >...
TCCCCCAACGAGAGCCCATCCCGATCTTCGTCGCAGGGACGGCACGGCTGCCCTGATAACAATTGTAATGAGGAGAACCCGTACAACGTCGTCAGGCACAGACTATCCACTCCGCCGACAATCGCCGCATCACAAAGACCGGCTTGGATATATCGCGCCGCGGTCGCGAAAACCTTCGCACTTGATGAGCAGGCTGTAGATATCACCAAGGCCGGTCCGCGCAATCCCAAACAGGTCCGGACAAAATGCCCCAGCGAGAACATGCTATGTGTATAGCGATATCGCGACGTGAACCAACCCGGGAGCGCGCCAGTCTGAGGATCACGATTACGATAGGCGTGTTCAGTCTCCAGGATGCCCGAAGTGCTGGTACCCATCAGGACGGCTATACGATCAGCGCCATAACGCTGTTTCGCTTCGGCGACCGCGACCGTAAACCCATCCTGTTGCAGTCCGAGCCACGCCAACCGATTGTTCCGACAATCGAACCGCTCTAAACCGTTCTCGAGCGAAAAATCCTCCAGCCCCTCGACGCGGCCGATGTAGGTCTTGAGCAAAGCGTCCTCGAAATTACATGGCTTCAACCCCGAGCGCCGCTCGCGCAACGCCTGGGAGACGGCGTTGACCCCGCGCCCGTTCGCCGTCACGAGTGTGTAAGCGGACAGAGTCAACGGCGTCATCGGTCGTTCAGACGGCGGCATGCAGCTCCTTTTGGGCCATCATACCCGCGAACACTAGACAGCAAAATGATCCAATTGCCGCCGTGATGCCGATGGCATGAAGCACCGGAATGGTCGAACTGGCCAGAATGCCGAAGACGAGGATCGTCGTCGTACTGCACACGAGTAAACCATAGAGTGTCCTCGCCCGCGCTTCCTCGTCCCCTTCCGGCCGATTGAAGAAGAGCGCATAGTCGAGTCCCAAGCCGATGACGAGCAGAAACGTTGCAATGTGAAACAGGGACAGTGATTCACCCAACAGGTTCACAACAGCGGCAACGACAACCAAAGCACTCATGATGGGCAGCAGAATCGGCCATAACACCCTGATCGACTTCAACCCGATGGCCAGTACCAACGTGATGGTCAGCAACCCGCCCATGACGATAGCGAACGTCCGATCCCGGTAGGAGGTCATCAATCGGTTGGATTCCTCTTTCAGGTCTACATACGCAACCGTCGGCATATTCCATCCGGTGACGATCTCTCCCAACCGTTTCCGATCTGCGACCCCGCGGAGCGGAACCACCGCCGTCCAGTTCTGCGATTGCTCAAACAGCAAGGATGCCATCCTGATCCCGAGTGCCGTTCCTTCAAAGACTTTCCTCTCAACCACGGGTTGCGTTCGCGCGGTCTCGATCGCGTCAAGAAAAGGGGTGAAGAGCCCTGGCGCGAAAGGCAAGCCCCTCAGTGCAATTTCAAGGTCGCGCTTCACGACATTCCGTTCCGGGAGGCTCTTCTGTCGCTCCTGCTGCATCCGGCGACTTGGAAGATAGGTGGAAATGAGGTCGTAGCCGCCGATGGTATTGTCGGCCCGTAGTCGCTCCAATTTCGGCATCAAGACTTCGCCATATTGGAGCACATCTTCTTCCGTTTGTCCTTCAATCACAAGAAGATCGCGGACGTCTGGGGCGCTCAGTTCCTGTCGGAGTTGTTGGTCCAACTGCTTTTTAGCATCCGACACCGGGCTCATGCTCGCCACATCCGTCTCCCAGAGGGGCGTATGAGACCATAACAGGGCGCCGCAGGCAAGGAGGACCGCCACCGGAATCAGAAGTTTCATTCCTGATAACCGTTCGAGCGACGAACTGAATCCCCGCCTGATCTGCCGGGGCAGAAAATCATTCGGGACGAAGATGGGGAGAACCCACCGCGTCACAACGGCCGCGGTCAAGATCCCCACGGTGGCAAAGAGTCCCAGTTGGCTGAGCGCAGGAAATCCGCCCAGCAGCAAGGACGCGAATCCAATGGTGGTGGTGAGGACGCCGACCCGCATCGTGGGCCAGATTGCGTCCATCACAGCGGAGGCTGAGCTTCGAGCGGTTAAGTGGCTGAACAGGTGGATGGGATAATCGTCGACGACCCCCAACAAGGTAATGCCGAATCCAAGCGTGATCCCGTGAATGAATCCTGACCAGCCTTGCACGGCGAGCATGCCGGCCATGATACCGGTTGAAAGCGGGATCAAACTCAGTAGAACCAATGTGATCGATCGATAACTCAGATAGAGAAACAAAAGCACCAAGGTTGCGGCGGCCGTCGAGAGCCACCAGGCTTCTGCCTCAATGGTCTGCTTGATCTCCACCGCGAAGACGCCGGGACCGCTCATCAGTAGTCGCGGGGCTGCATGCTCGACGAGCGAAGCGAACGTCTGGCGCACATCCTGCTGTATCGCCGCCTGAGCATCGGCATCGAACCCTGCCGCCTTGGTTTCCGCGAGGAGCAAGGCTTTGGAACGATCCCTGGATACCCAGACCCCGCGGTACTTGGCCGGTCCTTCCTGTCCAGACCACGCAGACAAGAGCGTCATGAATTCGCCGGTGGGATCGCCGGGAATCGTCTGTTTGATCAGGGTGGCCAAAGGAGATCGCAGATCGTCGAGCCGCTGCTCAAGCGCCTGGCGAAGCGAATCGGTGGAGAAAGAGTGTGGACCGATCTGTGGGCTCAGCAGATATCTCGACTGAAACAGGATCTCCCGATCTCCTTGGTCCAGAGCCTGAGCGCCATTTGCAATCAGAGTAAAATGTCCGCTAGCACGAAGCCGCTCGCTGAATTGCTTGCTGAGGTCTGACAATTCGTCCGGACCTCCTCCATCGATCGCCAGCAACATGAGGCGGCCGGCCACGCCGCTGCGCACTTGCGTCAGTAGAAGTCGTTGAGTTGACGTCGTCCCTTCCGGCAGTAAATCGGCTAACTCACTATGCACGGCAACTCGAGTGAAGACGAGCCACAAACCGTAGATCATCACAAGAACCCAGAAGGAGGCGACACTGTATCTCCGGCTCACCGAGCAGCTCCTCGAAGCAGGGTCATCACGGATCGATCGCCATCCGTCGAACGGATCGCAATGGTCGCGACTCGTCCCTCCGAACCGGTCAACAGAATGTAGTCCAAGACCGATTTTCCCGTGGTTTCTTTCGGACGTAGCAAGAGTGTCCACTTGCCACGGGTTCCATTCATCGTCACTTCATACACCTTGTGCAGCTGTACGGCATCGCCCGTCAAACTCGCCCGGAACGCCTCAACGAAACTACGAAGCGCGGGATAGTCCTCGAGCGAAATTGTGCGTCTCACGTGCTTACGCTCGCTCTCGAAGGTCACCTTGTCGCCTTCGATGAGGTACCGTTCGTGAAATGGGTCGGTAATAGATTTTTCCATCGTCGCCGGAGGGGTGAATCGCAACATGCCGCGAACCTTCAAGGGTTCGGTCAATAGAGAGGAATAAGTGGCTTCTTCAAAGCCGACGGAGGGCTCACGTTGATCTTTCAGAAGGGCAAGCAACGTCTCCACCGTCCATTCCGGACCAGCCGCAGCGACAGATGCCCGAACTACGCACTCGAGCAAGACGAACAGACAAATGAGGGCACAATTCCTTCTGCTACTGAGGGGCTTGCCAAAAGTCATAGAAGTTAAACCAATTGTCCGGTGCATCGCGGCTATACTGTGCGAGACGATCCGCATAGTGTTGTGTCCATTGCCTCACGTCGTCTTCCCGCCGTTCCGGGGACAATCGAACGGTCTGACTGAGTAACTCTAGATGCACATCGTACCGGTTGCCGCCCTGATACAGGCCGAAAAACAGGACCACCGGCGTGGACACCGCATGGGCCAGTCTCATCACACCGCTCGGGAACGCCGCGGGGGACCCGAGGAAATCGCACATCACAAGTTGCCCCTGGGACATGAGCCGATCTCCCATAATCCCGACGAGAGTGCCGCGTTCCAGGCATTCCCGAACCTGCAGCATGGTGTCGACGTCGCCAACTTGAATCACAGTGTCGGCAACTGCGGGGTTGAGCTCCTGGATGAGTTCCCGGATCAACGGCGCGTTTCGTTCGTCCATCAACACCTTGATAGTGATCTTCTCGTTGGAGAACCCAAGAGCTCTTAATACCTCAAAGCTGCCGAGATGAGAGCCCAGCAGCAGGCATCCGCGTCCACCAGCCAATGTGCGGTTGAGTATTTCGAGGCCGTGGATCTTGATGTCGAACAGATCGAACCGACCTCTGAGAAAATACACGCGGTCGAGAATTGTTGACGCAAACCAAAAGTAATGATGGAACAGATCCGGCCATACCGGTAAGCGACCTTGTACACGTTTGTAATACTCACGAAGAGTCTGGTTCGCCTGGGCAGACCGGCACACATAGTAGAGACAGATCGGATAGAGCAACGCCCGGGACACTGGTCGACCCAGTGATTGAGCCACCCAGGCCATGAGGCGGATCAGCCATCGGTTACCGCGCTCTTCTTGAGCTTTCCAGGCGACAGTCACGGCCGGCTAGCCCGACTGCCCTCGATAAGCCGAAATCGAATTGAACCTGATGCGACGACTCGATTTCCCACACGGCAGGTAAAGACGGCAGTCTCAAGATCCTCCGGCTCGACGCTAATCGTCAGCTCTTCTTCCGGAAACAACGGAGAAAAGAGTTTCACTGCGGGCAGCCCCGTGATGATGACCACGTTCTGGCTGTATTGCTCCTTCAGCGTCTCGATCACTTCATCCAACACAAGCACGCCCGGCACGACCGGATGGCCGGGAAAATGGCCGGGTAACGCCGGGTGATCTTTGCTAATCGCGAGCGTTCGTACATAGTTCATCCGGCACTCTCTCCTATGCAATGCTCCGCGAGCTTGCGCAATGCTTCGCGCGGTAACTTTCCGGTTTCGTTGCGCGGCAGCCGTGCCACGAGGAACAGCGGGCGCGGCAGAAACACCGGGTCAATGCGCTTCTTCAGGCCGACTTGGATGTCTTTTGCGGTCTTTCCCGGGGCCACGACAAAGGCCGTCAATCTGGTGATCGACCCGTCATCGGCCTCCGGAAGAAAGAACACTCCGTCTTGGACACCATCGAGCTCGAGCAAGGTCCGGTTGAGATCTCCGAGGGACACGCGATGTCCGGCGATGTTCACCTGGTCCTCAGCCCGTCCCAGGACACGAAATGTTCCATCGTCCTGGACTGAAAGCCGATCCGGGAAGCGGGCAGGAGCAGGCAGGTAGTCCGCGCGTATGGTCCACTCCATCCCGTGTCCTGCCAGCACAATTCCGTCAAGTGGCCGCCAGTCGTCCGTCTCAATTGTTCGTCTCGAGGCGACACTGCCTGCCTCGGCAAATCCGAAGATTTCCTGCACCGGTGCGAGGAGTTTCTGTTCTGCTTGCGCCGCCAGGTCCCGTGCCAATGGGGATGTGGCTGAGAGAATCATCTCCAGCGACGGGAGCTTCACATCCGGGCCGATACAGGCACGCAGGTGCAAGGGAGTGGTGACCAATATAGACTTTCCCGGCATTTCTTCCAGAGCGGCGCGGACATCTTCCGGAAACAACGGCCGGCCTGCATGCATGACGAGCCCGTGCTGGATCGGCAGCATGACGGATGCCTCCAGACCGAACATATGCTGATGAGGTACTGTCGCGACGGCACCGTTGGGGTTACCTGCCTTCAGACCGAACCGTGATGCGGTCGCGTGAGCCACAGACACCAATGCTCCCCAGGTCTTGTGATTCGGCATTGGTCTTCCTGTACTGCCGGACGTGAACGCGATAGCGACAACCTGACTCAGCGGGATGCGCGGAATCGTCCCCGGCCGGTGGTCAGCGCCGATCTGAAGTGGGAGCATGACGCAATCGATTCCTTCGATCGATTCGCCGGCATTCGTCAGACAGTAACTCTCCCCATAGTCCTTGGCGATGAGACTCAGTGTTTCCGGAGCGCGACTCTGCGGCAGCAGCGTGACCTGGCCCCGCAACATCGCTGCACCAAACCCGACGAGAAAGTCATACCGGTTGGACAGCAGATTCAGAAGCGCAGGACGATCAGGAAGTGCGTCAGTGAGGCGGGCGACATCGGACACGAACTCACGCACGGTTCGAGGTCCAGTGCTGTCCCAAGCGAGGATGTCATCCGGATGGTAGAGGTTGATCAGGGGGGCATCCAACATGACACCACCTGATTCACTTCGTACGGTGTTTTTCGATGGCTTTGGCCAAGGCTCGCAACGAAGAAAAATTTTCCTTGATGTCCGGATCGCTCGATTTAATTTGATAGCCGTACGTTTGAGAAATGGCCAGGGCGAGTTCTAATGCGTCAATGGAGTCTAGACCAAGCCCCTCATTGAACAAAGCGGCTTCGGGCTGAATGGTGGAGGGATCAACTTTTACTTTGAGCGTGTCGACAATCAATTTGGCGACTTCCTGTTCAAACATTGACACATTCGAACTAATCATAGGTAGGTTCCAGCCTTGACCGCGCGGTAGTCGCGTAACAGGCCGCTGAACCATTCCTCCGCCGAGCACTCCGAAAACCCGGCATCCTTTAAGGCGTCCACAATCGTTTCCGGCCGGACGCAGGACTCGGTCGTATCCCACCAGTAATCCATCAACGTCTTCATGTCGTGGTTTCCGGTGGAGGCCGAAAAGGCGATGCCCAACACCGTCTTGATATAGAAACGGGAGAGGGACAGCAATACCGGCGAGCGTGGACGGCAGATTTCGAGCAGAAGCACGACACCGCCGGGCTTGAGCACGCGACTATATTCCGCAAATGCCGCCCGCAGGTCAGACACGTGACGAAGCGCATATCCCATACTCAAAAAATCAAAACTAGCATCGGCAAAGGGCAGCTGCTCTCCGACCCCGACCACCAGTTTTCCACAGGGCCCTTTGCGTGCCTCACGCAGCATACCGACGCTTGGATCAAGGCCGATCACCGACCCAGAAGGGCCGACGATGTCTCGGGCGCATTGCGCCACTAAGGCCGGCCCGCACGCCACATCCAGCATATGCATTCCGGACCCGAGTCCGGCTTGTCGTAGCGCTCGACGGCGATACCACATGCCAAAGCCGAAACCCGTGGCTTTGTCGATATTGCGATACTGATAGGCCGTGCGATTGAAGAGCTCGTTGAGAAAGCCCTGTCGGGCCTCGCCCTCGCCATAATACCGGTAAAGCGGAGGATGGGGAGCGAGAGGGATGAATGGACGTTGTTCTGCCGAGCGGTCATCGGGACGATGGGCTTTTGGGTTCATGAAAAGGATTCCGGGACGTTGCCGATCACTTGTACCAGGACTCTCTTGCACGGGCAAGAGGCCCTCACCTCAGAATGTAAGCCCGGCGCCGATGGCGACAATGTTCGTTCGGAAGTCGAGCGACGGCTGTAGACTCCCGTTCCAATTGAAGCGACTTACAAAGTACTTATATTCGCCGAAAAGAAACACTCGTTGCGTCAGATTTATGCGAAGCCCACCAAAATATTGAGAGGCAAAACTGGTATCCTGTGCCGTTCCACTTTGTGTGATCCCGCCCTTCGTGATCTGCATATCTACCAAGAATGTTGATGACCAACCGGCGCCCACGCCTATGTAGGGTTGAACCCGCTCGCCAGGATAACGAACGACAAGACTGACCATCGTCGTCCACGCAAGCATCGTTCCACTAGCCGATTGTGTTCCCGAGCTACCTATAGAGGCCGGTGCCGTGATCTCATGCCCCATCGCGAACGATTCAGCCTGAATGCCAACAACATAGCCCGTGAAGGCAGGAAAGACTCCCGCCTTGAAGCCCCCGCCGACACCGTTCTTTACCGTCGTCGACGGCAGCTCTTCCCCACCGACATTCAGATTGCGATTTTGAGCCAACGACCCAAAAAGGAAGAGCGCTCCATAGATTTCCGGGCCCTCGTGAGAGACAGCGTCGTTGTCTGGTCCAGGATCTTGTGCATGAGCCACATGAGCGATCAAGCACAAAACAATGGTAAACATGATGGGAACGATGCGGATGACAAGGACCACGGCATTATTTCCTGACTAGAAGTACAGATGCAGAGTGGCCAAGACATCGTTATCATGGCTTCGATGGTTATACTCTATACGGAAAGCCAAGTTGGTGGTCAGAGAAAACCGTTGTCCCACGAACCAACGGAAGTCATCGGATTTCTCACCAAGCGGGAACCGCAGGTAGGTGCCAGAGGCCACGAGCTTCCATCGCTCCGTCAGGTTGGTCAACATGCCGAACGTACCTCCGCCACCGATGCGATAATTGTCTTCGTACGCTTTACTCGCATCGGCTTCGACTTCAGCCATCGCATAAAAAATCTGCCGGCCAAGTAGAGTCGATTCAACTGCTCCGCCAACGCCGCCGTTGAAGTAACCGTTGGTACAAAGTTGGCAGCTACCATAATTAATCGTGTTCATACCGAGGTTGAGTGTCCAGGATGGCGCCTGAAAGAGTGAGTCTATCGGCGAGATGGAGGTCATGTTGAGAGGGCTGAACCGTTCGAGACGTGCTTGAGATTCGTTATAGTAGTGCCGAACGGCGAAGGACATCACTTCGATCTGCGCGTTGGGCGTATATCCATAGTCGGGGTCCAGCAAGTCTTGATAAGCAGCGCGCACGTTGATTTCTTCGAATGCCCGGTCGTTTCGCCACCCCGCCCCAAACCCGATGCGACTGGTTCCATGGCCAAGATCTGGTTGTTTGACATAGGGTTCGATCGGAATCTCCCTGGGCGGCACCTTCAATTGGCTGCGGGCGGCCAGGATCGACTTGTTTTTTTCACGAAATGGTTCACCCTCCGCTCCTCCTCCGCTGCCACGCATCAACAGATAGTCCGAGGTGGTTTCGAGAATGAACGCCTGCTGATCGACTGAGAAACTGCGAAAGCGCTCGGTTCTGAGTGCTGCCGGATCCCTGATCAACCGATTCAGCCAGGCTCGTTCCTCGTCGTTCATTGCTTCGCGCTTTCGCCGGACCAAGGTGCTCCTGGAAGGCCTCGATACGACCTCACCCACCAACCCTGACTCAGCTAAGAGCCTGACGGTATCGACAGGAATCGTGTAGAACGGGAATCGGTCGAGCAGATGGATCGATGGTTCGGCTGCTTCAATGAGTGAGAGAATGTGGAAGGAACAATTCTCGTCGAAAAAGAAATAATCGAAATATGCATTCCCCAATTCCCACGTATGCATCAAGAGACGTCGGACCTGTTGTTCAGTCAAGTCTAACCGGTACTCCCAAATGTCTCGATTTTCGATATCGCGATATTCTTGGACCTTTAGATAGTAAGGGATCGTCGAGAATTGCCCAGGGTAGAATCCGAATACGCCTTTAAACGCGTATTCCGGTCCCGCATTCGGCGGCACCTCGGCGGCATAGTTGATCGTGTAAGCCAGGATACGGGTCTGCGGGGTTTGGCCTTTGGCATCGATCCGCAGGAATGTGTGTCCGAACATCGATGCCGGATTGTTCATAAATCCCGTGGGGAAGATGACGCTGATGGTTTCGGCGTTGAACTCGTTGAACCAGCGCCAAAACCGTTCGCAGGGTTGAGGGGGCAATCGGCGGTCGTCGAATTGCAGCTTGTCCTTCAACCAATGGTAGCGAGCGACAAAGGCGCATTGAGCCGGCTGTTTGGAGCGGCCGACCAGTTCATCGGAAAAGAACTTGGTCAGTGTGGCAGCCAGCTCGGCCTGTGGATTGGTTTTGCCCTCTGGAGCCATGAAGAAGCCAGGATCATCCTGCATGCTGGTAAAGCCGCCGAACAAGTTCCGATTGTAATGGAGCAGAACGTGCCACTCGCGCTCATCGGCAAGATGGGCGGCCCTTGCGCGCTCGATCAATTCGCGCAGATAGGAAGGATCGGTTGGTGCGGGGGTTCCCGCTGAAACTGTGCTGAGCTGGAGAACAGCGGCGAAACAACAGAAAAAGATGAACCGCAAGGAGTTGCGGGGTTCCAGCCCATGAGACCGGAACCCCACAGAACGAACCCCTACTTGTTCAAAGAAATTTTGGCCAGTTTAGGCTGCGTGGCCACGGCATCGTTCAACGCCTTGACCATCGCTGATGGTGACGATTCACCCGCCTGCACAAAGAACGCATACCTCTCCTGGGTCATCGCAAAGAACGCCGGTTGCTGCTCGGCCGGAATGCCCATGAGGGTTGCGAGAGAGCTGAGATGTTCGCCCCGACCTTGTGCCATGTCCTGCGCAAGATTATCGAAGTTGATGGCGGCGAAGACATTCGTCTTCTCCGAGGCCCAAACCTGACCATCATTGGTACAACCGGAGGTGCCGCTGCTGATGCCGAATGTACCGCTGCCGAACGTGCCATTGGTCGTTGCTTCCAGAACTTGGACGCCAATGGTCTTCTGATGTGGATAGTTCTGCCACGCTAGCTTGCCAAGACCGCACCCAGGGCCGGTGTCTGGATTGCCGGTCGCTGCTGCTAGGGCGAAGCCGGCCTGCAAGCCGAACAACAACGCTAGCGAGATCACGAGCACTCTCTTAATCATAAGTCCCCCTCCTTCGTGAATGAGTTGTCGCTACCGCCCGTGCCTATGATTAGTAGGCAGTACTTAGGCCCAGTATACTGGAAATTGCCCTAGGATGTCCCAGAAAAAATCGCTAGATAGGGAACCCTCCTCGCTCGGCTTATTGTCATCCGGCGTTCGTTTAGATCTTCCCAAACGCAAGATCACTCGCCACGCGACCTAGGAGACTACAAAGGTGATTGGGCGAGACCGCTGTCACTTCGCTTCAGTTTGCCGCGGCAGGGTATGAGAAGCGTCAAGCCTTCGTATGCGAGAACGGAGGGGATCTGGTCTCATGGCGCCCAACCAATGAGCATAATCGCTTTATTGAGCATGGCCGGACTGCCGAGTAGTTGGGGAGTCTGCTCATTGTTGAACTCTTGCCGTGCGACGATTTCAACCTGCGGCCTCAGGTAGGTGTACACTTCACTCAAATCAATCTTTCCATCCTTATTTTGATCGGCGCTGCCCTGAAGCCCTTTGAGTAAAAAATAAGTCAACAGCCCGTGGCTCTTCGAATTATAGGTGCTCGAGGATTGCACACCAGAACTCGCGGTTAGCACGACTGTCTTTCCGCCCGCCAGCACCGGGTTTTCTACGGAAATCACCACGGGCCGCAGGCCCTTGCTCATGACCGACCGACCCCCTGTTCCCGAGAAACAGGAATCCAGCATAACTACGACCTCCTTGGCGGGCGACTTCTCTAGTGTCTCGTAGAGTCGTTTCAGTGAATAACCTGTGCCATCCAAATACGTGGGATCGCCGTCATAGGGAAGAATGTATCCTTCATTGCTCTTGAGATTTGGCGCTCCGTGCCCGGAAAAATAGATCAAAACGGTGCTGTCGTTATCCACATGCTCTGGAAGCCAATATTCGAGATACTTTTCCATGTCACTCTTCGCGGCATGGTCGTTAACCAATGAAACCACGTTCTGTTCAGAAAATCCTAATCGCTTTGTCAAATATTCCCTCATGACCTTGGCATCATGGGAAGCAAAATTGACATTTGGCAAATCCCTTCTGTAGCGCTCAATCCCTATCACCACAGCGTAGCGGTTCTTGTTTGGAATGACTTCGCCCTGAGGTACATCGTCTACATCCACCGACGTAACCATGTAAGGTTGTTCCGTTGGTGACCCTGCAGTTTGCGGTTGTTCAAGGATTTCGACGATGTCGGCTGTAAGGGTGATCCTCGGCGTCGCTATCAAGCCCAGTAAGCTGAACCCGCCTCGCTCCCTTGTCGCATTGGCATAACTGACGGGTAGCCCTTTCAGGTCGATCCCTTCTTGTTTGAGCCGGTTCACCATGTCTCGTCTTGCCTCGCTCTCGGTCGGCCTGCTCATGGGAACCCAAAGAAGAGTAAAACCGGTGCTGTTTCCTACCACACCTTGTTTCAACAGACGGTATTTGGTTTGCGCCAATTGCTGCCCCTTCAGCGAATCGTTCACGAAGTCGCTCGGCGGCAGCCCCCTCTTGCAGCTGACAGCACCTCCCGTAATGACCAATAGGACCATCACGACCAAAGCTGACCGCATCATGACTCATACCTCCGCCGGGAGAAATGAAGTCGTTCAATCGACATGGCTGCACTTGCCATTGTCGAGCGATTTCCTCTTCTAGCTATTTCTTGAGGACCTCATACGATATTGTCTCTTCTGCCCATTCCGTGTCTTCCAACCCGGTTAGCTCCTTCATCAGATCAGTGACTAAACCGGTGTCATGTCCCTGGTAGGTTTGGAAGCTCGCATCGTTGAACTTGCCTTGTGGCAACTCCAGATGTTTTTTAGTGGCAATCAGTTTGATTTTCTCAAGAACCTTGGTGGCTCCTGCGGGAGGGACCACGCGGAGACGAACACCCATGTCACGAAGATCATCGTCGGGGAAGATTAACTCTTTCATCCCGATCACGTAATTATCCCGCCTGAATTTGTTCGGGAACAACACGGTGACAGCATTGTCCTGGTCAACATTAAAAATGTGAATATAGGCCGCCTCGGAAGCGGCGACGGTGATCACCATTTCTTCATTGGCAAGGAATATTGACTTGTTCAGATCGCCCTTGATCACGAAGTCGTTGCGGCGTTCGGCCGGAACCGGCCTTATCCGAGCCTTGAGCGTCGTATCATGTATGAGGGCTTTCTGCCCCTTTCCAATATCGACTTCTCGCAGACCCTCTGAGAGAATCTGTTCCTCAATCACAACACCGCGGACGATCGAATGAACGAGGTCCTCCGCCAACCGAAAATTGTAGACCACTGTCCTGGCCCTTACGAAAATCCCGATCGCCTGCTCAATGGCCTTACGCCGTGCCTCATCACGAGAACGCGTTCTAGCTTCAGCGATTGTGGTGTCATCCCCGAGGAATACAGTTCCCTCCGCTGTAACCCAGATGCCATCGCTCCGCACCGGAGATGCTTCTGAAGACTCAAGGGCCACCTCGCGGCCTTGGTAGTCCCGAAGGATTCTCGACACCTCTGTCTTGGGCAATACCACGACACAATGGGCTACATCGGTCCTGGAGTCCGTCCATAGATTGACGACTTCGATGCCCTTCACCAGTTCCCTCACGCGAGTCTCTACCAGCCGTGACACTTCTTGTTCTGCACGACCATTTTTCTCTAGCATCAGATCAGTCCACGTGACTCTCACCTCTGTGCGGATATTCTTTAATAGGTCGGCGCGGGCTAGTTCGGTGGCTGCCTTTTCCGAAGTCCCTTCTCCGACACCGAAGAGATACAGGTCGGACGGATATTGCCGTCTGGTTTCAGAAAGTAAATCTTTGCTGGAGTCTGGGAGCCCAGGTTGAGGTACTGTGGCGCGTTCTGAATTGGTGGAAGCGGTGCAAGAAGCAAGCGCGTAGAGCGCGAATAGGATGCCGACTCTTAGACGATTCGAAGACATCCTAAACCTCAATTTGCAGGGTAAGACTAGGCAACGACCTTGGAAAATACAATCCCCCAATTAGGGTCATCTCCCCAAGGTTTCGAGAAACCGCTAGCGGGAGGACAAGATTCCAAAGGCTGCGATATTTCTGGAATTTTTCTGGTTTACCGGCGGTTAAAGCGACAGGTGTTCACTAATGGTTGTATTTTGGTTCCCCTGCATGTCTGTCCCAGCGACAGCGTGATGCGCCCGGGACTGGCCCAGGGATGTTGAGTATGGTGTTCATGTTCTGGAAACGCGCCCGCTATGTACGATGACGATGGTCGTGTCA